>JACKQG010000487.1_pt1 | contig 57759 bp, 61 predicted proteins | sample 8237621 | NCBI WGS metagenome assembly JACKQG01 (sample SAMN15677084, study PRJNA649215) | marine metagenome | biome: marine; feature: Black Sea; material: saline water; isolation source: suspended particulate matter (SPM) from the Black Sea western gyre | collected 2013-06-09/2013-06-10 | depth... | reverse complement strand
GCCTGGGTTGGTATGTTGGGCTTTATGGTCGCCGCGGTTGTGGGCATTCTTTACCTTGTGAAGAATGAGCGCAAATACGATATCGCTGGGCTTGCGGCCATTGAGATCAGCCTGGTTTTCTTCTTCATCGCCATCATTTTGGGTTCTATTTGGGCCCGACCAGTATGGAATACATGGTGGACATGGGATCCCCGTCTGACCACGGCGACCATTGTCGAGCTTATCTATGCTGCCTACATGATGCTGCGCCAGGGAATTGAAGATCCCGACCGCCGCGCTCGCTTTGGGGCGGTGTATGCAATTTTAGGCTTCCTCAGTGTCCCCCTGACCTTCATCTCTATCCGTTTGCTGCGCACCATTCACCCCGTAGTAGTTGGTAATAGTGACCCCAGCGGTGAAGGCAGCTTCAGCATGACCGGTCCGATGAAAACCACCTTTTTCTACAGTTTGTTCGTTTTCTCTGTGATCTTTGTGGATTTATTCTGGCACCGAGTTCGCATGGGTAAACTGGCTGCTAAAGTCGAAGAACTGCGCTTGAAGGTTTCGGCTTAGTTCAAGAATTCAGTGCGAGGAGGCCGCCGAAGCAATCCCCTGTTTTGGGGTAGAGATTGCTTCGCGACGCTAGCTCCGCTCGCAATGATGGCAAGAATAAGTTATGTAGATGGATTACTCTATTGGAGAAATAATTATGTTGATGTCTTTATTCCAAGCCCCCCCTGATACCACCAGCTATATGATCGGTGGATTTGTTGTCTTCTTCGGTGTGATGTTAGTATATCTGGTCAGCTACTTTGTGCGTTTCAAGAATCTTAAAGCGGATTTAGAAATGTTGCAAGAGATCGACTCAGAATAATTATTTACTTTTCTGGGACGGTAAATAACTGGAGTGTGGACGGTGCTTTGCGCCAGTGCACACCCCAGTTATTTTTTTATACATCACGGCCAGACGATTATGACTGGTTTTGTGTAGCCATGTTTTTCTGCGCCTAACACTTGTCCGTGTGATGGCTCTTTGCAGCCAGGCTCGTCGATCACAAGAACAATCGTTTCATATGCGCCAATGGGGTTGAAGACGATCTCTCCATCCTGACAAATCCACGCCTCGATCACGTAGGGCACCTGCTCGGCGTCGTCGCCAGCGCGCAGCACTAAAGGTGACCAGGATATAGTGACTTTACTGGGATCGTTTTTGTCGCGGCTAGCATATACATTGGTCAAAGGGGCGTAGTACGGTGACCAGGCCTGAATGATGTGTGGCGGAACCGGCTCTACACTCATCACATCATCTTTGATCTCCATCAGTTCCCCCTTGACCCAACAGGGATTGTCACCGCCGATGGCCTGAATCAGCACCCAGGTACCCAGTTGGTTGCGCCCGATGATTTCTAAATTGCTACCACCGACCAAGCCATATTTATAGAGATAGGCCGCGCCGGGTCCGTAGCGACAGTTGGCGCGCTCGGGGAGGACTTTGCCGCGCAAGATAGCATAGGTTGGTGTAATTGTTGGGGTGAAGGTTTCCGTTGGAGTGGGGGTATCGGTTGGCAGCGGTGTCTCTGTAAATGTTGGGGTGAGGGTCGTTGTGGCAGTTGGTGAGGGTGGAATAGGAGTTTGAGTCCGTGTGGCCGTTTCTGTTTGTTGGGTAACGCTGGGGAGCATGGAAATCTCATCGGGAGCTGCAATCAACTCGGGTTCCAGATTCGAATCACCAACTGGAAGATTGCAGGCACTCAGAACGAGGAATATCCCCATAACAATAAGATAAAAGGCCTTAGATTTGTTAGTATTTTTCATGATCAATCTCTTTCGATTTTTTACTTTCGAAACCGTTTATTTATTTTACCCTGAATACAATCTTTTCATGGTAGGATGGAGCATTCCAATTCTTTAGGAGGCTGAGATCATGAAAAGGGCTCTCTCGGTTAGTATTGGTTCAACATCACGGGATCATACTACAAGGAGAAAATTTTTCGGGCAAGAAGTAGAACTTTCCCGACAAGGCACCAATGGAGATTTAGATAAAGCCATTGAGATGTATAAAGCCTATGATGGCAAAGTAGATGCCTTTGGAGTCGGCGGTTTGGAGTTCTATTTAGGGGTTGGTGATAAACGTTATTACCTGCGTGAAGCAAAGCGAATTCGCAAAGCGGTTCAGATCAGCAAAGTTGGCGATGGCAATGGGGTCAAGGGTTTGTTGGTGAAACGTGCTCTGATCGCGCTCGAGGAACATCTCAACACAGAAGGTAAAACACTGCGCGGCATGAAAGCCATGAAAACCAACGCAGTCGATCGTTACGTTATGGCTGCTGCGCTGGGCGAAGCTGGTTGTGAAGTTACAGCCTGTGATTTTATGTTCGCTTTTGGTTTGCCAATTCCCATCCGCAGTTTGGCGTCTGTCAGGCTATTGGCGGCAGTTTTGTTGCCGGTGATTTCACAATTTCCCTTTCATTGGTTGTATACGTTGGGAACAGAACAGGACAAAGCCCCAGAACCGAAATGGGAAAAATACTACCAGGAATCTGATGTGCTGGCCGGAGATTTTATCTCTATTCGCACGCATATGCCTGACGATTTGAGTGGCAAGATCGTCATTACCAATACCACCACTGCTGAGAATGTTGAAGAATTACGCCAGCGTAATTTGCATATTCTGGTTACCACCACACCGCGCTTGGAAGGGCGCAGCTTTGGTACAAATGTGATGGAAGCTACCTTATTGGCTCTGATGGATAAACCGCAGTCTGAAGTCACCGAGGCTGATTTCCTGGATTTGATCGAACGCATTCCCCTGGAACCGAATATCGAGGTGTTGAATTGATCATCCAGATGATGTTTTCTTCCACATGATTACCAAAGTAGAAAAGTGGAGGTAGGGTGAAGAGATGAGTAACCAAGCACACCAATACCAAATAATGGTTGTTGATGATGTGGATGATAACCGGCTTTTGTTGATGCGTCTTCTTACGCAGTCCGATTATGGTGTTAGCATGGCTGATAATGGACTCACTGCTTTTCAATTAGCTGAAAAAGACCCTCCAGATTTAGTATTGTTGGATATTTCAATGCCTGAAGTTGACGGATATCAAGTATGTCAGCGCTTCAAAGACACTCCGACATTAAGAGATATCCCAATTATTTTTATCAGCGCATTAGACGGTACGTTAGATAAAGAAAAGGCCTTTTCTGTCGGAGGTGTCGACTATATCACCAAGCCTATTGAGGCCAGAGATGTTCTCATGCGCGTCGAGAACCATTTATCGATCCGGAATATGCAAAAGCAATTGGAGCAGAGAAATTTAGCATTAGAAGCAGAGATACTCCGCCGAGAATCGGTTGAACAAAAATTAATGGTTCAGGCCACAACAGACCCATTAACAAAATTATATAATCGCCGCCAGTTTTTTGATCTTGCAGAACGGGAGCTATCACGCGCGGAACGGAAAAACCGCCCTATTTGTATAATTCTACTGGATATAGATAAATTCAAAGAAGTTAATGATACTTATGGACACCTGGTTGGAGACCAAGTGCTTGTTCGATTAGCCGAATTATGCCTCATTAATTTCAGAAAATACGATATATGGGCTCGTTACGGCGGTGAGGAATTTATCGCCATGTTGCCTGAAACTGATATCCAAGACTGCAAACTCATCTCTGAGCGGCTTCGAAAAATTGTTGCCAACACAAATATGCAATTTGATCAAATTACTTTGTCGATCACGATTAGTATGGGTATTTCCTGTATTGATGCTGACTCAGATCTTAGCTTTGATGAATTGCTGGATCAGGCAGATCAGGCCCTTTATCAATCAAAAAGGGAAGGGCGAAATCGGGTAACGATTGGGGCTTAAGTATTTTTTTGGCCATATACTACGTATATGACTCGTACAATGGGGATGGAAAAAAAACCAAGACCTTTATCGCCTGTACTTTTTCTAATATTCAAAATGCCGAAACAGAAAAATCTTTAGCAGCAGTGTGCGGCTGAACACAGTGGAATGGAACTCTAGGCTACTGCTGGTGTAAATTTAGAAAAACTGTGCTTTTTACCCAAATGGGTTCGGGCACAGTTTTTTTCATAATTTATTCTTGAATTTGATACTCTGAATCATTGTCATCGCGTACTGCAAACTGTTTTGGATTCACTTGTAATTCTGTATCAAGTCGCTCACGTAAAAATATTTTGATCAATGACTGATAGGGTACATCCCACTTGTTGGCTAATACTTTTAATTCACCCAGCATTGACTCCGATATGCGCAGTGAAATGGTTTTGGTCGCTGGTTTCAGTTTGGGAAATATAGTGTGCTCAGCTGGGCTCCAATCAAGATATTCCGAGGAGTCATGTTCTGACCAAAATGCACGTTCTTCATCTTCATTTTGAAATTCAGGAATTGGCTTCTTCATAAATCTCATGTTCCTTTCTGCTCATATCTCGGGCAGAAATTACTCGAATTTTTTCATCTCGAACGGTAAAAACTATAAATAAACGCCTTTCTCGATTTGTCTGACCTAAAACATAATACCTTGTCTCATCTACTGAATGTAGCTTGTCATTTGCCAAAACGAGCGGAGTATTGAAGAAGATTTCCTCGCATTCGATTGATGAAACCTGATGTTTGATCCAGTTCTTTTCTCGGTTTCCATCATCCCAATCAAAGCCTTTAAGGTTTCGGAAATCTTCCATAATTGTATATTATCATTATATACATAAAAATTCAACGCTTTTGTCCCTCCCTCGCCGCTTAATTCTGCTGTGTGAGACAATGGTCTTATAAACTGCAAAACAATTACTGTTCACGAATCACTGTCAACCAGCCACTGCCAACCAGCCACTGTCTAACCCTTTATCACCGCCACTGGTCTCAAGCGCGCCACCTTCTTGGCAATCCCTGCGCCCGTAACGGTATCGACTACTGAGTCGACATCTTTATATGCCGCGGGGGCCTCCTCTGCCAAACCGGCCATCGAACCAGCCCGGATGTGAATGCCTTCGCTTTCCAATCCTTTGCGCAGGTCTTCGCCCCAGATAGTTTTCTTGGCCTTGCTGCGGCTCATCGTGCGCCCAGCACCATGACAGGATGACCCAAAGGAGCGTTGCATACTGGCCTCAGTGCCGACGAGCACCCACGAAGCAGTGCCCATACTGCCAGGCACCAGCACAGGCTGACCGATCTCACGGTACTCTTCCGGCAGCCCCTGATAACCGGGGCCGAAAGCACGCGTAGCGCCCTTGCGATGGACACAGACTTTCATCTCTTTGCCATCGACCTTGTGCGTTTCGATCTTGCCCATGTTGTGGGCGATATCATAAATTTGATGTAGATTGGCGTTGCGCACTCTTCGACCTAGAACTTCATCGAAGGCTTCTCTGGCCCAATGTGCCAATACCTGACGATTGACAAAGGCATAATTGGCCGCGCAGCGCATGGCTCCCAGATAGGCTTCTCCTTCAGGCGAATCCATTGGTGCACAAACCAACTCTCGGTCTGGAAGTGTGATGCCGTAGCGCTTGACCGCTCCTTGAAAAGTACGCACATAATCCGAGCAGATCTGGTGCCCAAAGCCGCGCGAACCGCAGTGGATTTGTAATGCCAGGTTGTCCTTTTCTAAGCCCATGACCTGCGCAGCGTGGGGATCGAAAATTTCTTCGACTAAATCCACTTCAATGAAATGATTCCCCGCGCCCAACGTGCCAACCTGGGGGCGGCCGCGCTTTTTGGCGCGCTCACTGACCATGCTGGGATCAGCCCCTTTTAGCTGCCCCTGTTCCTCGGTGCGGCGTACATCGGCCTGGGTGGCATAGCCTTTTCCCAAAGCCCAGCGCGAGCCTTCGACGCACAGCCGATTTATTTCCTTTTCGCTCAATCTTAGCTGACCCCCTTTGCCTACGCCGCTGGGACAATTGCGATCCAGCGCGGTGGCCAGATCGCCAAGATAGGGGCGCGCTTCTTCGAAAGTTATTTGCGAACCCAATAGGCGCACGCCGCAGTTGATATCGTAACCGATGGCACCTGGGGAGATGACTCCCTTCGGATAACGAGTCGCTGCTACGCCGCCGATGGGGAAGCCGTAGCCCTGGTGCATATCTGGCATTACGGTCACATGTCCTACCAAACCTGGCAGAGTGGCTGCATTGACGGCCTGTTCTAAGGATTTATCACGCATGGCTTCATTGAGCAAATGCTCGGAGACAAAAATCCTCACCGAGACCCGCATATCAGCCCGAAAGGTCTTAGGAATTTCCCATTCAAAGTCATTTATTTTCTTCAAATCTCTCCGCGTAACCATGGTTCAACCTCCGTTCAAACATCAAAGACAATATTAACTTCTAAGCCGTTTTCTATTTCACACACTGCCATGCGGTGATATGTCACTGCTTTGATTTCTTTGGCCTGATTTGCGATGGATGCGCCGCTAATCTGTGCTTTGAGTTCAGTACCATCAAATTTGAGTTGGAAATCATCGAAAGCCAGATTTTCATCCTCGGCATAAAAAAGTAACTCAGAGAGAAAATCGACCAGTAAAGTTTCCCGGTCGGTGAAGGGAATGGTGATGCTTCGATCTACTTGTTGGGCATCCGATAAGTGGGTATGGGAAAGTTCATACATCCCTTGGGCGGCCATTTCTAACAACGTGACCATGTCTGGCGCCCAGACGTGTAATTCCCAATCAGCAGTGTGTTCGATCTCTCGGAATCCTGCGGTTTTACGCTCCATAATCTCAGTATACACCATATTACTTGCCCAATAGCCACCTCTCTTCTATAATTGATTTGCTCCATCACGAGTGCACCATGAACAGCATCATAAACAAACTTGACCAACTCGAAGCTCGTTTACAGACCCTGATTGAAGGCCATATCGCTCGTTTACTTCCAGCCCAATTATCGCGAGATGATCTGATGCAAAAGCTGATTGCAGCCATGCAAGCGGGGGCTCGACAGGGAGAAGATGGAGATTACTTAGCGCCGGACACATTTTTTATCCAATTGAATCCGCAACATATCACTGGACTTCCCGTACAAGACTCTCTGCTCGAAGAGTTGGCCAATCTACTTCAGCAAGCCGGGGATCAAGCTGATTTTGAATTCATGCACCCCCTAACGATTAACCTGGTTGCTGAACCTGAAATGGATCTTGAAGATAGCGACATTTTGGCGCGCATCAGCAAAAGCGTTTACGATGACACGCTGGCGATCGATATGGAAACTGGTGATGATGCGGCTGCGAATATCCCCCAAAATGCCTTTATAATCGTCAATGGCAGCCAAGTGTTCAACCTGGAAGATACGGTTATTAATATTGGCCGAAAGTCCGACAACGAATTGATCATCGACGATCCGCGCATTTCGCGCCAACATGCCCAACTGCGCGCCACGCGGGGACGTTATGTGATCTTTGATCTCGATTCTACGGGTGGTACCTTTGTCAATGGACACCGAGTCACGCAAAGTACGCTGCAACCCAGGGATGTGATCTCGTTGGCCGGGGTGCCGTTGGTTTATGCCCAGGATGAATTAGCCGCCGATGAAACACAGCAGTACAACCTGCCGACGGGACATGATGATGAACACCCCACTAAAGGGGACATGATATGAGTGGCATTGTCTTGCTGGTATTGAGAGCAGCGATGACAATTGCACTGTATGCTTTTCTAGGGTGGGCGCTTTGGTTGCTTTGGCGTGATCTCAAAAATCAGCAGAATACGTTGGTTGCACAACAAATCACCCCGCTGAATGTCGTAATTGAAATTGATAGTGCAAAACGTAAACAAGAATTTTCTTCACCTGAAATTATTATTGGGCGCGACCCCACTGTGCAATGCGTTATCGACTCGAAAACAGTCTCCACACATCATGCCCGGCTTAATTTCGACCGCGGTCAATGGTGGGTGGAAGATCTCGAATCGACCAATGGAACGCTGCTCAATCAGGAACGGGTCTCGATACCCACAGTTGTGACCCCTGGTGATCAGTTGCGCTGCGGTGAGACAACAATCACCATCGAAGAATAATTTCGCAAACGAGGAATAAAAACATCGTGTCTGCTCAGAATAAAACCCAATTGAATCTCCCCGAGGCATTCCTGATCGTCGATGGCGTTAAAGTAATTGTCTTTGATACGGAATCTCTCAACATTGGTCGTAAGAAGGACAACGATATCATTATCGATAACCCCCACACGTCACGTCATCATGCCAGAATTCGCTTTATCGATAAAAAATATGTTCTCTTTGATCTAGATTCAACTGTGGGCACATCGGTCAATGGCAAGCGCAGCCAAACAACCATTCTAAAACCTGGAGATGTGATCTCGATTGGTGGTGTGCCGATCATCTTCGGTTTGGGAATACCCGATAGCCCGATTGATATTTCAAGACCCATTGATACCAAAACGGGTCCTACGGATTCAACTGATCTCGAAAAGCTGGATGGTTATTTAGATTTGTTCAATGGCAAAGAAGATGACGATTAACCCCTTGGAGAAAATTAATGAGTGAAAATCCCGTTCTTGCTATCTTAGGTGGGTCTGGCCTTTACGATATGCCCGGATTTGAAGATTCGCAAGAGTTCGATATCGATACCCCCTTTGGCAAACCCAGTGCTCCTATTGTTGTGGGCACGCTGGAAGGCCAGCGTTTGGCATTCTTAGCCCGGCATGGCATAGGCCATCATATTGCCCCCAGCGAGATCAACTTCCGTGCCAACATCTATGCTTTGAAATTCCTGGGCGTCGAGCGCGTGGTCAGCGTCAGTGCTTGTGGTTCGCTGCGAGAAGATTATGCCCCCGGTGAAATTGTCATCCCAGACCAACTTTTCGATTTCACCAAAGACCGTAGCCGCACTTTCTTTGAGGGCGGGATGGTTGCCCATATTAGCGTCGCCGACCCGTTTTGCAGCGATTTAGGGAATGATGTTTATAACGCAGTCAAATCAGCGGGAGGAACGATCCATAAAGGCGGGTCACTGATCACCATCGAAGGACCGCGCTTCTCCACGCGTGCGGAATCGAACATCTTCCGTTCGTGGGGCATGTCGGCCATCAACATGAGTACTGCTCCCGAAGCTTTTCTGGCTAAAGAAGCTGAGATGTGCTATGCGGTGATGAACCATGTTACCGATTACGATGTCTGGCATGTGACCGAGGAACCTGTCAATGTAGAAATGCTGATCGCGACCCTTTTTCAAAATGCCGAGCTTGCGCAGGAAGCGGTGCGAAATTTGGCACGCAACTTCAAAGCAGCGCGAGATTGTGATTGCGGAGAAACCCTGGCATCGGCATTGATCACGGATCCAAAAGTTATTCCTGATGAAACGAAGGACAAGCTAGGATTGTTGGTAAGCAAATATTTACGGAAGTAGTTTCACCGTAGAGACACAGCGTTCGCTGAGATTTCATTTTGAATTGCTCTGTGCACTCAGCGTCTCTGCGGCAATAAATCGTAGGAGAATACCATGCGCAAAGTCAATATCCCCATTTCTGATGAAGTTATCCACAGCTTGAAAGTCGGCGATACGATTGCCCTGACCGGCCAGATGCTGACTGGCCGCGATGCCGTCCACAAATGGATGATCGAAACTTTTATCAAAAAGACCCGCGAACCCCAGGGCGATGACCTGGAAGTTTATGAAGCCATCAAACCCATCCTGGAATGCGGGGTGATCTATCACTGTGGACCGGTTGTTTCTGGCCTGGATACGGGTGACTACAAATTTGTCGCCGCCGGCCCAACCACAAGCATTCGCGAAGAACCATACCAGGGTGATGTGATGCGCCACTTCAATATGAAAGGTGTCATTGGCAAGGGCGGTATGGGTGCGCTAACGTTACAAGCCTGTAATGAAGTCCCTGGCGTGTACTTACACGCAGTTGGCGGAGCAGCTTCACTAATCGCCAAATCTGTGGAAAAGGTTTTGGGTGTGCATAAAATGGATTTTGGGGTTCCCGAAGCCATCTGGGTGCTGCAGGTCAAGGAATTCCCCGTCGTCGTGACTATGGACTCGCACAACAACAGCCTGCATGCTGTGGTTGAAGAGAAATCTAAAGCTAATTTAGAAAAACTCATCTCCTGATGGAAGCCAAAGTTCTACTCGTCGACGACGAAGAAAATATCCGCTCTTCTCTTGGCGATTATCTTCAGCGTGAAGGATTCGAAGTCACCTTGGCAGTTGATGGCGAAGAAGCCCTCGATTGTTTGGAGAGTCTTTCGCCTGATATTGTTATCCTCGATGTGCGCATGCCCAAAGTCGATGGCTTGGAAGTCTGCCGGGAGATCCGTCGGCGTGCGCACTACATCCCTATCATTATGATCTCTGGGGAGAAGAAGGAAACCCTGGATCAGGTGGTGGGGCTAGAAGTTGGGGCGGATAAATATATCACCAAGCCCTTTGAATTACCGGTATTAGTCGCTGAGGTACGTGCCTTATTGCGTCTGGCACGCAGTATGAATAGTTCTGGGAAAACGGCTGGCTGGCTGGAAATCGATGATTACCTACATATTCATCGCGATCGCAGGGAAATCAAGGCTGGCGATAATGATCCCTCCCTAACCGTGCTCGAATTTGACTTATTGCTCTATCTGTTGGATCACGCTGGGGCGCCATGCACCAGAGATGATTTGATTGAATTTGTTTGGAAAGATACTACTGGCAATGTTTCCGATATGGCTGTCAACACCTGCATCGCAAGATTGCGCAGAAAGATAGAACCTGAACCTGATAGGCCGATGTATATTTTCTCAGCACATGGTTGGGGTTATAAATTCAAGGACCTATAGATGCCATTTTATGTTGAGTTCGCTTTCCCTGGTTTGCTGATTATCATCTTGGCCTTGATAGCTATTCCAACATTGATTATCTCAACCTGGATTTTCTTCAACAGGTCCCGCCGCGCTCAAAAACACCTAAGAGAACTGGGGGAATACTATGCTGGCTCAAATCGCCCCGTTTCTAGAACAGAACAAGCCTATCTCGATTTCATGAGATATATTTCTCACGAAGTATCGAACCCTCTGCAGAGTATTCTTGGTGGTTTGGCAAACCTGCGCCAGGTTATTGGGGTGGATGATCCCAGTGAGATTTATCTTGACCAGATAGAATCAGATACCCAACGCCTCTCGCGCCTGACCGCCGACTTGCGCATGTTGGCTCAACTCGAAAACCCCGGCTTACATATCAAATTGCAGCCGGTGCAAATGCGCGCAGTTATTGCCAGTGTGATCATGTCGCAAGCCGATCGCGCTGCTGATCAGGGGATCGAATTGACTTACCACGGCCCCGATCACCCGCCAAGAGTTTTGGCTAATCGAGATTGGATCACACGAGTGGTTGAGAATTTGGTCGATAATGGTTTGAAATATTCGCGCCTAGGCAGTCGCGAGATCATCATCAGTATCAGCCCAACAGAAGTTTCCCTTCAGGTTTCAGTATCTGATGATGGTGTGGGGATATCTGATGAAATGCTGCCACATATCTTCGATCAGGCTTATCGAGTACCAGATGCCCGCACAAACCAGCGACCTGGCAGCGGATTAGGACTCCCCATCGTCCAGCGAATCGTTGAACAGCATGGCGGAGCAATCCAAATTTCTAGTGTTTTTGGGCAAGGATCCATCGTCACGTTTTATCTGCCCAAAGCGCCGATTTCTGAAACACTCGAGCAAGAGAAGGACGAATTTCGTGATAATGGGGGAATAAGCGACTATAACCATAAAAATCGGCAATAAAAAAGTTATAATCTGCTATATAACTGTAAAGACTTGAACATGATGTTTCGAGTACTCTAGTACTGGATTGGCAATTGCCTTATTCAGAGTATATGTGGGGCTCAGCAAGAGAGGGGATGAGCCCCCTTGGGGGGATAGCGACTCTCTTGTGGGTATGCTGGATCCGGTGGATAGGAGACCACAATGCGAAAATATGTCCGCCTTTCAATTCTAATCACATCCATTTTACTCACGTTGATCAGTTCCGCCTGCGTCTTCAATGCCGGGGTCAGACCCTCATCAAGTCAAGATGAGCAAAGCGGATTGATCGATTTTGGTGTTAATGAGCCCAGCGATCTGCCACTGGTATTCGAAGAAGGTTGGGATAATGGCTTCGACAGAGTGATGTGGAAGCCCTGGGGTTCCCCAAGCCCGGCGCTGCGCAATGAAATGGGCTACGAAAGCAGCACGGCATTGAACCCCAACGGTGATGTTGAATACCTCAGTGGGGTTGTGTCCCGCTTCAATTTGGATTTGGTAGGGGGTACGGCAATTGAATTCTGGGCCAAAGGTCAGACCAGCGAAGCGACTCATCAAAGTCTTCACATTGGCATCAGTCAAACAAATTCAAAGGGCTATACGGGCATCGACAGCCAGGCTGAGAACATCGCCGAGATCTATATTGCGGCAGAAAGCGATTTCAATTATGTGGAATACCGGCTTGGGGTTGGTGACAGAGAATTCGAATCGTTCGAGCCGCTTAATGATAGCTGGCACCATTATCGTATTCAGGTTAATGAAAATGGTACGATCAGTTTCTTCCGCGATGGCGAGCATAAATATACATCTACTTCGCAAATAGATTTTGATGTGTACAAACAGCAGGCTTTATCCATCGGCGGGTCATCTGTCAGCACCCAGATGCTCGTGGATAATGTAGCTGTTTATGGTGTGATCACCACCCCACCGCAACTCGAATTTGAGAGCCTTTCAGATTCTTTCTCCCTTGGGCATGTCGTAGCTACGGGTTTAGACCCAGCACGTTTTATTACCCTGGCAGATCTCGACAACGATGGCGATCAGGACATTATCACCACCAGGAATAGTGGTAGCCGTAATCGTATCCTGGTCTGGGAAAACCCTGGCGAACTGATTGGATTCCCTTGGGATGAGCACATTATTGGTAAAAGTAACGCTGTTTTTATCCAACTTTCCATCGCCGACTTTGATCAGGATGGTGACCTGGATATTGCTTCTGGGAACACGAAACCGGCGGATTTCGAGGTGCGCCTTTGGGAAAATAACGGCTCTCCCTTTGACGCAATCTGGAACGCAACCGATGTTGGCGCGACTACCCATGATGTGGGCACCATAACATCAGGGGATTTCGATGGCGATGGTGATATTGATCTGGTATCCGGTGCGGCGGGCGAAGCAGAAGTGGAGTTGCGTCTCTGGGAAAATCCTGGAGGATCATTTGCTGGCGAGTGGTCAGGATATGACTTGGGCGTCACCGACGACAGTGTTTTCGATCTCGAAGCCGCCGACTTCGACCAGGATGGAGATTTAGATATTGCTACAGGTGGCCGCCGCGATGAAGATTTCGAAATCATTGTTTGGCAAAATGATGGCGCCCCTTTTGATGGGATGTGGCTGCCCAACAATGTTGGCATAAGTGAGGGGGATATCCAGGAAGTAATAATGGCCGATTTCGATCAGGATGGCTGGCCTGACCTGGCAGCTAGCAGTGACTTCCGCGAGGATTACGAAATCATGATTTGGCGTAACAATGGTCAACCCTTCGATAGCTTGTGGCAAAGCACAGATGTCGGTGAGACCGATGTTCACGCCAGTACCTTCGCGATTGCAGACTTCAATCTCGACGGATTCTTGGATGTATTCTCAGGTAGCAACAATCGGGACGATGCCCCAGAATTGATCTTGTGGAGAGGTAATGCCGAACCTTTCGTGGGGTTATGGCAAAAGGACTATGTTGGCGAAATCGGCGAGTCACCCAGATGGCTAGATGCTGGAGATATGGACGGAGATGGCGACTTGGATGTGGTTATCGCAGCGCAATCGATGGTCATCATTTGGGAGAATCAGGCTGCCAACAAATAACTAGTACTAGGGCGAGGGATGGGTGAGGGGGATCCCTCCCTTGCCATTAAAGGGGAAAGAGTATGGAGTTTAGATTTCTAAATCGAATCAAAGGGAAGGGGGTGATGTTTATGCCATCCACCAAAAGATTGCTCAATCAGGCCTTGATGTTATCCGACTCAGGGAAAAAGGCTGATGCACGTAAGCTCTTGCTGACTGTGCTCAATAATGACCCGCACAATGGTAAGGCTCTGCTGTTATACCTGGATACCTTTGAAACCAGAGCCGAACGCGCCAGGGGATTAGAATTATTATTCAAGAGACAGAACCCTTTGAGCGGATCTTCAAACTAAGTTCTGGTTGTTGGCTGTCCCCAAACACTTTCACCTTCGGTGGGAGCAAAGAATCTATGTATTTGTCACTCAAAGAGTAAGATTCTTCGTCGCTTCAGCCGCTTCGCTTCCTTCGCTCCTCAGAATGACAGTTCTGCGGCTGAGTTCAATATCCACGGTTAAGTACCGTCCTACCGGATTTCGATATCCGCCGAGATTTTTCATAAAACCTCGGCGTGTAAGGACATACGCCCTACAACTATTCTGCAAACATCTGTCTGGACAATATAAATGTAGTAGAATGCTCCCATTGCCAAGGGAGCTACCTGTGAGAATTACCGCTCTCAACATTAGTGCTGTCAATATCCCCACGCTGAAAAGCTATCACATCGCGGTGATGGGAACAATAACCAGCACACAATCCATTATTCTAGAAATCTATACGGACGAGGGGTTAATTGGGGTTGGGGAAACCGATCCAGCTTTGATGTTCACCGGTGAGAGCCAGCACACTGTGATGACCATGCTAAGGCATCACCTCGGTCCGGCGGTCTTGGGCATGGATCCATTAGCAATCGAGGCTATCCACAAACGCATGGATGCTGTTTGTGTGGGAAATCCTTTCGCCAAAGCCGCCGTTGATCTGGCCTGTCATGATCTTTTGGGTAAAGCACTGGGGGTTCCAGTCTACCAATTACTGGGCGGGTTGGTACGTGAGCGCATTCCAATTATGTGGTCCTTGGGCAGCGAGCCGCCCGATGTCAATGCCCGCGAAGCCGCAGCCAAAGCCGAGGAAGGTTATGGCACCATTGGCTTGAAATTGGGCATCTTGCCTCCAGAGCAAGACATTGCCCGGGTGGCAGCAGTCCGCAACGAGGTTGGAACAGATGTCCATATCCGCTGTGACGCTAACCAGGGCTGGACTGTGGGGACAGCCATCAACACGATCAAACAACTCGAAGAATATAACGTCGCCATGATCGAACAGCCGGTTCCCCGCCACGATCTGGATGGTATGGCCGAGATTGTTCGCTCTGTTAATATCCCCGTTGGCGTTGACGAGAGTCTCTCTAGCACCCAGGATGCTTTGCGCATCATCAAAAAGCGTGCGGCCGATTTCTACAGCATCAAAACCACCAAACAGGGCGGCCTGCTCAACGCCAAAAAGATTGCTGCCCTTGTGGATGCATCTGGTGGAAAGATGTTCATCAACTCGATGATCGAAATGGGTGTCAGCGTGATGTCTGGGCTGCATTTTGCTGCATCGACTCCTGGCTTGTTTGAAATCGGTCACGCGCTGACATCGGTGCGCCGCCTCAAGGATGATATTCTCAAAGAGCCGGTGCTTTACGATGGGGCAGAGATCATCGTGCCGCAAGATCGCGTGGGCTTGGGCGCAGAATTAGATGAAAAAAAGATGTCGAAATACAAGGTTGGTGATTATTGGTTGAAAATTGATTAGGAGTAAGTCATGGAGAAAACAGCGCATGGTGAGATTAAAAGAGTAGCGGTGTTGAGTGCCGGCAACGGCGGTATTACTTTTGCAGCCCATTTCTTAGAAAAAGGTGACGTTGAGTGGGTTTCCCTCTATAACCGCAGTTCCTATCGTCTGGACCCTATCCGAGAAAATCAGAACCGCATCTTCGCCCGCGGTGAAATTGGCGGAGACGAGGGGCGGGAATATCCATTAGCCGTGGTCACAAATGACCCCGTGGAAGCTATTCAGGGTGTTGATCTGATCATAATGGCGGGCACTCAACCGGCTATTGACCATCTTGGGCTAGCCATCGCTGAGCATATCAAACCCAGCCAAATCATGATGATTGGCTCTGGTACCCTGGGATCGACCTGGGAAATGCAGGCTTCTTTGCGCGCGGGTGGCTGCACCGAATTACCCATCGTTGGTGAATTTAATATCTTGCCTTACGCCACTAAATTGGATAAAGAGGTGCAAGGTCGCGTATGGGTGCGCGGTGTAAAGGGAGCATTGGATGCGTCTTTTTCTCCCTCTGACAAGCTGCCGGGTGAATTCAGGCGCTGGTTATACAAGGTTTATCCGCACATCAACCTGTTCCCGGATGTGCTCTATACGGGCCTTTCCGGCGCTAACATGGTTGTGCATCCTGTGGTAGTATTGCGCAATTTGGACAAAGTGCGTGGTAGAAAAGCCTGGGCACTGTACGCAGAAGGTATAACGCCTGAAGTGGGTGAACTGATGGAGATCGTCGATCAAGAACGCATTGCAATCGCCCATGCTTGCAATGTGGAGATGATGCCTTTGTATAAATTCCTGGTAAACGCCTACCCACCATTCGAGGGCGTAGAAGTGACCAATCTTTATGAGTGGTTCCGCTCGCGCATGCGCTCTCGTAGCGGACAAATTCACCTCGAAGCAGTGCCCGGCCCCACAACCACCCATGTTCGTCTCATCGAGGAAGATATTCCTTATGGTATGGTACCCCTGGAAGGACTGGCAAAACTTCTCGGTGTGCCCTGTCCAACCGTTTCGATGTTTGTTGATGAAGCTTGTGATTTGTTAGATGAAGATTTCCGCCTTTCCGGACGGACTGTCAAAAAAATGGCTTTAGAAATAAGAGATTCCCTGGCCAACACTGGAGTTAGCATTGATTATGGATAAACCGGTCTTTACGATTATCGGCGCAGGCAATGGTGGTTTTTGCACTGCCGCCGATCTGACCTTACGCGGATATGAAGTCCGCCTTTATGAAAGCCCTGAATTTGCGGATAACATCGAGCCTGTGCTCAAAAAGGGGGGCATTGCCTTGCGCGGTGTTGCCGGGGAAGGCTTCGCACAACCAGCGTTGGTAACCACTGATATTGGGACTGCATTAATGGGCGCCGAAATCATTTTGGTGATCACAACTGCCCAAGGACACAAACCCATCGCCCGCGCCTGCGTGCCATTTTTAGGGAAAGGTCAAACTGTGGTGCTGGTTCCGGGCTGCGTTTGTGGTGCTCTAGAGTTTCGCCAAGAACTACTCAAACATGGCGGCTCAGATGAAGTCATTCTGGCTGAGACCACATCTTTGATGTATGCCGTAAAAAAAGAAAATGGCAATGGAGTCTGGGCGCGTGGGTTTAAGAAACATCTGCCCCTGGCGGCGCTGCCAGTTCATCATACGCAAAGGGTCATTGATCAACTTACGCCCATTTTCCCCCAGTTCTCTCCAGTGGGCAATGTTTTAGAAACCAGTTTCAACAATCTCAATCACGTTGTTCATCCCCCAGGGGTTTTGATGAACTTGGGATTTACGGAAAACCCTGATCAGAAAGTATGGCATTTTTACCCGGATGGGTACACACCGGGGACAGGGAGAATTGGCGATAGGCTTGACGAAGAACGTTTGGCCATTGCCAAAGCCTATGCTATCCCAGCAACTTCAATTCTTGAAGAATTAGATAAATACTACGGGCATCAGGGCATGTCCGGCGATAACCTGCATGAGATGTTCAGGGATTCCCCCATTCATGGGCACGCCAAAGGCCCACATTCCACAAACAGCCGACTGCTGACCGAGGATGTGCCTTTCGGTTTAGTTCCGCTGGCTTCTTTCGGAAGATTGGCGGGTGTGCCAACCCCCACGATGGATGCCATTATCACCCTCTCCAGTGTGGTAAATCAGACGGATTATCGCCAAACCGGACGCACGGTCGAATCTTTAGGGCTGGGGGGCTTTTCTGTGCAAGAAATCTTGGATTTTGTTAGCAATGGGGTGAGGGGAAATAGTAAAAAATAGGTGTGTGCTGGCGCCGTGCGCCACACACACCTATTTTTTACACCCCCCCCATTCCAGAGGGGACGGGGAGATGGGGGAAGAATAAAGCAAATACCTAAACAAAATTATTCAGGGCGAATCAGGGGGCTATATTTTCCCAGCGATATTCTCCAAACGTTCCTGGTCTGAGATCATAAACTCCGTGCGGTTGATCTGAATAGTCCCCTGATCAGCAAATTTATATAGCTGTCGGCAGACCATCTCACGTGTGGTGCCAATGCGCGCTGCCATTTCGTCCAGGGTCATATCGCGGGCTACGTAATCCCCCACGGCATCATCAAAATGCTCTAATAACAGGCGCGCCAGGCGGCCAGTTACGGGTTGGAAGGCGAATTCGTCAAGGATATCGCTGGCATATTGCATGCGCTGCACCATCAGGCGCGTTAGTTCCCAGGACATTTGCCCATTTTTCAGCAAAAGCGGTTTGATATGATCGATCGGCCACATGGAGATGCGGCAGACATCCTTGGCGACTAATGCTACCGGCATCAGTGCTGCTTCCAGAAAGAAACTCAACCCCCAGAACACTTCACCCACTCCTAATTCAACTACAATTAAGCTGCGCTCAGAAGACTCTTTGAGCGGTGTAACGCACCCCTCTTCTACTACAAAGATATAAGGCCAGACATCACCCAGATGGGAAATCCATTCACCTTTCTGGTAATTGCGGGTGATAGCTGATTTCGCGAGAGATTCTTGGTCCTGACTGCTAAGGTTGGCAAAGATGGGGTTTTGGGATAACAGCTCGATTAGTTGCATGGTTTGGCCATTTGCTCTAGCTTCTTGTATTCGATGATCTCAAATTCCGTACGGCTGACATTGATGATGCCCTCGCCAGTAAATTTGGAGAGGATCTTACAAACCATCACCGGTGTAGTGCCAATCATAGTAGCCATTTCATCCAAGGTCAAGCTGCGGCTCATATGAATATCGGCGGTTTCTTCGTACTGCTTCATCAGTAAGCGTGCCAAACGGTTGGCTACCGGTTGAAATGCCAGGTCTTCGACCATTTCACTGGCCTGGCGGATGCGCTGGGTTAGTAGCTCGCAAAGCTCCCATATTGCCTCGGGGTTGAGGCGCACAATGGGCAGTAGCTGCTCCCAGTGCCAAAGATAAACTTGACTAGGTTGGCGCACCTCTAAGGTAGCTGGCAGCGGCCCATCATCAAAAACAGACGGACTCCAAAATACTTCTCCCCCGCCTATTCTCCAGGCTCCCAAACTGCGCCCCTCTGGTGAGAGTTTGTGTACATTGATCAACCCCTCGGCGAGAATCAAGATGTAAGGCCAAACATCCCCCTGGTGAGCCAGAAACTCGCCTTCAGCATACCATTTCCATAAAGCCAAATCGCTACTATCAGCGCGTTGGCGTTGGGTGAGTTTCGAAAATACTGGAATTTGGGGCAGGATATCTGAAAGCGATGTCTTGGTTTTCGGCATGAAAATGAGTTCAACTTTCCTTAGGGAAAAGACTCAATTGAAAAACCTGGGTATGCTGAATGCGCTCGTTAATCTTATCACAATCACAAAAGGAGAATGTAAAATGAACGAAATTGATTTCACACCCAAGGCTCGTAAGGCAGCCGTCATTGTAGCGGCGGTGTTTGGGTTGTTCGGCATCTTCGTTGTGCCGATCTTGGCCCGCAACACATTCAACACCCTCGCGGGGAAGCTGGTCCGCCTGATGGTGGAAGACCCACATTTCGAAATGGCCCCCATGATGCTGGCGATCTGGTTCGTCGCCATGCTAGGGATTACAGTGGCTGCCAGCGCTACGCTGCTTGTGACAGTCTACCCACTTTGGAAAGGATATTCTTGGGCCTGGCCAGTGGCTTTGAGCTGCATCTCGTTTCCCACGATTTTTGCCGTCATTGAAATTTTGCCGTATATTGTTCATATCGGCAGCCCTCCTCCGACGGTAATCATTCTACTCGTTGGGCTGGCAGCCTATTGGACAATCTTGCTGCTCAAGAAAGGTGAGCGCGGCGAAAAAGTCTCGCGCTTCTTCGCTTTCACCTTCCTGGGCGTCGTGGCTGGCCATATCAACGTTCTGACCATGCACGGTTTCAAGGGCATCCTGGACCGCCCGGAGAGCCCCCTATTTACTGATTTAGATCATGCCATCTACGGGGTGGAAGCACCGATGAACTTCATCGCTATGATCTTGTGCATCATTGCTATACCCTTGCTGGCCGCCCGCAAAGAGTCTGGCTGGTGGTTGGGTGTGATCGCCGGTTCCGTTGTCGTAGTGGCCAATCTGCCGACTCATTTTATCCGGATGAACACCTCTGATTTCATCGTGGCGACCCTGTTGGGCGCGGGATTGATCGTCTCTCTCACCATTCCAGCTTCCAGGAAAGCCTTGCTCGGCGAAACAGAAACAGGCCCAGCGGAATAATTGCACATGGTATAGATATTGCTATCATAAAACAGGAGCTGGAGAGAATCAATCTTTGGCTCCTGTTTTGTACAAACTCTAATCCAAACAAGTCGCGCCACGGGCGGGGGGCCGGCCAACCAAACAGGATTTTTGCACCGTATCAGAACGATGTAAAGAATTTCATTTGTCACTTACCTAAATGGTACTCTTGCCAAGTCATTTTAATAATATCTCCTGTCGGCTAGAGCATTTTTCTAATTTATGAATGAGGAAGGTTTCGATGAGAACTTATCTGTTGGTTTTCCTGGCATTGCTTTTGTCAGCCTGTAAAGCAGAATGCCCTCCAGAACGTATCTCTTATCTGGATGACCCTGCGCTCTTTACGCAGATCACTTCGGCAGCAGATCTTGAGGCGGACTCCTCACCAACCTGGATCGAGATCAAGGGTAAAGAAACCCAGGTCGATCGAGTCATCACTGGCCCAGTCTGTAATGACACCTGGAGCGGAACGGTTTACGTGACTTGCGATATCCAAATCGCGGCATGGGAGACTGAGGCCTTTTTCTTCCAGGATTGCAATCTCGATATTGATGACGGTGCGGTTGTTTACGTGGAAGCGCACAACGATAAAGCATACTATGAAGGATGTTCCTGCCATAAATAGGTAGGTTTACAAGAATAGTTTGGGTGCGTTTCATTTCAGTTTAAGAGAGTCCGGAGAAAGGGATGTGCAGGAGTGCTCCCCCCCCCCCGCACATCCCTTTCTCCGAAAAGCTTCCACTCGTTAGAAATACACTCGAATAATTTCCATATGGAGCTAAGCAATGACAAAATTCTTGAACAAATGGCTGCGAAAAATTCACCGCTGGCTATCAGTACCCACTTTTCTAAGCATACCCCTCATGATATTTATCAGGCTCACTAAAGGTGCATATTTCACCGCACCCGCTCAATTTGAGATGGTACAACAATTGTTGATTTTCATCCTGGCGATCACTGGGGTTTATCTATTCCTGATACCTTATATTGTCAAAGGCCAGCGCAAACGTCGATAAAAAATCCAAAAGTTTCCGAAATGGGACAATGTCAAGATGGTTCTATGGGAATTACCGTGAGAGACCTCACATTTGGGTGTAGGGGGTGTGCTCCGCACGCCCCCTACACCCAAATGTGGCCCCTTACCAAGGGCCCTTACCACGGCGATTCCTAGAGACCCGTCAAGATACGTACAGCTAGCTTTTCGAAGCTGTGTTATAACAATTCCAGGTTAATAGCTCCAGGTCGGATTAGCCGGATAGAAAAACATGCCCAGGTCAGATACAAAATCTAAAGTTATTGAAGTTTTATCGACGATACCTGCATTTGCTGATTTAGATGCGTTAATATTAGATGCTCTCGCCCAAGCTGCTACGCAGCGATATTACGATGCGGGACGGGTTGTCTATCTGGAAGGCGAACTTAACAGCGGTGTCTATATCGTTCAGGAAGGATGGCTTAAATCAGTCAAGATTTCGGCGATTGGTCGCGAGCAGATCTTTCGTTTCTTGGGACCAGGGGAAGTCTTCAACACGGCAAGAATCTTTACCGACGGGTTGAACCAAACTACAGTAGAAGCCCTGGAACCCGCAAAAGTATGGGTTATCCAAAGCGATACCATAATTCTACTGATGGATAAATACCCATCTTTCGGTCGTGTCATCACGCAAAACCTCGCCGAGCAAGTTCAACATCTCATGGACCTGGTGGAGAATCTCTCCCTTTTGACCGTGGAAGCGCGCTTGGCGCGCACCTTCCTGGAACATTCTACGAGTGATGTCTTAAATCGCCGCAGATGGTCCACGCAGGCCGAGATGGCAGCCCGCCTTGGAACGGTACCTGATGTGCTCAACCGCGCTTTACGGGGCCTTGCTGATGAAGGATTGATTACGATCGAACGGCACCAAATCTACATTCGTGACCGGGCAGGCTTGCAAAGAAAGGCTATGCTAGGGGAATAACTCAACAGGGAATCCGACAAAAGTCGAAGACATATAAGTGGTTAGGGGGTAAGATGAACACATCTTCAAATTAACGGTAAAGGAGTTACTTCATGACAGAAAATATACTATTCCCGAACTGGAAAGACATCGTGGTTTATCCTGAGAAAGGCGCGCAGCCTCAGGTACTGGTCGAAACAGAAAATTATAAATCGGTCATCGCGGGCCTGGCAGCGGGCAGCGGGATGCCGCCCCACCCCGAGGGTCCGGCGATATTCCACTTTTTAGAGGGGTCAGGTCAGATGATCGTTGGTGAGCAGAGTTTCAGGGTCAGTGCCGGCGCAACGGTGGTCGTCCCCGATGGTGCTTTGCGCGGCATTGAAGCCAAAACGCAGCTTGCGTTTCTGGCCGTACGGCTACCTCAATGAATGAGTAATTGCGACTACTCAGCCTAACAAGAAATCTCCCGAAAAAATGGTGTGCGCAGGGGGTGCAGCCCCCTACGCACACCATTTTTTCGGATAATCCGGTCTATTGTTGATCGGTTACAAATAATTTATAAGTAAACCAAGGAGATATCCAAATGAAACACAAACGCATGAAACCCGCTGTGATGTTTGGGTTAATGATTATTGGTATGATCGTTTTTATGGCCGCCTTTGGTTTTATGTTCGGCGGGATGAACCCCATGGCAATGCTGATGTCTAGCGGCGGCAGCTTGGGGTTGGGTATGTGGGGCGTGATGATCATCCCACTGGTGGGTGTGGTGCTCATGCTGGTGATGATGTTCTTTGCTTTCCGCTGGATGACCGGAAGTAATAGCCCGATGGGCATGATGAGCCAACAAGGTGCTTCAAATTCGAAAATAGGAAATCATAATTTCACTACGCTGACCTATGATATCCCTTCCGTGAATTGTGCTCACTGCAAAATGAAAATCGAGCAGGCGATTGGCGCTCTCCCTGGGGTGGCTTCAGTCAATGTGGATGTCGCGGCCCAACAAGCTGTAGTAGAACTCATTAAATCCCCAACGAAAGCAGAGATCAAGGAACTGCTGGCCGATATCGGCTATCCTGCTGAGAACTAATAAGAGAATTTCCAATCATTCCTGATCAGAGGCTAGAGTATTTAGCCTCTGATTTGCGTTAAAGCAAAGCCCCCAAATTTTATTTGAGATATATTTCACACATCAAGCGAAGTTATTTGGAGTTCATCAATGAAGCAATCGAAGATATTGCTTTTGGCATTTATTTTAATTATCACTTTATCGCTCTCCGCCTGCGACAGGGAGAAAACTGTTTGCACGCCCGAGGCGGGCACCCCCAAACCAACCTTTCAATTAGCTGATCTCGTCAAGAACACCTCCGCTCCAGGACCAGCGCCAGAACCTGTAAAGGTCGAAATTGGGGGCAAATTAATCGAAGTCGACAAACTTGTAACCTATCCCACCTGCAACGATGATTGGAGCGGTACCGTTTATGTCAGTTGCGATGCCCAAGTCGCCGAGTGGGACCCCGAAGAAGGCTCACGCTTCTTTGAGGGCTGCAACCTGAATATTGATCCAAATGCCGTAGTGTACGTTGCTGCCCATAACGACTCACCTCATTACAAGGGCTGCTCCTGTCACACCGGCGAAGTTTATCAGATTCTTAATCCCTGATGGAGAATTCAATGAAACGATCCCAAATATTGCTAATAACACTGTCGCTGATATTCGTCTTTTCTCTTGCAGCCTGCGAGCGCAGTAAAAGTGTCTGCACACCGCAAGCCACACCCAGAGCCACTTTGGATTTAACTGATTTGTTGATGACCCCGGCTCCAGATACAGCCTCAACCCTGGTAAAGGTCGAAATCAAGGGCAAACTGATGGAAGTAGATAAAGTGGTCGATTATCCGATCTGCAACGACGATTGGAGTGGGGTGGTTTACGTCACTTGTGATGCGCAGGTTGCTGAAGCGGCATTGGATGCCGATGAGAACCCGCTTTTCTTCCAGGGCTGTAACCTGAATATCGAACCCAACACAGTCGTTTATGTCGCTGCCCACAATGACGCCGCTTATTACAAGGGCTGTTCATGCCACACGGGAGAGGATCCGCCCTATTAAAAATTAAGAAGGCACTATGGTGCGATTTGCTTTAACGCAAAGACTCCCCGATTAATTTGTATTATATTTCACACAATGAAACACTTATCAAGGATAAAAGGAGAAATCTAATGGAACGAAACAACAAACTTGGTGGTATTGTCGCCCTCTTTGCCGGGCTTATGGGCATCATCGGACACTTTGTCATTTTCCTAAACTGGTATTTCAAGGGCATGGCAGCTGAGGCCGCTGAACCGGGCTGTGAAATCCTTTTGGAATACATCAACCCCGCTATGGCTGACTTGGGCATATTGGGTGGTGTGATTTTCCTGGTCAGCGCCTATGGCTTCTTCAATAAGAAAAGCTGGGCCTTCTTGTTGTCTGTGATTGGCATTGTGCTCTCATTGCAAGGTGCCTGGTTCATCAACGTACCCTTTATGGCGGGTGGTCTGCCCCCAGTGTATTTCACTATCTTCTGGCCTTTCCTGATTATTTTCTTCGTGATCATGGTGCCCGTGGGCAAGCTGTCTTGGGGTCGCACCATGTTTGGTTTCCTGGCCGGTATGGCCTGGGTATTCTGCATGATGAATGGCATCGCTAGCTTGAGCCGCATTATTACCATTGGGGCGCCCTTCTTCTCGTTGGTCCAACGCTTGCACTGGGTTGCCATGCTTGGTTGGGGCATTGCCACAGTCTCGATTTTGACCAAACCCAAAGAGTGGACCTATGTCCTGGGGATCACAGCCGGCACCCTCGAGCTCGTCGTTGGTATTCCTCTGGCCATCGTCACCGCGCAGGAATTGGGCCGCTTCTCTCTCTTCTCCCTGGCGCCGATTTGCTGTCTGATCCTGCTGGTGCTGATGCTCTGGCCCGGAATGTGGGAAAAGGTGACTGCCCCGCAAACTGCATAAAGTTTGAACGAATTAGTCTGAAAAAAAAAGTGGTCTCATTTCCCAAGATGTGAGGCCACTTTTGTACGTTATTTAAGTTTCGCTACCGTACATTTGAGCAAACATATTAAAAATTAGAACGCGGATTACGCAGATTGGGCAGATTCACGCGGATTCTGAAGTAGTCAAAAGGACTTTGAACACTCATGATATTGTCATTCTGAACGGAGCCTGGCCTGCATTTTAGCCAGGCGAAGTGAAGAATCTCTGAGCAGGTCGAAGGGAATCTCTGAGCAAATGATTCAAGTGCCTGCGCAGGAAATAATTCAAGGAGATTATCAGGGATTCCTCTCTCCGCTCGGAATGACAGGTTTATTGTTCAAGATGCTCTTGACTACTTCAAAATCCGTGTAATCCTGTGTGGGTCAGTAGCACGTTGAACACTGTTTAATCTCACGCCAAGACGCAGAGTCGCAATGACATTGTTCAAGCAGTTGTTACCCAATACAGAAACGGAGAATTTCATTCACATTAAGACATGAAACGTCTGCGAATGATAAAACCAATCACGTGCCTTAGCGATGATTATCCAAGTTTTCGAGCAGCGGGTCGTCCGCCACTGGCGTGATCCCCTCCGCTATGAGTTGGTTGCGCAGACTTTTGATAACCTGCTTAAGCTCCGCCATGCGCACCTCGCGGCCAGCCATACTTCTGACCATAATTTTCAAATTATGGGTTCGATCGGCGACGCGTTCCTCTAATTCAGAATGCGATTCTTTCAGCGCTTGCTCCGCATTAACCCGGAGTGAGATGTCGCGCAGCAGCCAGCGCAGTCCCACCAGTTGGCCTTCAGCATCCCGGTTGGTGGTCACAGTTAACAATACAGGGAAGGGGTCACTTTTTTTGCTAGGTGCCAGTGTGATCTGCCAATTTGTGAGCAAGTCTTGATTCTTAAGGGTGTTCAAACCTCGACGAAAAGCTCTTTTATCGTCTTCGTGAATATATAGCGACAAGGGTTTACCATTAAATTGATCACTATTCTCAACCCCTAACATTGCGCAAGCCATCAAGTTTGCTTCCTTAATGAGCCCTAAGGCATCGGTGACTAGATAACCATCGGGGGCGAACACGAAGAGTTCATAATAGCGCAATTTTTCAGATTCTAAAGCCAGGCGAGCTTCGATCAGTTCGGCGTTACTCAGGCGTAGCTCTTCTTGGGAGACGTGCAGTTCTTCCAAGGTGTCCACCAGGGCTTGAGTCGTTTCGGGGGAGATCTGGCCGCGGTATTCAGCACCCATCTCAACATGATGCTGCAAACTTTCAGCCTGCTGTTTGGCGTTTTCTATTTTGCGAGAGAATTCGTCTGCTTCCATAAAGTACCTCTAATCTGATTCCTATTAAAATGGTTCGCTAAATTTTTATCGGTCTTAGGTTTATCAATATGTCTTGGCCAGAGGCCCGCCTGTGGCGTGAGCGACACACCATCGGTGGGAGCGAAGAAGCTCTAAATTTGTCACACAAAGAGCAAGATTCTTCGTCACTTCAACCGCTTCGCTTCCTGCGCTCCTCAGAATGACAACTTAATAGCAAATTTTAGTGTCCACGCTTAAGTACCGTCCTACCATAGAATAATGCCTAAGCTTAATCCTCTGAATCCAGCGCCTGTATCATTAGGATGGCACCCACATTTTCGTCATCACTTGAAATCAGGGGGGAGCAGCGCACGATACATTTGATCTTTTGCCCGCGCCGATTGATCGCATCGAGACTCAGATCGCAGGGTTGACTGGTTTTCAAGCAATCCTTCAACGGCGCTTTCAATTTCTCTACTGGCAGCCCGATATCCAGACCCAAGAAGGATGTATTAATGACCTCGTCACGGCGCAAGCCCCAGGTATCTTCGGCCAGGTTGTTCCAATTGATCACATTCAAACCCAAATCCACCACGATCACTCCCGTATCCAGACTGGCCAGGATCGATTCCAAGAAGGTATTGCTCATATTCAGCGCCTCGGTACGTTGGCGCAGCTCCACGTTAAGGGTTTCCAATTCTTCGTTAGATGATTGCAGTTCCTCGTTCATCGTCTCCAGCTCTTCATTGGTGGATTGCAGCTCTTCGTTGGTGGTTTCCAGTTCTTCGTTGGTGGATTGCAGTTCCTCGTTGGTGGTCTCTAACTCTTCATTGCTGGATTGTAATTCCTCATTGGCTGTTTCCAGATCCTGGTTGGAATTCTCGAGCTGCTCTTGCAAAAGGTGGAAACGAGTGATGTCGGTGAAGGTGATCCCAGCCCCCAAGATTTCAGTGGCTCCCAAGGGTAACGGAACCACCTTGATATCCAGATACTGCAGCACCCCAGAGGACGTGTGCCGTTCGACATTCTCTGTCAGCACCGGCATGCCGGTCTCATAAGCCCGGTCGATCAGCGATCGTAGTTCCAAGGGACGGTAGGAGACCTCTAAATCTTGCAGCGGGCGGCCCCGGTCGCGCTGGTCGATATCGAACATAGCCTGCATACTGGTATTGGCCATCAACAGCGTGCCGTCGCGGTTGACGACAATGGCGGCTAAATCGATGGTGTTCAGCGCTCCCTCCCATAATTCCACCTGGTGGGAGATTTTTATATCTCTGTCACGTTCGTTGAGGAGCAAAACAGGAGGGTCAAATTGGCCGATCATTGCACGGGAAACCTTCTTGAAAATGCGATGTTTGAGTTCTCCAGGGATGAACATATTGGTGCGGGTGAGCAGCATTTCCGCTTTGCCCAAAAAGAGAAAGCCCGTTTCCTTCAGAGCGAAGTGGAAGCGGGAGAGAATGCGGGTCTGGGTTTCGGCGTTCATGTACATCAGGGTATTGCGGCAGGAGAGCAGATCGAGGCGCGAGATGGGGGCATCTTGCACCAGGTCGTGGCGACCGAAGATAACCTGCCGGCGCAGGTCACTCCGAAATGTATATTCGTCGCCAACCTGATCGAAATATTTTTCTTGCAGCTCATCGCCAATTGGTTTCAGGTCTGTGGCAGTGTAGCGGGCATGGCGAGCTTCGGTCAGAGCCTGCTCATCGACATCGGTAGCATAGATCTTCACTCTATCACGGAAAACTTCTTCCCCTATGGCTTCGACTAACAAGATGGCCAGGCCGTAGGCTTCTTCTCCCGAGGCGCAGCCCGCGCACCAGACCCGAATTGAATCATGATTCTTCTTTTCAGCGAGAATGGTCGGGATGGTTTCCGCGGCTAAATATTCCCAGGCTGCTTTATTGCGGAAGAAGCTGGTGACATTAATCAGGATGGTGTTGAATAACTCAGCAAACTCATCGGGGTGCACTTCCAGGTAATCCAGGTATGCATCATAATCTTTGATGGTAACCATGTGCATGCGTTTTTCGATACGGCGCTGCAAACTCGAGCGTTTATAACCGGTGAAATCGAACCCGCGGTTGACCCGCAGATAATCGAGCAGGATTTCAAGTTTTAGATCAGTATCTTCGACCATGGTGTTTCTCCTCAACAAATGATGCTTGGGTTACTGCGTGTGCCCGGCTTTGTAGGCCGGGATCATAACCCGACGAGATTACTCAGGTGGATCGTTGAGAAACTCCCCTCCTGTGACAAGTGAGACCAAAGCAGAGGAGATTTCATCTAAGGGCAAAATAAAATCAACGCATTTCGAGGCAATAGCGGCCCGGGGCATGCTGGCGAATTCGGAGCTGGCTTCGTCTTGGGCGATGACTGAGCCGCCCATCTTATGAATGGCCTTGACGCCCATCGAACCGTCACTGCCGCTGCCAGTCAACACCACGGCAATAGCACGCTCTTTGTAGCAGCCAGCCGCCGATTCGAATAGCAGGTCGGCTGATGGGCGCACAAAGTGCACCAATTCAGTTTGAGTCAGATCGAGGGTGTTGCCGATATTTACCAGTAAATGGTAATTTGGAGGGGCAATGAAAACTTTCCCAGGCTCCAATAAATCTCCCCGTTCAGCTTGTTTGACGGGCAGCGATGTGCGCTTGCTGAGAATATCCGCCATCAGGCTGCGGTGACGCGGGTCGAGATGCTGCACGATAACGATCGCGGCTGGGAAATCCGCTGGTAGGCCAGAAAGCACCACGCTTAAGGCGTTCAATCCGCCCGCCGAGGAGGCCAGGGCTACAATTTCAAAAGCAGCGTGCCTGGATGCATTAGGAGCGTTATTCTGATTTTCATTCATGAGTATATTCTCCAGTTGACCCAACGGTACATTCCCGACTGCAATATTATTGAATCAGTTGGGGTGTTTGGATTGGGCTGGAATGAGCTTGTCTTGTTATCATATCATAAATCTGAAGAATAATTTTGGCCAGCGGTCGAGTTTCGTATGAATGTAAGCCGAGTTCCTTGGGGGAATCTCCTCTACGTGCTTTCGGCGTATTCCAAAAATTGCCCCAGGATGGAGTATATTTGGGGCCATAATGTGACTTAAATCACAGACCTGGATTGTGGAATCTGGCACAATGATAGCCTACGCTAGGCGGGGCATTTTGTGGTATCCCCGCGTGAAGAATCATCCCATTCTATATTTTTGAAAGGAGCTTTCTGTGTTTACGCTAGACAATCTTTTTCTATTACTTACCGGCCTGCTGGCCATCTACCTGATTTGGAGATTTTACACTCGTTACTCCAAAGGCAAAGCCCTGCATGATGTCTACTATCTGCTGGGCTTTATTGTTCTATTAGTTTCCGGCCTGCTGTTGATCTTCTTGGGTTACGGCATCTTGGGCCTGGGCGGCACTGCATTGTCACCATTTATATTGCCAGTTGCCAGCCTGATCCCTTTGGGCATCTCGTTGGGCATTGCTAACCAATTCTTCCCCTCTTGGAAGAAGGCCTTCGCCTGGTTCGCCCTGGTGGGCTTTCTGGCGATTGCTGTGACAAGCATTGGCGGTATGGCGGGCATCAAGAAATTTGCTGTGCCGATTTTCCACGGAGTGGCTGGATTAGTGATTTTCTTAGGCCCATTCCTGGCTAAAGGTGCTCCCAAAGGCTTCTTTTGGGTGGGCATTGGCGGCGCGCTGATCGGCATCGGCGGCCTCGCCTTGGCATCTCTGACCATCACCGGGGCAGCGCTGTTTGGCATTTTTACCAAAGAGTTGGTTTTCACCATCCTGGCTCCGCTGCTCTTCCTGATGGCCCTGGCATTCACCTTCGGTTTCATGAAGGATTTGAAGGCATAAATTGAATAATAAGTTGTCATCCTGAGCCGCCGGAGGCGCGCCTGTGGCGAGCGAAAGATCTCCCGCCCCGCCGTAGGCGCGCTTTTAGCGGGGCGGGGATTCTTTACTTTGTTCAGAATGACTCCTGTGAACTTGCCTTTTGTCAAAGACAACTTGCGCGCAGTATGTTATCTTTTGCACAAATGACTCTACTGCAAAAAGCCACCAAGCAAGTTTCCCGCCGGAATATATGGGGGTGGTTGCGGAGCAACCACCCCCATATATTCCGGCGGAAGCCTTCATCTGGTAGTTTTTGCAGTAGAGTCACAAATGAAATCGAATAGCGCTCCGACGCACTTGCGTCGGGGCAGCAAGAGAGCGTGTGGACGTACTTAGGTACGCTAAGCGACGCTCTCTCGCGTAGGAGTCTCTTTATGCAAGCATTGAAACAACGTTGGAATTACCTCTTTAGCTCGACTAAAGGGTTAGCGTTGGTTGCCATCGCCATGATTTCGCTGGTAACAGCCATCTGGGGCATGCTCTCCGGTCCCATGGTCGAATGGGGTGTTAGAGATGTCGTGGTACGCCTGTTTGGCATGGTTCTAATCCAAGCTGAACGCGAGGGCCGCATCATCATGCTCTATCACACTATTGCCATGACCGTTGTCGCTGTAGAAGTTTATTTCATTACCGGCATGCTGCCCATGAAAAAGCATCAGCAGACCACTATTAATGCCACGATTACCATTGGGTATCTGACAGCAATGATATTTGGTTTGCTCTTCGGGTATTTTGGGCATAACTTTGTCTTCCACGGACTATTCCTGGTGGGTCAATCGCTGGTGTTTTTTGGCGGTATCCTCTTCGCAGCAGCCTTGTGGCCCTGGAATAAAGAATATCTTTTGCCCCCAGAGTCCCCCAAAGCCAAGACAAAGAAGGGTGTTGACCTGGAAAGAGTGGCCTTTTTTGTGATGGCGGTGGCAACATTGCTGTCTGCTACCTTTGGCGCGGTAACTGGTTCTTATTGGGGCAATGGCCACGAAACCTTCCTCGGGGAAGACCTGATCCGCGTGCCTCACAAGACTGCCCTGCAAAAAGCCATCATTGGTCACCTGCACATCATGCTGACTCTCATCGCCGTGGCGCTGACATTGATTGTGGGCAACTGGATGAAATTCAAAGGCATTTACCACAAGATTGCTATGCCCATGATGATCATTGGAACGATTGTGATCACAGCCGGTGCTCTCTCGGTGGTTTGGCTGCCCTGGGCGCATACCACCATCTACGTAGGGTCAGTATTGGTGATGTTAGCAGCGCTGATGTATGTAATTTACTCCTGGGATGTGCTCATCAAAGAAGGCACAACCGACATCGATAAACCTAATTTCTTCCAAAAAATGACCGCCTTGTTACGTGATCCGCTCAAGTTCGGTGCTGGCTGGCAAATGGTTTTCATGAATTTCACTGTAAGTGGTGTGGGTATCTTCATGGCTGTCAAGCTCGACGAGATCTTTCGGGTTTGGCCCCACAGGGATGAACGCATCACGCTCACCGGACACTGGCATATCCTCTCCGGCATCATCGCCACGATCATCTTGTTCTATTATGCTGATATTGCCGGGATGAAAGGCAAAGCCCGCAAGTGGTTCGGCTGGATTGTGATCATCATGTCTGATCTGGCCTTTGGGGCGGTGACTGTCTTCTCGATGAAGCGCCTGTTCGTGACCGAGATCGAGCAGCAGAATGTTGTCAATTGGACCATGCTACTGACAGACATCGGCCTGGCAGCGGTGCTAGTTGCTCTGGCTGTATTTATGTTGTGGCGCTTGTACGATCTGTTCCTGGCGAATGGCCGCTGGGCGGATGAACTCAAAACTGAACGCAGGCTGCGTGCAGAGGAAGAGATCGCTGAGAGCAAACGCAAACTCGAAGAACTAGAAGCAGCCCTGGAGGAGGAGTTAAAATGAAACGCGCCCTCTTCACCATTATGACGCTCATTGTGCTGGTATCAGCCTGTGCCCCCGCTCCCAATGTTGGCGCTATCACCCCACCATATATCGAAACGGGTATTGATCCAGATTCCTGGGTAACTGTTCCTACAGGTGAATTCCCCTACGGGCAGCACGACCATATGACTCCTGTGGATGAATACCAGATCATGGTCACTAATGTGACCAATGAACAATATGCCAGCTTCCTCAACAAAGCCTTAGCCGCTGGCGAAATTCGCATCGGCGAGGTCGAAGTAGAAGCCGGGGAAAGTGTGCATATTGCAGATGGTGTGGCCGGGTACTACCCTGGTGATGAATTCCATGGCTACAAGCACGAAGAAGAAATCAAAGCCGGCGATAAGCTCTACGTGCCTCTTGACGAAGACGGGCTACGCCTGACCTATAATGGGCAAAGCTTTGCCGCCATACCTGCCTATGCCAACCACCCCATGACCATGGTTTCCTGGTTCGGTGCGAGTGCCTACTGCGAATTTTACGGCTTGCGTCTGCCCAGTGAGGTCGAGTGGGAAAAGGCCGCCCGCGGCACCGAAATCGGCGAAGATGGCTATGCCTTACCCTTCCCCTGGGGCACAGAGATCGAAGCCAATAACGCCAACTTTTACTCATCCTTCGACCTGTTCGAGAAGATGTTTGGCAAGTTAGGCAATACGACCCCGGTGGGTTTCTACAATGGCAAAACCTACGAAGGGTACGAAACCCAGGATTCGGACAGCCCTTACGGCCTTTACGATATGGCTGGGAATGTCTGGCAGTGGACAGGTGACGTGTATGAAGATCAGCATTACCGTTATTTGCGCGGCGGCAGCTTCTACAGCTATGAGGTTGACCTGCGTGTCTGGAAGAATAACAGCGCCAGTCCCACATACTACAGCGCGGCGGCCGGTTTCCGTTGTGCGCAAGATTAATTTAGGTAATCAGGTATTGGATATTAGATGTTCGGTATAATGGTGTCACATTGCTGATACCTGAACCGACATTCAAACACATTATGCCAAAATCGTACTCCGCACTCCGCACCCTGAAGGCCAAATACTGGCCTCTCATCAAGAGCCTGCAAACATTTCTATTATTGCTTACGGGCCTGGCTGGCTATATGAGCGCCCGTTGTCCGGTCTTTAATATTGGCACGGTACTAAGCGTGACCGGGAGTTTGTTTATTTCCATCAGCGGCTCGACGGTGCTGAACATGTGGTACGACCGCGATATCGATGCCCGCATGAACCGCACCTGCTGGCGCCCTTTGCCCGCGGGGATCATCTCGCCCCCAGAGGCCCTGCGTTTTGGACTGTTGATTTCCATCTTGGGGATTGGCTGGGCGCTGGCCATCGACCTGCTTTATGGCGCCATTGTTTTTGCGGGATTGTTCTTCGATGTAGTCATCTACACCATTTGGCTCAAACGGCGCACCTGCTGGAGCATCGTTTGGGGCGGTATCTCTGGTGGTATGCCTGTGTTGGCTGGGCGCGCCCTTGGCCTGGGTTATATCGATTGGATTGGCCTGGCGTTGACTTTTGCCATCCTGTTTTGGATCCCCACACACATCCTGACCTTCTCCATGCGCTACTTTGATGATTACAAAACAGCCGGTGTGCCGACCTTCCCATTAACCTATGGCTTCCAATTCACACGCGTAACCATTGCCATCTCTAGCGTGATCGCGGCTGTAGCCATGATCGCCGCAGCAGTGGGCATTGGCATGGATTGGGGCTATCTGCGACTGATCGGCGTGCTCTCAGTGGGCCTGCTGGGTCTGGCCATCGCTATGTCGGTACGCCCCTCGGAGCGCGTCAATTTTGGCTTGTTTAAATACGCCTCGCTCTTCATGTTAGGGGCGATGGTGATGATCGTTCTGGATGTTATCTAAACCTCACCCCTAGCCCCTCTCCCCAAGGGAGAGGGGATTTATATATGAAACCACTCGACCGCATCCTGCTGCTCATTACTGCGCTACTGGCCTCGTACCAGGTCGTTCAGGGGATTGCTGGCCTGAGTTCTATGGCGATTGCTTGTTATACAATTGGCTTCGGCGTGATTGTGATCGCCAGTTTGATGATGCTCATCTTGGGGTTTGAAGTGCTCGATTCGCCGCTGGTTGTCATCGCTTCTACGCTGATCCCCCTAAGCCTGGCCTTGGGGTTGGTCGCTCAATTCATTCGCCCGATCCTGATCCCATACGGTATATTTACGGTGATGGGCTTCCTGGCGATTGTGGCTACTCGCCTTGTCGGACCTAAAAAGTTGGCCGTAATCACTTTGGCAGTCGTGCATGGGGTGGCAGGATTGACGATCTTCTTTCTCCCCATCGTAATAGCATTCCAGGCTAAAACCCCAGGTGGATTTGCATGGGTGGGTATCGGTGGCATGTTGATCGGTTTGGGTGGGCTCTTGCTCTCGTTTCTTAAGGCTGGAAAACCGTTGCTCTCACGCGGGCGCATTCTGGCCGTTTTTCCCGGTCTTTTGCTGCTGACGACGGCGGCCTTTGTGGCTGGATTTACGTTTGTTTAGTTCAAGAGACCTTTAGGGTTTCCAAAACCCTAAAGGTCTAAGTTTATTACTTTTAGGAGGCACTATCATGGGTAAGTTTCTGCGTTTCATTGGTATTCTGTTTCTTAGTATTTCCGCCCTCTTCAATGTTGCCGGGGGCGCGGGGACAACTTGCGTGGCTTTGAACCCCAAAGGATATGGCCCGAAATTTGCAGCCATTGCGAATTTCCAATGGTTATATATTTTGTACGTGCTTGTCACAGTGGCATTTGGTGTGATGATGGTGCGCGCTGTGGTGCTGTTGATCAAGGGACGCGACAATGCTTATCGCTACAGCCTGATCAGCCTGATTGGCGCCACCGTTGTGGGAGTGATCCATATCATTACCTCGCGCGCCCTGCGCGGCAGCTCCATGCCCGTCGATGGGGTGGTTTACGCCACGGTGCTGACTTTGATCATCTTCCTGATCTTCAAGATCCCCGGGGTTTGGGAAAAAGTTGATTTCACCAAGGCCAAGAAGAAAGATTCTGAAACCGCAGGCGGCGCGGCGGCGATCGTGACCGGTTCTCTCAGCCTGACCATCCAATTCATGATGGCCTCGACTCACACCATCAATGGGATCAACTACGGCGATGCCTTCAACCTGACGATGAGCGTGGTCGGTTGGGGACTGATCATTGCTGGTATGGGTTTGTTGGCTAAGAGCATATTTGCGCCTGCTAAATCTCTCGCCAAAAACAGTTCAATCGCATAATATCGATTGAATTCGAACAATCTTATGCAGCCCCGGCCGCTTCGAAGGTCGGGGTTGTTTGTTTTAAACCGGGACAAAATGTCCCGAACAGAATCGGGACACCAGCATCATGACAAAGGGAAATCCGACCGGTAAGATGGGGTCATCTCATTTATCGGAGGAAAATCATGCGAAAAATTCTCAAATGGATAGGCATTGGACTGGGTGTGTTGGTCGGCCTGGTAGTGATCTTCGTCGGTGTTATGTTCACTATCGGTACCTCACGCTTGAACAAAACTTATGCTGTGCAACCCGCTGCTATCAGCATCCCCGAGGATGCAGCCGCCCTTGAACGGGGCGCCTATCTCTATGCTGCTTCCTGTGCTGGTTGCCATGGGGATGACCTGGCAGGGACAGTGATCTTCGATGATCCCGCCATTGGCTATACCCCAGCCGGCAATCTGACATCTGGGAAAGGTGGCGTTGGCATTTCATACAGCGATGTGGACTTCGTACGAGCCATCCGCCATGGCATTGCTGCTGACGGCAGACCGCTGATGATCATGCCATCTAAAGGATACTGGTATTTCAGCGACGGGGATCTGGGTGCCATTATTGCCTACTTGAAATCGGCTCCCCCAGTGGAGAACGAACTGGGAGTGAACGCAGCCAAACCCATGGGCAAAATTTTGATCGCACTGGGACTCTTCGGAGACGTGCTTTCTGCAGAAGTCATCGATCACCAAGCACCGCGCCCCTCAGCGCCAGCGCGTGGCGTGACCACTGAATATGGCGAATACCTGGTCAACACCGGGGACTGCTCAACCTGTCATGGGCCCGATCTCGCTGGACAGCAATCCCCAGAACCTGGATCGCCATTCAGTTCAAACCTGACCCCTGGCGGCGTGCTGGCCATCTGGACAGCAGAAGAGTTCATCGAGACCATGCGTACTGGAACCACGCCCTACGGCCGCCAGTTGGACCCCGCCTTTATGCCCTGGAAATCGATTGCGAACATGACCGATGACGATCTCACGGCCATGTTCATGTACCTGCAATCGCTGCCCGCGTTGGAAACACCTTCGAAATAACACTGTCATTACTAAAAACCTGAAAGGTCTCAGCTGTTCGCTTTGTTCAAAGCGCTTCGCAAGACCTTTCAGGTTGGAAATAAAGGAGAATTTATATGGCTACAATAGAAGCAAATATCATAATAAACCATCCGATCGAGGAAATATTCGACTTCGTGACCGATGTCAACAATGCTGCCCGGTGGCAGTCAGGCATCATCGCAGCCAAAGCTATTTCAAATGGCTCAATTGGCGTTGGGACAACGTACCAGTACATCGTCCAGGTGATGGGGCGCAAGATTGAAACACAGGGCGAGATTACAGCCTATGAGCCGCATGTGCGCTATGCCTGGAAGTCCACTAAAGGACCTTTCCCCCTGTCCGGCGGAACTGCCTTTGAGCCAACCCCTAAAGAGGTGCGCGTGACCGATACCGTTGATGTCGAGCCGGGTGGCTTCTTCAAGCTGGCTGAGCCAGTGATCGCAAATCAGCAGCAAAGCCAGATGGAGAAAGATCTGGCCAAGCTCAAGCAAGTTTTGGAGGAATAGCAACCACACATGAACACTTTCAAAGTACAAATTACTGGCCAAAACGCCATTGCCATCGCCATCACAGCCGTAGTATCCATCATTACCCTGGCCCTGCTCTATGCGGGGCTGCCGGTTTTCGGTCCGATCAACGACCTGACCAACGCACTCAACGGACTGTTAAGCGCCCTGCTGGTCTGGCAGTTTCAGGCCTTGTTACGCCAGCACGCTCCGCGCACAGCCATGCTTTATCTGCTGGTGGCTTGGGCTGGCGCCGCAGCTATCATTGGCAACTCCGTACTGGTGGCCTTCGGGCAGATGGGCTGGATGACCGGCGGCATGTATACAGCGATTGGATTTGGTCTTCAGGGCATCTGGCTGCTGGCTGTCAATCGTTTGCTCCAGCAACAGCCTTTCCTGACCTCTGGGATTGTGCGTCTGGGCACCATCGCTGCCATCGCCATGTTGTTCGGCCTGCTGGCCGGCCCAATGCTGGTCAGCGGGGTGAATTTCAGCCAGGGACCGCTGGTTTGGATCTCTTATACTGGCGCAGGGACGGGGTGGCTGCTCTATCCGGTCTGGTGCTGGCTAGTTGGGCAGCGGTTAAGCGATTCATCTGTTGAGCACCACGCGCTTGCACAATGAGTTCAGGAGTTGCCCACTTGATGCTTTGGTGCGCCGGGAATAGGGGGCGGGAGCGTCGCCCCTATTCCCGGCGATTTCCCATTCAAACTGCGTAAGTCCTAAAGTTTCAAAGTCATAACACAGGAGTTCAAAATGAAAAACATCTTCACTTCACTCAACGGCGCCATCACACTTTCGGTGATTTCCTTGATGGTCTTTCTGGGCCGCACGTTCCTCGATTTCTATTTCGTCTATGAAGAGATGGCTCTCAGCGTTAGCATGGTTGGCTTGACTATTTTGGCCAACCTGGCCTTGTTCGGCGGTTGGATTTGGGCGCTGCTTTCGGCAGTGCAGGGCAGCCGCCGCGGCCTGGGTGCTGCCTTCGGTTTCAACCTCTTTTTCCTGCTCATCATTGCCGTGGGCACCCTGGTATCTTACTGCCCCTCGCCCTGCCGCACCGGCTGGCCGGTGGGTGAGATCTTGATCTGGGCCAGCCTGGTGGCGGGCCTGCTGGCTGCCGGCACAATGGGAATCCAACTCTTTGGGAGCGCGGCTCGAAAATCCGTCAGTGCCTCCAAAGCCAAAGCATAGAGTAAAACAAGGTGAATTGTGATGTCTGATAACCGCATCTTCCTGGCAACGACGGGCAAATCGTTAGCTCGCGCAGAATACCTGGCTGGTACCTGGCAGATCGAGACCTTACTCTCAGGTACGCGTATCACCTGTCTGGCTGCTGACCCCTTGAAACCCCCGCAGTTGTACGCCGGGACTCAGGGGGATGGGCTTCTGGTTTCGGAGGATTCCGGAAAAACCTGGCGCTCTGCAGGCCTGGCGGGGGCCCCAGTACGGTCCCTGGCAATAAGTCGCCATTTCCCTGGGACCATCTTTGCCGGGTGCAAGCCGGTATCCCTGTATGTCTCCCAGGATAGTGGGGGATCCTGGGAGGAACTCACCGGATTGCGGCGTGCCCGGCGCTGGTGGTGGTTCTCTCCAGCCGAACCGCCCGAATGGGACCCATTTGTGATGGCCCTGACGAATTCACCCACGGATCCTAACGTGCTCATGGCAGGAATCGAGTTGGGCGGTGTGCTGCGTTCCGAAAATGGCGGCCGGACCTGGTCCAAGCACCGTCGGGGGGCGCTGTTGGACTGCCACTCACTGACCTTCCATCACAGCGATGGCAAGTGGGTCTACCAGGGCGGTGCGGGACTGAGGAGCGGCGCTGCCTACAGTCGGGATGGAGGCTACACATGGGAGCAACCCAGAGAAGGGTTGGCGAGCAAATATGGGTTTACTGTCGCCGCTGATCCTGCCCGACCGGAGGTGTGGTATCTCTCGGCATCGGCGCAGCCTAACCTGCTGCGCGGGGAATTCACCCCACCGGCTCACAATGACGGCCAGGCCCGGGCGCATATCTACCGCTCGGTGGGCGGCGCAGCCTGGGAGCAGCTCTCCGGCGGCTTGCCTGAACCTTTGGATTATATGGCCTATGCCTTGATCCCTGATCTACAAAAAACCGGACACCTGTACGCCGGCCTGGCTAACGGCGATGTCTGGCACACTCAGGATTATGGCGACTCGTGGGAACAGCTGCCCTTCAATCTGGGCGGCATCCACCATACCATGATCATGATTTAACAGCTCATGCTCCACTGTTCACTAAGTGAAGTAACAGGAGCGTCCGTTCTGGCTTACCAAGCTGGATCACGACTAAGCCTTCGACTTCAATAACTTTTACTCAGAATGATCCTGTTTCGAAGTCGAAGGGGCATTCGGGTTTGTCACATCAACAATTTATAGGAGAAAAAAATGAGTTTAAATAAACAAGTGTTGATCTTCGGCGCAACGGGAAATATCGGCGGCGCTGCTGCAAGAGAACTTCTGAAACGCGGCTGGCAGGTACGGGCCGTGACGCGCAACCCTGAAAGCGAGAAAGCTTTCACCCTGGCCGAACTTGGCGCAGAAGTCGTTCAGGGTGATATGGACGATCGAGATTCTCTTGAGAAGGTTTTCGATTGCATGGCGCGGTTGTTAAGCGTGCAAAATTGGACATCAAGCGGCGTAGAAGGCGAGATTCGGCAAGGCAAATTGGTTGCTGATGTCGCTCAGTCGGCCGGTGTAACGCACCTGGTCTATGGCTCTGCCGGGACAGGGGATCCGCACACGGGCATCCCCCACTTCAATAACAAACTCGTAGTTGAAGCCTACATGCGCAAACTGGGCCTTCCGTTTAGCGTTGTGCGCCCGGCTCCATTCATGGAGTTGCTTTCAGAGAAGGAATTTTGCCCAGCACTTGGACCCTGGGGGGTAAAACCGAAGTTGCTTGGCTGGGATACACCCACGCCCTGGGTGGCTGTGCGAGATATCGCCATCGCCATCGCCAATATCTTTGAAAACCCTGATCGTTGGATCGGGCGCGAAGTAGAGCTGTTCGGTGATGTGAAGACTCTGGCCGAGTGTCGGGCCATTTTTACCGCCATCGACGGCAAGAAACCCTTGCGATTGCCCCTACCGCTGGGGTTGTTCAACAAAATGGCTGGAGATGAGTTCGTCATGATGTGGCGTTGGATGGTGGATTGGATGGCAGAAATTGGCCTTGAAGGCCTCATGGAGACCGTGGATAATTCTCGGGAAGTGTGTCCTGAACTTTTAGACATGGAAAGTTGGTTGAAGATCAAGCGCAATGGAGGCTTTGCTTAAAAGCCCACTTGCTCGCAGGCGTCGCCTCAGGCGTTGCTGGCCTGGCGAGCAAATATGAGTTTACTGTCGACGCTGATCCTGCCCACCCGGAGGTATGGTACCTCTCTGCATCTGCACAGCCAAACCTGCTGCGCGGCGAATTCAGTCCCCCAGCTCACAACGAATGGCAGGCAAAATCCCACATCTACCGTTCTGTTGGGGGCGCAACCTGGGAACAGCTCTCTGGCGGATTACCTGAACCCCTGGACTATATGGCTTTCGCACTGGTCACTGACCTCACAACGCCTGGACATCTTTATGCCGGGTTGAGTAATGGCGATGTCTGGCATACACTGGATTACGGAGACACTTGGATACGATTGCCTTTCAATATGGGCGCTATCCGGCAATTGATTATCATGGATATGCGAGACTGGTCAAAGTAATAGTCGAATAAAGGAATTCCGTAAATGCAACGATTTACACCCGCACTTCGAGGTGCACTCTTCACAATCTCGACCCTCTTTGGGGGTTTGGCACATGGACTTTTGGCTGGTAGCCTGACTTTTGAGATCATCCCTGGCAGCAGTGTTGACAATGTCCAGCTCGGCCATGCTGCAATTGCAGCTGTTCCTGCGCTGATTGGATTTTTAGCTGGCGGCGCAGTTTGGGGTGTCATGATGGGGCGAATTGCGGGGGAGCATAATTCACGACGCATGATGTGGGCTGGTATGTTGGGTTTCGGGCCCATTTCAATTATTCTTGCAGTTGGTTTGGGCATAGCTGAACAATCCATCGTTGCCAAATTTGCTTCCGTAGGACAGCCAATTCATCGAGTCTTTACACTGCTTTTTGTGCCGTCTGCATTCCTGATTGCAGGTATCAGCTCTTGGGCCATCGGAAAGGGCTTAAGACAATCTCATCTGGCCTGGCGGTTATCCTGGCAGGTGGGATTGACCGCTGGAATCACGTTTTTGGTGATCAATCTAATTATGGAAGCCGCTGGTTGGGTGGTCGGCGCGCCAGGGGCTGCCGAACGCGCAACCATGTTGACTGTGCTGGCGGTTGGAAATGTTGGCGCTGCACTCATAGGAGGGGGTTACCTGGGATGGATACTTTCAAAATGGGGCGGTTTGTCCAATTCAAATCTAAATATCCACTAATCTGCGCTCTCTAGACGAGCGGTATAATTTTATGGGATGAATCAGACAACAAAAGTAAGAATTTTTCAAAAATCCACCGATCAAGCTCTTGCTAGCTCGCATTTGCATGGAAAATGGCTGATGATTGCTCGTATTGGATGGATCACCCTGGCTGTAGGCGCGCTTTTTATCTTTATCACTTCCATACCTGGATATGCGTCAAGAATCACCTCGGGCGCTCCAGCACATGGCACCGTCGCAGACCCCTCCCAGGGTTTCATCGCCCTGCAGATTTTCAACAGTCTGATATCGCTGATATCAGGAGGGCTTTCGCTGGCATTGTCATGGGTGCTCTTCCGGCGCAAGTTCGAGAATCCAGCGGTGGCGGCGGTCTCCATATATCTGCTGTTGTACGGCGTGGTGATGACCGGCCCTCTGGAACACTGGGGGTTCTATTGGTTGGGGAGTAGCGACTTTGCTGTGGACGTACAAGCCATTTTGATGGCAACCCCCACCGTGGCACTGTTGGTCTTGTTCCCCAATGGAAGGTTCGTGCCAGACTGGACGCGCTGGCTGCTGATCGCCTCGATCCCCTGGAACCTGCTGACACTCTTCTTTCCCATCTCTACAGAGAACATGACTGGCCTGGTGATCCTGGGATCACTTTGGGTCACGCTCTTAGGGTTAGGGCTGTACGCCCAGATCTACCGTTATCGAAGGGTCTCAACGCAGGATGAACGCCAGCAGACCAAATGGGTTTTGTTCGGCTTCGCGCTTTGGCTGGGCTATATCCTGATTTCGACGTATCCCTATTTCTATCTCACAAGCATGCCACCCGGCACACCGCGTCCCTGGTGGGCTTCGCTTTCTGAAGTGGGTTGGTGGGCTTCCCTAAATATCATCCCAGTGACTTTGGCGATCGCCATCACCCGCGCCCGCCTGTGGAATATCGATATCGTCATCAACCGCACCCTGGTGTATGGCGCCCTGACGCTGGCCACGATGCTCTTGTATATCCTGATGGTTGGCGCCCTGGGCAATTTGCTCCACCTGGGTAACAACTCATTTATTGCCTTCCTCACCACCGGCCTGGTGGCAATCCTCTTTCAACCCATCCGAGACCGCCTGCAGCGTGGTGTCAACCGCCTGATGTACGGGGAACGCGATGACCCCGTGGCAGTGCTCTCCAAGTTGGGAGCGCAGATTGAAAATACGGGCACACCCCAGGCCATCCTGGCAGGCATCGTTGAGACTGTCGCGCAAACCCTCAAACTGCCCTATGTGGCCATCGAACTAGGCGCTGAAGAGCAGATCGTTGCCAGCTACGGGGTGCCCATCAATCAAGGTGTACGCATACCTTTGATTTACCAGGGAGAATCAGTCGGCCACTTTGTGGTTGCCCGGCGCGCCCGGGAGGAATCATTCAGCCTCAAAGAAATGCAACTTCTCGAAAACATCGCTCGTCAGGCTGGCGCAGCAGCGTACAATGCACGCCTAACTACAGATTTGCAAAATGCTCGACAACGCCTGGTCACCACCCGTGAGGAAGAGCGTCGCCGCATCCGTCGTGACCTACACGATGGCCTTGGCCCTCAACTTGCCAGCCAGACTTTAACCTTGACCGCTGCCCAGCGGATGCTCGCAGATGATCCTAAGACCGCTGAAGACTTGCTGTCGGAAGCGATAAGTCATGCCCAACACGCAGTCGAAGATGTGCGGCGAGTGGTCTATGACCTGCGCCCTCCAGCGCTTGACGACTTTGGATTGGTTGGGGCACTCAAAGCCCACATTCAACGATACGAAACTGGCAAAGTTCAACTAAGTTTAATCGCGCCCGATACAATGCCACCCTTACCTGCTGCGGTGGAAGTTGCTAGCTATTTGATATGTCAGGAAGCAATCAACAACGTGTTAAAGCATTCCGGTGCATCAAATTGCAAGCTTACTCTTCACCTGAATGATGTTCTAGAGATAGAAATTCAGGATGATGGACAAGGTATTCCATCGGAGCACAGCACAGGTGTGGGACTCCATTCTATGCGCCAGCGTGCCGAAGAATTGGGCGGCACTTTCAATATCGAGTTTTCACCAGAATGTGGAACTCAAGTTATTGTACGGCTGCCGCTAAAACTACCCAGGAGCATATATGGGGAAAATCCGCGTTCTGATCGCTGATGACCATCCGGTATATCGTTTCGGATTGCGTTCACTGCTAACCTCGCTTCCTGATATGGAAGTAGTTGGAGAAGCGGAAACCGGTCAAGATGCTGTTCAGCAAGCCGCTCAATTGTGCCCAGACATCATTTTGATGGACATCAATATGCCAGGTATCAATGGCATCGAGGCCACTCGCATAATATTGGAGAACCGGCCTGAAACTGCCATATTGATCATTACAATGTTCGATGACGAAACAATTTTCCACGCCATGCAAGCTGGTGCATTGGGATACATTCTCAAGGGCGCTGATCCCGAAGAGACAGAACGTGCAATCCGCGCTGTGGCCAGCGGCGAGGCAATTTTCAGCCCACAAGTTGCTGAGCGCTTGATCAACTATTTTAGGCAGCACAAACCAAATTCTAAACCTAATTACTTTCCTGAACTCACTGAGAGAGAGCTGGAAATTCTGGATCTCGTTGTTCATGGTTTAACCAATTCCGCCATTGCAGAGAGATTGGTACTCTCGCCAAAAACGGTTCGCAACCATGTTTCGAAAATTTTTGGCAAACTTCAGGTCAGCAATCGCACGCAAGCCATCCTACGAGCACGAGATGCTGGGATAGGAAAATAAGGGGAAATCTAAGTTCGATCTAATGAATCCCTGATACAATTTCGCTGATGTCTAATTTATCAGTGAAAAACTCTCTTGCTAAAAAATTGAATCCCGCTGTCCGTAAGGGTTGGCTTTACTTAATAGCTGGAATAATTTGGTCAGGGGTTGGCATATGGCTGAGTTATCTTGCCTACGGATGGCTGAAATCTACCGATTGGATTACTGGGTTGGGCATGGCGACAATCGGAGTGTTGCTGGCGATAGCCATTAACGCTTTTGGATTTTCTAGATTTGCCAATCGAAATATCCAACGCATCAACCAATATGCAAACGATCGGGTTTGCATGTTCGCTTTTCAAAGTTGGACAAGTTACCCTTTAGTGGTATTCATGATCTCTTTGGGTATTTTTCTGCGCAAGTATTCCCCCATCCCCAAACCATATCTGGCCGCTATGTACTTGGGGATTGGTGGTAGTTTATTCTTGGCAAGTTTTCTTTATTATCGCACTTTGCTCGAAAGATCAAACAAATCCAAGTAAAATCCAGGTAAGTCGCATTATTCAGGAGATGATCCATGGAAAAATATTTCTTTGTCTTCGGTGCTTTTTTGGCAGGTTTAGCTGTTGCGGCAGGAGCTTTCGGCGCGCATGGGCTGGAAGATATTGTCACACCCGATCGGATCGCCATTTGGGAGAAAGCAGTCCGTTATCAGATGTATCACGCACTAACATTGATCATGATCTCTTGGGCAACGACCCATTGGTGGAGCAGGAGTAACACGCTCCGAGCGGCGAGTTGGTTCTTCGTCTTGGGCATTATCTTGTTCTCTGGCAGTTTGTATTACCTGGTTGCCAATGGGGAATTGGCTTACAACGGCATCAGCCTGGGAATTCTGACCCCTATTGGTGGTGTCTTTTTCGTTTTTGGTTGGTTCGCCTTGATGATTGCCGCCTGGCGAGCGTAACGAGGAATACAAATTTATTGGTATATCAGGAGAAAAATAATGGAAATCACTAAAGATACAAAAGTGTCTGAAATCCTGCAAGAGTATGGTGATATTGCTGACGTCATGGAGGTGCTCGGCATCAAACGAGTAGCCCGCTACTCATTCCGCAGATTCCTTACAAAAGCCATCAGTGTCGAGCGAGCTGCCCAAATTCACAGGGTCCCACTCGATGAATTTCTGTATAAGCTTCAGAAGGCCATCGAACTTCAAGAACAAAAATCCTAAATGGACTGCGGCAAGGCTGATTATTCGGATTTACGCAGATTATTAACTCATGTTACGCAACCTAAAGAGAACCTCCCTGGGAATAGGGGGTGGGGGCTTCGCCCCCGACCCCCTATTCCCAGGGAAACCTCGCTACGTGTGCGTAACATGAGTTATTAATTTATCCGTGATAATTCGATATATCCGCGTCATCCATGTTCTGTAAAACAAAGGTGCGTACGGTCGATAATTCCGTACGCACCTTTTCGTTTACTTGGGGAAATTTGTACTTTAGTCACTCAATGGCTTCAAAGCGCGCCTGGAAAAAGCGCAGATATTCTGGTTCGTAAACCATCTTCAAGCCCTTGGTTTGTTTGCGGTTGTCATAAACAGCTTTGAGACTCTCAGCGACCACATCCATATGTGCCTGGGTGTAGACACGCCTCGGGATTGTCAGGCGAGTCAACTCCAGGGCCGGGAAACGATGATGCCCTGTTTTGGGGTCACGTCCCGCGCTGACGACGCCGCGTTCCATCGAGCGCACACCTGAGTCCAAATAAAGTTGCGCGGCCAACGTTTGGGCAGGGAATTGATCCTGGGGGATATGATCGTAAAATCGCTTAGCATCCACGAAGATGGCATGTCCACCGATGGGCTCCATGATGGGGATGGTCCAATCCAAGAGTAATTTGCCCAGGTATCGAACTTGACGGACGCGCGAGGCGACATGATCATCCTGCACGCCCTCTGCAATACCGATGGCCAGCGCTTCCATATCGCGTCCGGCCATGCCGCCATAGGTGTGCAGCCCTTCGTAGACCACCACCATATTGCGGGCTTTCTCGGCAACCTCTGCCTGATTGACTGCCAGCCAGCCGCCAATATTAACCAGATTGTCTTTCTTGGCGCTCATCCAGGCTGCGTCTGTGTAACTGCAGAACTCCAGCAAGATTTCGGCAATAGATTTATCGGCGTAGCCTTCCTCGCGTTCTTGGATGAAGAAGGCATTCTCATACATGCGTGTGGCATCGAGATAAACGCGGATGCCATGTTTGTCGCAAAATTCTTTCAAAGCTTTGACATTGGCCATGCTGACCGGTTGCCCACCGGCCATGTTAACCGTGCCCGCCAGGCTGACATAAGGAATTTTGTCGGCGCCGACTTTATCTACCAGAGCCTGCATTTTGTCGAGATCCACGTTGCCCTTGAAGGGGTGTTGATCTGTGGGGTCATGGGCCACGTCGATGATCACATCCACAAAGGTACCCCCAGCCAACTCCTGGTGCAGGCGGGTGGTGGTGAAATACATATTGCCAGGAATGTAATCACCCTCATTGATCACGGCCTGACTAATCAGGTGCTCCGCCCCGCGTCCCTGATGGGTGGGCACCACATACTTATAGCCATAATACTTTTGGATTGCATTTTCCAGGTTGTAATAGTTGCGACTGCCCGCGTAAGCCTCGTCGCCCATCATCATGCCAGACCATTGACGGTCGCTCATGGCACTAGTGCCGCTGTCTGTCAGCAGATCGATATACACATCTTCAGAGCGCATTAGGAAAGTATTGTAGCCAGCTTCCTTGCAAGCCTTTGTGCGTTCTTCCGCTGTGACCATGCGGATAGGCTCTACCATTTTAATCTTCCACGGTTCGGCCCAAGAACGGCGGCCAAATTGCTGACCCATGGTTTGAAATTTGTGATTGGACATGCTGCCTCCTAGAGTTGAGTTGATCCTTTTATTTCAAGGGGATGATTGTCGAATTTTTTACTTCTCTTAAAACAAGGCTGGTATGGATTTGTGCGACTCCCGGAATTGGAGTCAAACGATTGACCAGGAAATCTTCTAAGTCTTCTGAATTGCGTGCTAACACTTTGAGAAGATAATCATGATCTCCGGTGACAAAATGACATTCAAGCACTTCAGGTATTTCGTGAACAGCTTTGTGAAAGCCTTCCACTTGTTCAGTATCATGCAGTTGCAGCCGGACGCGCACAAAGCAAAGCATATCGTACCCGGCCTGTTTTTTGTTCACTAATGTCACGTAGCGGTCAGCGAGGCCACTTTCTTCAAGCCGACGCACGCGCGCGTGTGTGGCAGGCGGCGACAGGTTTACGCGCCGAGCCAATTCGGTGTTGCTGATGCGGGCATCGGCTTGTAATTCGGCCAGAATCAATTTGTCGAGATCGTCAAGAATGCTGTTCGTCATAATATTGTTTAATAAAATATCTTAATTGTGCAAAAAAGTCAATGATTATTAAGTGTATAGTAGTAATTATCGAATTAACATACCTAAATATTGAGAATATCTTTAGAATATTCCATTTGGACTGCTTGAGAAGATCATTCGACGAATATGTAAAACTGAGGAGTCGCTTTGAAATATGGCGAGAGGATGTTGTATACTAATTTTAGATTCATGACTCCCTGCCCCAACCAATTGGAGAAAATATGAGCTCAAGACAATCCCCTGAAATCAGTGCCCATTTTACAGAATCTCTTACTCAAAATGACCCATTACTAGCAGATATTTTAGATCGAGAAGGAAAACGCCAGGCAGATCAAATTGAATTGATCGCCTCAGAGAACATCGTCAGCCGGGCAGTATTAGAAGCGCTCGGAGATACGATCACCAACAAGACTGTCGAAGGCTATCCCGGGGCGCGCTATCATGGAGGGGCGAAGATCCTTGACGAAGCGGAACGCGCCGCCATCGAGCGGGCGACAGATTTGTTTGGGTGTAAATACGCAAATGTGCAAGCCCATTCTGGATCACAGGCAAATCAGGCTGTCTTCGTGGCCTTACTCAAACCGGGTGATACGGTGATGAGTATGGCCCTAACGGCCGGCGGACATTTAAGTCATGGCGCGCCGCCGAATATGTCTGGCAAGTGGTTCAATGCCGTGCAGTATGGGGTTGATCCGCAATCTGGATTACTTGATTACGATGAACTTGAACGCTTGGCAATAGAACATAAACCCAAATTGATCATCGCAGGAGGGTCGGCGTATCCTCGCGTGATTGATTTCCCATTTATCCGTTCGGTGGCTGATCGTGTGGGGGCTACTTTCCTGGTAGATATGGCTCATTTCGCTGGATTGGTGGCGGGCGGCGTGCATCCCAACCCCATACCCCACGCCCATATCGTTAGCTGCACAACCACCAAAACGCTGCGCGGGCCGCGCGGTGGATTATTACTCACCGATGACCCCCAACTGGCAAAGAAAATAGATTCATCCATCTTCCCTGGGATGCAGGGAAGCCTGCACCCCAATACGATTGCTGCTAAAGCAGTCTGCCTGGGCGAAGCGCTGCGGCCTTCTTTCAAGGATTATGCGGGGCAAGTTGTGGAAAATGCCCGCGCATTGGCTGATTCTTTGGAACAGCGCGGGTTTGGAATCTGCACCGGTGGTACAGACACGCATATTGTCTTGGTAGATCTGAAGCCCAAAGGATTATTAGGCACCCAATCAGTGAATTTTTTAGAGGATACCAATATCACCTGTAATAAGAATCCGATCCCCTTTGACCCCCCAAATCCTAAGCAGTGGACGGGTCTGCGCCTGGGTACAGCCGCGGGCACCACGCGCGGGATGGATGCAGAAACGTTTACGGTGATCGGTAATTTGATTGCAGATGTTTTAGATGCTTTAGTGGGGAAAGATGAGCCTGATGCGGATGTTGTTGAGCGCGTTAGAGCGCGGGTGGCTAAGATTTGCCAAAATCATCCAACTTATCAATGATTTGTTGAACCACGAAGAGCGCGAAGAACGCAGAGAATTCATTGAATAAACTTTGCGATCTTGGCGTCCTGGGCATATGAGAAGCTAAACTTTTGTCAAAAGTTTAGCTTCTTCTTCAAATCATCCCATTCATCTGAGACTCTACTGCAAAAAGCCACCAAGTGAGTTTCCCGACGGGATATATGAGGGTGGTAGTTTTTTCAGTGGCGTCATCTGTGATTATTCTTTGAAACCTTCTTCTGAAAGATACCCTTGCCACACTTTGACGACCGGTCCGTTCATGCTGATTTCGAAATCTTCGTTGATGGCAATCTCCAGTTTACCCCCTGCATACGAACTGTGATTCCTTCATCGAAATCCCAGCCGTGCAACCTCTCCAGGAAAGAGTCGATTTTGAATGTGAAGAAGCTAAACTTCTGGCAGAAGTTTAGCTTCTGGCGTCGGTTGGCGCTCTATGACCCATTTTGGGTTGTAGAATATCCCCACGAGGGGATCACTGTGGAGCGGGTGAAAACAAAGTTGCATAAAAAATCTCACAGATGAATCGTATTCCAACGTAAGATCGGAGAATATTAGGCCGAGACCAGCCTTAGCAAGTTAGAAAAATGATATAAATCACCAACCTTGTGCTGTCATAATAGGATGAACATAGATTGATCATTACACTATCTAATTCATCCTATTTATCTGTGGTTAGATCATCAAAAACTTCTTCTGAGATATTCCCTTGCCAAACTTTGGCAACTGGACCCGCCATATTAATATCGAAATTCTCGCCGATGGAAATCTCTAATTCTCCTCCTGGCATATGAACCGTAATATCCCCATCGCATAATCCCAGCCGATGTGCAACTGCCGCCGCCGCGCAACTGCTGCTCCCTGATGCCAGGGTGTATCCGGCGCCGCGCTCCCAAATCTCGATTTGAATATTATCTCGATCTATTACCTTCAAAAACTGCACGTTGGTGCGATTAGGAAAACGCGCTTCTTTTTCGATTAAGGGCCCCCATTTCTTTGCATCTTCGACTGAGATTTCATCACACAAAACGACGCAGTGTGGGTTACCCATGCTCACCACACAATAAGTGAGTTCTTGCCCATCTATGAGCATCATCTCATTGATGGACTCGCGGTGTGCGCCCTCAGTTGGAATTTGACGGCTGTCGAAGTCCGCTTTTCCCATCTCAATTGTCACGCTCTCGCCGCCCTGATGAACCAGTGCTCTGACCTCTCCCCCCGGTGTCATGATTTGGAATGCTTCTAGGCCAACCCGTTCCGCATCCCAAAGATAGCGGGCGAAGATGCGCAGACCATTGCCGCTCTTTTCAGCTTCGCTGCCATCGGGGTTGAAAAAGCGCACAGTGAAAAAATCATCTTTAGGTTTTGAGCAGTCAAGGGCGATGCCATCAGAGCCAAACCCATACTGGCGGTCGCAAATCTGTTGGATCTGGGCTGGGGTGAACGGTGTTTCCAAATCGTCTTCTCTGACCACGATATAGTCGTTTCCCAAGCCATGGAATTTGTGGAACAATACCGATGAGAAGTTTGTGCTGGAATTGGGTAGGGGTTTGTCATGACGAATTAGATCATCAGGACTTTCTCGATTTCGAATTACTGTAGCCTGACCATCTTCGAGCCAGAGCACCGCGGGGCGCGTGGCCCCATTGTAATTGCTGGCCATGCTGAGTTGGTATGCCCCACTTACTGGAATGGCAATCAGTTCACCAGGGTCGATTTCGGGGAAGGGTAGGGCCTCGATGAGCACGTCGCCGCTTTCACAGAAGGGGCCTGCTAACCAAGCAGAGTCAGCATTTGGGCGCAAGGGTTCGACAATTGGCAAAGCTGAGTAGCGTGCCTGGTAGAGAGCGAAACGCGGGTTGTCTGCCAGGCCGCCATCGAGCAGAATCCATCTCCTTTCGGGGGTGTGCTTGATTGTTCCTGTGCGGTAAATGGCGACCCCGGCCTGGGCTACCAAACTGCGCCCCGGCTCCAGTTGCAGGCGCGGGAGCGGGATCCCTCTCTGGGTGCAGCCATCCACTACAATTCCAGCCGAAAAGTGAACGAAATCTTCGATAGATGCGTGTGGGAGATCATCCTCATGATAAGGGACGCCCCATCCACCCCCCAAACAAAGAGTCCAATCCGCCCCCATTTGCAGTTCTTCTGCAAGATCCAGCGTTCGTCGAATGGCGTGCTCAATGGGGTCGGGGATATGGAACTGTGAACCGAGATGGAAATGGAGCCCGTTGAAGGGCAGTTTGTTAGCACGGCATATGTGAGCTGCTTGTACAATTTCCTGGCCGCTCATGCCGAACTTGCTGTCGTGCTGCCCGGTTTGAATATGAGCGTGTGTTTCTACAGCTGCTCCTGGTCGGAAGCGCAGCCATATATCTGGTATGTTGGTGGGATTGCTCTGCGCGAGTGTTTTGAGGCGCTCCAGTTCGGTGAGATTATCGACCACAATCGTTCCAGCTTGAGAGATCCCGGTGGAGAGAACTTGTGGCGATTTGTTGACTCCATGGATGAGCGTTCGCTCTTTCGGAACAGCCGCGGCTGCGGCAATGCGCAGTTCGCCGAGACCAGTACAGTCCACCCAAAGATTGTGGCGCTGCGTCCATTGGGCGATTGCCAGGCTCAAAAAGGCTTTGCCCGCGTAGGTGATGCCTGCATGGCCTGGGTAAAACTGGGTCAGGGCTAGTTGATAAGATTGCACCGCTGCATTCAATGTGGCGGCATCGTAGACATAGAGCGGGGTGCCGTACTGATCTGCTAATTCTGTGAGGTCACAACCAGCAATGGTTAGTTGATTGCCACTTCGCGTTGTTTTGTTTCGAGTTGTGTGGGGGAAGAGCTGAATTCTTGGTGAGGTTTTCATATTTGTGCCTGCTTTGTTTTCTGGCTCTTTGATATTATATGTGGTCAAACTTTTTTGTACACGGATGACTCCACTGAAAAAACTACCAGACGATGGCTCCCGCCGGAATATATGGGGGTAGTTGCTCCGCAACCACTCCCATATATTCCGGCGGGAAACTCGCTTGGTGGCTTTTTGCAGTAGAGTCACGGATCAACACGGATTCGACCGATAGAAGCATAAAAAATCCGTGGAAATCCGTGCGATCCGTGTCCCACGCCCCACAATATCTCAATGAGCCTGTTTTCTTTTGTTTCAAGCGGATTTTAGCACAGTGATTAAATGAAAACTGGAGAGCAGACGCGCTGCTCCCCAGTTGTTCACTAGTAAAAGTGTTTTCGAGAATCTTAGTGGTGCAAGATCTGGCTCAAGAAGAGTTTGGTGCGATCTTCCTTGGGATTGTTATAGAAGTCTTCGGGGTTATTTTCCTCGACGATTTTACCTGCATCCATAAAGATGATACGGTTGGCTACTTCGCGGGCAAACCCCATCTCGTGTGTCACGGCTAAGATGGTATATCCACTACGAGCCAGGTCGCGCATTACGTCCAATACTTCACTGATCATTTCTGGATCGAGGGCAGATGTAGGCTCATCAAACAGCAGAATCTTGGGCTGCATCGCCAGCGTGCGCGCGATGGCAACGCGCTGTTGTTGACCGCCTGATAACTGCCCAGGGAATTTGCTTGCTTGCTCTGGAATGCCGACCCGCGTCAGCCATTTCATGGCAATCTCTTCGGCGCGATCACGCGTCCAATTACGCACGTTGATCGGCGCCAAGGCTATATTGTCCAAGACGGTCAGGTGTGGGAAGAGATTAAATTGCTGAAACACCATCCCAACCTCACGGCGAACTTCCTGGATGTTACGAATGTCGTGGGAAAGTTCGGTGCCATCGATGATGATACGGCCTTCCTGGTGTTCTTCCAAGCGGTTGAGGCAACGGATAAAAGTGGATTTGCCTGATCCCGAGGGTCCGATGATCACGATCACCTCGCCAGGTTTTACTCTAAGATCTACACCGCGCAGCGCCTCGAACTCACCAAACCATTTATGGACATTCTCGACGATGATAATCTCGTCTACAAAGCTTTGTGCTGGGCCTTCGAATTCCATGATTGTCGTTCTCCTTTTAATCTTCAGTCGATAGATGTATCTGACCGTTGACTATTATTCACTGATGACTTAATTCTATCGTTCACCAACTCCCAATTGAGCTTCGAGTCTTCGGCTATAAGATGACATTAAGAAGCTGCCCAGGAAGTAAACTAATCCCATAAACACGTACAGTTCGACACGCAGCCCCAGCCACTGGGGGTTGGAGCTAATCACCCGGTTGATCCCCAAGAAATCGAAGAGACCGACGATAGATACCAATGAAGATGATTTGAACGCGCCGATGAACTGGCCGACGATCGCTGGAATGACGATACGCAGCGCCTGGGGCAAAATGATAAAGCGCATCTTTTGGAGGGTGTTGAAACCCAGCGCATCGGAAGCTTCGTATTGTCCATTAGGAATAGCTTGTAAGCCGCCGCGGATCGTCTCAGCCATGTAGGCGGAGGAGAAGAGCGTGTAGCCTACGATAACCGGCCAAGGTTTAGCGATGCTTGTGCCAGCTGAAAAGAAGAAGGGCGCCATATTGATTCCCATAAATAAGAGTGTAATCAGGGGCACACTTCGGATCAGCTCGATAAACATTGTACTGGCACCAGATACCATATTGCCTTTGAACATTCGATGGATCAGATAGGCTATGGCAAGGATCATAATTGGCCAGAACGAAAGTAACTGCTCTACAAGGTTACGAGATGTTGCGAGCAATTCTGGAGTGGAAGTAAATCCCCATATGGTCGCGCCGATGCCTGCAGGCCAGATAATCCAAGCGGGAATACCGAAAACATCACTTTGCCGCGCAAGTGCTAGCACCATGCCTAAAGGCAATGAAAGCACAATCACCGAACTGGCGATTATGAGGGTCAGGAGAAGCCCACCCCACTCATCTACATTGATCGGAGTGAAAGTTTCACTATTTCCAATTGCCCACCAAATTGTGTATAGCACAGGCCAGGTTGCAACTGTAGCGATCAGGCCTGTCCATCTGAAGGGGATCACTTTTTGCCACCACAGCAAGGCGTAAATGGCTAGCAAAACAGCCCCGCCGGTCAGCGCCCCTGTAAAGTTATAGGGAGCGTTGGCTACACCGGCCAGGAATATATACAGGATAACAGGTGAGAGCAACCATAGTCCGTTGATGACATTGCGAACAACGCGCAATTTATCTTTCAACACTGGGCGGCTGCTTATATAAGTAAGCAGCCACATACCCAAGATAAAAAACAGCGCTGTCCAAACACGCCACGAGTATTCTGGTCCGAGTACCCCGGTCGCCAGCAGTTTTCGAGCACCCACGATGACCCCCCAGGTAGCCCCATCTTCAGGCTGTAATTCAGGAGCAGTTGCTGCTGGGTCAAAAGTTGCGTTCAAGATACCCCATTGCAAGGCACCTATAAACGCAGAGGCAATCAGCAAACCGACTAATAATGTAAGCAAGATGTTGGAAACAGAACTTAGCAGGTTTTCTTTTAGCCAACGGCTAAAGTTGGTATGATGGCGACGTCCTTCTCCAATCATGACCATTACAATGCCAACCAGCCAGGCTGCCACAATAATTATCGTCATGACAGGATATGTTTCGTATTGCCCAACCGCGTAATTAGCAGTTATGATCGCTAAGGCAAGCACCAGGATTGCCTGATACCAGGAACCAGTGATATTGTCCTGTAAGAACAATTGCCAGTTAAAGCCTCTGCTAGATGATGTTTCTTGTTGAGTAGTGGATTCAATATGTGTTGTCATGGTTATCTCTCCACCAGTTTAATCTTCTCGTTATACCAATTCAACACGACCGAGAAGCCCAAGCTGATTAACATGTACACTAGCATGATCATAACGAACATTTGTAATACCCGCCCCGACTGATTCATGATGGTATATGAAGCGGCATACATATCTGGGAAGCCGATAGCGATGCCCAGGCTGGTGTCTTTTGCCAGACTGAGTGCAACGCCAATACCCGGTGGAATGATGACACGCAATGCTTGCGGCAGAACGATTAATTGCAACCTTTGCCCTTCATTCAATCCAAGTGCTCGCGCAGCTTCTGACTGACCCTTTGACACGGAAAGGATACCGGCACGCACAATTTCGGCCAATGTGCCGCCATAGAAGAGTACCAGGGCCAATAACAAGGCAGTAAATTCTGGCTTCATCCTGGAGCCACCGACCATGTTGAGGCCTTCACGTGTCGGGATACTCCAGACCACAGGATTTTCCTTGATAGGAATAATCAGATGACCGCTGGCGTTTTCTAATGTAGCGCGCTCGGCCGCCAGGATTGATTTTGTAGCAGCAAATACATCACATTTTTCATCTGCGTATCTCTCGGTGGCTTGGTCGGGTCGATCTGAGCGACGAACTCGGTAGGGAATTCCCATTTTACGTAACTGACTAGTAAAGTTAGTTTCCGAAGCTGAATCTTCCAATACACAAACTTGTAGAGCGAAATCTTTAATTTCATCTTCTGTTAGAGAATCCAGCTCGTCTAGATGATTTAACCCTGTGCGTTGGAGCATCATATTTTCAATATCGTTAACTTCGCGGATGCGGCTGCCTTTAGTGACCATCAAGCCTTGGGTTTCAGACACTGCTCCAGAGACAAACCAACCTAGCGCAGCGATGATAATAAAAGCGATGATACCCGTAGAAAAACGGTTGCTTGGCTGACCAGTGCGTTCTTCCCGTCGACTGAGTATTACTCCAAGAACCTGGAATTGGATGATCCCCAATACCAAAAAAGCCAGCCAAATAGCTGCCGAGGATGTAAACTGTATAGATGGGATATTCAAACCCCGTTGGGATAGGAAGAAAGGCAAGCCCAAAGGTTGTATGGCTTCGTCAAGATTTGGCGCAGTTAGAATAACGCCGAAATAAATGAAAAATATCTGGATCAGCAAAGGGGTATTGCGCATCAATTCCACATACCATAAGGCCAACTTGCTGATCAACCAGTTCTCTGATAAGCGGGCAATACCGGCAAATGTGCCGACAAAGACGGTGAGAATCACACCAAAAATACCAACTTTGAGCGTATTAAGAACCCCGACAGCAAAAGATCGCCAGTATGGGTCTGTATTGGTGTGATCTATCATGGTGTCTGAAATATCAAAACCAGACTCACTTTCCATAAAGTCATATGCGCAACGGTAGCTGAATGTGCCATCCCGGCAAATGAATTGCGATTCCCCCAGTTTTTGCGCATTTTCTGCGAAGTTGACGCCGATGGCTTTGACACCAAATACAACCACGACAATGAAGCCGATCTGCCCCAATACGCCTAAGACGCGCACATCGAACAGGTATCCCAAAACCGTTCGCCATAAGGGAGCGGTTTGAGGTTCTGCCGACGGAGAGGCGGGTGATTGCGTCATGCGGTTTCTCCTTTCATTGATGGGACAGGAAACACAGTGAAATTAAAGTGCCTGCCACATAATCGTGACAGGCACTTTGGATAGTTATGGTTTAGCGGAAAGGCGGGGCGTATAGAATGCCACCATTAGTCCAGAGATTGTTCAAACCACGGGGCACTTTGTAGACACTGTCTTCGCCCAAGTGGCGTGTGTAGATCTCTCCGTAGTTACCAACTTGAGTGACAATCTGGTAGCAGAAGTCATTGTTCAGACCCATGGCCTGACCCAGGTCGCCTTCGACACCGAGCAAGTTGAGGATCTTGGGGTCGTCGCTGCCCAGCATATCATCGGCATTGGCGGCGGTGACACCCAGATCTTCGGCCAAGATGGTGCAGTTGACGGTCCACTTGACGATGTCGAACCAGTTGTCGTCACCATGGCGTACCAATGGTCCCAGGGGTTCCTTGGACATGGTCGCTTCCAGAATAATGTGATCTTCGGGAACGGCCAGCAGAGCGCTATTGGCGATCAAGCCCGACTTGTCGGTGGTCCAGCCGTCACAGCGGCCATCATCATAGGCCTGGCGCACGTCATTGGTCTCTGCGAACACAACTGCTTCATATTCGATGTCGAGGCCACGGAACACATCAGCCAAGTTCTTCTCGGTGGTGGTGCCGGCGTTCACACAAACGGTGCCGCCATCCATATCCTCTAGGGTCTCGAAACCGGATGCCTTGCGCACCAACATGCCCTGACCATCGTAGTAGGTGGTGGGGGCAAAGTTGAAGCCCAGAGATGTGTCACGGCTGATGGTCCAGGTGGTGTTGCGGATCAAGACATCGATCTCACCACTTTGCAGGATGGGGAAGCGCTCACTGGCATTGCTGGAGCGGAACCCAACGGCTTCGGCATCGCCCAACAC
>JACKQG010000486.1_pt1 | contig 57779 bp, 50 predicted proteins | sample 8237621 | NCBI WGS metagenome assembly JACKQG01 (sample SAMN15677084, study PRJNA649215) | marine metagenome | biome: marine; feature: Black Sea; material: saline water; isolation source: suspended particulate matter (SPM) from the Black Sea western gyre | collected 2013-06-09/2013-06-10 | depth... | reverse complement strand
CAAGCCTTGGACTTGCCGAGTGAGGCACAGATTGTATTAGGACTCTCTCCGTTCCTGAATCGTTGTACTGCCAGTAACCGTTGCTGTTTTATTTTATTTTCCATGAACACCTCCTGAGTTAATAGGTGCCCATGAGCATAAACGTGATAGCTATTCGATTGTCAAAGAACTATTAATAAAAGTCCACGATGTCGTGGCACATCTCGCAGTCCACGATGTTGTGGCACTTACCAGTTAGGTGTTAAGTGTTAGGGATCAGGGAGAGAGATTATAAATTTTGCAAAATCGAGGGGGGAGGTGTTATGAAAAAAGGATTCTATTTTAGCCTCGTGGTGATAATATCTTTTTGTGCGCTTGGAATGGGAGGTATGGGAGAAGGGGACGCTATAACTGTGCCTGAGCCCGAAGAAAACTACTCGGTAACTCTTATAGACCAGTCTGACGTGTCGATTGAGCTTGAGAAATTTTCCTGTGACGGGCTGACCTGTCTTACAGGTAAACTGGGCAGGGTTGAAATATCTATCGACTTTGACAAGATAAACTCTGTTTTTTTTCTATTACAGGATAAGGATGTTAATGCAAAGGTGAATTTAAAAGACGGGAAGGTCGTCGAGCTTGTTGTGGACAAGAAAAAACCCTGCTATGGCGTAGCTTCATTTGCAGATATCAGAATAGAGATGCAGGATATAAAAAGGATCACTATTCGTGAGAAGATATCTAAAAAGGATTGATGAATACTAAATACTTATATATTAATACCATCGGATGTCAGATGAATGTTTATGACTCCGAACAGATTTCAAAGGTATTAAAACCATTACAATATAAAATGACCTCATCCCCTGAGATTGCCGACCTGATTATTGTTAATACATGCGCTATCAGGGAAAAGGCGGAGCAGAAAGTGTTCAGCTTTTTAGGCCGTCTTGCGCGCCTTAAAAGAAAAAAACCTGATCTTATTTTAGGGGTTGGTGGATGTGTGGCGCAACAGGAAGGGCTTAATATGCTGGAACGTGTGCCGTACCTTGACCTTGTTTTCGGGACCCATGCCATTGGCCGCCTGCCGGGTATGATTGAACGGATAGAGGCTAAAAAATGCCGCATTGTCGACATTGAAATGCCGGAAGGAATAGACGAATCTGTTTTTAGCGCTGATATGGATGATAAGGGCAGGGTTGCAAGCTTTGTAACCATAATGCAGGGCTGTGATAATTATTGCACATACTGTGTGGTTCCCTTTGTGAGGGGCAGGGAGGCGAGCAGGAGCCCTGAGAAAATAGTTGGCGAGATCCGCGGCCTTGTTGAATCCGGCATAAAAGAGGTTACCCTTCTTGGGCAGAACGTAAACAGTTTCGGTAAGAAGGAAGGGTTGTGTTCATTCCCCGAACTGCTCTCTCTTATTAATGAAATTGACGGTCTTTTAAGAATCAGATTTACTACTTCACACCCAAAGGATCTTTCAGATGATTTAATTTATGCCTTTAAAAACCTTGATAAATTATGTAGTCATATACATTTGCCTGTACAATCAGGCTCGGACAGGGTATTAAAAAGGATGAACCGGAAATATTCCAGGGATTATTATCTTGCAAAGGTGGATAAACTGCGAAATATTTGTCCGGAAATAGCCATTACTTCCGATTTTATTGTAGGTTTTCCAGGGGAGACCGAGGATGACTTTAATGAAACGCTGGACTTGATCAAAACACTGCAATATGATGATATATTTGTCTTTAAGTATTCCGATCGGCCAAATGTACCTTCAGCTCTTTTTCACGACAAGGTTTCTGAACAGGATAAGAAAGACAGGTTGATTGAATTATTGAAATCACAGGAATATTATACAAAAAAAAAGAACGAAGTTCTGGTTGGATCGCCCCAATCAATACTTGTAGAAGGGCTAAGCAAAAAGCAGATTAAAACTGATGTAAACAGCAAGAATATCCAATGGACCGGAAGGACATTAACAAACAAGATCGTAAACTTTATTCCAAACAATGATGTTTCTTTTCGTGATGAAAATTTTTCAGGCAAGATAATGAATGTAAGGATTGAAAAAGCATTGTCGCATTCTCTTCAGGGGATACCGATTATGACCTAATGAATTTGACTTTTCAGGAGTTCATCAAAGAATTGCTGGGTTGAAAGGAGAAAAAAGATTATGCTGCACAGGGTAAGCATAGCAGGCTTGACTATGGATCCGACATCAAACACACCGATTATTATTTTAAAATCGGAGGAAGATGGCCGGGTTATTCCAATATGGATTGGATTGCTCGAAGCAACCTCCATAGCTTCGAGTATACAGAATATAAAGTTCGATCGTCCCATGACACATGATCTTTTCAAGAATTTTACCAGTATGCTTGATATTGATGTGCCAAAGGTTGAGGTATGTGATTTAAAGGATAATACCTTTTATGCCAGAATATATTTTGCTTCCAAAGAGAAAAATTTCAGTGTGGATGCCCGCCCGAGTGACGCAATAGCCATTGCTTTGCGGTTTAGCGCTCCTATTTATGTCAACGACGAGGTTATTGCTAAATCAAAGCAGAAAGATGTTAAAGCAGAAGCCGTGGACAAAAGCGAAGAAGGAAAAAAATGGGCGGAATATCTTGAACAACTTTCTTCAGAAGATTTCGGCAAATATAAGGTATAGAAAAGGATTAAGGATTATAGGATTATAGGATTACAGGATTAAGAGGATAATAAATCATGATTGATCTTCATACCCATTCAATTTTTAGCGATGGGGCTTTGATTCCGTCCGAGCTTGTCAGGCGCGCTGAATTTGCGGGGCTAAGAGGAATCGGGATTACCGACCATGGTGATTTGTCCAATCTCGACCTTATAATTCCCAGGATAGTCGCAATAGCGGAAGAGCTAAATAGAGTCGTAAAGATAAAGGTCATTCCAGGCATAGAAATTACACATGTTTACCCTTCCTTGATAGCGAATAATGTCAGAAAAGCGCGTTCTCTGGGTGCAAAGATCATCATCGTTCATGGCGAAACAATTGTCGAACCGGTTGCTGCCGGTACCAACAGGGCTGCTCTGGAAGCAGATATCGATATACTTGCGCATCCGGGTCTGATTAGTGAAGAAGAGGTTTTAACAGCAAAAGAAAAAGGGATTTTTTTGGAGATATCGGCACGTAAGGGGCATTCTTTAACCAACGGACATGTTGCAAAGCTTGCCGGTAAAATTGGCGCAAAGCTTGTAATTAATACTGACGCGCACGATCCTGGTGATTTAATCGATAAAAGCATGGCGCAACGCATTGTTTGCGGCGCTGGTTTGACTGAGAATGACTTTGAAATGATGCAACAAAATGCATCTTTTTTTCTATGATTATCTATAAATACGTCGTAGCAACCTATCTGAGTAAATTAAAATACCAGGATGTCAGACCGGGTCCAAAAAAGATATAGGTGATAGCGCCTATAGATAGAAACGGGCCGAATGGCACGGCGACTTTCATTCCCTTTTTCGTGCGCAGCATGATTGTGATTCCGACAAGAGTTCCGATAAGAGATGAAAAAAAGATTGTAAAGAGTATACCTTCCCAGCCAACGATTATTCCAATCATAGCCATGAGCTTTATGTCTCCGCCTCCCATGCCCTCGGCCTTTTTAATTAGATAATAGATCCACCCAACCAACAGGAGAGTTCCTCCTCCGGCAAGAAGTCCCAGCAGAGATTCCTTGTATGTTATTGACGGGAGGGCAAAGGATGCCAGGAAGCCTGCAGGTATGCCGGGAATAGTTATTATATCCGGTATGATCTTATGATTAATATCGATAAAGGTTATTACGAGCAGGGCTGTAATGAAAGCAAAGTAAACAAGTGCTTCGAGAGTAGGCCCAAACTTGAGAAATGTGCAGAGCGCAAAAACGCCGCTCATAATTTCCACAAGCGGATAACGGTAAGATATTGGCTTATTACAATGGCGGCATCGTCTTTTAAGCAGGAGATAGCTTAAAACAGGAATATTGTCGTAGAATCGTATTATACTGCCGCAATTTGGACAGATTGAACGAAGTGGATCAATGATTGATTTCGAGGCCGGCAGCCTGTATATACACACATTTACAAAGCTTCCCAGACACATGCCGAATATAAAAATTATTATTTGGACCAGGCAAGAGAACATTTTGTTCCTCAATCAAAATTTTAAATATTATAACCTAAGTTGAGCGATTTATTGCGAAGATATGTGCCGAGATCTTGATGCATAAGGGTTTGCGAAAACCACAGGCATACCCGTGGATATGTCGAGGATTTTTGCGAATCCCTGATGCGCAAGAGATTGGTGCAGATCGAGTAAAAAATCGCTTAATTTAGGTATAAGTATGTTTCATTGAAAAATCAAGATTGATATTGTCAAAGATAAATTATGTTTTATAATATTAGTTTTGAGTTTAAATTCTTCGCCTGTAAATAACTTTAAGGTTTTTTAGGCTGTTATGAAGGGGAATATATTATAAGGAGAAATTATGGCTGAATCTGACAAAGATGACCTTATCAGCATTATTGACGGAAATGTAAGGGATGCCGACATACCTGCTGTTTTACCTTTAATGCCTGTTCGTGATGTAGTGATTTTTAACGATATGTTGCTGCCTCTTTTTGTTGGACGTGAAAAGTCGGTGCGTGCTGTAGAAGAGGCTGTAACAAAGGACAGTTTTTTAATGCTGGTTACCCAGAAGGATCCAAATGTTGAGGCCCCCAAGCCCAGTGAAATCTACAGGGTTGGAACCGTCAGCCGTATCCTTCGCATGTTAAAGCTTCCTGACGGCAGCGTTAAGGCCCTTGTGCAGGGAGTTTCCAAAGCCCGGATTGTAAGGTATGTAAAAAGGAAGGATTTGTATCTTGTAAAAATTGAAATTATTCCTGAAAATCCTGTAAGAAAAATAAGCCTTGAAGTTGAGGCTATGATGAGAAATGTCCGGGACTATTCCAAAAAAATCCTGGCGCTCCGCGGGGAATTAACAGGTGATGTGAGCAGTATTCTGGAAAGCATAAATGATCCCGGCAAGCTTGCCGATCTTGTCGCATCCAATTTAAAGCTGAAAATAAAGGAGTCGCAAACAGTGCTGGAACATATCGATCCTGTAAAGCGCCTCAACAAAACAAACGACCTGCTTTCCCGTGAAGTTGAGCTTTCATCCATCCAGGCCAAGATTCAGTCTGATGTCAGGGATGAAATTTCTAAAAATCAGCGAGATTATTTTTTAAGGGAGCAGATGAGAGCTATCCATAAGGAATTGGGTGAGCAGGATGAAAGGAAACAGGAGATAACCGACTACAAAAAAAGGATCAAAAAAGCAAAGATGTCAAAGGAGGCGGAGAAAGAGGCGAAAAGACAGTTAAAAAGACTGGAACAGATGCATCCCGACTCTGCGGAGGCTTCGGTAATACGAACCTACCTGGACTGGCTTGTTGATATGCCCTGGAGCATAACGACCAAAGATGTAATCAATATAAAGAACGCAAAAAAGCTGCTTGATGCGGACCATTATGCTCTTGACAAGGTAAAGGATCGCGTGCTGGAATATTTAAGTGTTCGTAAGCTTAACCCTGAGAGCAAAGGCCCGATTCTTTGCTTTGTCGGCCCCCCGGGCGTTGGAAAGACCTCGATGGGGCGTTCGATTGCTAATGCCATGAAACGAAAATTTGTGCGCATTTCTTTGGGCGGCATACGTGATGAAGCAGAAATAAGGGGCCATCGTCGTACATATATAGGGGCTTTGCCGGGACGCATATTGCAGGGGTTGAAACAGTGCGGCACAAAGAATCCTGTTTTTATGATGGACGAGATCGACAAGCTTGGAGCAGATTTTCGCGGGGATCCTTCCTCTGCTCTGTTAGAAGCCTTTGATCCTGAGCAGAATTTTGGATTTAGCGATCACTATCTTAACCTGCCCTTTGATCTTTCAAATGTTATATTTATACTTACAGCAAACTTGACAGATACTATTCCTTCAGCTCTTCTGGACAGGATGGAGATTATTTCACTTTCCGGATATATGGAAGAGGAAAAAAGGGTCATTGCCCAAAAGTACCTTTTGCCGCGGCAGATAAAGGAAAACGGTTTAAATCCCAAAACCATGAGTATCAGCACCGGGGCGTTGCAGCAATTAATTAGAGAATACACATCAGAGGCAGGCTTAAGAAACCTTGAACGGGAGATAGGAAACCTATGTCGAAAAGTGGCACGCAAAATTGCCGAAGGAAAAAAAGAGCCTTTTAATATCACAAAAAGCAACCTGCAAAAATATATGGGTGTGCCGAAATATCTCCCTGAAATGGATCAGGAAAACAGTCAGGTCGGCTTATCCACAGGCCTTGCCTGGACACAGGCCGGCGGTGAGGTCCTGTATGTGGAAGCCTCTTTGATTAGAGGAAAAGGTGATTTGATTGTAACCGGACAGCTTGGAGATGTAATGCAGGAGTCTGCTCGTGCGGCCGTTACTTATGCCAGGGCAAATCTTAGTTTGTATAAAATAAAGGAAAACCTGTTTGAAAATCATGATGTGCATATCCATGTTCCGGCCGGCGCTATACCCAAAGATGGGCCGTCTGCCGGCATTGCAATGGCTACAGCCCTTATTTCCGCCATGACCAATAAGCCGATTTGCAAAGATGTTGCCATGACGGGCGAGATTACCCTTCGAGGGCGGGTTCTTCCTGTAGGGGGCTTGAAGGAAAAATCTCTTGGAGCTTTAAGGGCAGGAATTCATACTGTTATATTACCTGAGAAGAACAAAAAGGATTTAACCGAGATTCCGGCGAATGTAAGACGAAAAATAAAATTCGTTCCTGTAAGCAGTATGGATGAAGTCCTTAGTATAGCCATTGAAAAGAAAAAGAAATCAAAGCAACGGACAACTAAATGAAAATACTCGCTGTTGATACAGCTGTAAAAAGTTGCAGTGTTGCGATAGTTGATAAGGAATCCGTGCTGGCCGAGCTTACCCTGTGCAGAGAACAAACACATTCAAAACACTTAATGGAGATGATAAATGCCGCTATTAAATTATCGGGCATTATTGTTTCCGAACTGGACGGATTTGCTGTAACCAGAGGCCCTGGAAGTTTCACCGGTCTTCGAATAGGAATAAGTTCAATAAAGGGGCTGGCTGCGGCAACCCGCAAACCTCTGGTAGGTGTTTCAAGCCTTGATGCGCTTGCCAGGCAGTGTTTTTTTTCTCAATATCTCATCTGTCCTCTTTTAGACGCCCGCAGGGGGGAGGTCTATTTTTCACGTTACAGATTTAACGGGGGTATTTTGAAAAAAGAAATTGACGAGCAGGTCCTGCCTCCCGGCGAAGCTGTTTGTGATATTAATGAAGCGTGTATATTTGTTGGAGACGGCGCATTTGTTTATCAAAAGCTTATTAGAGATAAGTTGGGAGTTCTTGCACATTTTGCCTTGCCCAGTCAAAGCGCTATTCGGGCTTCGACGATAGCAAATATCAGTATGGATAGATTTAAAAACAATGACACAGATGATATCCGCAGTTTTGTGCCTTTTTACATACGAAAATCATACGCAGAGTTAAGCAGCGAAAGCTCTCGTTGACATTATTGTTTAATATGATAACATAATTAAATGGACAATTTTTCCCGGCCCGATCCACCCGGGCAAACAGCATTTTCTGTGGCAAAAGCCGGGTATCCTTTTATTTTAGCTTCAGCATTTATAACCGCTGTGTTTGCTCTATTGGAACTGACTGTTTTGTCTTTGACAGGGCTTGCAGTTACCATTTTTATCTGCTATTTTTTTAGAGATCCGGATCGGGTTGTCACCAATAAGAACAGCGCAGTTGTTTCGCCTGCAGATGGAAAGGTTGTTGAAGCGTGCATCAAGAATAGCAATCCATATTTTGAAGGTCGTTGCCTTAAGATAAGCATCTTCATGTCGGTGTTTAATGTCCATGTAAATCGCATTCCGCATGAAGGGAAGGTCGAAAAGATCAATTATTATCCAGGAAAATTTATTTCCGCAAATTTCAACAAGGCATCAACAGATAATGAACGAAATGCGGTTTTTATTAAAACAAACCAGGGGAAAAAATATTGTGTTGTCCAGATTGCAGGGCTGATTGCCAGGCGAATTATCTGCGAGGTTCATGATGGCGATAAAATGGCCCGTGGGCAGCGTTTTGGTATGATATGCTTTGGCTCACGGCTCGATGTTTATTTGCCTGATGACACAAAGTTAAACGTGTGCATTGAAGACAGGGTAAAAGCAGGAACATCAATACTGGGATATCTAACATGAAAAGAAAAAAAATTAGAAAAAAGGACTTTCGCCGAGGGATATATATTCTGCCGAATATCTTTACTTCTCTTAATATTTTTTGCGGTTTCTATGCGATTATATCTGCTATAGACGGCAAATATCTTGCAGCGGCTATAGCGATAATAATTGCGGTTGTATTTGATATTTTAGACGGTAAAATCGCCAGGGCTACAAAGACTGCAAGCAAATTCGGCGTGGAATACGATTCTCTTGCAGATCTTATATCCTTTGGTCTTGCTCCCGGGTTAATGATTTACTTATGGGCGCTTAAACCTCTTGGGAGGATCGGCTGGCTTGCCGCATTCCTTTTTATGACGTGCGGAGCGCTAAGGCTGGCCCGTTTCAATACACAGACGGGCAGTACCAGCGGCGAGTATTTTATTGGTCTTCCAATACCGGCTGCAGCAGGCATGGCTGCAACCACTGTCTTGTTTTGTAATAGATTTGACATTGCAGGGAATGCAAATTCTGTGGTAATTATTGTAATGCTTTACATGCTTGCCTTTTTGATGGTTAGTACGATTAAATATAATAGCTTTAAAAAGAATCCGGAACTTTTTAGAAAGATGAATTTTAATGTTCTGGTCACCGCGATACTGATATTAATTTTTATTGCTGCTCAGCCGCCCATTGCTCTGTTTCTTTTAGGCCTTGCCTATGTCGTCTCAGGTCCCATCACTACAATAAGGTATCATAAACTTATAAAACAAAAAGAGACCGAATCTCACGAAACAAAGAGGCACGACACAAAGCCTGTTTAATAAGGATGTAAATATCAGCGGGCAGCGATCGGGTGTCGGGTTTCAGGTTGTCGGCTATTTTGGGAGCATAGCATCATGTCAAAAGAATATAGAATTTCAATCATCCCTGGTGACGGAACAGGTCCGGAAGTTATAGCAGAGGGTATCAAAACAATTGAAACAGTGGCGGATAAATGCGGTTTTATCTGTAAATTTACCCATTACAATATTGGCGGTGGCCATTATAAAGAAACCGGAGAGATCTTGCCGGATAAGGTCCTTGAGTCGCTTGCACTGTCGGACGCAATATACTTGGGCGCCATCGGTTATCCGGATATTAAACCTGGTATTCTTGAAAAGGGCATACTTTTGAAACTCAGGTTTCATTTTGACCAGTATGTCAACTTAAGACCGGTTAAGTTGTATGAAGGAGTTAATACTCCGTTAAAGGACAAGGGGTCTGAAGATATTGATTTTGTCGTGGTGCGTGAGAATACGGAAGGTCTTTACGCAGGCGCAGGCGGCTGCTTAAAGCGCGGGACTCCTGATGAAGTGGCAATTCAGGAATCAATAAATACACGCAAGGGAGTGGAAAGATGCGTAAGATATGCCTTTGAATATTGCAGAGAACGCGACAAGGCAAAAAAGTTAACTCTTTGCGGAAAGACCAATGTGCTGACCTTTGCCTTTGATCTGTGGGAACGCGCCTTTAATGAGGTTGCAAAAGAGTACCCGGACATTGAAACAGATTATGCGCACGTTGATGCTGTCTGCATGTGGATGGTAAAAAACCCTGAGTGGTTCGATGTTATTGTTACCGATAATATGTTTGGGGATATTATTACCGATCTGGCAGCAATTATACAGGGTGGTATGGGGATTGCGGCAGGAGGAAATATCAATCCTGATGGTATTTCAATGTTCGAACCGATCGGCGGGTCTGCTCCCAAGTATACCGGCAAGCAGGTAATCAATCCGATTGCAGCGATTTTAGCAGCCAAACTTATGCTTGAAACATTAGGTGAGCATAAAGCAGCCTCTTTGATAGAAGGGGCGGTAAGAAAGGTTCTGCGAGACGATCTAAAGGATGTTGGAGCAGGGAAGATGGGATTTACGACAAAAGAGGTCGGCGACCTTGTGTCAGAATATATTAAAGGAAAGTAATCATGTCTGAGAAGAAATTTAATGTCGCAGTGGCAGGCGCTACAGGCGCTGTTGGGAATCAGATGATAATCTGTCTGGAAGAGAGGAACTTTCCTGTCAAGTCTATTAAGCTTTTAGCTTCCAGTCGATCTGTTGGGCGTGAGCTTCGTTTCAGAGGAGATTTAGTGGAAGTTGAAGAATTGAAAGAAAATTCTTTCAGAGGCGTGGACATTGCTCTTTTTTCGGCAGGCGGGGGTATAAGTAAAAATTTTGCGCCAATTGCCGCAAAGGATGGGTGCGTTGTTGTTGATAATTCCAGCGCCTGGCGGATGGATCCCGAGGTTCCGCTCGTCGTTCCTGAAGTCAATCCTCATGCAGTGGCACAATATACAAACAAGGGTATTATTGCAAATCCGAACTGTTCTACAATCCAGATGGTTGTTCCTCTTAATCCTATTCACAAGAAATGCGGAATAAAGAGGATTGTGGTTTCAACATATCAGGCCGTATCAGGCACAGGGAAGAAAGCAATTGATGAACTTTTTGATCAGACAAGATCCATGATCAATTTCATCGATTACAAGACAAATGTATATCCACACAGGATAGCTTTTAATTGCCTTCCGCACATAGATGTGTTTCTGGATAATGGATATACCAAAGAAGAAATGAAGATGGTAGATGAGACAAGAAAAATCCTGGAAGACGATAATATAGGGGTCACGGCAACAACGGTTCGTGTTCCGGTGTTTTTCGGCCACTCTGAATCGATTAATATTGAAACCAGAAAGCATATCACAGCTTCTGAAGTGAAGTCTCTTCTTGAAAATGCACCCGGTGTTAAGGTTATGGATGATCCTGAAAAGAATGTTTATCCGTTAGCTGTTGATGCCGCCGGTCAGGATTTGACACTTGTGGGCCGCATCAGGGAGGATGAATCGATTCCAAACGGGATAAATATGTGGGTTGTTGCCGATAACATAAGGAAAGGAGCTGCAACCAATACGGTTCAGATAGCGGAAATTCTGGCAGAAAACTATTTATAAAGATCGAAACAGGAATTACGGATTGAGGGATTGAGGGATTAAAATCAGTAGTCCGCCGCAGGCGGATCAATTCCCAAATTCCCAATTAAGCGAGCTGAAGTATTACTAAAGATCGAAAATGGAGTTTAAATGGAGAGAATACCAATTACAAAAGAGGGTTATGAGATCCTTAAAAAAGAACTGGAACATCTTAAAAAAATTGAGCGGCCTAAAAATATTAAGGCTCTTGAAGATGCTAGGGCACATGGAGATCTTTCTGAAAATGCCGAGTTTGAAGCGGCAAAGGACAGGCAGAGTTTTATTGAAGGCCGGATAGGTGAATTAGGGCACAAGCTGGCCAATGCTGATATCATCGATCCTGATACACTTCCCAAGGATTGTGCTGTATTTGGCTGCACTGTTTTGCTTGAAAATATAGATAATGAAGAGAATGTAAAATATCAGCTTGTGGGGCCGGACGAATCAAGTGTCGAGGAAGGTCGAATATCAGTATCTTCACCACTTGGCAGAGCGATTGTGGGGAAAAAACCAGGAGACGAGATCCAGCTTCAGGCTCCTGGTGGAAAAAGATTTTACGAATTGGTAGAGATATTGTAATCAACCACTTAACCACTTGACCAAACTTAGTTAATAATGGAGGTTTTTATTTTGGCACGTATTACAATTGAAGATTGCCTGGAAAAGATACCAAACCGTTTTTTGTTGTGCAATGTGGCTGTGAAGCGCGTTAGACAGATTAGCGAAGGTTCCGAATATCTGGTAAATTCGCCGAAAAATGAAGATATTGTTGTCGCTCTCAGAGAAATTGCCGCCGGCAAGGTCGTTATAGAGCAAGATAAAGAAAAAAAGTAACCGTTCACTTTTGTCAAAACCAAGCTATATATATAAAGTGTTAAATAGAGCCGTCGGCAAAGCCCTTCATCAATATGATATGATATCTGATGAAGATAGAATACTGGTGGGGCTCTCCGGAGGAAAAGACAGTCTTGCTCTCCTATCGATTTTAAAGGAACGTCAGCCTCGAATTTCCATAAAATATGAGTTGTTTGCTGTTTGCGTTGATCCGGGGTTTGAGGGAGGCTTTAGTGAAGCCCTTGCGGATTATTGCGATAGAAACGGCTTCAAGCTCATCGTAGAGCATACAGACTATGGAATTTTGGCTCATAGCTCGACGAATCGGGAAAACCCCTGTTTTTTGTGTTCAAGGTTACGCAGGAAACGGCTTTTTGAAATTGCTGATGAACTTGGGTGCAACAAACTGGCCCTCGGGCATAACAAGGATGATATTATTGAGACGCTGTTCTTGAATATGTGTTATTCAGGTGAGATTAGCACTATGGTTCCTTCCCAGTCTTTTTTCCAGGGAAGGTTTACAGTAATAAGGCCCCTTGCATTTGTGGATGAGGATATCATAAGCTGTTTTGCCGGTGAAAAAGGGTTCCCGGAGTTTGTCAATCCATGCCCTTCGGCAAAAGTATCTAAACGACAGGAAATAAAAAACCTTTTAAGGCAGTTATACAGCAGCAATAAAAAGATAAAAGGGAATATTTTCAGGGCCATGAGCCATGTGAATACAGACTATTTATTGAAGTAGAGTAACACCTAACACCTAACACTCAACACCTAACACTCAACACCTAACACTCAACACCTAACACTCAACACTTAACACTTAACACCTAAATGAAAGATATCCAGAACCAACACGATTTTCGCAATATACCTGTTGACAAGGTGGGAATAAAAGATCTTCGATATCCCATTATGGTTCTTGACCAGAAGAACGGTTTTCAGCATACTATCGCTTCAATAAACATGTATGTTGACCTGCCTGAGAGATACAAAGGTACGCATATGAGCCGTTTTGTTGAACTGCTCCATTTGTTTCGACCTGAAGTTTCTTTAAAAAAAATCGCAGATATTCTTGAGCAGATGAAGGAGTATTTAAATGCTGCTTCAGCGCATATTGAGATTATTTTTCCTTATTTTATTGAAAAAAAGGCTCCTGTAAGTGATTCTCCGGGACTCATGGACTATACATGCAGGATCATCGGATCGAGCGGTCCTGACGGCAGAGTCGATCTTGTATCAGAAGTAATAGTTCCTATTTCTTCCGTATGTCCCTGCTCAAAGGAAATCAGCGACACAGGCGCTCATAATCAGCGGGGAGAAGTCAGGCTCAGCACGAGATTTAAAAAATTTATCTGGATAGAAGATATGATAGATCTGGTGGAGAAATCCGCGTCATGCGAAGTATATTCTGTATTAAAACGTGCTGATGAAAAGCATGTAACTGAACAGGGTTTTTCAAACCCTAAGTTTGTTGAGGATATTGTTCGGGATGTCGCTGAAAAGCTGAAAAAAGACGAAAATGTTACCTGGTTTTCTGTAAGCGCTGAAAATTTTGAGTCAATCCACAACCATAATGCCTATGCATTCATTACAAGCGGAAGAAGATAATTACACTTTCACATCCCACGGCCCATAAGAGTCATGCCGGTTCCACCCTAACCGCACAGACCTTGAATGCCGGTATTCGAGCGACAGGGTCAAGAGTGTTTCCGATCAAAACATTGACTGCTGCTTCCCGGAAATGAAACGGAATAAAGACAATTCCTTCCGGGCTTTTCCTGGTAAGACGGGCGCGCGTGGCAATCTCTCCTTGTCGGGATCTTATCTTGACCATACTTCCGTTCGCTATTCCCTTCTTTTCCGCATCCAACGGATTAATCTCAATGATCGATTCAGGAAAAACCGTACGCAGCCCATCTACCTTGCGGGTCATGGTACCGCTGTTGTAATGGTAAAGAACTCTTCCTGTCGAAAGAAGAAAAGGATATTCTTCATTCGGAAGTTTACCGGAGAGGATGAATTCCACGGAGTGAAACAATCCTTTTCCACGGGTAAAACTATCTTTGTGTAGATACGGCGTGCCGGGATGTTCCCTGTTCGGGCACGGCCACTGGAGACCATTCTTATTGAGGCGTTCGTAGTGAATCCCGCCGTAAATCGGGACAAAACAGGCGATTTCTTCCATGATCTCTTCAGGGCTATCGTAATTCATAGGCACGCCCATCTTTTCAGACAGGTTGCAGATGATCTTCCAGTCCGGTTTGGAATCACCCAGGGGTTCCAATCCCTTTCTCACCCGTTGGACCCGTCTTTCTGTATTGGTAAAGGTGCCGTCTTTTTCGGCAAAACTGGCAGCAGGAAGGATTACATTGGCCAACTTTGCCGTCTCTGTCATGAAGATATCCTGAACCACCAGAAAATCTAATTTTTTGAGAGACGCTTCTACCTGTTTTGAGTTGGGATCGCTAAGAACAGGGTTTTCTCCCATGATGTACATCCCTTTTATCTTTCCTTCCAGAATAGCGGGCCACATATCTGTTAGAGCCAGGCCTGGTTTTGGCGGAAGTTTCTTGCCCCAGACCTCTTCAAATTTCCTGGCGGTCTCCTGATCGGAAATATACTGATAACCAGGAAGTACATTTGGGAGAGCACCCATATCGCATGCTCCCTGCACATTGTTTTGACCTCGCAGCGGGTTAACCCCGCCTCCTTCGATTCCTACGTTTCCGCACAACATAGCGAGATTGGCAATCGATTTAACATTGTCGGTGCCGAATGCATGCTGGGTGATGCCCATGGCATATGCAATAGAGCCTCGCTCAGCTTTGGCATAAAGATGCGCAGCCCTGATAAGATCTTTTGCGGGTATGCCGGTCACCTGTTCAACAAATTCCGGGTTGTATTGCATCACCGTCTCTTTCAAAGCATTAAAGTTCTCCGTCCTTTCGGCCACATAAGAGATATCATATAGATCTTCATCTATAATTACGTTCATCATGCCGTTTAACCAGACCATATCCGTGCCGGGCTTTGGACGCAGCCAGATTTCGGCATACTGCACTATTTCTATCTCACGGGGATCGACTACAATCAGTTTTGTCTTGTTTTCTTGTATGGCTTTTATCATACCAAGGGCTATGGCAGGATGATTTTCAGTGGGATTGCTTCCTGTAAGGAGGATTACATCAGCCTTTTTGAAATCGGCTATAGAGTTGGTCATGGCCCCGCTTCCAAACGATGCGGCCAAACCGGCCACTGTGGATGCGTGACAGAGCCGCGCGCAGTTGTCAATATTATTTGTGCCGATCACTGTGCGCATAAATTTCTGCATGAGGTAATTTTCTTCATTGGTGCACTTTGCCGAACTCAAACCGGCCAGACTATCAGGATCATTATCCCTTATTTCCAGAAATTTTTGTGCAACAAGAGAGATCGCATCTTCCCAGCTCACCTCCTCAAAATATTCCCTTTTTCGGACAAGCGGTTTTTTTAATCGATCCGGATGACGAACAAAATTGATTCCAAACCTCCCCTTAACACAGATCTGCCCGAAATTGAGGCTATCCTCAGGATCAGAGGTTACTTCAATGATTGAGTCTCCTTTCATGGTCAAGTCAATGGTGCATCCGCAACCGCAGAACGGGCAGACTGTTTTGACTTTTTTGATTTCATGAGGGCCAACAGGAAAGCAGATCGATTTTTTTGCCAGACCGCCTGCCGGACATTCATCTACGCAAGCGCCGCAAGAAACGCACTTTTCATTAATAATTATGGAGATTTGTTCAGGGAGTCCGTTATTGTCAAAATTTGTCCCGGTCAGCTCCAATGCGCCATATTCACAGCTATTCTTGCAACGCTGGCAAAATATACACTTATTGGGATCAATAATAATAAAAGGATGACGGCTGTCGATCTCGTATTGCCTGCGTTTTAGCATTCTGGATATACGAAACCTTACTCCGTATTCTATGGATAATTCACGCAACTTACATTTGGAAAGAGCTGTACATCCACACTGCAGGCATCGTTTGGACTCCCGAAGCGCGGTCTCCTCAGTAAATCCCAATTCTATTTCATCAAAATCCAGGGTGCGTCTTTCCGGCGCCCGCACAGGCATCTTTTCTCCCAGGCGTATTGGAACATTTTCGAAGTTATGCAGATCAACATCCTCGAATTTTTTGCCCTTTGTGAAATTGAGTTGCCGTTTTGTGTAGTACAGCGGTTTTTTCTTAAGATATAGATGTATTGCTTTGGCCGCCTTTCTCCCCCCGGTGATTGCCTGGATAACCGTTCTTGGGCCGCGTACAGCGTCCCCTCCTGCAAAAACTTCTTTCTCCGAAGTCTGAAAAGTTTGAGGACCGGCAATAATAGTTCCACCGGAAAGGACACGCGGTTTTACCCCTTCATCCGGTAGTTCCATCCAGGAAAGGTCAGGGGTCTGTCCGGTTGCCACAATTACTGTATCTGTTTCACGGGTTTTTTCGGATCCAGGATCAGGAATCGGCCGGCGCTTTCCCCTCTTGTCGGGTCTACTCAACTTCATACGGACTGTTTCAAGTTCAAGAAAGTCTTTCTCTTTCTTTATCTTTGTAAGCCCTGTCATAAAGATAAACTTGACACCCTCTTTTTCGGCTTCAATGACTTCTCGATGGCTTGCCGGCATCTCCATCATTGAACGTTGATATATAACAACAACTTCATCTACGTTGTCTATTCTCACACAGGTCCTGGCCGTATCTACGGCAGTATCTATCCCTCCTATTACGGCTACCCTTCGACCTACGGACGGCATCAAGCCCATGCCGATGCTCTTAAGAAATTCAGGGCCCGAAAGAACCCCCTCCAACTCCTCTCCCTCAATACCCATTTTTTGATTCCGCCAGGCGCCAATGCCAAGAAAAATAGCCTCAAAACCGCTTTCCTTCAGGCTCTTAATAGTAAAGTCAACTCCCAGCCTCTTTCTGGTTCGTGAACGGATGCCTGCTCTGAGTATACTTTCTATCTCTTTGTCAACGATTTTTTTGGGAAGACGAAATTCCGGGATCCCATAACGAAGCATTCCGCCCAGTTGAGACATTGCCTCAAATATAGTTACCTCATGACCCATATAGGACAGATAATAAGCAGCGGAAAGTCCGGCAGGCCCCCCGCCGATCACAGCAACTCTGTGTCCGGAGGATGGTGGAGGAGGCAAAGCATGCGCATCTTTATGATCGGCAGCAAAATCTGCTACAAATCGCTTTAGATGATTAATGGAGAGACATTCGTCTACCAGGATACGGCGACATAGAGTTTCACAAAAATGTGGGCAGACCCTTCCAACAGAAAGAGGGAGTGGATTCTTTTCTTTGATAAGTTTCAGGGCCTCTATAAACTCACCCTGTGAGATCAGGCTGAGATAACCCTGGATATTGATATGGGCTGGACATGTCAGAGAACATGGCGCAATACAATCGCCATAATGTTTCGACAGCATCCGTTCTAAAACCTGTTGTCTTGCTTTTATAACCCGATTACTTCGAGAAGTTACCACCATGTTGCTTTCCACAAGCGTGGAACAGGCGTGAACTAATTCTTCTCTCCCATCGACTTCAACAACACATATTCCGCAAGGGTGTTCTGCGGTTTTGCCCGGAATATAACACAGTGTTGGGATGAAAACCCCTGCCTTGAGCGCGGCATCCAATATTATTGTGCCAGAATCAACCCATAATGTTTGGCCATCAATTTTTATTTCTAACTTAGCCATTTTGTGATTGTTGATTGACAATCATCAATCCTAAGTGGTTAGCCACGAATGTGAATAGAGAACCTTACCCATGAGAACACGCGTAGTTTTGTAATATTCCAATTCGGTTTGTCCAAGGGATGCAGGGTCAGGTTTGTTTCCGTCCATGATGTCATGCACTAATTTAACATGTTCAGGTCTTTCGCCACCGGCAATCGCGAGCAGCTCTTTGTCAAACCCATCGACAATTGCAGAATAGATATCATATTTCATAAGCATCATTAAATAGGTGCGATTCAGATATGGACGGAGATTCTCCGGAGCGCCGTTGGAAACATTGGAAAGCCCTACAATCGATTTGGCTTCAGGCGCTATTTCACCCAACATGCTCATGAATTCCAGACCAGCCAAAACCTGATTTGCATCAACGCATATAGGTGTTGCAATCGGATCGATCCAGATGTTTGAAGTGGAAATTCTCGCCTCATTTGCCTGGTAAATAAAATCGACTGCCATAGCAGCCCGCTCATCGGCATCCCGCGGCATTCCATCTTTTCCCCACAGAAGTCCTATAACGTCCGTATTATACCTGGTTATCATCGGAAGCCCTTTTTCCAATCGCTCAGGCTGAAGCGAAATAGAGTTTATCAATGATTTCCCTTTTATGTTTGCCTTTAATCCTGCTTCCATGGCAACCGGATTCGTTGTATCAAGTGAAAAAGGAAGATCGGTTGTTTCTCGAACTGTCTTAACCAGCCAATCCATCAGCTCATCGCCGCCTTTTCTGGCGGGTCCGATATTCAGATCAAGATAGTCAGCGCCGTTTTTCGTCAGAGTTCTTGCCATATCCTGAATCGGACCGGCATTCCTCTCTTTCATTGCAGGCCCGAGTGTCTTTGACATAATATTAATATTTTCTGCAACACAGATTACCATAGTCGTTTCGCTCCAATGTTAAATGTTAAATGTTGAATTTTTAATTAATTTAAAATTGATGAACTCGTAAAAAGTCGATTTTGTTCACTTCATGACCATTTTGGGCGCAATTGAAATGTTCATCTAAAATGCAAGAACTCGGCCTGACGGCCTCAAACAGCTTGCATTTCTTGACGATGAACATCTCAATTGCTTTTTTCCCAAAATGCTCAAAGCCGTTCACAAAAGACTTTTTACGAGACCATCAAAATTAAGAATTAAAAGCTCAAAATTGTTTTCACGCGTTCCACTGCTTCAAATATGCCGGCAGATGGCTTGCCTCTCTCGGCCCGATGAGAATTTGCCAATCCGGGAGCTCTTCTTCCAACTCTCCGCTAATCGTTGCAAGATAACCCGGAATTACCAGTTTGCGATGTTTGACCTTTTCCTCAATACCGCATTTCTTTACAAATGGCGCAATGGTGTCTGCTCCGAATTTGCCGGCAGCCCATGCGGTTAAGACCGAAAGGCCCTCTGTGTCCTTGATCAATAAATAGGATGGAACATGGCTCGCATCGACTTCCCCTGAAACAATAAAATAGGTAAGAGAAAAATTCCCTGTGATAAGAACAGGTGAATTTTCATCTGTAGCGCCGATCTCATAAATCTTCTGTTCCACAGCCATAGGTCTTTGCGGATCCGTAAAGATATTCATACTTGCAAGGAGAAGCGGGAAGATGCTGTGGCCTTTCATTTCAGAGAGAATAATAATACTGCCGTATTTTACAATCATCTGACAGGCAATCATCGCCTCTTTCATCGGGTTGTCCGTCATTTCGCACGGAAAGACAATCGTAGGAAATCCAAACGGCTTAAATTTTTTCATCAATGCGGATCTCCGGATAATAATCTGATCTTCCATAGACTTTCCGGCAGTTCTTGCTCCTGAATCAAGAACCAGATCCTTAAGCCCCATTTTGATAAGTTTTTCAGAGATTTCTGCCAGCTCTTCCAAGCTATTCCCTTTAACCGCCAACGGGCATGAAAGTTCTTTGGCAAGGTTTCCCAATGTTTCCGCATTTTTCCTGGTAGCGGCATAAATGAGCGGTTTTCTGTTTGAACAGCTTTTGACAGCCCGAGAAAGAGCATCCACATCTTCGTTCATTAACACCAGTCCTGCATCTGTATTGTTACAGACATTTTCAACCAGCGCCATAAATCCGGAAGTATCTTTGCATTCTCCTTTGACGGCAACCATTGCAGGCTGCAACACAATGCCGACGCGTTCATAGGTGGTATCCTTAAACTTGGTTAGTTTAGCCGAAATTTCAGCTTCATCCATCTTATCCGAAAGGAGAAGAGTAAATGCGGGAGGATTTTCAAACCGCTTCTCATGGCGGAATAGCACTGTTTCCCCGCCCAGTTTTACCGCGCGTTCACCTGTACCGATAACCACTGTTCTCACAGGAGGAGCCGAGGCCTCCCCGAGTTCTTCTTTTACATCTTCGGACAAATCCGGGCACGCGTCAAGTTCAGCCTTACCCGTAGCCAACTTCATGGCAAAAGCCAGGCAGGTAGGAACCCCGCACTTGCCGCAATTTGTCTTTGGTAGTTTTTTAAATATCTCTATTCCCGAAAGTCCCATAACTGTTTCTTCTCCTTATTGATTGGACTAATCATCCAATCCCTAAATTCCTCAATTCCCTTACATCAACGGATCCATGGTAAGAGCAGGATGCCCTTTTTCTTCGAGAAACGGGAGGATCTCCTCTTCCGTGGTTCCGATTGTATCATCGGCTATCATCTCAGGGAAATTTGGAATCCCCATTTCTTCGCATATCGGCTTTATCCGTTCGGCGATTTCTTCTTTTAACATCTTGGGAAGCCATACCACACGCTTTAAGCCTCCTTCAGCTATCAGGAACTTCCTGCTGCAAATATAATGCTTACTTACACCAAGAAAGCCGGGTGTCTGGTTTCCACCGCCTACCATCCCGGCCAGAGTGGTAAACTTCATCCCGCATGGCGTCATCCCCATAAAATCTCTACTTACCACCATAATGCCATTACACATGGGGAGGATTGTAGCTACACACTCAAAGCACCCACATGCCGTCATTGGAAAATTCATCAAGCTGTAAGCGCTTACCTGCTCTATTTTCTGGCGCGAGGCCTTGAATACAAAATCGGTAATCCCTTTCCACTGGCCCATTGCCGGATCGATACATTCTCCCTTTTCTATCGGCTGATTCGGGCCAGTAGGATTGATCTCAAAAGAAACCTTACAGTCAAGCCAGTTATAAGCACCGCACATCCCTGTGCGTTCAGGGGTAATTATGCAGACATGGCTTGGAGCGAACGACTGACACAGGGTACATGAATAGTAGGTCTCTTCTGTTTCGTCGGTCATACCCTCAACCCGCTTATCTCTCTGTCTATACACCTTCTTTGCCATTTCCAGGATTTCTTTGACTCTCTCTTCATCTGTGTAGATCTTTATCTGCACCTTATCGATAATATTCCCGAAATCCTGATGGTACTTTGCATGCATTACCTTGCCTAAATGTTTTAGCAAAAGTCCTTTTTCAACAGCCGCCTTCCCCACCCGGATCCACATTATGTTCCTCTGTCCGATATGCATTATCCCCTGAACATAATTAACCAGGTGATGGACCTGGCGCTCTAGGATCGGCTCAAAGTCCGGCTGCATCTGCCGACCGGCTACCTCGATCAGCATGGCAAACGGGAGCTTGGCTCCTTCTTTAATCTGATCCAGATCAGGACCGACCATTTCAATCTTTCCGTCCTCCACCTCGGACATATCCTTTGAAACGGTCAGCTCAACTCCAAGTGTCCTCCCGCCGCCGCATTCAAAGTAGAGATCGTCCTTTCTGATACGCTCTCCCTCAAAAGCAGGTCCGTAAGACATGGGGATATCTACCTTACTGATAGTTACCTTCAACCCGCGAACTTCAATAGCCCTGGCGACTATCTGATCGTGCGGAATATTGCTGACCACATGCTCATAGGTACAGATCCCGGTCGGCAGGATCTCGGGAATCGGTGTGTCGGCTATGGTGGGAAACCCCCAGTTGATGGCTCCGGCCGCATTGGCATACCATTCATCGATTACGGTCCCAAGCGGCATTGCGAAGGCAAAAATCCTGTCTTTGTTATAATGTAGGTTTGCTGCAAAATCTCCGGGTTTAACGCCGCCAAAGGACATAGCGGCGCGCGTCGCAAACCCCATAGCAAATACAGTTGCCGTATAACTCGGCCCAAAAGAGACCAGACGGGTGGGCCAGCCTATCTGAACACCGGCCTCTACCAGTTGCTCAGACATGGTCTTTCCTTCGTGGTCGGCACACATAAAGACGTACAGATTCTTTTCTTGAAGCTCTATTGCTATTTTTGCCGCAATCTCAGAGGTCGGCGCAGCGCCTAATATGGCGGCAAACCCCGGAGCTGTCCCGTCAACAAATTCCACACCACGTTTTCGCATGATAACGTCGTCCGCGGCTCCAAGCCATATATTATCAGGGAGAGGGTTTTCTCCCTGTGTATAACAATTTGGTTCTTCCAAATATCGTATTGCCTCAACGATCTCTTCTGCAAAAAAGGTGGCCATGCCGGCTTCCAGTGCAGGAGCCAGATAGGGAAGCCAGACATTATCGCTCACCTGCGCCGGAAGGAGTTCCTTGCACTTGTCAAGCACGCCCTTTGCATCCCCCAGTGTCTTTACTGGAATGCCGAGTATCCCGTAAATAATCGGGAGATAATAGGTGGTGTTCGGAAATCCGAGCTCTTGAACAGGCCCCCACTTTTTTAATGCCGCCTCGCACTTTGCCTCTGCCGTACCCACAATCTTGTGGGCGCCTCGAATGGCTGCGGAACAAATTATCTTAGACACGATTAACCCTCTCCTCTGATCATCAAATCTTGAATCGATTCTTTTACTAAATTAATAGCTTCAGGGTGCCTCATTACCAGGATATCAGCTCCTGCAAGGAGCACACACTGAGCTGTCATGGCCTCCATCAATATACCTCTCTTTTTTTGATCTCCTAAAAGCGGAGCCTCTGTTTCACTCAACTTTACCTCTTTTATCTTCCATACCTCTTTGGCAAGATTAGCAAGGATTGGAAATTGGAGTCTTTCGTCTTCCTGAACAAGCGCGGCCATTCGGATTCGTTCCATGACGCTGTAACAATACTCCAGCCCGTATCCAAGAGCGCCGGTCGTCGGATCAATAATGATCTTATCGTCAGGAACATTCAAGTTCCCCAAAAGGATATTGAGCTGTTTTGCCAGATTTATGTCGATTGGTGTGGAAGCCATAACAGTATGTTTATAACCGATTGCCGTGGCTCCGATCGCCCGATAGTTCCCTTCTGATAGAGGCCCTATAATCAGATTTTTCCCCTCGCACGCCTCACAAACCGCCTTTAATACCTCGGTATCCTTATCAACATTTGAAGTTCCAAAAACAATCAAAGGAACATCCACCGCATCGGAGACTTTTTTTGTAATCGCGGCGGCCTCGTCAGCCGGTATGTTCTCAGCGTTCGGATCGGTGCTTGCCAGTTGCAGCGCTATCATTTCAGCCCCATAGGTATCGATACATTTACGAGCCCATGCCGCAGGATCGCCTGCAACATCGGCAAACGGTTCCAGCGCTGTATCAGGCCAATCTTCAGGCGCCCTGTCATACACCTCCATCGCTATTTTCGGAGGATGCGGCATAGCGCCTTCGAACAGATGAAACGGATAACACGACTCGCCACCTACGGTTATGGTATTCCCTTCACGTCCCAACGGAATCTCTTTTATCTTTCCGGCATAAGCAACCTTAGGTATTTCTACGGCCAATTTATTTACCCCCTCTGAGTTAAGTGAGCTAAAGTGCCTAAAGTTAAGGAAAGCGCTTGCCAGCGTTAGCTGATTTTATATTATAAATAGCAAAATTTAGGAAACTTTAGCTCATTTATCATTTGTTACTTTAAAATAAGCAGAATACCTTAACTTTAGGCACTTTAATATACTTTAGCTCACTTTAGGCACTCCACGCTTTATCATCCCGGCCTCGGAAGCAAGTCGGCTCGCTTCGCTATCTCCGGTACGGCGCTCTCCCATTCTATCGCCATGATATGTACACCGGCCACACCTTCTATCTCTTTTACCCTGTTAATAATATCTACACAAATATTGATTCCCTCTTCCTGCACATCCTTTTTGGCATCCCTGGCGCCCTTAAGACGGACTATCACCTCGTCAGGGACATCAAGGCCCGGCACGTTATTTTTCATGTACTTGGCCATTCCGATCGATTTGGGAGGAGTCACTCCCGCCATTATGTAACATTGCTCATGGACCCCTAAAGCCCTGACTGCCTGCATCCATGCGGTAAACCTTTCGAGGTTATACACAAGCTGTGTCTGAACAAACTGTGCGCCTGCGACGACCTTTTTTGCCAGGCGGAGAGCCCTGAATTCAAACGGATCTGCAAAGGGATTGGCGGCAGCTCCCAGAAAGAACGTCGGTTCCGTCCCTTTGAGTTCTTCTCCGCATTGAAAGACCTTTTCGTCGCGCATGTTTTTTACCATCTGCAGGAGCTGAATAGAATCCATATCAAAGACACCGACAGCGTTTGGGTGGTTTCCGAACTTGTGGTGGTCACCGGTGAGACAGAGTAAATTCTTCATTCCCAGAGCAGAAGCGCCAAGGAGATCGCTCTGAATGGCAATACGATTCCGGTCCCTACAGGTCATCTGCGTGACGGGCTCTAATCCTTCCTCCATCAGTATAACGGATGACGCGATACTCGACATCCTGACAATAGCGGTTTGACAGTCAGTAATATTGACCGCGTCAACGCAACCTTTTAGAAGTCTTGCCTTGGTACGAATGACTTCAGCATCGGCATTTTTGGGAGGACCCAGTTCTCCTGTTACGGCAAACTGCCCGGATGTTAACACCTTTTCCAAGTTACTGCCTGATTTCATAGCTTCAGATCCTCCCTGACGATCTTTCTGGGACCGCCGTGTAGACTGCTGGACCAATCCTTGATGGGAAAGATCTCCTTCAGTTTTTCCAATTGATTTAATCCCTTCAAACGATCATATATCAACTGCCACACGCAGGCGACATTCGGGTCAATCTCGCATTTCCCGTTCTGTGATCCTCCACATGGGCCATTGAATAAACGTTTTGAACACCGGGCAATGGGACAAAGCCCCCCAGTCCTGTCGAGCACACAGTCGCCGCAGCCCGCGCACCGTTCCGACCACACCCCCTGTTCCTCTGAAACGCCCATAAAACTGGTATTAAGCGCTGGGAAAACCAGAGTTGTGGGGTACATATCAGCTAAATAATTGACCCCGACGCCACAGGCCATCGATAGAATGGCATCGTAGTTGCCCGCCTCACCTTTTAATTCTTCCAGATATTCCGTATCACACTGCCGGGCAAGAGTCTTTTCCATTGTTTCAACAGGTTCTCCTTTTTTTTTGCGGTCAATCCGAAGGATCAAGGCAAGGATCTCGACCTCCTTTTCTCCTCCGGCGGAACAGACGCTCACACATCCGCTACATCCCAGGATTAATATCTTTTTAATCCCTTTCAGCATTCCGATAATTTCCTGGATCGGTTTTCTCTGTCCGACAATCATATTCTATTTCCCCTTTAATGGACTTGATCCTAACTTTTTAATCCGCATAGTCATCTCTTCGGCTACTTCAATAAATCCGCGATTCGGCTCGCGAGAAATCATATACATCTCTATGCGTTCAGGTTCTATATTCAATTGGTCGAAAACATCTTTCACGTAATCGACTCTTTTTTTTGCAATCTGACTCCCTCTTACATTGTGGCAGGTATCGTCCTTGCATCCGGCAACGTAAATTCCGTCTGCGCCCTGTTCAAAGGCCTTTAATAGCCTGGTTATGCTGATCCTGCCGCTGCAGGGCAGTATTTCCAGTCGCACATTCTCCGGAAACCCCAACTGAGGTAAGTTCTGCAAATCCTGGGAGCATGCATAGGCGGTATAATGGCAGCAAAACGCCACAATATCCGGTTGGTTCACATCATTCATAATTCCCTCGAGAGCAAAAATTCACACGAGGCAAACCGCCTCACATCTTGAGATGTCTGTAATTCAATAGCCTTGGCCGGGCACTCGGACACACAGATCCCGCAGGCCACACACTTTACCGGTTCAATATGGGCGACACTATCATCCCCCACATAGGGAACACCAAAAGGGCACACCCGAACACACGTGAGGCAGGCTACGCAACGTTTTTCGTCTACAACAGCCAATTTTCCCATTTCACCCAATCTTTCCGCATCCACATAGCCGTCCTGCAAGGCCAAGATCCTCAGCGCCTTGATCACATCGCTGAAGCTCACATCCTGCGGACACACGAACTCACAGGTTTGGCATTCTGTGCAATACCAGATCAAATCGGATGAAAGGAGACGGTTTTTCAGGCCGAGCATGATCATATGAAGGATCTTTCGCGGATCGAATTCCGGGATCACCTGGCTGACCGGACATGTTCCAGTACAACTGCCGCACGCGTAGCATTCCTTGACATGTTTACCTTCCGGAAGTTCCGCCACTTCAAATTTGAATCGAGGTTCTAACTCATCTCTGTCTATTGCCATAATTTTTTTACTGGTTACTGGTTACTTGTTGCTCGTTGCTGGTTACTGATAGTTGCCCATCAGATTCCGTTATTAACCCTTTTTTGCTGAATGTAGAGACATATTTTTCGATTTCTGAAAGGGATGCGCCGATCTTTTTTTCCAGATCATTAAAAGAAACCGGGCCATCTTTTTGGATCCGAAGGAATGTTTCATGTCTTGCAATTTCAGTATTTATAACGCCGGCTACTTTCTGACCCAGCTTATCATGAATGATCTTGTCGGAATAATCACCTTCCTTGCGTAGTTCCTTAGCAAGATTTCCAAACCTGGTTCGTAATTTCATCTGCTTTGCCGCTGACTTTGCTGCTAATATTTTTAATCTTAATTCATCTTTATCTTTCTTTTCCGTCTTTCCTAATGGGCCCAGTTCTTTGATCTTATTTGTGAAATTCGTTATAATCTCTACAAAGCGAGGTCCCTCTGCAGCGGATGCCCATTCAAGAAGAAATCTTTCCGTTGAGAGTCCGGCTTTTTCCAATAACTTGCGTGTTAACGCCGCAACTACCAAGGCCTCATAATTTCCGGTCTGGTAATGACATTCTCCGAGATGGCATCCACCAACAAACACTCCATCCGCTCCACAGGAGAAGGCCTCAAGAATAAAGACAGGATCAATCCTTCCTGAACACATTACTCTGATTACTCTGATGTTTGGCGGATACTGGTATCTTGCCACCCCTGCTGAATCTGCCGCTGTATAACAGCACCAGTTACATAAAAAACCGAGTATCTTCGGCTTAAATAAATCTTGAGACATTTTATTTTCCTTGACTTTAGTCGAGTAGTTAAATAGTCGAGTCGTCGAGTAGCTGATTGGTCGAGTGGTCAAGTGGTTGACTAATTCCTGCTCGACTATTTCTCCACTCGACTATTCGACCACTCGACTAATTTGTGAGCGAAGCGAACTAAGTTCATTAAGAATCAGGCGATGTAATCTTTTTCAACTTTTGAGCTGATGATTCTGAAAGACCGCCTCCTGCCATTGCAATATCGACTGTATGAAAGCCCAGTGTCTTGTAAAGGTCGAGAAGGTCGGGCGTTTTTAAACCTATCTGGACCAAATGTTTTTTTACGGTTTCAATATCTCCTCTGACAATGGGGCCGGTAAGCGCTCTGTCAATCCCGGCTTTTTCTATGTTGGAAAGCGTCCCTTCAATTAGTGGTTTTAGCGCTTTTAAAGCATCTGCGCCTGATATCCCTGCCGCTTCAATAAGCTTTAAGGAAAGGCCGAGCACTGTTACAAGGTAGTTTGATGCTGCCACTGCCGAAGCATGATAGAGTGTTTTGGCCTCTGTTTGTATTGTAAAGCAGGTTGCCCCAAGGTCGGTTGCGATTTTCCTTGCTATACTGACAGCTTCCTTTTCACCTTCCAGGGAAATTATTATATCCTGAAAAGGATTTTTTTCAATCTCAACTGAAGCAAAAGTCTGGAGAGGATGCATTGACCCCGCAAAAGCGCCACACTCTTTTACAGATGATAGAATGGTTGAAGGGAGCGCTCCGCTGCAGTGCAGTACCACACCATTTTTACAGAAACCGGAATGAAGGGAGATACTGTTGCACGTGTCGGCTATAGCGCTGTCAGGTGTTGTTATAAAAACGATATCCGCCTTTCTTGTTATTTCCCAGGGAATCCGGCTGCAATTATCAGAACCGCTGATTTCAGCAGCCCTCTCGGCAGACGAAAGGCTTTTACTGGCAAACCCGGCTGGTTTATAGCCGGCCTTTGCAAGAAATTTCCCCAGCGCAGTGCCGACCTTTCCGCATCCTATAATGGCAAAAGATGGTTTCATATTTCAATAACAATGCTTTTTGGCGGGAAATTTACCTGCCTGCACTTCCTCTATATACTGTTTTATTCCGGTTTTTGCATCATCAAGCAGATTGGCGTATTGCTTTACGAATTTTGGCAGATGCCTGTCATTTAACCCTAAAAGGTCGTGCAGCACAAGTATCTGCCCGTCGCAATGTGGACCCGCTCCTATTCCTATTGTCGGTATGGCAAGCGCTTTAGTTATCTTTTCTGAAATTTCGGATGGGATACCTTCTAAAACAACGGAAAAGGCTCCGGCGGATTCTATCTCAAGGGCATCTGCCATGAGCTGTTCTTCATTGCGCTGAACCCTGTAGCCTCCCATCTGGTGAACAGATTGCGGTGTAAGGCCTATGTGGGCCTGTACCGGAATTCCAGCTCCTGAAATTGCTTTTATTGTTTCACTGACGGCTCTTCCTCCCTCCAGCTTGACTGCAGCAGCGCCTGCTTCTTTAAGAAAACGTCCTGCATTGGCAATTGCATCTTCTATGCTTGTCTGGTAAGACATAAACGGCATGTCACCGACAATCATTGCATTTCCGGCGGCTTTTGACACAATGCAGGTATGGTATATCATTTCATCCATTGTAACCGGCAGGGTGCTCGATTTTCCTTGAATCACCATTCCTACTGAATCCCCTACAAGGATCATATGTACTCCTGAATCATTAACTATCTTTGCAAATGGATAATCATAGGCTGTAAGAGCAACTATTTTTTCACCTTTTTCCTTCATCTTGTAAAGAGTGGTAAGCGTAACTTGTGATTTCATAGTTTTATCTCCTAATTTCCACCAAACGCCCTTATCTGGGCCATTATCTCTTCATTAGTGAAGCCCCCCATTGATATGGCAAATGTTGGGCAATGTGAGGCGCATACACCGCACCCCTTGCATGAAGCTGAAATCGTCTCGGCTTTTTTCCTTTTTCCCACCCTGATTATCCTGATCGCACTATATGGGCAGAGACTCTCACAGATGCCGCAGCCGATACAGACATCGGTGTTAACTACCGAGACAATCGGTTCCACCGATACAAATCCCTTTGCCAGCGAGGCGCCGGCTTTTGATGCCGCAGCCTTTGCCTGTGCAATCGATTCATCGATAGGTTTTGGGGAATGCGCCAGCCCACACAGGTAGACCCCGCTTACAGAGAATTCTACCGGGCGAAGCTTGGCATGAGCTTCCAGGAAAAACTTATCGCCGGTAAGAGGAACCTTGAGATCCTTTGCCAGTTGTTCCACATCATGTGGCACAATCCCTACGCTCAATGCCAGCAAATCCGGTTTAATGGCTACCTTTTCATCAAGCAAGGGATCCAAAAATTCAATCTTAACCTTTCCGCCTTCTTCGGTAACTTCAGGGAGAGCATCCTTTTCATAGTGGATGAAGATTACACCTTTTTCTCTGGCCTTTCTGTAGTAGTCTTCCGCAAACCCATAGGTTCGCATGTCCCTGTAAAGAATATATACAGTGGCACGTGAATTTAACTCCAGTATCTTCAAGGCGTTTTTAACCGCCTGCATGCAGCATATCTTGCTGCAATAGGCAAGGTCTTGTCCACGTGATCCCACGCATTGAATCATAACGATTTCTTGTATCTTTGTTACCTCAACATCAGAAGAGATTATCTTTTCCAATTCAAGCTGTGTGAGCACTTGCTTTGATTTTCCATAAAGATATTGTGTAGGCTGATATGGCCTGCCGCCGGTGGCTATAATTATAACGCCATGTTCCACAGTCTCAGTTTTAGAGCCGGAGTTGATTGACGTGGTAAAATTCCCCACATACCCGGATATGTTTTCAACAGTTGAATTAGTATAGGCATGTATAAGTGGTTCTTGCTCTATCTTCTTTTTGAGTTGCTCGAGAAGTGCATGCGGATCGTCCCCGGAAAGGGTAAAAACAAGATTGTCGAGATTTCCGCCAAGTCGATCGGCTTTTTCTACAAGAAAACACTCAAACCCCTGCTCCGCAATACTCAAAGCTGCGGTCATACCGGAGACACCCCCACCGACAACAAGTGCCTTTGGGATAACCGGAACGGTCTGTTCAACAAGGGGCTTAAGGAGGTTTGCCTTTGCCACTGCCATCCTTACAAGCTCTTTAGCCTTGGCCGTTGCTTCTGCCGGTTCATGCATATGCACCCATGAACACTGATCCCTTATATTAACCATTTCAAATAAAGAACGGTTCAAGCCTGCATCTCTCAGGGTTTCCTGGAATAGGGGTTCATGAGTACGGGGGGTACAGGCAGCAACCACTATCCTGTTCAATTTATATTCTTTGATCTTTTCTCTGATTGCAACTTGCGTATCCTGCGAGCAACTATACGGATTTCTATCACAAAATACTACATTATCGAGTGTAGAGGCATACTCCTTCACTGCCGGCACATCCACCACGCCACCGATGTTGATTCCGCAGTGACAGACAAGCACACCGATCCGCGGTTTTGCTTCTATCTCGATTTCAGCCGGATATTCTTTCTTCACTGCACTGGTTCCACGAACATCCCGCAGGAGCTCTGCGGCAAGAGCGGCCGCGCCACATGCCTGAGTTACACTATCCGGGATATCCTTTGGGCCCTGGAAAGCACCGGCTACAAAAATCCCCGGCCTGGTTGTCTCAAGCGGTGAAAAGTTACCCGTCTTGCAAAAATCATAGTGATTGAGATCGATTCCAGCGGCAGATGCCAGTGGTTCAGCATCAGTGGGTGACTCAAGGCCCTGAGCCAGGATCACCATATCAAAATCTTCGGCTATGTGCTCTCCCTTCTCATTTACATAAGGAATCCTTAAGTTTTTGCCGTTTTCCCGGACACCGGCAACCCTTGCCCGGACAAATCGAAGACCATACTCTTTTTCGGCCCTTTGGCGAGCAGCGTCAAATCCCTTACCTTGAGTCCGCATCTCCATATAGAAGATAACAATTTCAAGATCAGGGTCATGTTCTTTCACGACCGTGGCCTCCTTTACGGCATACATACAGCAAACCGATGAACAGTACCCGTTGCCGCACGTTACATCTCTTGAACCGACGCACTGTAAAATGGCAATACGTTTTGGATGCTTTCCATCTGATGGCCGAAGGATCTCCCCGTTGGATGGACCAGAAGCGCACATCATCCTTTCAAACTCGAAACCGGTAAGTACATTGGGGTAGGAACCGTAACCAAAACGACTCAGTATATCTTCACTCAGCGAGCCGAAACCCGGGGCAAGTATTACAGCGCCTACGGCTAAGTCAAGCGTCTCCTCCTTTGCATCAAGGTCGATCGCCTGGGCCTGACAGGTAGATACGCATATCCGGCAGGTCTGATTGTTGACAAAAAGGCACTCCTTTGGATCGATATAGAAACTCGCAGGAACAGCCTGAGGATAGTCCATATGAGGATTTTTTGTTACGGTAAAGCCCTCATTGTAAGCGTCAGGAATAACTATGGGACAGTACATGGTGCACATGCCGCAGGCAGTACACAGTTCTTCGTTGATGTATCGGGGCTCACAGTGAACTTCGGCAGTGAAGTTGCCCGCCTCTCCGTCCACGGATGCCAGAGTCGCTTTTGTTATAATCTTTATGTTCGGTGACCTGCCGGCCTCAACCAGCTTGGGCGCCAGGATACAAATGGAACAGTCATTTGTGGGAAAGGTCTTGTCGAGCCGGGCCATAGCCCCGCCGATCGAAGCTGATTTTTCGACAAGGTAGACATAGTAACCCAGATCGGCAAGGTCGAGCGCCGCCTGAACGCCGGCCACCCCGCCGCCCACAACGAGTACGGAACCTTTTTTTGTCGTTTTACTTTCTTTCATATTTGTAACTATTTAGCCACTTATTCCAGCTCACGCCTCATGGCCATGTCATAGAGGACTCTTTTCTTCTTCTCCTGGATACCGAGGGCATCTCGCCCTTTCTCTATACGCTCGATCATCAGTTGCGCCATCTTTATTGGATCGGATTCAACCGCCCACATTCCGCCGTACAGCTCTTCCATTTCACTGAACAGAAAATCGGTCACAACCTTGCTTCCAGTTGTTGGAAAGGTGCGACCAAATACAACAAAAACGCCACTTGCAACAAAATAATGTCCAATAGATATCGCCTTTTCACTCATCCACTCCGGCGCACAACCGGCCGCAGGCACCTGGTAAATATCGTCGCCAAGCCCCCCCTCACGGACAATCTCTGTCGCAGCGATCAGGATCCGGCTGTTGTCCACACATGATCCCATGTGCAATACCGGGGGCATACCCACGGTCTCACATACCTCTCTCAAGCCCGGCCCTGCCAGCTCTGCAGCCTCAGGCGTTAAAAGTCCTGCACGTCCACATGCAGTAGCAGCACAGCCTGTGACAAGAACCAGGACATTGTTGGCTATCAACTCTTTTACCACAGTGGTATGCACGTGCCCGGAACGTACGCGCACGCTGTCACATCCTACAACTGCTCCGACCCCCCGGATACGACCATTGATGATATTGTCATTCAAGGGACGGTACGACGCACGGAAGGCGCCACCCAATATATGATTGATTGTCTCATGACTGAAGCCGACCACCACATCCATCTTATTGTGTGGGATATTGATCTCCCCTCGCTGCGGATACCTGTCAATAGCGCGTTGGACTATCTGCCTGGCTGCTTCCGATGCATTGTGATGATGTACCTCTATATGTTTTGCGCCAGGAATTTTTGCCCGGTCAGACGTGGTAATCATCTCAGTATGGAAACACCCGGCCACAGCAGGAAGAGACTGCATGACGCATTGAACATCTACTACCATTACCTCTACAGCGCCTGTTGCAAGCACGATCTCCTGCTGGATAAAGCTCCCTGCAACAGGGATTCCGTGACGCATGAGGATCTCATTTCCGGTACAGCAGACACCGACCAGATTGATCCCTTTTGCTCCCACCTTTTTGGCTGCCTCTATCATCTCCGGATCCTCAGCAACCAACACCATGGCTTCAGACAGGATCGGTTCATGACCGTGTACAACCACGTTGACCTCGTCTTTGGAAAGAACACCAAGGTTGACCACCGCCCGAGTCGGAACCGGAGTTCCGAACATGATGTCCTGAAGTTCGGTAGATATCATGGATGCGCCCCAACCGTCTGCCAGTGCACACCTGGTGGCCTGAAGAAGCAGGTTGCGATAATCCTGGTCGGTCCCCATATGGGTCCGATGCATGATTTCTACCACTTCCCGCTGTATACCACGCGGGGCAACACCGATTTTTTTCCATACTTCTTGCCGCTTTTCAGGTGCACGACGTATGCAGTACAGGCCTCCTTCTTGCTTCCCGAATTCAGCTAATGCCTTTTCACCCAGCTCAATAGCAATATCCTTTGTGTTCCGGTCTTTTGTCTTTATTTCAAAGACCTCTGCCAGCGCACGAAGCTTCTTTTCATCCTTGATTTTATACTCGGATTCTCCTTTTGCCGCGGCCAGAAATGCCATTGCTGTCTCAAGGGCGTGATCCATGTGTGCAGACGCCCCTGCAGCAACCATACGACAAAAATTACGCGCTGCCACTGTAGCAGGAGTAGCCCCGCAGATCCCGATCGATTCCGGAACATCTTCGATCATCATGCACGGGCCAAAGGAGCAATTACGACAACATGTGCCCCCCTGACCGAAAAGACAAGGCTCAATAGCGCTTTTGTTCATCCGTTGGATGTAGGTAACAACCCCCTTGCCCTCGGCCTGCTTTGCAACACAGGTGCTTCCCTCACAATCAATACCGAGGCAACGGGGCGCCACGCCAACAGGAGATCTTCTTGATCCCATAATCAATCCTCCAAGATTAGCTCATAGCTGCTTAGGTTTTGAACAGTCATAATCGGAGCTTTTTTATCATGTTTTTCACCACGAAGAGCACGAAGAACACAAAGAAATTATAAAAGCACTCTTCCTAACCTTCGTGCCCCTTCGCGGTTTAATTTTTCATTAGCTTATATTGTATTTTTGGCCGCTTGTATCGTATTCTTCATCAGCATGACGATGGTCATGGGGCCGACGCCGCCGGGTACCGGCGTAATGGCGGCGGCTTTTTCTTTTACACTTTCAAAGTCTACGTCGCCTACTAAAATTGCTTTGCCTTCCGGAGTCTTTCCTATCCGATTTACCCCCACATCGATAACCACAACCCCCTCTTTTACCATGTCCCCTGTAACTGTCTTGGGATAACCGGTAGCTACTATCAGGATGTCTGCTCGCTTTGTGTGGAAGGCCAAGTCTTTTGTTTTTGTATGGCACAACGTTACCGTTGCATTGCCTGCTGGTCGTTTTTGGAGCATCAGATTAAGGACAGGTTTCCCAACAATGTTGCTCCTGCCCACAACTACGACCTCGGCGCCTTCTGTTTGCACACCGGAACGGGCCAGAAGCTCCAGTATCCCATGAGGGGTACAGGGGAGAAAACACTTTTCCCCGATCACCATCTTTCCTATATTTACCGGATGGAAACCATCCACATCTTTAGCGGGATCAATGGCACATATAACGCGGGATTCATTAATCTGTTTAGGAAGAGGGAGCTGAACCAATATCCCGTGAATCCGTGAATCCTTGTTCAATTTCTCAATTAGCAAGAGAAGCTTTTCCTCCGAGATATTTCCAGACAAATCGATTCTTTCCGAATATATCCCCAAATTGCTACACGACTTCTCCTTTTGGCCCACATATACCTTGGAGGCTGGATCGTCACCCACAAGAACTGTGGCCAACCCCGGAGTTACACCGTGTCTTTCCTTTAATTCCACTATCTCTTTTTTCAGTTCTTCCCGTATCTGTTTGGCGATTTCAGTGCCGCTGATAATCTTTGCAGACATTATCTTAATTTCCTTAAAACAACCCCTTTACTTTTCCGGTCTCCACATCAACATCAATACGCCGATAGGCCGGATCAGAAGCCGTTCCCGGCATCAGGCTGATTGCCCCTGCCACGGGCACCACGAATCCCGCCCCTTTATACGTCAAGATATCCCGAACAGGGAGTGTCCAGTCTTTCGGCACACCTTTTTTAACCGGATCGTGAGAAAGACTTAGATGGGTTTTGACCATACATGTACCCAATTTTGCCAGTTCCGGATCCTGTTCAATTCTCTTTGCCTTGGCTTCGGCTTCCTGGGTATAACTTACACCGTCCGCGCCATATACCTCTTTAGCAATCAATTCAATCTTCTTGCGCAATGGAGTCTCAAGATCATAAAGAAAGTGAAAGTCATTTTCCTCCTCACACGCATCGATAACCGCATCGGCAAATTCTAGAGCCCCGTCACCACCTTTAAGCCAATGTTCGGAAACGGCAACGCGGGCGCCCGCGGCTTCTGCCGACCTGCGAACCGCTGCTATTTCATCTTTGGTATCGGTATAGAAGGAATTGATGCAGACCACAGGGTTGATTCCCGCCTTTTTAACGGTTCGGATATGGTGAGTTAAATTTTCGCAACCATTTTCCACCCAGTCCACATGCTCTTCAAGATAAGCCGGATCCATTGGTTTCCCCGGAGGCAGAGGAGGCCCGCCACCATGACATTTTAATGCGCGAATAGTTGCCACTACTACAGCGCAATGCGGTTTCAAACCACTAAAACGACACTTTAAGTTCCAGAATTTTTCAAACCCGATGTCAGCTCCAAAACCACTTTCCGTAACATTGTAGTCTGCAAGTTTTAATCCAACCCTGTCCGCTATAATAGATGACTGGCCTATTGCGATATTTGCAAACGGCCCTGCGTGCACAAAGACCGGCTGCCCTTCTAAAGTCTGGAGGAGATTCGGGTTGAGCGCTTCCACCATCCATGCAGTCATGGCGCCGTCAACCTCAAGGTCTGCTGTAGTAACAGGATCGCCTTTTTTATTATAGGCAACCACGATCTTTCCCATCCGTTCACGCATATCTTTCAGGTCGGTAGCAACCGCCAGAATAGCCATAATCTCCGAGCTTACGGCAATCCCGAATTTAGACTGCATGGGGAAACCGTCCATCTTTCCGCCAAGACCTATGATAATATTCCGAAGCGATTGAGCGCAAAAATCGATAATCCACCCCATTTCCACATTTTTGGGATTAATATCGAGCCGTTTCAGATTCTTTTTCGCCAGTATCTCATCAGAATAGTTGTTTTCATGCTGCATTCTGGCTGTCAAAGCTACCATGGCCAGATTATGCGCATTCATAATGGCATTAATATCGCCTGTAAGCCCTAATGAAAACGGGGTAAGAGGGATACACTGGGCCAGGCCGCCGCCTGCGGCGCTCCCCTTTATATTCATAGTCGGACCGCCGGAAGGTTGACGGATAGCGCCGATAACCCGTTTTCCACGCTTGCCAAGCCCGGGCACCAATCCCATGGCAGAAGTGCTTTTGCCTTCTCCAAGCGGAGTGGGAGTAATGGCGGTGACATCAATATATTTACCGTCCGGTTTATCTTTCAGGCGTTTTAAAACTTTTGCAAAATCGACTTTTGCCACATAATGTCCATGTGGAAGGAGTTCATCTTTCTCCAACCCAAGCTCCTCTCCCAATTGATAAACCGTTTTCATATTCTTTTCAGCATATTCGGCAATTTCCCAGTCTTTATATTTGGTTGGATCGAGAACCATAATTCCCTCCTTTTTTCTGTATTCCAATAATTTACTGAATCATATTTATTTAAAATCTTTATAATATGGTATCTTTCATTTAGTCAAGTATAAATTATTCATTTTTTTTATATTACTCGTTGCTGGTTACTCGTTGCTTTTTCTCTTGACACACAATTGAAGAACCCTGTAGCAAGCTACAGGGAATCTTCGACAGCTTTTAGCTCACAAAAAAGCGAGTCTCTAACATCCCAAAGGAGCAACAATGAAAATCGCAATCACAGGCAAAGGCGGCGTCGGCAAGACCACACTTGCAGGCACGCTCGCCCGCATCTTCGCAGCAGACGGCTTTGCAGTTCTTGCAATCGATGCCGATCCTGATATGAACCTGGCATCTGCCATCGGTATCAAAAACCCACCTGCTCCGCTCACAGAACACAAAAAACTAATCGAAGAACGAGCAGGCACAGACACAGGAGGTATCTTCAAACTGAACCCGAAGGTGGATGACATCGCTTGTCGATTTGGCGTGACCGAGCATGGTGTTTCCATGCTCACAATGGGAACCATTGACAAAGGAGGATCAGGATGTATGTGCCCTGCATCCTCGTTGCTGCGTGCGCTGCTGCGTCATGTGCTGCTTCGGGAACAGAGTATTGTGATCCTTGATATGGAAGCCGGCATTGAGCATCTCGGGCGCGGAACCGCTAGCGGGGTTGATCTGATGATTGTGGTGGTCGAGCCCGGAACCAGATCAATCGAAACAGCGGCACGGATACAGAAATTAAGTAAAAAGATCGGAATCGGAAGACTGGCTGCCGTAATCAATAGAGCGAGCGAACGCGATATTGACGCAATCAGCGCAAAACTGGACAGACTCGGAATTCCTGTAATCGGCGCAATTCCGTATGATGATAAACTGATACAGGCAGATATCAATGAGCAGGCGCCGTTTGATGCCGGGGGCGATGCAGTTCTGGCAATCGAGAGAATAAAGGATGCGATCACGAGGATTCATAATCTTTATGCAACCGCCTATCTGCAACCTTTTCCAAGGATTCTTTGACTGTATATAGTACTGTGAATTTTTCTTCCAGAATATTGACCAGTTTTACCAGCCGATCATGTTCCATATGTCGAATTCGAAAATAGACGTTTCTGTACCCTTCATCCGCTAAGTCATAGCTTGTGAGTATACTCACGACCCGGCCGCCCATGTTGCGGATGACATCCGCAACTTCATGCACTGATCCCGGTTTATCTCTCAGGCAGAGAGCAAACTGTGTATCGCCGTTGTATACTCCGGTAATATGGATTAAAGCTTTGAATATATCTGTTTCCGTTATAACACCGATCAAATTTTGTTGATCGTTTATTACCGGGAGTCCTGAAATCTTGTTTTCAAGCATCAAGACCGCTGCAAATTCTATAGTCTCATCAGGTTTCACATAGGTCACGTTTTTTGACATCAATTCTTTGACTTTAATCTCAGACAACAGATAACTTATTTCATAGATATCCAGAGTGGTCGCCTTTGATGGAGAAGCCTCTTTTAAATCCGTATCAGTAACAAGCCCAACTAATTTTCCCTTTCTGACTACAGGGAGACGACGAATATTGTTTTCCTTCATAAGGACGGAAGCCTTCATCATAGAAGTTTCTTCCTCGACTGAAATTACATCACTTGACATCCATCCTTTGACTAACATAATATTTCCTCCATTGCTTGTAAGGGGCTCTGACCCCGCCGGTCTGCATATTTCATAAAAAATCAAAATAATTTGTATAAAAATTAAGTATATAAAGGTAATTGAATGTGTGTCAAGAGAAAAAGTGACGCAACATATTGTGGTTCAAGGTTATCCTGCCGCGGAAGGCTTTTGTGGAGGGGAGATGTGGGCACACGTCTTCACCGAGCGAAAAAGCGAGGAATCAGTATGGGGGAGAAACCTGGCAGCGCTGAATCTGTTCATGAATTCCTGATTTACGTTTAATTCAAGATAAGTAATGCGGTCTCTGATATTATCGATCTCATCTAAACACTCACTCGATGTAAGCACCATGGTTGCTCCGCCAATAGAGCTGTTATCCAGGGATTTGTAACGGTCAATCGGCAGATCAGGAAGCATTCCAATAGATATAGCCGACCTGGGATTGATAAAAGATCCAAAGGCGCCTGCCACATAAAATGTAGAAAGATCCTTAAAAGAGATTCCAGCAGAAGATGTAATAGTCTCAAGTATTGTATACATGGCGGCCTTGGATCTGATAAGACTGTTAATGTCTGCCTGGCTTATAGTAAGGTCAGACCCCGTGGCGGAATCTTTTGCAGGCGCCACCACAAGATGCCTGGCACCATCTTTCTTCTTTAGTCTGTTGCCGCATATCGACGGCACCAACTTGCCCTTGATGTCGATCATACCGCGAAGAAAAAGCTGGGCTGCAAGGTCTATCAGGCCTGAACCGCAAATCCCTCTGGGCGGCATGTTGTCAATGGTATGCAATCGAATATTATAAGTATCATGATCGATAACAACCTGATCAATCACACCCGGGCCCGCCATCATACCCATCCCGGTTACCCCGCATTCCAGGGCAGGGCCTGCTGCTCCGGCACAGGCAATAAGCCAGTCTCTATTTCCTAATACAACCTCTGCATTTGTTCCAACGTCAACCAAAATGGCTGTATCCTCTGTTTTGTTTAAGCCGGAAAACAGAATTCCTGCAATCAGGTCTCCACCAAAATAGCTGCCGACATTTGGAAAGATCAGAACTCTGGCCATAGGGTTAACCTTAATTCCCAGCTCTTTTGCTTTTACAAGCCCGGGTCTGTTTATAACCGGAATATATGGTTCACGTACTATCCAGTGAAGACTAAGACCCATGAAAAAATGGGTCATGGCTGTATTGCCTGCCACAGAAAGGGAATATATGTTATATGGCTTTATTTTACAGGAATCGCACAACCTTATGATCATTCGATTAAGGCTGTCGACAATCATTTTGTTGAGCTTATTCAGCCCTCCATCCTGGTCCGCAAAGTGTATCCTTGCCAACACGTCGGGTCCCACGGATATTTGGGGATTGTCAAAAGATGTTTCGGCCGGAATCAAACCTGTTGAAAGGTCTATAAGGCGCAAGACAATCCTGGTGGTGCCGAGATCAACGGCCAGGCCGTAGGTGGGACTTGTATCCTGCGAATGCGTAATACCTGTAACAACCCACCTTTTCCGATCCTTGAAAAGGATGCAGTCGACATTATATTCGCATTTTCTTAAAAGATCCGGCAATCTTTTTAATAAATAAAAGTCTATATCAACGGCATCGGTATTAAGCCTGGTTTTTAATTCTCCTATAAGCCGATCAGCATCTGCAGTATTATTTTGCAGAGTTGGGGGAGTGATAGAAACATGTCTTATCCAGCCTGTCCTGTTTTGAATTCGATCACACATGAAGCTCACGCACAGTCGGTTAATGTTACATAAAAATGAGTTTGTAAATTTCTGTTAATGGGAGTAAACTATGCGTAAATTTATCGAATTGCAAATGGAATTTTGGAAAAAGAAGTGGCCGTGACAATAGAAAAAGCGGTTTTCCCTTTTACACATAATTCTTGACACTATTTGGATAATAACATAAAAATTACATAAATGGTAATAGTTCAGCCACAAAGTTGCAAAGACACTAAGGTTCTAAAATGATTGTTTATTTCTTATGCACAGTAAAAAGCAATATCTGTAAATTTTTTGTGGGAATGAATTCTTCCTTTTATATAAGGTTTAGAAAAATATGAGAGAACAAGGTAGAGATAATGAGTATTAATGTTGTTGAAAGGATCGATGATTTAATCATGGTGAAGCACATACTTGTAAGTGTTTCAGACAAAAATGGCCTCGACAAGCTAATACCGGAGATGCTTTCAGTAAATCCTGAGCTAAAATTTTTTTCAACCGGAGGCACATACAGTAGTATAAAAGAGATACTTGGTTCTGATGCCGCATCCTGCTTGACACAGGTGTCAGATTACACGGGGCAGCCCGAAACCCAGGGTGGGCTTGTAAAGACTTTGGATTTTAAAATATATCTGGGTCTTCTTACGGAAACATATAATGAATACCACAAAAATGATTTGAAGAGAACAGATTCTGTTCCCATCGATATGGTCGTAGTGAATCTGTATCCTTTTAAGGAGACTATTGCAAAACATAATATAACCATTGAACAGGCCAGGGGTAATATTGATATAGGCGGCCCCTGCATGATAAGGGCTGCCGCCAAAAACTTTATAAGAGTGGCACCGGTTGTTGACCCTTCTGACTACGAAACTATTGTATCAGAGATAAAATCAAATAACGGACAATTATCTCTGAGGCTACGCTGTGAGCTGGCGCAGAAGGCCTTTGAGCACACAGCCGTATATGACCGGTTTATCGCAGACTATTTGAGTGATAGAACCTTCGATGAAGTAAAGGCTTGTTATTCCTTTTAAAGTTACAAATGACTAAAATTATGGAGCAAAGCGACCCCTTAACTTTAGGGTTAGCTTACTTGAAATCAATTAGGAGATATAAATGGCTGAAGATCTAAAGAAAATGTATAAAACAATCATGGATGACCATTTTACGCCTAATATGGAAATCAGCTTTGTGGACAAGGATAAAAGGCAGACTCTTTTTTATGAAAAAGTTACCTGGACTATAGATAATGTTGAAAAAGGTTTAAGGTACGGCGAAAATCCCGGTCAGGAAGCAGCCCTGTATAAATTGATTAACGGAAACCTGATTTTAGGTGAAACCGAAACAATCCAGCCAGGCCAGTATCTGGCTTCTGACATTGAGTTGTTGCAGTCAGGGAAGCATCCCGGCAAAATCAATTTGACCGATGCTGATAATGCCTTGAATATCCTGAGATATTTTACGGACAAGCCAACCGCTATAATTGTCAAGCACAACAATCCATGTGGCGTTGCTCAGTCCGATTCTTTAGACAAAGCCTATATTAAGGCCAATATGGCAGACAGAATTGCTGCATTTGGAGGTTGTATCGCTGTAAACAGAGCTGTTGATAAAGCAACGGCGGAAACAATTAACAGACAATATGCTGAAGTTGTGGTAGCTCCTGATTTTGAAGCTGGTGTTATGGATATTTTTGCAAAGAAGAAAAACCTCAGGGTAGTGAGAATAGGAAACATAGACAAATTAACAGATTTTGTCGGGCAGAGATTCGTAGAATTCAAAAGTCTTATTGACGGCGGCATTGTCTCTCAGTGGTCTTTTGTGCCTGCTGCCAGGTCGAAAGATGATCTTAATATTGCCGAGTGCGAATATAAGGGGAAGAATTACAGGATAAACCGTGAGCCGACCGAGAAGGAATATAATGATATGCTGTTTGGATGGCTGGTTGAGTCAGGAGTTACATCTAACTCGGTTATTTTTGTAAAGGACCTGGTAACAGTTGGTATCGGCGCAGGAGAACAGGACAGGGTAGGGGTTGCCGAGATAGCGAGAGATAAGGCATATCGAAAGCTTGCCGACCGTTATTGTTTTGAGATGTATAAAATTCCTTATAATGAATTAAAAGACAAGGATAAAAAGGCAGAAATTGACAGCAGAGTTGCAGACGAAAAGGGCGGGCTGCCTGGTTCCGCAATGGTCAGTGATGCGTTTTTTCCATTCAGGGATGGTATTGATGTGGGTCTGAATGAAGGTGTTTCCGCTGTAATTCAGCCTGGAGGATCTGTAAACGACTATCAGTCGATTGAGGCATGCAATGAGGCGGATGCTACAATGGTATATACGGGGCAGAGGAGCTTTAAGCACTAAGGGTTCACGCAAAAATAACTTCACACGACCTCTACTCAACAAGCTGATGAATACTATCCATAATGTTTTGCATTGATTTGCCGGGCGAGTTCAACATTACTACAAAGCGATACAATTCCCCTTTTTTATTTTCAATATAGCCTGTCCTTGTTGTTATGCCCTTTAATGTTCCTGATTTATAATACTCTCCCTTTAAATGGCGCATTAGATTGTAATACGGCTCAAATTCTTTGATAATTTTAGCCAGATTCTTTGCGGAAATCCTGTTTCTCCTCGACATTCCAGAGCCTTCAACAAGGCGGATGTTGTCTATATTAAGCACATTTTTTGCGTAAGTTGATGCTGCGAGTATCCCTTTGCCCAGCGTTCCTGGAGGACCGAAAACCTTTGCTCCTGTTGCAATCAGTATCTGGTTTGCCATAAAGTTATTTGAATGCTCAAGTAGCCTTGATATTATTTGTTTTAAGGTAAATTCTGAAGCATAGCGATAAATCAGTTTATTTTTGTCTTTCCGAACCGTGCCTAATTTTATCTTTCCCTTTGTTTTTATACCTTCTTTATTCAGTAAATATTGAAAAAGATGCCCTGCATAAAGAGTAATTTCATTTTCAGCATGAGTAAGCACTATTCTTTCCTTCTTGAGACCGGACTGTTTAATCCTTTTAAAAGCGATCGGCAAAAGAGGTGTCTGGGGTTCGGCGCTGATAAAGGAGCCGTCTTTAAGTTGTTTAAAATAAACAGTGTTGAAGTTGACGCACAGGGCTCCGTTTGGCGCATCATATGGCTCTAATGATTCTGTCTTTCCGGGAATTACTATTTTTTTTATAAAATATGAGTCATCCAGAACAAGATCGTTGATCCTTTGACCCTTTATTGAAAGATCAGCGCTTAAGGATTTTGATATCTTTGCTAAAATTTCTGATATCAAAAGCGGATCTCCGTAGCCCTTTATTTTTAGATTTGCCTTTGCATCCATGTAGAATTCAGTTGTGAATCTGTAATCAGGCCCGAGATAATGAAGCGCCACAAGAGATGTCAGTATTTTCAGGGTGGAAGCCGGAATCAGTGGTTTTTCGGCATTTTTGGAAAATATTATTCTACCTTGCCGGTTTGCGACAAGCACAGCATCATTACTGCCGATGTCATGTTGCAGGGCTTGAAGCGCTTTGCTTATAGAGCGCTTTGTTGGATGATTGTTTTGAGTGTATTGATTTTCAGCCCATAAATTTTCCGGTTGCCCGGGAAGCAGAAAATATATTATTAGTAATAAAGATAAGAAGTTATACTTAACGTCAGGCATTTTGATTATTCAACACTTAATGGTTTCGTAAAAAGTCATTCCCCAAGTCATTGCGAGGAGTGCAACGACGAAGCAATCTAATAAATATAAGCACTTATCTTATACGAGATTGCTTCGCTTCGCTCGCAATGACATGTTTTTCGACTTTTTACGACGCCATCACTATTGTTTGACAAAACAGTAAGGTAGCTATAGATTTGAAAAAAGCATGTACCCCATTATAAATATAAAATTATACATGATATAAAATGGAGTGTCTATGAATAACTTGAATATATATTGGAATAAACTCCTGGCAATATTTCCAGGAGAGTCTGTATATTTAAATGTTGTATATAAGGCTGCTCTTGCAGTCGCTGGTTCATTTATTGTCTGGATGATATTGAAATGCATCCTTAATTATATTCAGAAACGGGCAAAAAAATATAACTTTATACGTATTGACACAAAGGTTTTTATAGCTGCCCGCAGAGCGGTTTTTTATGCTCTGGTGCTTGTAACAGGCACATATCTTATCAGGATTTTCAACATTCAATTAATCGAAAAGGCATTCTTTGCTTTTTTGATTATACTACTTGCGGCCCCTGTGAAAGATTTCCTTGTTATGCTTCTTACTTATCTGGAAAATAATATTGCCGCTAAAACAGAGACCAAGATTGATAATATTATTTTCGACCTGCTTAACAAATTTGCCGGCGTAATAGTTTATCTGACGGCGATCATTCTGGCCCTTGATATTCTGGGCGTAAATGTAATGCCGTTTATTGCGGGTGCAGGCGTAATCGGAATAGCAATAGGGTTTGCGGCCAAGGATACGCTGTCAAATCTTATAGCCGGTGTATTGCTCATCATTGACAGGCCCTTTGAAATAGGTGATCGGATCGAAGTGTGGAACGCTCCGGCCGGAAGCGCCTCGTGGGGCGATGTAATAGGTATAGGCCTTCGCGCGACAAAGATAAGGACAACCGATAATATTGTAATAATTATTCCCAATAACGAAATAATGACACGCGATATTGTAAATTACACTATTATCACATCAAAGATCAGGGTTAGAATTAATATTGGAGTTGCATATGACGCGGATATGAAAAAGACGAAGGAGATAATTAAAAGGGTTGCTGATTCCGCTGACTGGATTTCAAAAGAGCCGCCGCCTAACGTGGTTGTTAAAAATTTTGGGGAATCATCGGTCGATCTCCAGCTCAGGGTATGGATTGATGATGCGCGAAAACGTATGGATACAATTTCCTACATTACAGATAGAGTAAAAGATGAGTTTGATAAGGAGGGGATTGAGATACCATATCCGAAAAGGGATATTATAATAACGGATAAAAGAAAGGCGTCTGTTTGAGGAGCTTAAGATTATGAAAAAAATTGTTTTGATCTTTATCCTGGGTTTGTTTTTTTCAGGCTGCGGAACCCTGGCAAAAGAGTCTGAATTTTTTGAGCATGACACAATGTACAAAAACTGGGATCACCTGAAATTCAGCATATATGGGTTCGAATATCCTTCAGCGGAAAGTTTAAAGAAAACACAGGAGCAAGGCTGGTGGGGCCTGGAAATACCCATAAATCCTGATAAATAATTATGAGATACAAACATCTGGTCATCGTTTTGCCGGTTTTAATATTTCTTTCCTTTTCTGCAGGGGCTCAATCTGCCGTTAAAAAGACAACCGATCAACTGGGACGATCCGTTATGTTGCCTGATAACCCCCAGCGGATTATATCTTTTGCCCCGAGTATCACGGAAATTATTTATGGGCTGGGCCAGGAACATCGTTTAGCAGGTGTAACCAGGTTCAGCGATTTTCCTCCCGAAGCCGTAAAGCTTCCAAAGGTTGGTTCATTTGTGCGGCTCGATCTGGAAAGGATAGTGGCCTTAAAACCGGATCTTTGTATAGCTATAAAGGATGGCAACCCCAGGGCGGTTGTTGAAAGGCTTGGGTCTCTTCAAGTGCCTGTATATGTTGTGAATCCCAGGGATCTTGATTCTGTTATGGAAACGGTTATTGAGATCGGCGCTCTCCTGAATGCCGGCAAAAAGGCAAAAAGTCTGGTGCAAAAGATGCGTTTCCGGATTCAGCGGGTGGAGTTTCTGGTGGCAAAAGCCTCAAACAGGCCGCGGGTCTTTTATCAGGTTGGAATTTTCCCCATTGTTTCAGCAGGGTCGGATACATTTATCCATGAACTTATTTTGCTGGCCGGAGGAAAAAATCTTGCAGAAGGAACCACCAGATATCCTCGGTTTAGCCGGGAGCAGGTTCTGACCCTTTCTCCGGAGGTTTTTATCATCACTTCCATGGCAAGGGGCGAAGTGTTTGAGCGTGTGAAGAAAGAGTGGAGCAGATGGACAACCATTCCTGCTGTCCGAGACCAGCGAATTTTCCTGGTGGATTCAAGCCTTTTTGACCGCCCAACCCCACGTCTTTTGGACGGGCTTGAAGTTCTTGTCAGGCTGATTCATCCGGAACTATTTGAGCCGGAACTATTTGAGGATGAACAGTGAATCTTAAAGCCCCATTTGTGCTAAAGCGTATTGTGGCGGTTTCTTCCCTGCTTTTGCTTCTCCTTTTAATAACCATGCTTATTGGAATTTCCATAGGGTCAACCGGAAACGGAGTAAAGGCGGTATTACAATCACTGTTCGGAGGAGGAGCCGACTCCATACTAAATACAATTGTCTGGCAAATCCGTTTTCCCCGTGTGCTGCTGGCAGCCCTGGTCGGAGCAACTCTTTCGCTGGGCGGTCTTGTTTTCCAGGCGCTTCTTCGAAACCCGCTTGCCGAACCATATATTCTTGGCATTTCAGGCGGATCTGCTATTGGCGCTATTATCGGCATATTAGCTGGATTATCCCGTTTTCCGGGTGTCAGCTTTACCGCCTTTCTTGGAAGTATAGCCACGCTGCTTTTGCTTCTTATAATGTCATCAGGACAATCTATTCTTAAAAAAAATACACTGCTTCTTTCCGGTGTAATGGTAAATGCATTCTGCGGTGCGATTATCATGTTTCTTGTTTCCATGACGCAGGACTCCAGGCTCCATAATATTATTTTCTGGCTCATGGGAGATCTTTCCATGAGCGATATCGGACAAGTCGGAATACTTGCCCTAACACTTTTGCCCTGTTTTATTATTCTTTTCAGATATTCACATTCGATGAATCTTCTCCTTATGGGAAATGAAATGGCCCAGACCATGGGCGTAAACATCAAGAGGGTAACCACGATCCTTCTTGTAGTTACATCGTTTATGGTTAGCTCAACCGTATGTCATTGCGGCCTGCTGGGTTTTGTCGGCCTGGTTATGCCGCATCTGCTGCGGCTTATACTCGGCCCTGACCATCGTGTCCTTGTTCCAGCCTGTATTCTTGGAGGCGGGGCGTATATGGTTATATGTGATTTACTGGCAAGGACCTTCCCGCAGCAGGGTGAGATGCCTGCCGGCGTGATTACCGCCATGATCGGAGCGCCGTTGTTTATTTATCTTCTAAAAAGATCAAAACGATGAAAAAAGCAGTTGAGATAAAAAGCTTAAGTTTTTCATACATCGACAATGAGGTTTTGAAAAATCTTTCTTTTTCGATTTCTGAAGGCGAATTTTTTATCATAATCGGCCCAAACGGGTCAGGCAAGACAACCTTGATGAAAACAATTGCCGGAATCCTAAAACCAAAACAAGGCAAACTGAGAATATTTGATCGCCCTTTAAAAGACTATACCAGAAAGGATCTGGCAAAAACAGTTGCCCTTGTTCCGCAGATGGCGGGACTTGATTTTCCATTTACTGTTACCGAGCTTGTTCTAATGGGGCGTTCCCCCCATCTAAGTATGCTTGGATTTGAGCAGGAAAAGGACCTGGAAATTGCCGACAAAGCAATGACTCTTACCGGAGTTGACCATCTTGCGCATAGAAAGATAGACCAGTTGAGCGGAGGCGAATGCCAGCGCGTTTTTATCGCCAGGGCAATATGCCAGGAACCAAAAATCATACTTCTTGATGAACCGACCGCCTCGCTGGACCTTGCCCACCAGGTAAAAGTAATGGACTTGATGGAGAAATTGAAAAAAGAAATCGGGTTTACAGTTATTGTGGTATTACACGATGTAAATCTTGCGGCTATGTACGGCAGCCATTTGCTATTGCTCAATGCAGGGATAATCGCAAGCCTGGGAAAACCAAAAGATGTGCTTACACGTCAGTTGCTTGAGAAGACATATAACTGCAAGCTGCTCGTGGATGAAAGTCCTGCTGGTAAATTTCCGAGGATTACTCTGGTGCCTGGATTAGGGGGCAGGGGATTAGGGGATTAGGATTTGGCCACCTTACCTTTAGGTGGCACATAGTTTTATAACCGCTTTGAGCGGTTCACAAATCAAGCCTCCGGCTTTGCCTGACGCAGTAATCGGGCAAAAGGGGACGTTTTGCAAAGGTCTCTTATGGACGAGATGCTAATGAGCAATGACATAATAAGTCGGCAGGAGATATTTACGTTAAAGCAGTTTTACGATCTTATGGCTAAGACCAGAGACCTGCGCCTGCAGATTGTGGAAAATATTTTTAACAACAGACCCCTAACTTCTACTTGTATAGACTCGCTGGCGAATGCACATGCCTCACTTGCAAATATTCCTCTTGAGCAGAAAAAAAGAATTCTCGTTATAAGCGGTTCCAAAAGGATAACAGTCGATTTGACATACGAGATCACGGAACTTGAAAAAGATATTTTCTATCTTGAAAATGGCGAACCGGCATTCATCAAGTATCTGGAAAAGATTCATTCTGATTTCCGAATGCATCTGGATATTGGTGCAATGAAATTAAAGGGCATGCAGTTTAATTGCTTTATGACAGATCGCGACGGCACGATAAACAATTACTGCGGCAGATACCGCTCCTCTGTACAGTCTGTATATAATTCAGTTTTTATTGCCCGTTTTGCGAAAAAAAGAACTGCCTGTCCAATAATTTTGACCTCCGCTCCTCTTGAAAATTTTGGGATTGTTGATGTGAGCGTTAGCCCGGAAAAAACTTTAATTTACGCTGCTTCAAAGGGCAGAGAATTTATCGATCTTACCGGAAAACGAAGATATTGCCATATAGACGGACAAAAGCAAATCCTTCTTGATAAGCTAAACCAAAGGCTTTCCGATCTGGTAAAAGATCCGTCCTTTGAGAAATTTTCATTGATCGGCTCCGGATTACAGCTAAAATTCGGGCAGACTACAATAGCGCGCCAGAATATAACTAATTCCATATCTGAAGATGAATCAGATGCGTTCCTGAAAAAGATTAGGGAAATTGTTTTTGAACTCGATCCAAAAAGAAAGAATTTTATAATTGAGGACACAGGTCTTGATATCGAAATAATTTTGACAATTGAAGTTTCTCAATGCGGGGTCAAAGACTTTGACAAGGCAGATGCCGTAAAATATCTTAATTCGGAATTAAACTTTGATATGACAAAAGGACCCCATCTTGTGTGTGGGGATACATCATCTGATATTCCGATGATAAAAGCGTTTTCAGATAAAACAGAGGATACGTGGTCGATTTTTGTGACAAAAGATAATGAGCTTGCTGGAAAGGTGAAATATATATGTCCGAATTCCATTATTGTGCCTGAGCCGGATATGCTTGTAGCAATTCTGAGTTTTTTGTCTATATAGCGTCTGAATGAAAACTATCCAATTCAGCCGTCGTAGCCATAGGCTACTATGGCGAAGTCTGCAGCTGTCATTTCGAGCGGAGCGAGAAATCTTAGCCTATTGTTAATATTGAAATTTAAGATTTCTCCCTTTGGTCGAAATGACAAAAAGTGGGGTTTTTGTTCAGGCACTATATAGCGGAAATATGGAAAAAAGGAAGGATGTAATGGCCTTAACAAAAATGAAAGGTGTTATTTTTGATCTGGACGGCGTTATAACAGGGACGGCCCGTGTGCATGCGCTGGCCTGGGAAAGCATGTTTAATGGCTTTCTTAAAAAAAACGCCGAGAAGGAAAACATACCTTGAAATCTCTCTGGGATAGAGCCGACATTAGGATCAGCGGTGACAGGTTTGTGCAAAAAACCACGCGTTTGCATATTTATCACCTGCTGGTTACGGCATCCCCTCACAACACAGTTATTGATGCTGGAATGCCCGCGCGGGGGCTTCACGGTGAAGCATACAGGGGGCATATTTTCTGGGATGAACTTTATATACTGCCTTTTTATAATTTCCGTTTTCCGGAAATCACCCGGGCGCTTCTCATGTACAGGTACAACCGTCTGAATGACGCAAAAAGATATGCCGCTCAAAACGGTTACGAGGGAGCTATGTATCCGTGGCAGACTGCGGACAGCGGAGCTGAAGAGACCGGTTTTAATCAAAGTATATGAAAAGGGAATCAGGCTTACTCCCGGCAAAAAGAGAAGAGTTAAGAAGTAAGTACAGTTCACGGTTCAGAGGCTGGAAGGCTGGTCAACTTTTCTATATCCCTAATTCTTTTTCTTTTGCTGCCACCGCCAGCCTTGTTTTAATAACAGTATCAGGGATCAGGCTCATGGAATCGATGCCGCATTCAACGAGGAACGTGGCAAATTCCGGAAAATCACTTGGAGCCTGGCCGCATATCCCGATCTTTTTGCCCCGGCGTTTGGCTACATCAATTACCATGCGCACCATGGTTTTAACAGCCTCGTTTCGCTCGTCAAATATATGGGCAACAAGATCTGAATCACGATCCAGTCCCAGGGTAAGCTGGGTTAAGTCGTTGGAGCCGATGGAGAACCCGTCGAAGACATCGAAGAAGGCATCTGCTGAGATCACGTTGCTCGGTATCTCGCACATCACATAGACTTCAAGATCATTTTCACCCTGAACAAGTCCGAATTCCTTCATAACCTCAATTACCTTGCGTCCCTCTTCAGGAGTCCTGCAGAACGGCACCATCAATTTGATGTTGGTTAGCCCCATATCATTGCGCGCCTTGAGCAAAGCCATGCATTCGAGTTCAAAAGCAGGCTTGTATTTTTCGTCATAATAACGGGAAGCCCCCCGCCAGCCTATCATGGGATTGCTTTCTTCAGGTTCATATAAGGTTCCGCCGATTAAATTTGCATATTCGTTGCTTTTAAAATCCGACAGCCGGACAATTACGTCCTTGGGGTAGAAGCCTGCGCCGATACGGCCAACGCCTTCGGCGAGTTTGTCAATAAAAAACTGTTTTTTGTCATCAGGGTAAGCCGTGGTTTGCGCTTTGATCTTTTTTACAATTTCAGCTATTTCAGCGTCGCCGGCAGCGGCTTTGGCTTTGAGATCATCAAAGTAATACAGGGCCAGCGGATGAATTCCGATATGTGAATTGATAATAAATTCTTCTCTCGCAAGCCCCACACCTTCATTGGGAATCTGGCATTCGCTAAAGGCCTTTTCCGGGATTCCGACATTCATCATGATCATTGTTTTGGTTGCAGGCACTTTATCAAGATCGAGTTTATCTATTTTGAATTTTAAAAGCCCTTCATATATATTGGCTGTTTCACCTTCTGCGCAGGAAACAGTAATGTCTGTGCCGGTTTTAATAACCTCAGATCCATTCACAGTGCCTATTACGCACGGAATTCCCAGCTCACGAGAGATGATTGCAGCATGGCAGGTTCGCCCGCCCCTGTTGGTGACAATAGCGCCGGCAATCTTCATTATCGGCTCCCAGTCAGGATCTGTCATGTCTGTAACCAGAATTTCCCCTTTCTTGAATTTATGTATGTGTGCGGTATCTTCAATAATATGGGCTCTGCCCTGGCCGATCTTGGTTCCCACAGCCTGTCCGGTTATAATAACATTGCCGGTTTCCTTGAGCACATAGGTTTCCAGGACATTTTTTGTGCTTTGTGAATGAACGGTCTCGGGCCTTGCCTGGAGGATGAAAAGCTCGCCAGTGCCGACATTAACGCCATCACCGTCTTTTGCCCATTCAATGTCCATGGCTTTTTCATAATGATCTTCGATAATGCAGGCCCATTTGGCAAGCTGAATGATTTCATCATCATTTATTACATAGCTTCCCCGTTCTTCTAGTGTGGTATCAATATTCTTGACCGGCTCCTTGCCGCCTCCGGATGTATTATATATCATCTTGATTTTTTTACTTCCCACCCTTTTGCCGACTATAGGACATTTGGCATTTTTTAAGGTGGGTTTAAAGACATAATATTCATCAGGATTAACAGCTCCCTGCACCACGTTTTCCCCGAGTCCCCATGAAGCGGTAATAAAGACCGCATCCTTAAAACCGCTTTCAGTGTCAATGGAGAATATAACTCCGGCAGACGCGGAATCGCTTCGGATCATCTTTTGAACTGCAATGGAGAGATATACGTCAAACTGACCAAACCCCTTGTCGTGTCTGTATGAAATGGCGCGGTTTGTGAACAGGCTGGCAAAACATTTCCGGCAGTTGTCAATCAAATCGTCAGGGCCCCGGACATTCAGGAAGGTTTCCTGCTGGCCCGCAAAGGAAGCGTCAGGCAGATCCTCTGCCGTGGCGGAGGACCGGACAGCCACATCTACATCGGCGCCGTATTCTTCTTCCATTTTTTTGTATGATTCAACAATAGCCTGCCGGAGATCGTCCGGGAACTCGGCAGAGCGGATGATATTTCTGGCCTTTTTGCCCCGTTCCTGGAGATTTTTCATGTCATGGGTGTCCAGTCCGGCCAGCGCATCCTTTATGCCATCTTCTATGCCTGCTGATTTAAGAAGGTACTGATATGCATATGCGGTGATTGCAAAGCCGTGCGGCACAGTCACACCTTTGGAAGTAAGTTTTTGATACATCTCCCCAAGTGAAGCGTTTTTCCCGCCAACCATGGGGATATCCTCGATAGAAATATCATCAAACCAGAGAATCAATGCCTTATCATGTTTTTCTGCCATCCTTTTTCTCCTTCGCACCCTCTTGTAATTGGTTAAAGTAACACCTTGTATTTTTTACGAATTCATCAAACTTGCACGAAAAATAAAATATTAAACCGACGGCAAAAAGTCAACAGCCAACAAAATTTTATATCTAATATTGATCTGATATGTCAATCTAAACATTAGTGTTTTGTTTCATAATTTAGGTAAAGTTGATGGTTTGGTAAAAAAACCTAAGCCGTGAACGGCTACCTAAAGTGAGACCAGCTCATAATTGCGGCTTCCAAGTTTCACCTTTTCAGCATATTCCAGCTGGATTTCCCAATCCACTTCAGGATAGATCCCTCTGAACTTGTCTTCGCCGGATTTTATGTTTGTTTTAAGGCATGACCCCGGAAGGGCTTGCTCACTGTTGACAAGATCTACAGAGGCCTGGTCAATGGCAACAGGGTCATTTGAGGCAACCATCCCTATATCCCTGACAATCGGCGCATCGTTATGATCCATACAATCGCATGCCGGCGAAACATCGGTGATAAAATTTATAAATAATGCCCTGTCTTTCTTGTTTTGTAAAACACCCATTGTGTATTCGACCATATTTTCCATAAAAACCGGTATGTCCTGATTCCACTGGATCTGTATTGCGCCGTTGGGACAAATAATTATACATTCTCCGCATCCGATACACTTTTTTTGATCAATAACGGCCTTTTCTTTAGCCAGTGAAATGGCCTGTTGGGAGCAGTGATCTGTGCAGTCACCGCAGCCGGCGCATTTTTTTCTTTTCACTTTTGGCGCTACGGTTGAATGCTGGGCCAGCTTTCCCCTTCGTGAAGCGCATCCCATGCCCAGGTTTTTTATGGTTCCTCCAAAACCGGAAAGTTCATGACCTTTGAAATGGGCCGCCGATAACAGAGAATCCGCATGGATAATTTCAGATCCGATATAAACCTTATTAAAATTCTTCTGATTTATAGTGACACAGGTCTCACTTTGTCCCCTTAAACCATCTGCAATAATAACGGGAGCATTTATCACAGAATAGGCAAAACCGTTGGAGATAGCTGTTGCATGATGATTAGGAGCATCGCTTCGCGTGCCGGCGTAAAGTGTGTTGCAATCTGTCAGAAACGGTATGCTGCCGATCCCTTTTAAGGTTTCCACTATCTTTCGAATATATACAGGCCGGATAAAGGCTGTATTGCCTGACTCTCCGAAATGGAGCTTGACTGCGACAAGGTCTCTTTTTTTGATAATTTTTAAAATGCCGGCTGTTTTAAGAAGCCTTGCGATCTTTTGGGGCAGATTTTCCTTATAACCGGCCCTTAGATCGATAAAATAGACTTTGCTTTTCATAATATCCTTCGTATAATGTTTTTAAAAAAAGTGTTAAGTGCCTCGTGTTAAGAGGATGAATTAGACTTTTTAAGATACCATCAAAATTACTCAGTGGTTCATCTCAAGTCAAGCTCTTTAAGCAGAGAGTTTGAATATTATAGGACTGCAAATGGACTTAAATAAAAAACTGGATGTTCTGGAGAAAATTTATAAAATTTATGATGATTTTGCCGGCAACCTGGACGTGGCATGCAAAAAATATTGTTATACTTGTTGCACCCGGAATGTCACATTGACGACCCTTGAGGGATACAGGATTGTTGATTGTTTAATATCGGATGGAAAAGCGTATTTGTTTGATATTATTCAGAAAGATTTGCATAAAAGGCGATTTCAGCCCAGCATAACCACAAACTTGCTTGCTGAATTATCCATTGCTGAAAAGGATATCCCGGATGAAAAGAGCTGTTATTCTTGGGGAGAGTGCCCGATTTTAACAGACAGACAATGTCCGGTTTATAAGGTCAGACCGTTTGGATGCAGATGCTTTGTTTCAAAACACAGTTGCAGTGAAAAAGGTTATGCCAAGGTTGATGAGTTTATTCTTAGTGTAAACAATATATTTTTACAGTATATTGAACATATTGATTCGCAGGGTTGTTCTGGAAATCTGATTGATGTGCTGCTTTATTTTGAATCAAGTGAAGCCCGCCAGAACTACAGAGATGGTGTCTCAAATTGCGCGGAAAACAACCTGATATCAAACCGATCCATACCGGCCTTGATGATACCACCTGAACACCGGCTTAAAATTCAACCAATCCTGCAGGCGATTTTATCGGCCGGGAGTGAAGAATAAAAAAATAGGGCATAAAATTTTGGAGAATATCATGGATAAACTTAAGCAATTTTGGTTTTTGGTAATCGATGTATGGGAAAACGGGCTGCTGGGGATCGATATGGGCAGATTGGTTATAGCCATCTTGATTTTTTTTGCTTTTATTCTTTTGCGCGGATTATTTGCCAAATTTGTTCTTAGCAGACTCAAGGCATTAACAAAAGCAACTAAAACCGCTATTGACGATAATGTCTTAAAAGCTCTCGAAAGACCGGTTAAATTTATCCCGGTTGTTTTAGGCCTTTTTTTTGCTGTCGAATATCTTTCTTTGGAAGGGGGGATAGAGATAATCGCCGATAAGTTAATCCGATCTCTTATTGTATTTGTAATTTTTTGGGGGCTTGTAAATATAGTTGAACCGCTTTCCTTCCTGTTAAAACAACTCGAAAACATTTTTACATCCTCAATGGTGGATTGGTTGTTAAAGGCAATCAGGGCGGTTTTTATCTTCATTGGAGCGGCAACCATACTTGAAATCTGGGGAATAAAAATTGGGCCGATTATTGCCGGAGTGGGGCTGCTTGGTGTGGCTGTTGCGCTTGGCGCCCAGGACATGTTTAAAAATCTGATTTCAGGCATTCTTATTATTGCAGAAAAAAGGTTCAATATCGGCGATTGGATACGTGTTGATGGTGTGGTTGAGGGTACGGTCGAGACCATAGGTTTTAGGTCCACTGTGGTTCGTCGTTTTGATAAAGCGCCGGTTTTTGTGCCGAACTCACAGCTTTCCGATCATTCGGTGGTAAATTTCAGTTCTATGACTTACAGGCGGATTTATTGGATAATCGGTGTGGAGTATCGAACAACAGTCAAGCAGCTCAGGCAGATTCGAGATTCAATTGAGCAGTACATTTTAGAAGGTGATGATTTTGCAAAGCCTCCCAATGCCCCGATGTTTGTGCGAATTGACAGATTCAGCGATTCTTCGATTGACATTATGGTCTATTGCTTTACCAAAACAATTGAATGGGGTAGATGGTTGGAGATAAAGGAAACTCTGGCTTACAGGATTAAGGAAATTGTTGAAGGGTCGGGAACATCCTTTGCATTTCCCAGCCAGTCACTTTACGTTGAGACATTGCCGACCGAAAAGCCGGAAGTATTTGTTCCTCCGGACACGTCAAAATAAAACATTAAGCAACCTTGCTGCGTTTTTTCCGCAAATAGAGTCGATTTCGCTTTTTGTAAGTCCGGCTCGCTCAAGCTCCTTGAAATATCTTGCCGGTGTTAAAAGCGGAAAGTCGCTTCCAAAGATAATCCTGTCCTGTCCCAGGACATTAATTGCAATCCTGTATATCTTTGCATCATAAAGAAAAGGGGACGCTGCTGTGTCAAAATATACGTTATTAAAGCTCTCTTTTACTTCCTTTTTAAGAAGACTGAAAAAGAATATCCCACCGCCCCAGTGGGCTAAAACAATTTTGTTTTCCGGAAACTTTGTTATCAGTCTGTAAATCTGCCTGAAAGTGTTTGGAGTTTTGCCAGGATATTGATGGCCTATAGGCTCATTGGTATGGATTAAAACAGGAAGGTTTTTATCAAGGCAGATTTCCATGACAGGCTCCAGCCTGTTTATGGATTCTTCATCAATGCCGGATTCATGGCTGGATTCATAAAGGGCAAGCTCTCCTACACCTGAAAGCCCGCTTTCAAGACACCGCATAACTTCCGGTATTGCTTCCCTGCTGAATATATCAACACAGCAGAAACCTGTAAGGCGGCCGGGGTATCTTTCTGTTGATTTAATGATATAATCATTATGTTTTTTAAATGTATCTGAATTTTTCCAGGGAAAGCCGAAGATTACAGATCTATCCACATCTCGGCTGTCCATTGAATCAATCAGTTCACCGACTCCGGCCAGTTTTGATCCAGTTCTGCCATACAAAAGCTCGAAAGCAGGTTCTGACTGGAAATATTTTTCCCTGTTTTTACGTATCTCTTTTGGGAAAATGTGTGTATGAAAATCTATAATCATTTTGTTTGTTTTATGCTGCTTTTTTTGCTTAACACCTAACACCTAACACCTGTTTTTATTGTGGCGGGATGTAATGTAAATTATATGCAAAATCGATAACCAGGGCAATAAAGCAGGCTACAACAGGGGTAAGAATCCATGCCAGGAGAATATTTTTCAGTGTTTTTTTGCTGACAGTGTGAGCGCCTTTTACGATGCCGATGCCGATCACTGCTCCGATCACAGCCTGAGATGTTGAGACAGGAACACCGATAATGGTATAGATATGCACTGTAATAGCCCCAGCCAGAACCACTACAAAAGCCGAGAACGGATCAAGCTTCACAAGTTTTTTGCCCACTGTCTCCATAACCGGCTTGCTGTATGTTATAATGCCCAGGGCAATACTGACCCCTCCAATAAGAGTGGCAAGAAATACTGTTATGAGCCCGGCGCCAACAAAAACGGCTGTTACATTGGCTACGTTATTGGCTCCCAGGGCATAGGCGCCATATGACCCGGCAGCAACCAGGCCAAAGCGAAGCATGCTGTCCGACCTGAAGACACTCAGGTGAAGTTTATTATATATTGCCGCCACCGCATAGTAGAGAGGGATGGATACAATTACTGCGCCTGTGGGAGTTCCGATCCAGCATGCCACTACCTTCCCGAGGCCGCCTAAATTGATCTGGTTATTCAGTATTCCGA
>JACKQG010000485.1_pt1 | contig 57982 bp, 46 predicted proteins | sample 8237621 | NCBI WGS metagenome assembly JACKQG01 (sample SAMN15677084, study PRJNA649215) | marine metagenome | biome: marine; feature: Black Sea; material: saline water; isolation source: suspended particulate matter (SPM) from the Black Sea western gyre | collected 2013-06-09/2013-06-10 | depth... | reverse complement strand
CGTCAGTTCTTCCTGACCAACCGCCATAATCTCACCATTTACCAACCAGTGTTTAAATTTGCAGCCGACATTTGGAGTTGCGGTCAGCTCCAGCGAACCACCGAAATCAACAATTTGCTTTGAATCCGGAGTAATCGAGCCGCCCTCCCCTGCAGTTACTGTAACCTGCGGAAGATCCTTGTATGTTGCCGTTACAGCAACATTCTCTCCCAGCATCGTTACCACCGTTGAAAAATTGCTCACACTCGCCACATACTGTGTTGCGCCGGTCCAGCAATCAAAAACCCGCCCGGCCGACGGGGCATCTGCCGTAATGACAACCTGCTGACCATTTGTATACAGCGTTCCATCACCGTCTCCACTGATTACCGTCAGAGTATAGACGTCGATAGGACTAATCGTTTTCCCTCCGGCTATACCGGATGTTAATGGGTAACGGAAGGTTTCAAACTGATCTTCATCATCGTCTTCACCGCACACCGTCCCGACCCCCGGGGCTAGATAAATGGTTTCCCCAAAATCCTGAGTTTCCCCCAGCTCATGAATGGTCACCGGCATATCATAGGAAACTTTCCGGCAATTCAAAAATACACCGGACATTGCTTCAACTACATGAATCGGCTCAATTGAACCGGAGATCGTCCCCGAAACATCGGAAGGAAAACTCATTGATCCAAGCTCCCGGGTACTCATTGTCATCGTGGCAGTCCCCGAGAATGAAGAATTAAACGATCCTCCGGCTCCGGACAAAAGGTCACCTTCAAGGATTTTGACCGGACTACTGAAGTCAACTTGCACCTCCATGTTGTAGACATAGACAGGACCGTAATCATCGAAATCCTCGTAATCATTATATGTATAAATCTGATCTATTCCGTAATAATAGAGATCATCATCGGAAAACCCGACAAACAAGTCCATGTCTAGAGCTGGTTCGTCTGACATAGAGATTGATATCTTAAACTGCCCTCCATACTTGGATGAAGTCGAGACTTGTTCCGTAACCGTCGCGGACCCGCCTTCTTCCTGAAAATTATGGTAATCGCCGTGCTTCAAGGGATAATAATCCTCAACAGAAGTCCCCCGCACTTCGCCGGTGAACAGGCAGACCATTATGAATAAAACAATGTGTCGCATGCTCCGGACCCCTTGTTTGTAAAATATATCATTTTAAAATCAGTCATCAGCTAACAGGTTTCTTTTCGGCGTCTTGCCGGACCGCGGAAGCCGATGCAAACAGCGCGAACAGCAGGCTGGCGTTGTTGAGTTGCATGTAGGCGTCGCTCATCATGATGAGCAGCATGAAGCAGGTGAGGCCAACGGTCATTTTGGCCTCCAACCCCGACTGCCGGAAGCTCTTGGCAAACAGCGCGGCAAAAATCCCCAGAAAAACAATCAGCCCGACCAGGCCGCTCTGCGCCCAGACCATCAGGTACATGTTGTGCGGGTTGTCGACACCTTCCCAGTGGCTCGGCGTCCGCTGCCGCCGAACCCTTTCGTACTCAACCGGAAAATCGCCGGTTCCAACGCCGAAGACCGGGTGCTGTTTGATCATCTGCCAGGTGTTGCCCCAGAAGACCAGCCGCGGGCCGATCGAGGTGTTTTCGACTTGCCCGTCCGCAATGTTTTCCTGAGAAGCAGTCCCTTCCTGCACATTCATCACTTCCTGAATGTTTTGATCAATCCGGCGGTGCACCGATGGGCTGAGAAAATAGGCCGAGCCCGCCAATAAAATAACCGCCAATGCGGGCCAGAGGATATTTTTCTTCCACTGCAAAATCAAAAGACTGAACAACATAAAAAAGGCGGCGTATCCCGCCACGCCGATGTTCACAAATAGCGCTACAGCAATCAGTCCACCCGCAATTCCAAACCCTATCTTCCAACCCTTGGAAAGCTTCGAGTCAAACAGAAGGATTGCGAAGGAAAGGTAGGCCGCCCAGGCCAGCTCTGGACCATACGAGGTATGGTAAACAAACGGGCTGGGGTTCAACGGGATGGCTCGTCCAAATGGAGGAAGCCACTGAAAAAATACGCCAATAGAAAGAATGGCGGTTAGCGCGATGGAAACGATGAAGGCATAGATCCCGCGCCGACAAACCCATAGGTGACGGGCGGCGACGCTCATAAACACAGGGATCAAAAGAAAACGTCGGCTTTTTTTGATGATGTGCAACCCCCAGTCGAGATCAGAGCTCCAAAGAAGCCCCAAACAGAGCAGGAGAAAATAAATTACTGGAAGAAAAGCGACCGAATTAGAGCGAACCTCTACCCATTTTTCTTTCAGTCCGCCCTCAAGTAGCCAAAGCACAAGCAGCAGCAACGCGGCCGCATTGGCAATCTTCGCACTGAAGGGAAGCAATGCAAACGTCGCCACCAGCAGCCATGGAATCCATTTTGATATCTTGTTTTTAACAGCAAACGACATGCGATGAAAAATACGTCAGAAATCGCCGGTGCAGAAGAGAAAAGCGAGGCGAGCCTCGAATTATCTGTTACAAATTAATGGTCATTAGAAAAACACAATGCGCTTTTCCTGAAAGGAGGCTGCTCATGCGAAAAACCGCATCTCTTTAACTTTTAACTGATCCCGGTTAGCTGATACCTTCCCCCCATGCATATTGTTCAGATTCTACCGGAGCTAACTCAGGGCGGCGTGGAGCGTTACGTGGTCGAGCTCAGCCGCAAGCTAGTCCGTCTCGGACACTCATGCACCGTGATTTCAGCCGGCGGCGGCCTGGCCGAAGAAATTAAAAAGAACGGCGGACGGCATATCACCCTTGATGTCTGCTCAAAAAACCCGCTGACTTTCCCCTTCCGCGTCCTAGCTCTCCGTCGGATCCTTCGTTCTTTATCTACACCCGTTCCGTGGGGACTAGAGATCAGAGGTCAAAAATCAAAAATCAGCAAAAGCCCTGACCTCAGTCCTCAGTCCTCCGACCTCCCGTGGCGCGGCGGAGCCTTTGGCGAAGATGGCTGTCCTCCGATCTCTATAGTACACGCCCACAGCCGTGTCCCCGCATGGCTCTGCCATTTTGCCAACAGAACGCTTCGAATACCGGTAATTACAACCGTCCACGGATTTAACCACGTTAGCTGGTACAGCCGAATTATGACCCGCGGCGACCGAATCATCTGCGTCAGCAGCTCGATAAAAAGCTACATTCAGAAGCATTACGCCACCGATGAGCGCCGAATTTCTGTGATTCCGGGTTGCGTAGATTCGGTTGCGTTCGATCCCGACCGGATCGACCATGCCTGGCTGAATGACTTTAAGAAAACATTCGGACTGGAAAACAAACAGGTGATCACCATCGTCGGGCGGATCAGCCGCTCCAAGGATTATGAAACCTTTCTGCGCGGCATCGCGATCTGTGCAAAAGACAACCCGAACCTCCGGGGTCTAATTATCGGTAGCGAACGGCGCAACCATCAAAAATACCGCACCCAACTCAGCGCCTTAGCCCGCCGGCTAAACATCGAAGACCGAATCATTTTCGCGGGAAACCAGACGCAACTTTCCGAAATCTACTCGCTCAGTGAGCTGGTGGTCTCCAGCTCCAGAAGTCCCGAAACCTTTGGGCTCACCCTGATCGAGTCGATGGCCATGAACACACCGGTGATTGCAACCCGCCACGGGGGACCTCTGGACATCATCCAGGAGGGGGTAAACGGCCGTCTTTTTGAACCCGGAAATGCGGAGGATCTGGCCAGACAGATCCGCGCCACGCTCGGCGCCACCCCTCTCGACCTGCGAACAGAAACACTCCGCTCTTTTTCTGTGGAGGTAGTGGCTGGAGCAATCCTTGCGGTTTACCTCGACTGTCTAAATACACTACACATTGTTCAGGTTCTTCCGGAACTCAATCAGGGCGGCGTGGAGCGCGGCGTGGTTGAACTCAATCGCGAGCTGGTTAAACGCGGACATCACAGCACGGTGATTTCCGCCGGCGGCACGCAGGCCGCACAAATTGAAAAAGACGGCGGTCGACACATCACATTGGATGTCTGCTCCAAGAATCCCTTCACCGTTCCGCTTCGGATTTTCAAACTTCGGAAAACCCTCCAGGAACTCATGCAGGGGTCGGAAGGCGGAAGACAGAAGGCGGAGGACGGAGGGCGGAGGACGGAAGACGGAAGACGGAAGACAGAGGTCAGAGATCGGGAGACCGAAGACGGGGAACAAAAATCGGAAATCATCAATCATCGATCATCAATGCTAATACACGCCCGCAGCCGCGTGCCCGCCTGGCTCTGCTGGTTCGCCAACAGAAAACCGAAGCTTCCCTTCGTCACCACGGTGCACGGCTTCAACAGTGTCAGCCGATACAGCGCCATCATGACGAAGGGCGACGCGGTTATCTGTGTCAGCAACCCCGTTAAAGAATACATCCAGAAAAACTACGATACGCCTGATGAAAAAATTACCGTCATCCATCGCGGGATCGATCCAGCAGAGTTTGATCCAGAAAAACTGGATCAAGAGTGGATCAACTCCTTCAAAACAGAATATGGGCTGAACGAGAAATATATTGTCACAGCCGTCGGGCGTATCACCGAACTCAAAGACTACGAGACCTTCATTCGTGCCATTGCCACCTGTGCGAAAGCCATTCCAAACACCTGCGGAGTGATTGTCGGCGGCGTTCGACACGACAAACAGGCCTATTTTGAAAGACTACAGACGCTCGTCAAAGAACTTGGCGCAGAAAAGAAAATCGTCTTTGCCGGAAGCCACAGCCGGATGCCGGAAATTTACGCGCTGAGTGATGTACTGGTCTCGAGTTCGAAACAGCCGGAAAGCTTCGGGCGAACGCTGATTGAGGCGATGGCGATGAACACGCCGGTCATCGCCACCCGGCACGGCGGCGCGCTCGACATTATTGAAGAAGGCAAAAACGGTTTTCTTTTCACACCCGGCAATGCGCATGAATTAGCCGACGGAATCCGGCAGCAAAAAAACACACCGCCCACCAACCTGCGGGAATATGTCCTGAAAAACTTCAGTCTAGATCGCATGACAGAAGATGAATTGTCTGTGTATCACGAGCTGACGGCGAAGCCGCAGTTAGCAGTTAATCGGTAGAGGTTATCAGTTTCAGAATATGTAGCGGCGGCTTAACCCAAAGGAAAAGCCGCTCCCACGGGTCGCCAGAGAGATATTGCCAAAACACAAACTGTTGTTATCGTTTTGTCAACCACTTGATCAAGAGCAACTAAGGGTCATCCCATCCTCTTGTGGTTTTGTTGCGGCTTCGCTGCCTTGAGGAAAGAACCGAGCTGGGCATAGATAATCAAATCTGGAAATTTTTATTTCCAGATAATGTAATATCCGGTAGGGTTCTTTTCCGGAAATGAGGGATATATGCTCAACACAATTAAAGAGATCATTTTAAACTGTCAGGAAACTACGCAGGAAACCGGTACGCCCCGCCGCCTTGAAATCGAATCGGTCTCGGGTAAAGCGACCATCTGCATCGGGGTTCGCCGAAGCGGAAAATCCACGTTACTATTCCAAATGATGGAACAACTCCTGAAAAGCGGCGTTCTGCGCGAAAATATTCTTTATATCAATTTTTTTGACGACCGGCTGCATGGACTCCAGCATAAAAACCTGAATACCGTGCTCGAAGCCTATTTTTCACTTTATCCGGAAAAGAAAAATACGGAAAAAATCTACTGTTTCTTTGATGAGATACAGGTCATCCCCGGATGGGAATCCTTCATTGATCGACTGCAGCGGACAGAAAACTGCGAAGTATATATCACTGGCTCTTCTGCACAGATGCTCTCAAAAGAGATCGCAACCCAGATGCGTGGAAGATCCCTGTCCTGGGAAATATTCCCCTTCTCGTTCCGGGAATTTCTCGACTTCAAACAAGTCAACTCCGCCGGTTCATTTTCGACAAAAAAGCGGTTGCTCGTCCAGCAGGCCTTTGAAGAATACTGGACGACGGGCGGCTTTCCCGAGGTCGCAGGGCTTGACCGACCGCTACGAATCAAGATCCATCAGGAATACTTCAACACTATGCTTTTTCGCGACCTGGTGGAACGTCATGACATCTCCCATCCGAAAGCTGTAACAGATCTTGCTCACTGGCTGATCGATAACACAGCATCCCTCTACTCCATCAACAACTTGACCGGCTACCTGAAATCGCTGGGACACAACGCTCCGAAGTCAGCGGTCTCCAGCTACCTCGAATGGTTTGAAGATGCCTATATTCTGTTTACAGTCCGCATTTTTGACGCCTCGCTGGCACGTTCCAACACCAACCCTAAAAAAATATACTGTATTGATCACGCTCTGGTCACATCGGTTGGATCGGGTATTCTGGTCAACAGTGGCCACCTGCTGGAAAACCTTGTTTTTTCGGCTTTGCGACGCACCACGCCGGATATTTACTACTACAAAACCAAAGCAGGGCGAGAGGTTGACTTCATCATCCGAAACGCGGATCAATCGCGCACTCTGATTCAGGTTTGCGAAACACTCGCACACCCCGAAACCCGCAAAAGGGAAACCACGGCCCTCTGCGAAGCCATGAGCGAATTGAAGTTGAACTCTGGCATCCTCGTCACCCGCAATGAAGAAGAAACCATCCAGATGGAATGCGGACAGATCAACGTCACGCCTGCATGGCGCTTCCTTCTGGATATCGGGACACACGACCAGGCCCATCGAACCTAAAAAACCGAAACAGACGCTAGCCTTCGACTTCCACAACATGAGTGATTCCATTCAATCGAACTTCAGTCTAGATCGTATGACCGAGGATGAGCTCATGGTTTATCGGGAAACCATCAAAAGACAGAATTATAAACCCATCAGATAATCTACTTTTTAGTCATAGTATGTATTGATTTTATATACATAGACGTCTTAAATATCATCATGAACCCTGGATTAAGAGATCAGATCGGGCGAGATGAATTTGACTATCAAATCCTGATGGACGCCCTGTCAGACTATGCCGCTCCGCGTGCGCGCGTAACAGCCCTGTTGCGATCAGGGGAAATCATCCGCATTAAAAAGGGGCTGTATGTATTTGGGGAAGGCTCCCGGCGGGGACCGGTTTGTCGGGAACTGCTCGCCAACTTGATCTACGGCCCCTCATTTATTTCTCTTGATAGCGCACTGGCATATTACGGACTGATTCCGGAACGGGTGGATGCGATCACCTCCGTAACCCCCGGAAAGGCTCGCCAGTTCGAAACCCCGCTGGGTCTGTTCATCTATCGCCAAACCCCCTGCTTTTCCATCGGATACGACCGGATCGTCCAAGGAGAACTATCCTTTCTGCTAGCACAACCGGAACGGGCGCTAGCCGATAAAATCCGCGATGACCGAGCCGGCGGATTGCGCACCCGCAAGGAAATGGAAGCCTACCTCTTCGAAAACCTCCGAATGGACCCGGATGCCATACGCACATTCGATGCAGAACTGTTCGACGCACTGGCAACCGGAATGAAGTCGCACAAAATCCATGTCTGCGCATCGCTGGTCCGCGCATTAAGGAAAAGCTCATGAATCAAGCCATTCAAAGCATGCTGGAGCCCTACCAATGCAAAAACACGGGCGACTACGAAAATGCACTGCGAGAAATTTTTCAGGAGTTGGCGCTGCTGGGGCTCTGGCGCGGGAAATTTTTCGAACATGCGGCATTCTATGGCGGCACCGCCCTGCGCATCCTGCACGGACTCGACCGCTTTTCCGAAGATATCGACTTTTCGCTCCTGCGCCCCAACCCGGAATTCAATCTGGCCCCGTACTGCCGATTCATTGAAAATGAACTGAATGCGTGGGGTTTTCCGGTCGCAATGCAGGTAAAAGCCAAAACCGCCGACTCCGCAATTGAATCCGCCTTTTTAAAAGCCGACACAATCACTCAGATGCTGATCATCGAAGCACCCGAAGAGGTGCAAGCCCGCGTCCAGCACAATCAGATTCTACGCATTAAACTGGAAGTAGACACCAACCCACCCGCCGGATTCCAGACGGAATCCCGCTATCTACTGCAACCGATCCCTTTTCCGGTTAGAACCTATACCCTGCCCTCCCTCTTCGCAGGAAAAATGCACGCCCTGCTCTTCCGCAACTGGGGAAACCGCGTTAAAGGCCGCGACTGGTTTGATCTGGTCTGGTACATCTCGCGCGGCATCCCGCTGGATCTACCCCACTTGGAAGCACGCATGCGCCAGACCGGTCACTGGACGGAGGCGACCCCCCTTTCAGAACAGGCGTTCCGAGAGATGCTGATGGAACGAATCCGATGCGTTGATATTCATTCGGCACAAAAAGATGCGGAACGCTTTATCCGCAACCCGGACGCTATAGCGGTCTGGTCTGCGGAATTTTTTGAACAAATCACCTTAAAGATACAAGCACTATGAAGCATCGTTCACATACCGGTCTGCGCGAAGAGATTCTGAACGACTTCACATTGAATAAAATGGTCGAAAAAACAATTGCCGTATACAATCAGCTCACTTTTTTAAAAAAATTTAATGGTCATGACGCATCCAAAAAAAAACATCCGAGTAAAACTTGTCGTGCGCGGCGGCACAGGCAAAGGCACTGCCTGGGCGAGACATTGCCCAGGCGGCCAGCCGCAGTGGGGACGCTGCACATTCATATTCGATCCGTTTGAGCGCGAGTACGATTGGCTGGTAATGACCGATGATGTCCCACGCGTCCTTCCCGGGAAAGAAGAGTTGGCCTGTCCTCGCTCAAACACCATTCTCGTCACATCCGAACCCTCTTCTGTGACCCGCTACGGCAAAGCGTTTGCGGCACAGTTCGGAACGGTTTTGACCAGTCAGGAAGAGAAGGCGCTTCCCCACCGAAATGCCATTCGCTCCCAAACCGGCAACATCTGGTTCTATGGGAAATCCTACGACGAAGTACTCTGCGAAACCCCACCTGCAAAAACGAGTCTGGTCTCGACGGTCTGTTCATCCAAGCAACAGGCTCATACAATGCACGCCCGCCGCTACAACTTCACACAACGCCTCAAAACCGAACTGCCGGAACTTGAAATTTTCGGACATGGAGTCCGCTACATTGAAAATAAATTTGAGGCCCTTGATCCCTACAAATTTCATCTGGCCATTGAAAACCACATCGCCCCGCATGTGTGGACTGAAAAACTGGCGGACGCCTTTCTCGGCTATACGGTTCCGATCTACTGCGGATGCCCGAACGTCTTTGACTACTTTCCCGAGGACAGCGTCATCCCAATCGACATCAACGATATTGAAGGCTCTATAAAAACCGTCCAGCGCGTACTGACAACTGAAGGAGAGTACGAACGCCGCCTAGAGGCCGTCAAAGAGGCTCGGCGACGGGTAATTGAAGAATACAATCTGCCAGCCATGCTCAGCCGGATTATTGAAAATGCAGAACCTTCCGCAAACAGAACTAACGGAGATTTTATTTACAGCCGCCGCAGAATGCGCATGCGTCACACATCCGAATTTTTCCGTTTTGCGATCTGGCGCACCCAAAACGCTCTTCAAAGTATTCTGAAACTTAAAAAAGGAGATGCGAGTTATGAATGAAATTCCGATATGGGGAACGTATGCCCCAAAATCAAAAGCCCGCTGTCTTCGTTTTCTAACATCAACGGGAGTTGCAAGGGGAAGAATCGCAAAAAAAACAAGCACCCTCTGGCGCCGTCTCCACGGCGATCTGATCGACATTCAAATTCGTGGAATAAAATACCGAATGAATCTAGGCGACAACACCACTGACACCAAAGTTCTATGCTCATCTAAAGAATACGATCAAAAGGAGCTTTCAGCTCTGAAAGATTCCTGCAAGGATGGTGTCTTTGTCGATGCCGGAGCCAATGTTGGCTACTACTCGCTGGCCATGGCTCAAGCCGGAGCTGCTCGAGTGCTGGCGATTGAACCCAACCCACCGACTCTTAAACGCCTCCTTTTTCATATACAGATCAATCAGTTTGCCCATCTAATCACACCCGTTTCCACGGGAATCGGCCCGAAGGGAGAGTCTACGTTTTTTTCGACTGGGGATCTCGGCAGCGCCAGCTTAATTGAAGACGCATCATTAAAGAACACAGCCATCACCATTCAAACCCGTCCTCTTTTAGACCTGATCCAGAAGCAAGGGGTTGACAAAATTGACGGGATGAAAATCGATGTAGAAGGCATGGAAGACCGCGCCCTCTTGCCGTTTTTTCAAACGGCCCCCGCATCTCTTTGGCCATCCTGTCTAGTGATTGAACATTGCCACCAGAAAGAATGGGAAACTGACATTATTTCCTACCTTTTGAAAAATGGATACCAACAGACGGGGAAAACACGCGCAAACACCATACTCAAGTTCAACCCCAATACATGAGGGGGGCCTTTCCAAAAGCAATCCGTGCGGATTTTCATCGATCTGGAGAAAAATATGACCCACCAAAACACCGTCAACATTATCACCATCTTATGGGGCATCGCCTACTCAGTAGAGGATGTTAACAACCTCTACTTGATGATTGATAGAAATACCTCGCACCCGATCACCTTCCACCTGTTCAGCAACGAGTCTCTTCCTTCCCTGAACCCGGAGATCATCCAGCACCCCGAACCGATCATGCCGATTCGGCCAGAATATCAAGGCTACGCCTACCGCAAAGAGGCCGGGCTCTGTGACAATGCGCTTGGCGGCCTGACCGGGAGTCGCGTGTTTTTCTTCGACCTCGACGTGCTGATCATGAACAACCTTGACGATCTGTTCACCTACCCTCAAGGAGATCAATTTTACATTATCAATGACTGGCATACGAACGGCGACCATGTCGGACAGGCGACCTGCTACTCGTTTGTCGTTGGAACGCTAGGCTTCGTCAAGGAGGCCTTTGCTGCCGACCCGGTTCCGATTGTTAAAAGGTTCGGAACTGCATCTCAAGAATATCTTTCCTCCAAAGTGATCGAAAAGTTCGGGAAGCTCCATTTCTGGCCGGAACCATGGTTTCAGTCGTTCCGATTCCATTGCCTTCCATGGGGGCCATTGCGTCATCTACTGACTCCGCACAAACCCAAACCGGGCACTAAGGTTCTTGCCTTTCACGGGCGTCCCAATATATCTGACGCCCTCATTGGGCGGTGGTCGGAGCCCAACTGCAGGAAAGAAGCAAAGGGGTGGAAAAAGCTCTACAAAGCCTGTCGTCCCACGCCATGGATTAATGAATACCTTCCACCATCAGAGGGCAGCAAACAGATATAATGAACTCTCTTCACATCATCGGAAGCAAAGCCTCCGGCGGCGCGGAAAAATTTTACGTGCGGCTGGTAAGCAGCCTGCATAAACAAAGTCAGGTGCTGGCGATCAATCCGCCCGACAGCGCAGTGTCCACGCAGCTCGACCCGCACGTTAAACAGCTCCACCCGCCGATGACTAGCGTTCTGGATCTTTACAGCCGCTTATCGATTAGACGCATCGCACTCCAGAACCAGCCAGCCATCGTTCAAACCTACATGGGCCGCGCCACGCGACTGACGCATATTCCGCGCGGCAAGGGGCTCGTACACATCGCCCGGCTCGGCGGCTATTACAACCTGAAGGCCTACCGCCACGCGCACCATCTGATCGGCAACACCCAAGGCATTTGCGATTATCTGACCAAAGAAGGCGTACCCAAAGAACGCGTTCATTACATTGGCAACTTTGTGGAGCCGATTCTTCCGCCGCCCGCTGAAGAACTGGCTGCATTGCGCGGGTCGCTCGGTATTCCGCACGATGCCTTCGTTATCACCTGCGCCGCGCGTTTCCACGAAAACAAAGGACTGCCCGACCTGCTGGAGGCTTTTTCCAACCATTGGAAAAAACATAAAAACGCGCGACTGATTCTCATCGGTGACGGACCGATGAACGCCGAGATCCGCGCGCAGATCCAAACGCTGGGAATCAGCGATGCCGTCATTCTGCCGGGTTGGTGCGATCCGAAGCTCTACTACCATCTGGCAGATGTGCTCACCTGCCCGTCGCGGCACGAACCGCTCGGCAACACCATTCTAGAAGCATGGGCCTGCGGCAAACCGCTCGTCGCCACCGCAACCTTCGGCGCAAACGAACTCATCGCACCGGATCAAAACGGAATTATCACACCGATCCAGGATCCGGATGCACTGGCAGACGCATTTGAACAACTGATGAGGGATCCCGGACTTTGCGCATCGCTGGCTGCTGGCGGAGCGCAGACCGTACAAGACCGTTTCAGCAAAGAGACCATCACCGGAGAATACCTGAGCCTTTACGAAAAACTGCTTCAAAAACCATTCTGAACGAAAGAAACCCGATGAGAATACTGCATGTCGATAATTTAATGATTCGCCGCTACGGAAAAGTCAAAGTGGGTACCGGGCGAAAACTGTTCGCCGGAATGATCCGTAACAACCACAAGGTGCTGGAATTCAGCGAACGCGATATTGCCCGCTTCGAAGCCCCGCTCAAAATCCGACCCATCGGCATTCCGATTGCCAACAAAAAGCTGATCGAAACCGCAGACAACTTCCGCCCGGATCTCATTCTTATGGGGCACTGCGACATGATCACCAACGAAACATTGCTAGAAATCCGCGCCCTGCTTCCCAATGTGAAAATTGTGTTTCGCTTTCTGGATGCGCTGTGGATTCCCCGTCATGTGGAGCGTATAAGGAAAAGAATGGGGGTGATGGATGCGGTTTTCATCACAACCGGCGGAGAAGAAAATCTGAGGCAGTTTTGCACCGGAAAAAATGTGGTAGCCTACATTCCCAACGCCACCGACCCGGCGCAGGACGATCAGAATAATGCTGAAAAAACCGAGTTTGAACGCGACTTGATGTTCTGCGGAGTCGCCCAGGAAGATGACGAACGCTATCCGCTGGTGAAGAACCTCCATGAATCCCTTGACCCAACGATGCGCTTTGACTCCTTCGGCATGCACGGCACGCCTCCGGTTTACGGACTCGACTACGACCAGGTTCTGGCCACCAGCAAAATGGGCATCAACCTGAACCGATTTGAGGGATGGCCGCTTTACTCCTCTGACCGCATCGCCCAGCTGATGGGCAACGGCCTGCTCACCTTCCTCTGGGACAAGGGGGATATGCGCCGGTTCTTCACCGATGAACACGTGGCGTTTTTCAGGAACTTCGATGAGCTGATTTCCAAAGCCAAAGCCTTTCAGCAGGACGATGCGCAGCGTCGTGCTGTCGCCGGAGCCGGGCGTGCCTTTTACCACGAACACTTCTCCGGACAGCGGATCATTCAGTTCATGATTGAAACCACCCTCGGCCAGCCCTATTCACATGATTATATCTGGAGCAATGAAGTGTACCGCTAACTGAGCGGCGGCGGCACAAATGTGCGTGAATTACGCAACCCTCTGGCCCAACTCCTGAATAATCTTGATGCTTGTACATGAGGCTTAAAGAAAGCAGTAAGCAGGGCCTTTTCATAGCGACGCCCCCTCGCCATCCGGTTGCGCCGAAATGCAGCCTCACAGGGGGCATCGAAAATTGAACAGAGGAACTCTGCAATGTGATCCGCTTTCAACGTGTCCGGCTCCGCTCCCTCTGCGAAAACCGGCTCGGTTAACATGGCGCGATAACGATCCTCATCCTGATCAATGGCCTTAATTTCCTTCACGGCATCCTTAACGGATAGAAAGTCGGCCACATTGACAAAGGCCTTGGGGTTGAAATCTAAAGAGATATCCGGTGCGCCCCAATAAATCGGGATGGCTCCTGCGGCAAACACATCCGTTATCTTTTCCGTGATATATCCTGGAGCCATCGTGTTTTCAATCGCCAACCCGAATCGCCCGGAACGCATAAACTCAACCTTGTCTGGAACGCGCCCGCCAACATTATTGAACAATCCACCTCCGGAAGCCACACGCCGATACGCAGAAAGCTCTTGAAACAACTCCGTAAAAACGGCTTCTCTCTCCGAATTCGACACGACACAGGTACAAAATTCAGAGCGTTGAGAGTCTTCCGTTAAGCGGGGTTTAAGCAAGGCGGGATACGTATTTGAATAAAGTCGATACAGCGGCAGGCGAAAAAAACGGTCGCCAAAAGTCATCCGCTCCATTCCGAGAGCATAGTCGCTTATATTGAAATCCGGAGAACAGTTTTCGGCAGAAAAGAAAATACGCACCCCGTCAAACTTCAGAACATCCCTCCCAAAACAAGAATGTAGAACAAAATCAGGATTGTCTTCGGTCTGCTCAAACTCATACTGATCCGAAACGAAGCCAAGAAGACGTTCGGTGAGATACCCCTCATCATGGGCAAAATCAACAATTGCTACGCGAAGTTTCTTCATTTCACGAAACATATCACGCCGTTCTTTTTGCTTTAATAAAATCAACGGCTCGTAAAATTTCAGTCAACATCACGTCCGAACGATCTGGCGAGTTAGGAACATCTAATTTACCGGGGAATACTTCATCTGAACTAAAAAATACCTGACCATCTCTACGAATATATGTAACCTCAATTGCTCGTGGAACAACAATGCCGAATAAATTCCGATCCATTCCTTCATTATTAGCATGAAAATGAATCGGAGCAAAATTTCGATGCAACTTGCGCAATACATTTAAATTCCGATTGCGCAAAACACGCTGTGCCGGGCGAGCTAATGGATTATGTATTTCAATGCAAATCTGACGAAACCGTTTAAGCGTCTCATCTGAAATAGTTAACAAAGACTCCCACTCGGATCCCTCAATATCCATTTTCAAAATCAAATCGCCGGATTGATCACCTATTTCATCCATTAAAATATTTTCTATATTTTTTAAGTTTTTCTGTAGATCGGTCTTTCCCGCAACACCACATTTATAGAAATGCAGGCGAGGATTTGTCTCTACTTGAGCTGGAGGATCCACTGTATGGTCAAATTGAAACACATCAACACCGCGTCGGGTCATCTCCTCATCCCACGAGATTTCATCCGCGATACCCAAAGAGAGAGCGACCCGAATATCATCAAAATCATCGGCCATGATATACCCCCCATCACCAGAAACATTCCCAACTCGCACCTTCCTTAATCCGGTCGAAGCTTGGGGTCGAATCAAATCATAGAACTCACAAACCTGACTCAGCCGTCCACCTGTGATCCAAAACCGAAAACTATCGTTTATCTCCATTGCATCCTCCTGTCTTATTACCAATGGTCTGAACCGGGCACATAGGTAACAGATAGACTGGGTACATAGGTAACACTTTATAATACGCCATGGAGGTAATTCATGGCGTGGAAAGAAGTGTTTGTTATGGAGGAGCGTTGCAGTTTTGTTCTGTTGGCCGAGAAGCGGCAGCAGAATTTTTCATCGTTGTGTAAAGAGTATGGGATCAGCCGGAAGACGGGCTATAAATGGGTCGCGCGCTACAAGAAGTATGGATTGCGTTCTTTGCGGGAGTTTAGCCGCCGCCCCATGAACTGTCCGCACAAGACGCCTCTAGAAATCGAAGCGTTGATTTTGCGTGAGCGTCGGAAGCACAAGACCTGGGGGCCAAAGAAGCTGCGCGACCTATTAATCAAGGACCATAAAATTGCTAACCCTCCCGCCGAGAGCACGATTGGCGAGATTCTTAAACGCAACGGGGTGCCACTCCGGAAGCGGCGCAAGCGCGGAGTATTTCGGCTTCCTTTACAGGATTTAACGATTCCGATAGCCGCAAACGATGTCTGGACGGTTGACTTCAAAGGATGGTTTAGAACCCTTGATGGCGCCCGTTGTGATCCGCTGACGGTTATGGATCTGTATAGCCGTTATCTTCTTTGTGCGAAGCTTCTTCTTGGGCAGACACAACGATCCACCAAGCCAGCGTTTGAGGCCCTGTTTAAACAGCATGGGCTGCCTAAAGTGATTCGGGTAGATAATGGATCTCCGTTTGCATCCGTAGGGATTGGGCGGCTTTCTGAGCTCAGTGTTTGGTGGACTCACTTGGGGATTCGAGTGGAGTTTATAAAGCCCGCCAGCCCTCAGGAAAACGGTGCTCATGAGCGGATGCACGGCACGCTAAAGGCAGAGGTCACCAAGCCTCCGTCGGCAAATCGTGCCGCTCAACAGCAACGATTGGATCGTTGGCGCAAAGAGTATAACGAGGAGCGCCCCCATGAGGGCATCGAGATGCAACGCCCCACTCAGAGATATCAGAAAAGCCCCAGACGCTTCTCTGGAAAGATCAAGCCTCTGCGTTATCCGCGCCCGATGAAACCGATTCAGGTGAGCAGTTCAGGGTTCATTTATCGGGAAGGTGCCGCCTGTTTTATTGGAGAGGCGTTGTCAGGAAGCCGTCTCGGCCTGAACGCACTCGACAGCGGAATCCATGAAGTATACTTTGCGGATCGGGTGCTAGGCGAGTTGCACGATGCGACTCCTGATCGCCTGCGGCCTCTCTCTCAACGATCTCAAGGGGATCTGGGAGAGAGAGGAAGACCTGAGCATTGTAAGAATCAAAGTGTTACCCATGTCCCCGGATAGTTTGTAACCCATGTCCCCGGTCAGACAAATAAATTTTAAAAATGTAGAAACGGGGTCAGTCCTTGAATTCTGACTTTTCCAACCTTTGGCATTTCCAAAAAACGGGGTCAGTCCTTGAATTCTGACTTTTCTAGAAACGGGGTCAGTCCTTGAATTCTGACTTTTCTAACCTTTGGCATTTCCAAAAACACCGGCTCCGTTTTCTGCCCTTCACCCGCTGCCATCAAAATTCTTTCGTTAATCTGCAACCTTTAATCAACGCAAGGTACCTTACCGTCGGGGGTCTTCGCCAGTGCCGATAGCGCTTGGTTTTTGCCCAACAAAAACTTTCTATCTCAAAATCGTCCGTCAAAAACTAAAGCCGTCCATCAATTTCTGAAATCGGCAGGACGCTTTTGATGTCGTACACCATACCGCTCTCTGCACGCGGATTGAACAGCTCTTCTGAACAACTCATCAGCTAAAGCCCGCGAAGACGTTTGGCTAAAAAACGGCATATTCGACCTCATTGAGGATGTGCGGACCCATGTAGGGGCTCAGGCTGTTGCGCGTGACCAGATCGTAGTGATCGCCGATCGTCTGCTCCAGAAAATCACAGAGCGCGTTAAAATTGTTGAAGGTGTTCTTCTGCTCCTCGAACTCCACAAGAATATCCACATCGCTGGATGGAGAGTCTTCACCCCGCACAACCGAACCGAACAGACCAATGGCGGCCACGCCCATTCGATGCAATGCATCTGCATGAGAACTCAACAATTCTAAAATGCTCTCTTTCCGACTCATAAAATCTCCGGAAAAAGCGGAATAAAAAGGGTCAGTCCGCCTAAATCGTTATTTTTGTTTTCCACGCTCTTCATCCTTATCCCTTTCTCGACTCGAAAAAGACGGGTCGAATATAGCGGGGCTTCGACTGCAGAGCGAGGGGAAAGATGGGGTGTGAAAGATGAAAAGGGATACTCCCTCGTTGTCTGCCTCCGGCAGATCCGCCGAAGGCGGAAAACAAAGCCCTTATTGAAGGCGCTGAACGGCCTGCGGCCTTGTTGAAATGCAGGGAACCCGCCCTGCCCCGATAGGTCGATCAGTCGCGGGGATAAGCCCAAGGTGACCCTAAGAAAGAAATTGGCAACGTGCTCACGCGATCTGCCAGTGGGTAGGATTTTTCACCGGGATAGACCACCCAAAGATGCGCAAGATCCAAATCAGCAACGGCACTTTTCATAGAGGGTGTTAATTTGGGAGCACTTCCATATTTCACCTCAACCGCCCAGTTGGTCCCCTGAGCCTGCCAGAAAAGATCAACCTCAGCACCCGAATGCGTTGCCCAAAAAGATAACTCCTCGTTCCGTTTTCCAAGGCAGCGGGAAACTGCCTCTAAAGCAAACCCCTCCCAAGAGGCCCCTAACTTGTTGTGGGTCAATAGATCCCGCTCAGACTCAATAGACAACAACGAATGAAATAAGCCGGAATCACGAACGTAGACCTTCGGTCGTTTCACTAATCGCTTTCCTGTATTGGTATGCCAAGGTCGCAATAAGCGAACCATGAAGGTTCCTTCTAAGATATCCATGTAATGCCGAACCGTCATGTCGGAAACACCAAACGATCTAGCGAACTCGGAATAATTGATGACCTGACCGTGATAATGACAAAGCATCGTCCAGAATCGACGCAATGTGGCCGCAGGAATGGTAATTCCGAGTTGCGGAATGTCCCGCTCCAGAAAGGTGGAAATATACTGTTGCAACCACCGTTGGCTTTGTTCTTCGGTTCGCGCGGTGAATGAAAGAGGCAACCCGCCGCGCAACCAAAGATGACGCCAGGACACCGCGCCGATATCATCCAGCCTAAACCCCTGTAATTCATGATAGGCAATGCGCCCGGCGAGCGATTCTGATGACTGTCGAATCAAATCCCGCGAAGCGCTCCCTAAAATCAGATACCGCTGATCCTTCCGGGTATCCACTAAATGCCGAATCAACGGGAACAACTCGGGAACTCTCTGAACCTCATCAATAATGATCATTCCCGAGAGCGAACTCAGAGCCAGTTGAGGGTCATCGAACATAGCTAAATCAGCCGGATTCTCCAAATCAAAGAAATGATCCGAAGAAAACTCTCTGGCTAGCGTGGTTTTTCCGGACTGTCTTGGCCCGAGAATAGCCGTAACGGGGAATTCGCTCATCAGCGTCAACAGCTGGTTTCTATCTTTATCTCTAGCAATCATTACAGTGAATCTACCCGTTAGCCGTGAAATGTCAAGCACGACATATGATATTTCAATGACCCAGGGATCGGGTGCGGGCGAGGGAAAAGATGGGGGAGGAAAGATGAGCCCGGTGAAATACGCTCACGGGGAAATCGTTTCCACGGGACAGATTCGCTGATTTCACGGGCCGTGAAGGATGAAGGGGGAATAACGTTGAAGTCGTTAAAATGTGCTACGCCCTCGTTAAAGCCGCCCGTCGATCTCTCCTACAGGAAGAACACTTTTGATGTCGTACACAACGCTGTTTTCCGCGCATAGATTGCGGAGTTCGTCCGTGGTCATCGATTTAAATTCGTCATGAGCCACGGCCAATACGATTGCATCGTATTGGCCAGTTGCTAGTTGCTGAATGCTAGTTGCCAGGGAGATGTCGTATTCCTTGCGGACTTCTTTGGGGTCGGCCCATGGATCGCAGACGGTGACGTTGGCGCCGTACACTTCCAGCCCTTTAACAATGTCGGTGACACGGGTGTTGCGGATGTCGGGGCAGTTCTCTTTAAAGGTGATTCCCAACACAAGAATGTTCGAGTCGACCACATGAATCCGCTTTTTAAGCATGAGTTTAACGACCTGATCGACAATAAACGGGCCCATGCTGTCGTTGACGCGACGTTCGGCCAGAATCATTTCGGGATGGTAACCGACCGCCTCCGCCTTAAAGGTCAGATAATAAGGGTCAACCCCAATACAGTGCCCGCCGACCAGTCCCGGACGGAATGGCAAGAAATTCCACTTGGTTCCGGCAGCTTCCAATACTTCCAGTGTGTCGATCCCCATCAGGCTAAAGATTTTGGCCAGCTCGTTCACCAAGGCAATATTGACATCGCGCTGGGTGTTTTCGATCACTTTGGCCGCTTCGGCCACCTTGATGGAGGAGGCTTTATGAGTCTCCACGGTCAAAATACTCCGATAAAGCGCATCCACAAAATCAGCGATTTCCGGCGTTGAACCGGATGTTATTTTTACAATGTTGGTCAACCGGCGCTGTTTATCGCCCGGATTGATCCTCTCGGGACTATAACCGGCGTAGAAACCTTCGGTTTCTGCTTGTGGGATGTGGGATGTAGAATGTGGGACGTTGGAGGAAATGAATTTCAGGTCGGAGACGCGCTCGATGACTGGGATGCAATCCTCTTCAGTGGCACCCGGATAGACCGTGGATTCATAAATGACCACGTCTCCTTTTGAAATGACCCGTCCGATGGTTTCGCTGGCCTTGATCAGCGGGGTCAAATCAGGGCGCTTGGACGCATCAACGGGAGTGGGTACCGTTACTACGTAACAGTTACAAGTTCTCAGTTCAGAGTTATCCGTTGTAAAAGACAGCCGCTTTGCGGCGGCAATCTCTTCGGGCGAGGTTTCCAGCGTTGCATCGTGACCGGACTGCAACTCAGCCACCCGTTTCCCGTTGATGTCGAATCCGACCGTTGGATACTGCTTGCCGAATTCAACCGCCAGCGGAAGGCCCACATAACCCAACCCGATAATCCCAATTTTTACATCCGAAAGATTCATATTTTCCTAATTTAAAAACCCCGAAAAGAAGAAACATTCTTAACCACATATTCGGTCGATTGCACGATGAAAAGCGGATCATTCCCGAAATTCGCTGGCGGACAACTTTCAAAAGAAGGTCCGAAGGAAAAAGTGGCAAGCATGGACAGCCCCGAAGCAACGGGGTCTTCGATAAAGTCATTTGAACAGGATCATAGCTAATCAAACGGCACCGCAAGACACCCCAAGCCTTTTGGATCTCTTAAAATATGAAGCCCCCAGCGGCGTTCAGTTCGTTTTCTTCATGCAATACGTAGGTTTAGGCCCTCAAAATATTTTCTAAGGCCATGCCCTCCAGCAGACGGGTTCCTTTTTCCAAATCAATAACAACCGGGATCGCTTTCGGATAGCGTTGTGTGAACTTGATCAATCCGCCCGTGCGTCGAATCCGTCCGGATTTTACTTCGATTGCAAAAACCTGATCGCCACAGATCGCAACAAAGTCGACTTCTTCCTTCCCGTCCCGCCAATAATACAGCTCATCCGCTTGCCGATGAAGTTCTGCCCCGATGGCACATTCAAAAATTCGACCCAATTGTTCCGGATTATGTTCTAGTCCTTCCGGCGTTCCCTGCGCATTCACCAACGCGGTATTCAACGGAACAATCTTCGGGCTTGAGCCACGTTTCCGAATTTCAGACCCACTGTATTTTTGAAGTGTTTTGATTAAATACGCCCCTTCGAAAAGCTCCAGATAGTGCTTGATCGTGCTGACGTTTCCAGACTCCTGCAACTGCCCAAGTATTTTTTGAAGTGACACTTCCATGGCCGGATAAGCCAAACTCAACAAAAAGGTCTGCCGGAAAAGTGCGGGCTTATTGACCACCGCAAATGACAAAAGGTCTTTCGACAAAACAGGCTCTATAATGGAGTGATTGATGAAGTCTCGCCAGCGATCCACATCACCCGTTAGCTCCGCAGCGGCAGGATAGCCCCCGAATTTCAAAAACCGCATTAAGTCCCACCCAAAGGCTCGGCGACACTCTGCCAGGTTCCAATGTCCGGCATGGAGAACTTCATAGCGACCAGCCAAGCTGTCAGCCAATCCCTTTTGCAACGAGAGACTGGCTGAACCTAGAAGTACAACTTTCAAATGGCGTAAGGCTCGCTCTTCATCAAAGAGCCGTTTTACAACCTGACTCCAATTGGGGATTTTTTGAACTTCATCGACAATTAGCAATGTGCCGGGCCCTTTGGATCGAGCAATTTTCCAGTTGAGTTCAATCCAGTCAGCCGATGGCGGAGCCGCTGCATCGGCAGTAACCGTTTGCACCGGCCCGCTCCACTTTTCTGCGATCTGCCGCAATCCAGTCGTCTTTCCAACCTGCCGAGGCCCGAGAACCACTTGAATGAAGTTTAAATCCTCCTTCAGCCGCTTCTCTAAAATCGCTGTAAACTCTCTAACAATTTCCATAACCGGGATAAACATACAGCTTTTAGGAGATGTGTCTACTAATTTTAGGAGATTTATCTCAGGTGCTCGCGTTCATGCCTTCTCGGATCAACTCGGCGAAAGTGCATCTGACTCGTTCCGCCGGGCAATCACGGTGTCGTGCAGATATTCGAAGGAGGAGACCAGTATCAGGAAGTAACCCATCAGCTCAACGCCTTCCTCAACGATGGTTTTCACCGTTCGATAGCTGGAGTCGTCCATAATAGCTTTCCAGAACGGCCCGTAACCAAACAGACGAGAGAAAACCACCAGCACCAGCAGTCCGCTCAGCAGAATGCCGAAACTCGGCTGATTCATAAAACTCATCAGCGCCCGCCCGACTGATTTCGCGTTGCGCCAAACATAAAGCGTCAGAAAAACGAGAACCACCGCAACAAGGGTCTTCCAGGCATGACGGCAAACCAGCGTATCCAGAACATAATCCGATTCGCGGATCACCGCACAAAAAAGAAACGTGAACAGAACGATGCCGCAAGGCGCTTTGTTTCTATCCACCCGCCCCGCGAAAAGGAAAACCAGCGCGGTCAGCAGAGCAAAAACGGTCTGCATGATTTCGACGGGACCGGTTTCAGCATAAAAAGCGTCGTCATAAACCACCGCTCCCCACAGCAGGCCGTATGCAATCGCTCCCAATAAAAGCGCATATAAAAAGGTCCTCACCGCCAGACCCGCCAGAACCCGCCCCGGTGACCGTTTAAACTGTTTCTCTATCATGGGTTCCATTTCTATTTTTTAGCCGGGATTTTACAAGACAAATAAAAACTAACGCAGACTAGCCAGCAGATTTTTGACCGCCATGAACACCTCGTCCGCTCCGATCAGCGCGAGGGCACGGGCCGACGCATCGGGATCGCGCCTAACGCTCCGGCCCTGCGGCTCCCCTCTCTTTTGAAACACAATATGCTTACCCAGCGGGCCGGTCTTTTTTGGATCCGTCAGACCGTAAAGCCCGATCACTGGAGTGCCGAGCGCGCTGGCCAGATGCATCCCGCCGCTCTCATTGCTCACCACGCAGTGGCTCGCCTTGAGCATCGCCGCCCACTCGGGAAACGTGGTTTCGCCGGCCAGATTAATGATATCCGGTTCGGCGGCGGCAATCTTTTCGCAAACCGCGACATCCTCCGCCCCCCCGCCCAGCAGAACCACCGCGTTGAGCGCGGAGCAGAGATTACGGGCCAGCAGCAGAAAGTGCGTGGCGGGCCAGCGCCGGGACGGATCGTGCGGCGCGCCCGGCAAAATCGTGATCACCGGCCGGGCGCCCATCGGGCGCTCGGCGCCATTTTCCAATGCCTGGAACAAAACCGATCGGTTTTTTCCAAGGTTTGGAAAATGCATCAGTTTTCTTTCCAATGTTTGGAAGCTTTCGGGCGGCACGCGCAGTTCCGGCGCGGGCGGCTCGCCCTGCACCCCGAGAATATTCATTGCCTCGAACTGCTGGTGCCCGCTTCCGAGATGAACCACCTCGGTCAGAAGCAGACGGCGCCAGTGGCCGCGCGCGCCGATGCGCCGCGGGATGCCCGCCATAAAGGAAACCCATGCGGAACGGAACGAATTGGGCAGAATGTAGACGCGGTCGTAGTGCGTTTGTTTCCATTTTCCAACCATTGGAAAAAAAGTTTCCAAGGGTTGGAAACGGTTGATCGACGGACACGTGTTCCAAAAGGCTTCGAGCTTCGGCGCAGCCGCCACCGTGATCTCAACGTCCGGATGCTCCTGCCGAAGAAGCTGCACCGCCGGCAGGCTCAAAACCGAATCACCGATCCGTTCGGGGCCGATCACCAAAAACCGTTCTGGAATTTCAGAAATCATTTGAAACAGATCCGATCGATCCAGTCGTTGAAGGCGTCGGCACCGGAGAGCATTTCGATCTCCACGCGCAGGTAAATCACCGGCAGGTCGCAGCGTTCCACCAGCGGGAAGCGCACGGCGTCTTTTTCGGTGGTGATGATCATTTCCGCGCCCGCCTCAGCCGCGCGGTTGATTGTTTCGATAATCTCCTGCTGGGTGTAGCGGTGATGGTCAGCGTACTGCGCGCTGTGAACAATCTCGGCGCCCAAGCCGCGCAACCCGTTTTCAAAACCTTCCGGCACCGCAATTCCGGATACTGCGGAAACTTTTCTTCCCTTCAAAAAGCGAAGCTCGACCCGCTCGCGGGTGTAGAGGTTTTCAAGATATTTGGTGCTGTGGCGGCACTCGGAAATTTCGGCATGCGGATTGAGCTCGCGCAATTTGGCTTTGAGCTCCGGCGCGCCTTCCGGCGGGCATTTGGTGATGAAAATAAAACCGGCGCGTTTGAGATTGCGCTTCGGTTCGCGCAGCAGGCCGCGCGGGAGAACCTTGCCGTAGCCGAAGGGGTTGGTGTAGTCGACCAGTACGATATCCATTCGATGCTGCAGGCCGAGGTACTGGAATCCATCGTCGAGCACTAAGGTGTCGCACCCAAGCTTGCGAATGGCGTACTTGCCGGACTTCACGCGGTCTTTGTCCACCAGCACGGCGACGTCAGGCAAATTGGACGCCAACATGTAGGGTTCGTCACCGGCCAGATCGGAGTTGAGCAACAGGCTCTCGCCATCAGACACCACGCGCGGAAGCCTCTCCTCTTTTTTGAGGATTTTTTCCCAAAGCGGCGTTTTGCGGCTCTTGTACCCGCGGCTGAGAATCGCCACTTTGCGCCCTTTGCTTTCTAATGACCGCGCAAAGGTTTCCACAATCGGGGTTTTACCGGTTCCGCCAACGGTTACGTTGCCGACGCTGATCACCTGACAACCCAGCGTGCTTGCGCGAAGGATCCGATGTTTGAAAAGCAGAAGGCGGAGTTGAACCAGAACATAGAAAATCCACGACAGCGCGGCGAGCAGTCCGCAGATCAGCGCGGCCCGCCGGCCCTGCACTTCCCCCGAAATAATCTTTAAGAGCCGCTGCTCCAGCCGTTCGTTGGATGAGTTTGGCATACTAAATTATTTTCCTTTCAGGGAAATGGGGTATTGGAGAACTGGATTACTGGAGTGCTGATTTTAGAAGCCATTTAACCAGCAATATCCCACCTCTCTCATCCCTCCATTATTCCCACACTCCATTACTCCAATTCCAATACGTCGCTGATCCGGCCGCCACCCGTCAGATACAAGCGGACATGCTCATGGCCCGCCGCCGCCAATACCTTCTCAAACATGCTTTGAGCGTGGGCCGGACTGTTACAATCCGCGCTCAGGTGTGCAAGAAAAAGATGGCGGAGCCCGTCGCCCGCCACCTCGGCAACCAGCTCCGCCGAGGCCCGGTTCGAAAGGTGGCCCTGATTGCTCAAAATCCGCTGTTTCAGGCTCCACGGGCGGGCCGCCGCGTGCAACAACTCCTCGTCGTGGTTCGCCTCAATCACAACCACATGACAGTTGCGCATTTTCTCGCGCAACAGATTGGTCACAATCCCGATATCCGTGACCACCCCCACGGCATGCGCCTCCGTACGCACCACAAAGCCGACCGGTTCGTATGCATCGTGCGGAACCGAAAAAGGCTCCAGTGCCATATCTCCGATCTCAAAGGTTGAACCGGTGGTGAACTGATGGCACTCCACCTCGCCACCCTGCCGGGCCTTGCGGATGCCGTCCAGCGTGCCGGCGTTGGCATAGATTCTAACTCCGTGCTTTTTCTGTAAAACCCGCAGACCCGCAATATGATCCCCGTGTTCGTGCGTCACACAGATCGCATCCAGATCCTCAACCCGCTCGCCAATCTCCTCCAGGCGCTCAACCGTTTTCTTGGCCGAAAGACCCGCATCAATCAGAATGCGGGTTTTCCCGGTCGAAACAAAAGTGCAGTTTCCTGAACTGCCGCTGGCTAATACGCAAAGTTTAACGCTCATGAGTGTTCGATTGTATGTTAGGGTGCCCGTGTGTTATGGATGAGCCGTACATTGTCAGATAGTCACCCGAATTTGTAAATCGAAATGGCAGAACACTCTCTAGGGTTAGTCCAGCAGCAACGGATGGAGCAGTCGCTCACTCCGCAAATGCTTCAATCGCTCAAAATCCTGCAAGTCCCGATTCTCGATCTCCAGCTGATGGTTCGCGAGGAAATGGATCAAAACCCCACCCTCGAGCGCGAGGCCTCCGACGTGGAGGAAATTACCGATTTTGAGGAGGCCGCGCGCGACGAACTGCGCGAAGAACGGGAAATCGGTGAACTCACGGAGCTCGCCGAGTGGGACGCCGATTTCCGCCGCAACCGGGAAGTCCCCTCGCAGGCCAGCGAGGATAAACATCAGTTCATGATGGACTCCATCTCCCGCGCCGAGTCCCTTCAGGAACATCTGATCGATCAACTCTCTATGGCCGGGCTCGACGCCCGCGAACGCGGCATCGCCGAGGTGCTCATCGGCTCCATCGACGACGACGGCTATCTGCAACTCGACATCGACGGCATCATCGGCTCCACCCCCGAATTTCCCGAGGAGCTTTTCGACCGGATCATCACCGTCATTCAAGGATTCGACCCCGTCGGCGTCGGCGCGCGCTCCCTGCAAGACTGCCTCCTGATCCAACTGCGCCATCAGGGCCGGGGTGACTCGCTGGAGGCCGCACTCGTGCGCAACCATCTCGACAAACTGGGCAACCACCAGTACGAGCAGATTGCGGCCGCCATGCACCTGCCGCTCGAAAAAATCAATGAACTCTCCAGATCTATTGCCGATCTCGACCCGAAACCCGGCCGCAACTTCACCGCCGACCAAACTGAATACGTCATTCCGGAGATCACCGTAGAGAAACGGGACGGAGTCTGGACCGTCACCCAGAATAAAAGCCCCTATCCGCGCCTCTTCATCAGCCAGAAATATCTCCAGCTCCTCAAAGACAAAACCACCGCCGTTGAAACGAGGAAATACATCCGCGAAAAAATCGCCAAGAGCAAATTTTTCATCCGCAGCATTGATCAGCGGCAGGACACTATTTTACGCATCGCCACCGAAATTGTCCGCGTACAGGAAGGTTTCCTAGAAAACGGCATCTCCGGACTGAAGCCGCTAACCATGAAACAGGTGGCCGATGTTCTTGAGCTTCATGAAACCACCATCAGCCGCGCCTGCAACGGCAAATACATGGCCACGCCGCGCGGCACCTTCGAGTTTAGATATTTCTTTACCACCGGCGTGGTTCAGGCCGACGGAAGCATCATTTCCAACGCCTCGATCAAAAGCACGCTCGCCGAAATTGTTCGCAACGAGAACAAGAAAAAACCTCTTTCCGACCAGAAGATCGGCGAAGAACTCAGCAAACAGGGTGTCGACATTGCCCGCCGCACCGTCGCCAAATACCGTGAACAACTCAGAATTTTACCCGCACGCCTCCGCCGCCAGACCTGACCTATTTCATCCAACTACCACGATCGTGGTAAACAGATGAAATAGTTGGTTTTAAAAATAGACCTTATGAAACTGCCTGATACAGCACTGCATATCACCAAGCCTGAAATCAATCTGTTGCCGATGAAGCAGTATGAAGGGCCGATTCACCTGATCCGCACGCCGGAAGAGGCGGATCGCGCCGCTGAAAAACTAAAAGCTGAGTCGTTGCTCGGCTTCGACACCGAAACCCGGCCCGCCTTCCGCGTCGGCGAAAGCTACCGGCCCTCCCTCCTGCAACTGGCATCTGAAAAAGAGGTCTTCCTTTTTCAGATTCAGAAGACCGGCCTCACGAAGGGTCTGTGCGATATCCTGGCCAGTCCGGAAATCATCAAAACCGGAGTCTCGATCCGTGACGATGTGAGCGAATTGCGGAAAATCACCAATTTCGAGCCTGCCGGATTTATCGAACTAGCGACCTGCGCGAAAAAAGCGCGCATTAAAAATCTGGGGTTACGCGGAATGGCCGCCCTGCTGCTCGGCTTCCGGATTTCCAAGCGGGAGCAGGTCTCTAACTGGGCAAAAAGCGAGCTGACGGACTCCCAGATCACCTACGCCGCCACCGACGCCTGGCTCGGCCGTGAAATTTACCTGCACATGGATCAACTCGGCCTGATTTTGTCTTGATGTAATTGAATGGGCTGGAGGGTCGGGTTCCACCCCGACCACGGACGACGTGGAAGTCGTCCCTCCAAACATCAGTCCAGGATTAGACAGCCGAAACCGTCACCTTGCTGACATTGAGCAGATTCCATGAAACCGGGCAACGCGCATCCACTGCATGAATGAAGGCATCCTTTTCTTCCGCCGTCATATCCGCATCGATATCGACCAGAATCCGGAATTCCTTGAAGCCGACCGGATCCTCCGTCGGCTTGCCGAGCAATCCGTCCACATTAAGGTCGCCTTCGGCCGTGATCTTCATGCCGCGGATTTCGAGCTTTGTCTGCATCGCGACAATGCGCCCGATCGTGCCGATGCAACCGGCGAGCGAAACCATCAGATACTCAAGCGGAGTCGGACCCGTATCGGTGCCGCCCGCATTCGCCGGCTGATCGACCACAATCTTGTGTCCGCGAATATCGCTCTCGATTTTAAATTTTGAGTCCAGTGTTGATTCAACTTTTACTGTTTTCATTGCCATTGAATTTCTCCTTTAAAAAAACCAATTTCATCTTTCATAGTTCATCTTTCATCTTTCATCTTTCGTCTACAAAAGAGAGGTTGCATCCACGTCGATCGTGCACTTTACACCCTTTGGCCATTTTTCAATTGCGCCAACCGCCCGGCGGATCGCGCGCGTCATCACGCCGGTCTTTTCCGCACGGAGTAAAATCTGATAGCGATATTCGCCGCGCGCACGACTGATCGGCGCCGGCACCAGCGGCGAAAGCATCACCTCCTGCGACACGCATTTTTCCAACCATTGGAAAAGTTGCTCTCCGGTTTTCTCTACGGTCGCCTCGTGCTTGCCGCGCAACGTGATGCAGGTCAAATGAGCGTACGGCGGATAGCGAAGTTCCTTGCGAAACGCCAGCTCCTGATCGCAAAAGCCCTCGAAGTCCATGCGGCGGGCAAACTGAATCGCGGGATGGTGCGGGGTGTGGGTTTGCACCAGCACCTCGCCCTCCACCTCGCCGCGGCCCGCGCGTCCCGCCACCTGCGTCAGCAGCTGAAAGACCCGCTCGCCCGCACGGAAATCAGCCATATGCAGTGCATGGTCCGGATTCACCACGCCCACCAGCGTCACGTTCGGAAAATCGAGCCCCTTGGCGATCATCTGCGTGCCGATCAGAATATCGATCTTCCCGACCCGGAACTGCGCCAGCACATCGCGGTGCGCGTTCTTTTTGCGCATCGTATCCGAATCCATCCGGGCGATCCGCGCCTTCGGGAACAGCTTTGCCATCACCTCTTCAATTTTTTCTGTGCCCGCCCCGGAATACTTAAACTCTTTAGATGCACACTCCGGACAGCGCACGGGAACGGTCTTTTCCTCGCCGCAGATATGGCAGACCAGCCGCGCGCGCGCCTTATGATAGGTCATGCTCACGCTGCAGTGTTCGCACTCGCTCACAGTTCCGCAGTCTGGGCAAACCAACGACGACGAAAAGCCGCGGCGGTTCAGAAAAATCATCGTCTGCTCGGCGCGGTCAAGCCGGCAATAGATCGCCTCAATCAGCTCCTTGGAAAACAGCCCGTGCTGTCCTGTGCGCTGCGCCTCAATACGCATATCCACAATGCGGATCGCCGGCATCCGGCGATGATCCACCCGGACGGGAAGGTCGAGATAGGTGTATTTGCCGTTCTTCGCATTGCAGTACGACTCCAGCGCGGGGGTCGCCGAGCCAAGAACCACCGCGCAGTGTTCCATCCGGCCGCGCATCACTGCCGCATCGCGCGCGCTGTAGCGCGGCGCTTCATCCTGCTTATAGGTCGGCTCGTGCTCCTCATCCACCACGATCAAACCGAGATTTTCCACCGGCGCGAAAAGCGCCGAGCGCGCGCCGATCACAATCTGCGCCTCACCCGAGCGAATGCGGTGCCACTCGTCGTAGCGTTCGCCGTCCGAAAGAGAACTGTGCAGCACCGCCACCCGTTCCGGCTTGTCCGCAAAGCGGGCGCGGAAGCGGTCAACCGTCTGCGGCGTCAGTGCGATTTCCGGCACCAGCACAATCGCGCCGCGCCCCTGCTCCAGCGCATGAGCAATCGCCTGCAGATAAACCTCGGTTTTGCCCGAGCCGGTCACCCCGTGAAGCAGAAGCACCGGCGGCTCCGGTTCGGCCATTGCCCCGATTATTTTTTCAAGCGCGTCGGCCTGCTGCGGCATCAGCTTAAGCGGCTCGGTTTTTAAAATCTCAATCCCTTCGTGCGGATCGCGATAGATCGATTCGCTTGAAATCACCACCAGCCCCTTCTTCTCGAGGGTTTTGACGGTTCCGGCAGATACTTCTGCCTGAACCGTCAGCTCCGACAGGAGCATGGGGGAAGCCGTTTGCAAAACATCAATAACCGCCTGCTGTTTGGGCGTTAACGCAGACGGGACATCGCCAGGGTTTTCATCGTAGACGCGACGCCCTCGTCGCGTTAAAAACAACTCAAACTGTCCTTCCTTTAAAAACTTAGGGTTGTCTTCGATGTGCTGTTGGAATTTTAACAGGCTCTCTGCATTCCGAACAATGTGATCAAATGATTCCTTCTGCCAAACCGACCCTTTTCCTCCCCGCAGCTCATTAATTCTCCGGGTGGATATCGATTTCCAGCTTTGGACAATTGCAGAAAGTCGATGCTCTCCAATAGGTGTCAGCAGCGCATGAATATGATTTGGCATGACCACATAGCCTTCCAACCAATACTTCTGCCCGTTCTTTTTCTGGAATATCTCAACCAGTGCTTCACGCAACTCCGGCTGTTTCAGCAAACAGGAGCCCTCTCCGGCATCCAGCCATTGTTCAAACTTTTCTGTGAAACGACTCCGGTACTCCTTCTGCCACTCTGTTAAACGCGACGAGGGCGGCGCGTCTACGTTCTCTTCATCCGTCGGTCTAGGATTCTCCTCAAGCCACAAATCGCGTCCGCGTTTCCACCGATCGAGTTTCCCTTTTGGTAAAGAATCAGCCAGCCGGAAGGTGATGAAATAGGTCGTTCCGTCCTGCCGCCAGTGCGGGAGATTTCCACCCGATGGATACGAAACCGGATGCGCCGAATCAAAGCCTAAGAAACGCGACGAGGGCGTCGCGTCTACGTTTTTTTCAACCAAAGAAACCGTCAACTGCGTCTTGGCGCCGCTCGCTTTATTGCGCACCACAGCAGGCAGAACAGACCGCACACAGGTTTCAAACGGAGCGAGGTAATAGGCCGACATCCAGCGCGCCAGCTCCATCACCGTTTCGGTCACCAGCGATTTTTCCCCCAGCACCTTGCCGATCGGCTTGAGCTCGTCAAAATCGGACTTCTCCGCCAGACCCACCACAAAGCCGGTGACCGACCGCTTGCCGAAAGGAACCTCCACGCGCGACCCGATCTCGACGGCGGCCTGCAGCGATTCGGGAATCAGATAGTCAAACTCCCGATCCAGCGAGAGGTCGACAGCGACTTTGGCGATGCGGTTCATAGGGGAAAGACATTAGCCACGAAAAACACGAAAAGACACAAAAAATGAAAAGCGGCTCAGTGAGCCGCCCAGAAGAGAACCTTTTTCATAGTTCATCGTTCATAATTCATCATTCTCTCTATTCTCCAATGATCTTCACAAGGACGCGCTTGTCGCGCCAGCCGTCGAATTCACCGTAGAAAATCTGCTCCCACTGGCCGAAGTCGAGCTTACCCTCTGTAATGGCGCAAACGACCTCTCGCCCCATGATCTGGCGCTTCATGTGGGCATCGGCGTTGTCTTCGAACCCATTGTGAGCGTATTGACTGTGCGGTTTTTCCGGGGCCAGCTTTTCGAGCCATGTTTCGAAATCACCGAGAAGACCGCCCTCGTCATCGTTGATAAAAACGCTGGCGGTGATGTGCATGGCGTTGACGAGGCAGAGCCCTTCTTTCACGCCGCTCTCTCTCAGGCACTCATTCACCTGCGGGGTGATGTTGATTAAGGCGCGACGACCCTGCACCTTGAACCAGAGCTCTTTGCGGTAGGATTTCACAACTCAACCCGCTTGGCATCTTTCCACAGTTTTTCGAGATCGTAGAGGTTGCGCATTTCGAAGCTGAAGACGTGAATCATCACGCCATCATAGTCGGCGATCACCCAGCCGCTGTTGCCGGTGCCGGCGTGGCGCGACTCGCGGTAGTGATTGTCTTTGCAAAGCCGCTGTATTCCGTCGCCCAGCGCATTGAGATGCGGGGCGTTGGCTGCGGTGGCCACCACGAAGTAGTCGGCAATATTCGCCACTTCGCGCAGATCGAGAACCGTGATGTTCTCGGCTTTGCGAGCATCGAGAAACTCAACGGCTTTGGTCAAAAATTCGGGTACGTTTTCCATAAATTATTCCTTCAGGTGTAAAGATTGTGCTCAGCAATATACATTTCCACTTCGGCCGGCACAAGGGTTTGAATGCTCAGCCCTTCCGCAATTCTCATCCGGATCTCTGAAGCCGACACTTCAATCTCGTGAATCCGGATCAATCGGTCCAATATCCGGTTCTTCCAGAGATCAGGAAGCTGACACTGCTCAGCCACCGCAGAAGGGTCTTCCCCGCCCCGTCCGAGAGGCACCAACGTGCAGCACGCAAGGACATCCTCATAACGGTGCCAGCGATGCATCTCCTTCAGTGAGTCGAGGCCAACAATAAAAAACAGATTCGCTCCGGGATGATCCGCCTTCAGCTGCTCGAGCGTGTCGATAGTGTACGACACCCCGCCGCGCGAAAGCTCCAGATCCGACACCTCGAAGCGGAAATTATTGGCCGTTGCCAGTTCCAGCATTTCGAAACGGTGCCGCCCCTCGGTCGGCGTGCGGTGCTGCTTATGCGGAGAGACCGCCGTCGGCACAAAAATGACCCGGTCGAGCTCCAGCTGCTCCAGTGCATCCTGCGCAATGATCAAATGCCCGATATGCACCGGATCAAATGACCCGCCGAACACCCCGATCCGCTCTGTGATTTCTTCGTTCATTCAAATGGTTTCCAATGTTTGTAATTTATGACGCCACCGGTTTAAAAAATCTGCGCCCCAACGCAGTTGGTTTCCAATGATTGGAAAATCCTACCCCATTTTTTCCAATGTTTGGAAAAAAAGTTTCCAAACATTGGAAAAGCTAATTCCCATACCTGTAGAAGTATGGGATTTTCGGACATAAAAACGCCCCGGCGGTTAAGCCGGGGCGCAGATTATGATTAAACGTAAGATTAAGCCCCTAAGCACTGCGCCAGATCGGCTTCGGCGGTGGTGGTCGGTGCGATGTTGAATTTTTCAACCAGCACGTTGAGCACGGCGGGCGTAATGAACGCCGGCAGGGTCGGGCCGACTTTGATGTCCTTGATGCCGAGGTGCAGTAGCGTCAGCAGGATGCAGATCGCTTTCTGTTCGTACCAAGACAGGACGAATGAAAGCGGCAGGTCGTTGACGCCGCACTTGAAGGCTCCGGCTAATGCCACCGCAATCTGGATAGCGCTATAGGCATCGTTGCACTGTCCGATGTCGAGCAGACGCGGGATACCGCCGATGTCGCCGAATTCCATTTTATTGAAACGGAATTTACCGCAGGCGAGCGTAAGGATCACGCAGTCGTCCGGCACAGCTTCGGCGAAATCGGTGTAGTAGTTGCGTCCGCTTTTGGCGCCGTCGCATCCGCCGATCAGGAAGAAGTGCTTGAGCGCTCCGCTTTTGACCGCCTCGATGACGGTCGGGGCGACGCTAAGCACCGCGTTGTGACCAAAGCCGACCAGAATGGTTTTTTCCGGTTCGGTTTCAGCAAACCCGTCGGCTTCGAGCGCGGCGTCAATGACGGGAGCGAAGTTGCCGTCGTCGATGTGCTGCACACCGGGCCACTGAACAAGACCACAGGTGAAGATGCGCGCTTTATAGTTATCCTTCGGCTTCTGGATGCAGTTGGTGGTCATGAGAATCGCGCCGGGGAAGGCTTCGAATTCCGCGCGCTGATCCTGCCAGGCCCCGCCGTAGTTGCCGACGAGGTGCTTGTGCTTTTTCAGCTCGGGATAGCCGTGGCATGGAAGCATTTCACCGTGGGTGTAGATGTTGATGCCCTTGCCTTCGGTCTGCTCGAGCAACAGCGCGAGGTCTTTCAGGTCGTGGCCGGAAACCAGGATGGCTTTGCCTTCAACCGCATTGATGTTGACTGGAGTCGGTACGGGATGGCCGTAGGTGCCGGTGTTGGCTCCGTCGAGCAGGCCCATCACGGTCAGGTTGACCTCGCCGACTTTGAGGGCCAGCGGCAGAAGCGCGTCCACGGTCGGCGCGCCTTCTTTGAGATACGCCAGTGCTTCGTGGAAGAAAGCGAATACGCTGTCATCTTCTTTACCAAGAATGTAGGCGTGATCGGCATAAGCCGCCATTCCTTTCAGTCCGTACAGGATGAGTTCCTGCAGGCCGGTAATGTCGTCGCCCAGCGTACTTTTTCGGCTTTCAATACCGACCGCTTCGCCCTGCTTGATGAGGCCGTCGAGATCGGCGGCCGGTTCAAAGCCGGCCAGCGGCGCGCCGCGGCGGATGACACCGGCGATATCTTCGGGATCGAAGTTTACGTTGGTGACGGTGGTGAAAAGGCCTTCCATCACAAACAGGTCGGCCTCGCGGGTGCGACCGGCGGCCTGCGCCTTCACCGCAATCTGCTTACACACATCGACCAGCAGATCCTGAAGCGCGGCGGTGTCCGGATCTTTTCCGCATACGCCGAAGCTGGTGCATCCACTGCACTGCGCGGTCTGTTCACACTGATAACAAAACATACTCATACTATTTCTCCCTTTTAGTTTTCCAGATTCAATACCGAGGATTATGCTCACTTTTGAATTAAGGACATTGACTCAGGTCAAGAACTTCAAAAAAAGGAACCCCCGTGGAAACGGTCGTCAGCATATTCCTGAAATCGTGGGCTGTCATGGCAATTATGGCCCCCTATCTCCTGCTCGGATTTTTCGTGGCCGGAGTATTGGGTGCTTTTGTTCCGGTCAGCTTCATTGAGAACCACCTCGGTAAACGCGGCCTGTGGCAGATTGTAAAAGCCTCCCTGCTCGGCGTGCCGATTCCACTCTGCTCCTGCAGCGTCATTCCCGTCGCCGCCTCGCTGCGCAAACACGGGGCAACCCGCGGCGCGACCATCTCGTTCCTCACCTCTACGCCACAAACCGGCGTGGACAGCATCGCCGCCACCTGGGGGCTGCTCGGCCCGCTGTTCGCCGTCTTCCGCACCCTGATCGCCTTCATCACCGGAGTCATTTGCGGCACCGCTGTTGAGGCCTTCACCCCGCATACAGAAGACGTCGGCAGCGAATGCGCCGACGAACACTGTCCCTCCTGCAATCCAGCCCCGAAAGCACAGCGTTGGAAACAGGTTTTTGCCTACGGATTTGGTGTGCTGCCGCGCGATATCGGCCGCGCGCTGCTCATCGGCATCCTGATCTCCGGCCTGCTCGGCGCATTGGTTCCGGCCGACTTCTTCACCCGCCACCTCAGCTCCGAGTGGATCTCCATGCTCGCCGTACTGGGGCTGGGCATTCCGCTCTACGTCTGCTCCACCGGCTCCATTCCCATCGCCCTGGCCATGATCGGTATGGGCCTCTCCCCCGGCGCCGCGCTCGTTTTTTTGATTACCGGCCCGGCCACCAACGCCGCCACCATCGCCACCGTACTCAAAACCATGGGCAAAAAAGTCGTCGGGATTTATTTGATGACGCTGGCGGCCTGCTCGCTGGCTGCCGGATGGCTACTCAACCGGATTCTCTCCTCGCAGATGATCGTCGAGCAGGTCCACCATCATGAAGCCGGCGCCACATGGCTCGAACAAATCTGCGCGGTCATTTTAACCGCGTTGCTGATCACCGCCGCTCTGCCCCGCAAAAAACAGAGCTGCTGCGCCCACGATCACTGACGTTCCAATGGTTGGAACCCCGCCGCTGGCGGGGTGAACTTTTTTTGAGCAGATTCTTCCAAGCATTGGAAACAACCCACTCCGCCTGCGGCACCCCTCCAGTGGAGGGGATTTTCTTTGCGCTCTGTGCGTTCCTTCGCGGTAAAAAACTGTATTTGCACTGCTCGGCGCGCTCGGCGGTCGCGCCCTACCCAACATCCTGTCCATCCTGTTAATCTCGTCAAAAAAACCTGCATCCGCACTGCGGACGGCAGGGCCGGAGTCCCTTTAGCTTTTCCAGTATTTGGAAATTCATGATGCCAGCGGCGTTAAAAGAAGAAGGGTTTTTCCAAACATTGGAAAAACCCTTCATTCGTTCCGGTGGAGCTCTATGCCCCGATGCTATCGGTTATTTGTTTTGCATTGCGGCGCGGACGCGCAGACGCAGGGCGTTGAGCTTGATAAAGCCGGTGGCGTCGGTCTGGTCGTAGCCGCCCGCTTCGTCGAAGCTGACGAGCTCCGGGTTGTAGAGGGAGTTCGGGGACTGCCGTCCGATCACATGCACAGCGCCTTTGAAGAGTTTCACGCGCACATCGCCGGTGACGGTTTCCTGGCTCTTATCAATCGCCGCCTGGAGCATTTCACGTTCCGGCGCGAACCAGAAGCCGTTGTAGACCAGTGTGGCGTATTTCGGAATCAGGCTGTCGCGCAGGTGCATCACTTCGCGGTCCATCGTGATCGATTCGATCGCGCGGTGCGCATGGTGCAGGATGGTGCCGCCGGGGGTTTCGTAGATGCCGCGGTCTTTCATGCCGGTAAAACGGTTTTCGACAATGTCGATGCGGCCGACAGCGTGTTCGCAACCCAGCGCGTTGAGCTTGCGCATCAAAGCGGCCGGTGAAAGCGCTTCGCCATTGACGGCGACCGCATTCCCTTTTTCGAAGCTGATTTCAACAATCTCGGCTTCATCGGCGGCCTGCGATAGCGGCTTGGTCATGCACCACATATCTTCGTCCGGCTCGTTCCACGGATCTTCGAGCACGCCGCCTTCGAAACTGATGTGCAGAAGATTGCGGTCGGTGCTGTAGGGTTTCTTGGCGGAAACCGCGCACGGGATGCCGCGCTCTTCGAGATAGTTGATCATGTCGGTACGGCCCTTGAAGGGGAAGTCTTCCGGCATGCGCCACGGGGCGATGATTTTGATGTCGGGTTTGATGGCGTAAGCGGTCAGTTCGAAACGAACCTGATCGTTGCCTTTTCCGGTCGCGCCGTGGCAGATGGCCTCTGCGCCCTCTTCGAGAACGATATCCATCATGCGCTTGGCGATCAGCGGGCGGGCAATCGAGGTGCCGAGCAGATAGGTACCTTCGTAGATGGCGTTGGCCTGCATGATCGGGAAGATATAGTCCTTGGCGAACTCCTCTTCGATGTTGTCGACAATGCATTTCACCGCGCCGTGTTTGAGCGCCTTCTCTTCAAGACCGTCGAGTTCCTCTTCCTGCCCGACATTCGCGCAGTAGCAGATCACTTCGGCATCATATTTTTCCTGCAGCCAGGTCAAGAGCACCGTGGTGTCCAACCCGCCGGAATAAGCCAGTACAACTTTCATTCTCTCTCCTAAAGTGGGACAGGCTTCCAGCCTGTCACCGTTGCTCAGCAGACAGGCTGGAAGCCTGTCCCACATTAATTAAAACGGGATATCGTCGTCAAATTCGCCGGGGGCTTCGGCATCGGACGGCAGCGGCGGACGGTCATCAGCCGCGGCGGCGGGAGCCGGAGCGGCAGCGCCTTCGCCACCCTCGATTTTCCAGCCGACGAGGTTGTTGAAATAACGCCCGTTGTATTCACGACCGCGGATATCGAAAGAGACTTTGATTTCCTGTCCTTCAGTCAGATTGTCGAGCAGGCTCACTTTGTCCTGCAAAAATTCCAGATTGATATCCTGCGGGTATTTACCGTCTTCGACGGTCACCACCACTTCGCGCTTAGTGAATCCGCTCGCAAAGGTCTGCGGTTCCTGAATCAGTTTCACTTTTCCTGTTAGATCATATGCCATGTTGTTCTCCTTAAAATTCCAAAGGTTGGAACTATCGGCCAACTCGCATCGGAATTCAACTATTCTCGTTAATTTGTAGGGCGGGTCCTTCGCCGCTCTTCGGCGGAAAGTTCTACCAACCGTTCCCGCCCTGCAAATACAGAACCCCAATTGTAGGGCTGGAAAGGTTCCCCTGAGGGGAGACAAACCCGCTACAAAATATGTTGCCAAGAAGCTCGGTCTTAAAACCTGGCGGTTTGTGAAATTCTAAAAATCTCAGGCTGACCCGTTTTCACGAGGGTTGGAAGATGGGAACCGCGAATTGCGCGAATGGACGCGAATACACGCGAATTATTTTTTGAGAAGCTCCGAACAGGCGGTTTTGACGGGATCAGAAGAGGTTTCGGATTCGGTCAGGTCGCGGATTAGTTTTTTTAGAGTTTTATCCAAGTTTGGAATAGACCCTGCAACTTTCAGTGCCGAGAGAATGGTCGGTTCGTGTCCCGAGGCAAGCATGGATTCAAGAGATGCGTTAAAATCTCTCTGTTTTTCGACTGACGCTTTGGAGATATTTTCAGCGACGTATTTCAGCAGGTCTTGATTGGTTCTTCTCCAGTTAATATCAAACCCGTTAATTTTCGTGACCAGTGTGTTGAAAAAAATATCTGCACCGCGCTTGTTGGCTATTTGTGCATAGCTCGATTCAAGTCCCGCTAGATTTCTGTCGGCAACAGGTGCTTTCACAAGCCTATCAGCGACTAACTCTGCATCTTCTTTCGATATGGATGCACGCCAGCATGTGTTGACGCCAACGTGTATTGAGACATCAAGAAACTGATTGTTTGTGATGCAAAAAATGATTTTTTCTTTGGTTTCCGGAGTCTTTTTCCCAGTTAGAAACTCTAAGCATACATCAGCCCATTTCTTTAGGTGTATTCGGTTGGGGAGGTGGTCAAATATTTTGACCATGAAAGAGTCCATTATCTCCGTGACATCCCAGTTGGCTTTTTTAATTTTTGCCAGAGTAGCTTCTACCTGTTCTGTGCAGGGTGTGTTGCCGGGGATTCGGGCCAGATATTGTTTGGTGCAACTTTGCACGAGGGTGTTCCACTTTGCCTGATCCTGAGGTGTTCCGATAAATTTGAATATCCAGTCGTTGCCATTTTGTGTCAGGCGTGTTCCGAGTGAGGTGCCCAGGACGGCAAGTTGTTCTTCTGTGAAGGCGTAGAGGATAGGCTTCAGACGCTCATAGAAGTATTCGACGAGATCGCCGGACTGTTTAGCCAGAATCTGCTCGTGGAGATGGCCAAAGAACTCAGAGACATTCTCCTTGTCCATGCGTTGAAGCAGTTCGGTAGCGGCATGCCATGCAGTATTAAAATCCGGACCATCGTTTGGTTTTTCAAAGGCTGTTTCCCACAAATCTTCTTCCATGATCTGTAGGAGAGTTTCGTAACAGGTTTCGGGGTTGTTCCCGATCAAATGAAGCCCGACGGTTGTCTGTGTTGTGTGCTCGGTATCCTCTTCATCTGCCGGGATCCAGCCCCCGATTAAAATCTCTTGTCCGATTGGTGGCAGTAGGCCAACGCTGTTTTCTCGGGCCTCTGGCAAACAGTCATTGATTTGAACGATAATTTCTTCTGCGAGCACGGCTTCTTCATTTTTCGAATCGGAGCCCGGGCGGAGCACGCCGTGGAGAACATGACCTAAATACTCTACCGCTGAATCCGGCATCCTGTTGCCTACGTTGAAAAACAGCTTAGCCTTTTCTTCTAGAGGCGCATCCAGCTCAATGTTGCTCCAGAACTGTTCCTGTTCTTCAAGAGAGAGTTTTACAACAGCTTCTGCGAATTCATCTATCCGCTTAAACGAGTTGAGCACTTCGTCTTGGTACTGCGTATTTTTGAGCAGGTGATGGAGCGAGTTCGTGACGTAATCAAGGCCGGACGGGTTTTCTTTGGCGTAATCCAAAATGAATGCGAGATGTGCCTGAATCTTTTTTGGGGTCTTCCCTGTTTCGATTTTACCGTTAAGCCATTTAAATACCTGATTGCGATGCTCTTCCGATTCAGGGATTGCTTTTAGGAATTGCTCGGAATTATTGGCAAGAACAGCCCTGTGCAGCTCACCCTGACGCGGAACGCCACGCAGTTCGGGGTCGGCCTGTCCGTGGATCAGAAGTTCTGCGGTGCTCATGTCAATCGCGGAAAGTTCCCGAAGCATTTCGCCAGCTTTTCTTAATGTGTTTTTGAAGCGCATTCGCTCCAGCCTGTTTTTCTCTTTTATTTCTTCCAGATTACACAGTTCGTCGTATTTTCGATCGCAGAGGAGCGCGAGGCGCCCAGGAGCCGGAGCAATAAGGTCGTTGTAAATGCAGGGATACGTTTCCCGGAGGGCGACGATTGCAAGCAACGTGTTGGTCAGGTCGCTCAGGTCTTCAAGCAAACCTCTCTCCTGACTCAACTCGACTCTGCGCATCGCGGTTTTAAAGGCATTGATCAGCTTTTTGACCTGTCGGGGGTCTTTCGGTGACACCGCATGAATCAGATTGCGGATTGCTTGCAAATCCGTAATGCCGATCTCTTTAGCCAGGTCTTCGGCATATTGAGTCAAATCCTGCGGCAGAAGCTGATCCATCCGGACGATCACATCGAAAAATTTCCGCAGCAGTTCTTCGCTTTGATAGTCGTGGTAGCGCCCGCCTTCATCCCCCGCATCATGGCCGTCCGCTTCAAGCGCCAAGACAACCTGCTTTTCGTCGCATGGCACGAGGAATCTGCAAAATATCGGATGGCTCTTGCTTTTATCAGTCCAGCTTTTACAGGCACCAAGTTGCCGTATAGCAGCCAAAGCTTCTGTTACGGTTTCGGGGTCGCAGCGATCAATATCATCAACAATGACCAGAATCTCCCTCTGTCCGTTTTTACAAAATCGTGATGCAAATACTCTGAAGTAGTCAGCAAATTGTTCAGGATAACGGATGGCATGGCTTTTTATGCTTTGATCGCTTCCCATATATAAAGAAACTGTTCGCTCTACTCGGCTCCGTGCGAAAAGAAAAAGAGCACTCAGGACAGAGATGAAGACCTGAAAAACGGTCATTATGGTTTCTTGGTATTGCTCGTTCCATCGCGATAGATTCAGCAGATACCCCAGCAGTAAAATGATGCCCAGAGCCGTTACAGGCACCCACCAGAGTTTCAACGTAATTTTTACGAAACATTTAAACCAGTTTTTAAGGGTGTCTTTCGGCGTGGCGGTCATTTCCGGCAGAGCGGCGAGCCCCGCTTCTTTCTTCAGCCTTTCAGCCGTTTTAGGACTTATGTTTTCGAGGATTTCTAAAAGCAACTGTCGGCGTATTGAGTCTCCTCTGGCTTGCCATGCATTAAAATAAACGACTTTGATTTTATCCCCGTGAGTTGCTTCCAGCTTTTGAGTGAGTTTTTGGGCAACATAGCTTTTGCCTTGCCCCCACTTTCCGAACAATCCAACAGATATGCCCGGGCTGTTTGAGCCGGATGAGAAGATTTCTGTAAGAAGGTCCGCATAGACATCATGGTTGAACGCATCTGCTGTCGTGGTCGTCGTCGAATCTTTCAACAGTCGGAGTGTTTTTATGTTGCTCATGGATGCCTCACTTTCTGGAATACCGTTTTCCAGACATTGGAAGAAAAATTTCCAATGCGTGGAACGGTTTTACTGGTCGATTAATTCTCATGGGAAAAGGCTTTTTGCTGGAGGGCGGTGAAGAGGTTTTCGGTTTCGGCGCATTCATTATCTGTGCTTTCACTCAACCGCTACCACGGTGTTGTACAACCCGTAATGAGTCAGTCCCTCATGGCTTTCGATGCCGGTGTAACGGAGCGATGCGTCTTCATAGCGGCGGAAGGCGAATACGGCCTGATTCATCTGTTCGGTGTTGAACACGCGCAGTCTCACAAGCAGGTGGAAGTCCTCAACGGTCAGGCCGGTGACGGTCTGGAACAAGTCGGGCTCCAGCTTGGTGATCACGTCCTGCAGGGTATTCTCGCGGAAGTCAGTCAGGTACATAAACGCCGGGATGCGCGTTGCAAACTTTCTTAGCTTTTCCTGAACGAGCTTGCGCTTGGATTTGTACTCTCTCTCCTCGTCGCTGAGTTCCTTTTTCTCTGTCTTGGTCAGCTCGCCGTCTCGGGCCTTTTTCTTGAGCTCTTTGACCTTCTCGCTCTTATTGATAATGGTTTCGATGATGTTGTCGCCCAGCGCTCTCCAGCCTTCAATGCGCTCCACAGCAGCCATCGCTTCGGGATTGTCGAGAATGCGGCGCAGCGTACCGTTGTCTACATTAACGAGTGTTGGGCTATCCCATTTTTTAGCTAATAAAGTGGCCGACGTACCCGCCATTGCAATATCGAGGATTCCGCCCGCGTCAACCTGCGTCATATTTGCGCCGTCATAAGCCAGCACCGGCAGGAAGGAAACGAGATCCCTGACTGCGGTTTCCGGGTTCGGCTCGTTGGGTGACAGGCCGATGCCGTACTCCGAGAGCTGCCGCAGGGCGCGTGTGGGCGCGAAGTCGAAAACAAAACAGGCCGGTTTAAGGATTTCTTCCTCGTTCGGATCATCGCCGTTCGGATTTTTAATCGACCAAGGCGACTGCACGCGGAACGCGGCCTGAAAATAGGTCTCCGGCGACGTCAGATTGCGCAGCATCAGGATGGATGACCATTGAGGCACCGTGACCCCGGTGACGAGCTTGCCGCACGACAGCACAATCGTTTTTGTATCAAATCCGCTCCCGATCTTTTTCCGTACAGGCGGCAGTGCATCCAGCCCGATCCCTGCCGAAGCACCGGCGCAAACAAGCACTTTGTAGTCATGCCAAAAGGTATTTTGCCTCTCGGCCAGCAGATTGGCCATGGCGTGGCAGGCCACGACATTCGGCATAAACCAGAACGAATGCTGGAGGTATGGAAGAAGGCGCACATCCGAATAGGGAAACGGCGGACGCGTTCCCGTCTTTAAATGTTCGACTGATCTGGGCGCGTACCCGCCGCGAATAATATCCAGCCACTTTTGGACATCACTCTTATGCTTGAACTGGGCAAGAACGCCCTTACCCGACGCCTCAAAGAAGGCGTTGAGATCAAACTCATCGAACTCCCCGGCACTTGCAATGGCCAACAGCTCCTCCGGCATCTGGTAGGTCAGCAGGCGCATTTGCGGCAGGGCACCGTAAGGATTTCGTTTGCCTGGATTCTCGCCCGCGAACTCTTCTTTGGCGCGCTGCTCATCGGTGTACGTCCAGTTAAAAATCTGCTCTTCAATAAACTCGCCCGTGGCCAACGCCTTGAACGGCGTACCGGATAGGTAGAGATAAGCCTTGGTTGTGATCGGCAGGAATTCGGCTTCCTTCTCCGCAAGCTCGCTGAGATCCTCATTCACATTTTCGAGACCGGCGGCGTATTCCAGTTTGGTTTCCTTCAGGGCATCCTCTTCCCCCTCGAAAAGCTCTTTGGCCGTTTCACGCCACGCGCCGAAGTGATATTCGTCGAAAACCACAAGGTCCCAGTTCACCTCGTGAATCCATTCGTTCTTGGGCTTGATGTTTCCCGCCGAATCGCGGCCCAGCAAATCCTGGAACGAACCGAAATAAACAGCTGGTGTCTTGCGGCTGACCTTGCGCGGGTCGCCGTCCGTGTTTCGGGAAAGGTACTGCCATCCGTCAAAATCGACATGGGACTCCAAATCCGTCCGCCACGCATCCTCAACAGCGGGCTTGAACGTCACCACCAGCACACGCGTGGCTCCCAGCTTTTTTGCCAACTGATAGGCAGTGAAGGTCTTGCCGAAACGCATCTTTGCGTTCCAGAGGAAGCGCGGAACCGCGTGCATATCCTCTTTCCATATGGAATGGAAATAGTCATGCGTCTTATTCACCGCTTCGGCCTGTTCGCGGCGCATCGGGAAGGTTTCGTGATGCGTGCCGGTGAACCGTTCCCCCGTGCGCAACTCGGCAAGCGCGGTCTGCACATCTTTGACGGTGCAGCGCATCCACTCCAGCTCGGTGTTTTCAAAGCCCTTTGCAACAAGAGCTGCCCGCACTTCGTGGTCGGAAAAAATGCTACCGTCATCCCGCTCGGCGGATTCATCCAGCTCGATTTTATAATTTCGGATCGCGGCGGTTTTAAGCTGCTCGGCTACGCGCTGTTTTACATCCCGCGTCGTCTGCCCTACCTTGAGAAGCTCCTTGTGCGCCTGATCGTCAATCGAATAGGCATAAACACGCGGACGGGCTTCCGGCTTTGGCTCCAGGATTTGCTCGATGGGTTTACTCACTGTCTCGCTCCTCCATAGCGGCTTCGATCAATCGGCGCTCCTTCTCGATCTCCAGCCGGAGCTGTTCTTCGCTGGGCAGGTTGGGCAGATATTTCGAGGCAAAGATTTGTTTGCGGTCGTTCAGCACGGAATAACGAGCAACCGTTTCGCACTTTTCGGTGCAAAGGATCAGGCCGATGGTGGGGTTGTCATCGGGGGCGGTGAAGATGCCGTCGAACATGCGCACGTACCCATCCATCTGCCCCACATCGCCATGAGTGATTTTCCCGATTTTCAGATCGATGAGCAGGTAAAACTTCAGCTTGCAGTGGTAGAAAACCAGATCGATAAACCGATCCTCGTCGTCGATACGGATATGCTTCTGGCGGGCGACAAACGCGAATCCGGTTCCCAGCTCCAGCAGAAAATGCTGCAGGTGGGTAATGATCGCCTGTTCGACCTCCGATTCATGCAGCTCGGCAAAGCTCGGATACCCGAGAAATTCCAGAACATAGGGGTTTTTCAGGATCTCGTCGGGAGCCTGCGCAGTTTTTTGCAGATGCCGCCCTTCGGCAATCATCTTTTCCGGCTGCTGCGCATGCAGGGAACGCTCGTAATATTGCGTATGAACCTGACGCTCCAGCGTCCGCTTGCTCCATCCGCCCTCTATCACCTCCCGCTCATAAAAATCGCGCGCCTGTGTGTTTTCAACCCGCATCAATACGCGGTAATGCGACCACGACAGCTGCGGCGAAAAGCCTTGCAGGGATTCGCTCCCCGCCGGGGAGCTTTTTCCAACCGGAACCAATTCCGTACCCGGCGGGTACGCTTTTCCCTCTTCAAGAGATCCTGTACCCACTGGGTACGAAATTGTAATTCGTTCACTATAAGCTATATAAAATCTTCTGAACAACTGAAGATTCTCCTCGGAAAACCCCTTTCCGTACCGTTCATTCAGCCGAATCGACAGCTCTTCGATGACCTTCTTGCCATATTCCGCCCGCGCTGCGCCGCCCTGCAGCTCCTCGACGATTTCGCGGCCGATCAGCCAGTAGGCCCACACCATATTGGAGTTGACCACCCGGACCACGTTGCCTCGCGCCTCCTCCAGAATCGAAACAATCCGCCCGAACAGCGCCTCCGGCGGTTCCTGTGCGTTGGTCTGGGCGGGCTTAGTCATCTAAAAAACTCCCCTGGATTTCCATCGGGCGGACAATTTTTTCTATGAATTCGATCTCACTTTCCGAAATTCCATATTTTGCATAAAGATCTTCGTCCGTCCATTTCCGGTTCCAATCTTGCGAAGGAACAAAGGTGTAAACCTTACGCGTTGTGTCCTGTGATGGCTTGTGCAGGAGAATCAGAAGCCGCGTCAATCGACAAGAAATATAGGACAATGCGCTTTCCGCCTCATTATGCGTGTTAAACGGGCCGATGCATAAATAGGTTTCTGTAGATATGCTGCCAGGCTCCCCAACAAATGGCGTGCTTAGAATTCTGTGCGGGTAAGTGTCTTTATTGCCTGTCCCTGGAGCGGCCCGACCAATGTAAATTTTCCACTTATCGATAAGCTCGGTGTTTGCAGTTACCGAATCTCTAGCGATATATCCTTTGCCGCCGTTCTGGTAGACCAGCAAGTCGCTAGTGCGTTTAGTTTTCTTACCCTGGAAATATGTGCGAAGACCAAATGGGCGAAGAGAACTAACTAGTTGGTCGAAACGCTTGCCTTCAGGCAATAATAAAGAGGCGGCCTGCCCAGTCTCTGTGGCCATCACTTTTTTGAGAATCGATAACCCTTCATTAAAACGAATAAATACATCTGCGCCTTCTTCAAGTAGCGGGCGTATGGCTTTTGATACCGGCCAGTCCTTGAAATGTGTGGAAACCTGACACGCTCCGGGATTGTCCCGATCCCAAAGAAAATAGCAAACACCGCCTTTAAGCCCAACTCCAGGAAAGACATCGGAAGCGGTAAGATAGTCAGCGATTGAACGTAAGCGATTGTCAGTCAGCATTGACTCCCTAAACTCGTCAAGTCCCCTGCCGCCAGCGAACCAACGAGCCGGAATAATCATCAATAGATAACGGGGGTCCAAAGCCTTTGCTTGCTCTACAAAATGTTGATAAATGGGCACCGCACTTTTCCCAAAACCACCATCGTCTAACTGATAAGGCGGATTTCCAATAATGACGTCGAATTGCATATTTTCTTCTCCAAACAACTCGGCAACCCGAGTCTTTATGTCGTCGGTATGGATGAACGCATAGGCGTGGGTCTCCAACCCTTCGCCACGATCAAAGGTACTTTGGCTTGCTCCACAATAAACACATTTTCCATTTTTCCACGTATGATCCAAACGCTCGAACCAGATGTTTCCGGCATCGCTTTCAAAATTCTTGGCAATGGAGTGTTCGCCGTTGGCGTGCTTGGTGCAATAGAGGCTGCGCCGCGCTAGCAGACTGGTGATCTGCGTAATGGCGATGCCATACACCTGATTGGTCAGAATGTGGTCAACCCGTTTTACAAGGTCCGGAATTTCTTTTTCCAATCCCTGGACAAGACGGCGGGTGATTTCGCGCAGGAATACACCCGATTTTGTAAACGGGTCGAGAAACGTTACCGACGAGTCCGCCCAGATATTCGCGCCGTCGAACTCGGCGGCCCATGCTTCGGCCAGCGTGTCGAGCATCCGGTTGGCAAACTCCGGCGGTGTGAACACCTCGTCGTTGGAGAGATTAGCGATACACGTCAGAATATCCGGGTTGCGGTTGCGCAACGTAAAGCTGGCCTGATTAATCATCTCCACCGCCCTCCAGCAGGATTCCATCTTTGGCATTGAGTGGAGAAACTACTTTCTTCCCGGTTTTGGCTTCCAGTTCCAGCCGAGCGTTTCGGGCCACTTCCCCGCCTTGCCGCGCAACCTGCTTGTGCTGATGGAAGGTGTCGGGATCGGTTACTTCGGAAATTTCCTTGGTGGAGAGTTCGGCGAGCATGTTCAGCACCAGCTCTTTATTGGTCATGTTATCGCGCAGGTTTTCTTTTTTGAGTCCTTTGTGCTGTTTGTATTCCTTGGCGGTCTTGTCCGCCCAGGTTTTATAGATGATGTCGGTCAGCGCGGCAAACTGCACGCCCTCTTCCAGCCCGTGCTTTTTCCACTCGTCGGTGAGTTCCTTGCGGATCTCAATGGATTTCAAACGCTGGTTGATCCATTGGTCCGAGTAGCCGAGGCGCTTATAGTCTCTCATCGCCTGCTCAATGGAGAGCTCCGGATCCTGAATCTGGTCGATGCGCTCGCTGGCGACCTGCGCCATCCAAAGCTTAAACGGCTCCGCTTTGGGAGAAGGGATAGATTGAATCAGACGAAAAAGCTGTTCGGTCGTCGCGCAATCCGTTTTCCGCATTTTGCCGTCAGCAGCCCGCATTTTCAAAGCGTTACAATTTGTAACGGTTTGGTTTCCCTCATCCTTCAGCCGCTTTTTCAGCACGCGCCAATAGACTTGCGGGTTGGGGCTGTCTGTTAAGGCAGCGACTACATCCACAATGGAAAAATACCACGTTTCTGCCTCATCGTCCCAGAGCGAGCGTATGCTGCGTTGCTCAAATACCTGAATGGCTTCTTTTTTTGTCATCGTTGTCCTCCTTTGCAATCAGCCAGCTCGCTAATGGTCATCGGCGGATAGGTCTTGGCAGGTTGGAAAATCTCATGTCTGCCGAGATTGGCGAAAAGCGAGTCCTCCGCGCTGAAGGATGACGAAAGGGTCAGAGAGTCCAGGCGAAAGTCGCGGCGCTGGAATTTTCCCTTGCCCAGATAACCCCACTCGGCAAAGGTAATCGCCTGATCATCATGGGTGCGCATTTTGAGCGCGTCGCCATGCACAAGGTTTTGCGACAGCACGTAGAATGCCGCCCGATAGAGGTCGTCTGACTCATCCAGATTCAGATGCCCCGCGAGAATCTCCAGTAAATTCGCTCGGCAGTCAGAGATGTTATCAGGCAACAGTTCGATGCCATAAATGCACATAATCGCGAGCAACGCATAGTGCCGTCGCTCAAAGTCGGATTTGCCGTACTTGAGTTCCACGGCAGCCAGCTTGCGACGCAGCACCTGAACGAGAAAGTTGCCGTCCCCGCACGCCGGTTCCAGAAAACGGGAGTCAATGCGCTCTGTCTCGCCCTTCACCAGATCAAGCATTGCCTCCACCATCCACGCCGGGGTGAAAACCTCCCCGTGATCGGCAACCCGTTCTTTCGACTTTATTTGACCCTCGTTCACACGTACCGCCTGTAATTTCCAAAGACTGGAAAGTTTTTACCGGATTCCTCCAAGGGTTGGAAGCACAGGCCTCAGGAAAGAATCGGCATCCCCAACCTCTTGAAGGCGGGGCGGCAGGCGGGACTCCTGCGGAAGCCGCCGGAGGGGTTCACAAAACAGATATCATATCGGTTTTGCGATTACTCGCGGCTACAACGCTAAGTAATCCTATACTTTTCGCAGCGCGGAACGAGCGAGAGCGGAACACGCACCAGCACTTCGGCAACGGGGCCTTCGTACGTTTCCTCCAGCACGGTGGCCGAGTTCTGCAGCAGTGCCAATAGACGGCCCTCGGAGAGCGGGATTTCCAGCTTCATCAGCTCTTTATCGCCTTTGAGGCAGTCGGAGAGCTCGTCGAGCAGTCCGTCCATGTTTTCACCGGTCACAGCGGAAACGGCGACGGAGCGACCTAAGGTGCGGGCGAGGCGTTTCGCGGCGCCGGCGCCCGCCTCGGTATCAATCTTGTTGAGCACGCAGAGCACCGGCTTTTCTTCCGCGCCGATCTCCTGCAGCACCACGTTGACCGCGTCGATCTGTTGCTCGACCTGCGGATGCGAGCAGTCGATGACATGCACAATCAGGTCGGCCTCCACCACCTCTTCGAGTGTGGCTTTAAACGATTCGACCAGATTGTGAGGCAGTTTGCGGATAAACCCGACGGTGTCGGTGATCAGGCAGGGCTCACGATTGGGCAGTTCCACCTGCCGCGTCGTCGGGTCGAGTGTGGCAAACAGCTGATCCTTTACGTAGATGTCCGCTCCGGCGAGGCGGTTGAGCAGAGTCGATTTGCCGGCGTTGGTGTAGCCGACGAGCGAAACGAGCGCCCAGCCGTGGCGGCGGCGCCCACGGCGCTGCTCGGCGCGGCGGATCTTCACTTGTTTCAACTCGGCCGTCAGGGTGATGATCAGCTCCTGAATGCGGCGGCGGTCCATCTCGACCTGAGTTTCCCCCGGCCCCTTCATGCCGATGCCGCCCTTCTGACGCTCCAGATGGGTCCACATATTCCGCAGGCGCGGCAGCAGGTAGTGGTGCTGAGCCAGCTCCACCTGAAGACAACCCTCGCGCGTCTGCGCGCGCTGGGCGAAAATATCGAGGATCAGCTGTGTGCGATCAACCACCCGCACGCCGATGATATTTTCCAGGTTTCGGCCCTGCGCCGGAGAGAGGTCTTCGTCGAAAATCACGAGATTGGCGTTTTCTTCGAGCACACGGCGGCCGATCTCTTCGGCTTTCCCCTTGCCGATGTAGTGTCCGGCCTGAATTTTAGACTGTTTGCAGAGAATCTGCGAAAGCACCTCGGCTCCCGCGCCGGCGGTCAGCTGCGCCAGCTCATCGAGCGTATCGCGCACCTCCCACTCCTCGCTCTGCCCGCGCACCCACACGCCGACCAGGATGGCCCGTTCTGTCTCTTTATTATTTGTTTTATACGTTTCACTCATAGAAGCGAGAGATGAAACGCCATGCGTTCGCGCATAGCAACCCAAAACAGACGCAGGAAGGCCGGATAATGGGCATTCCGGACCCCTCAAGGACGCTTTCATTCCCGCGTCCGGCGCTGCGCTTGATCATCCCCCCCGCCCTATCGAGGGCCAAAAACCCCTTGACCCTCTCCTATAAGGGGCGTAAATTCCCCGCTTTGCAGTTGGTCTTGGGTTGAGAGTGGGCTTCTACGGTCTGCTCTTTTTTACTCAAAGGCCTTTAGATTTTTGACAGCTTGGAGGACACGATGAACAGCGAATTAAGTGCCGTTGTAGATTATATGGAGCGTGAACGCGGGGTCGACCGCGAGACGATTATTGAAGCCATTGAGTCTGCACTGCAGAATGTGGCGGATAAAAATTCGGGCGATGCCGAAAACCTCCGCGTCAATATCGACCGTGACACCCTCGACATCAAGGCGTTCGCTACGAAAAAAGTCGTGGTGGCCGTTGATGACCGCTATCGCGAAGTCAGCCTGGCTGAAGCCCGCCGCTCCCAGCCCGAAGCTCAGCTCGACGAAATGATCGAAATCGAGTCCACTCCCCGCAATTTCGGTCGTATCGCCGCCCAGACCGCCAAGCAGACAATTCTCCAGAAAATCCGTCAGGCGGAAAAGAGCAACATTTACGAAATCTATAAGGATCGCGCTGGCGAAATCGTCACCGGCTCCGTGCGCCGCTTTGAGCGCAGCACCGTGGTCATCGACCTCGATAACGGCGCCGAAGGCATGATGCCCTCTAAAGAACGCGTCCCGACCGAAGAATACGAAGTCGGCGAACGCATCCGCGCTTACATCGTCCACGTGGAAGAGCGCGAAGCCGGGCCGGATATCCTGCTCTCCCGCAGCCATCCGGACTTTGTCCGCCGCCTGTTCGAGCTGGAAGTCTCGGAAATCTCCGACGGTACGATGGAAATTAAAGGAATCGCCCGCGAGGCCGGCTACCGCAGCAAAGTGGCGGTCATTTCTCACGACGAGCGTGTCGATCCGGTCGGCGCCTGTGTCGGGATCCGTGGCATGCGCGTTAAAAACATCGTCCGCGAACTCAACGGCGAGAAAATTGATATTGTCCGCTGGAGCGAGGACACGAAGGCCCTCGTTACCAACTCACTGGCCCCGGCCAAACTTAAAGCCGTCGATATCGATGAGGCGACTCACACCATTACGGTCACCGTGGACGGTGATCAGCTTTCGCTGGCGATCGGCAAGCGCGGACAAAACGCCCGCCTCACCTCCAAGCTCATCGGCTGGCGCGTCGACATCCAGAAGGATGAAGAGGCGATGGACTTCGAAGAGCGCGTTGCCGCCGCAGTTGCCAAACTGGCGCTGATCGACGGCATTGGCGACGAATGGGCCGAGAAGCTGGTTTATGCCGGCTTCCTGAGCATTGAAGGGCTCATGGCTGCAGAAATTACAGACCTCCTCGATGTGATCGAGGACATCACACCCCAACAGGCGCAGGCCCTTTGGACTGCCGCAGAAAAAGCCTACACGGCGCAACATGGTGATATTGAAGAATGAAAGTTCACGAATTAGCAGTAGATTTGGAAGTGTCGGTTGAGGAACTCCTTGAGATTCTCGGCGATGTAGAGATTGAAGCGTCCGACGGCGAAAGCCTGCTGGCCGATGCCGAAGTGGCCGTTGTTTGCGACGAGCTCGGCTTCGCCTCGATCGACGAGGCCCGCGCCGCCAAAGCGGAGACAACAGCCGCCGCGCCGGCACCGGTTGCGGAAGAGCCCCCTGCTCCGGCAGCGGAGGAAACTCCGGCTGGCGATGAAGCCCCGGTTGCTGAAGAACCGGTCGTTGAAGCCGCTCCAGTCGTTGAAGCCGCTCCGGTTGTTGAAGAAGAACCTGAAGAGGAAGAAGATAAAACCATCATCTTCCCGAAACCGCAGGTGGCTGTCAAAGAACTGGCCGAGCAGATGGGCATGAAACCCAACCAGCTCATCGCCGAGCTGATGCGAATGAACATCTTCGCCTCCATCAATCAGGACATCGATATCAAGGTCGCCAAACAGATCGGCGAAAAGCACGGCTTTACGATTGAGCATAAGAAGAAAGAGAAGCCGCAACCCAAACTGACAGCGGAGAAAAAATCCCGCACGCCGATCGCGCCCAAAGAAGAGGATCGGCCCGAGGATCTCGAAATCCGCCCGCCGATCGTCACCTTTATGGGCCATGTCGACCACGGCAAAACCTCCCTGCTCGACCGCGTCCGCAAAACCAAAGTGGTTGATGGCGAATCCGGCGGAATCACCCAACACATCGGTGCCTACACCGTAGATATGGATGACCGTCAAATCACCTTCCTTGACACGCCCGGCCATGCCGCGTTCACCGCGATGCGCGCCCGCGGAGCCAACCTGACCGATATCGCCGTACTGGTTGTCGCCGCCGAAGATGGCGTGATGCCTCAGACGATTGAAGCCATCAAGCACGCTCAGGCCGCCGGCGTCTGCATCATCATTGCGATGAATAAAATGGATCTGGCCGCCGCCAACCCCGACCGCCTCAAACAGCAGCTCAATGAGCACGGCGTCATGGTGGAAGACTGGGGCGGAAGCATCGGCTGTATGCCGGTCAGCGCCGAAACCGGTATGGGTATCGACGAACTGCTCGAACGGATCTCGCTTGAAGCCGAAATGCTCGAACTCAAAGCCAACAAGCATAAAAGCGCTTCCGGCTACGTGATTGAAGCGCAGATGGAACCGGGCATGGGCCCGACCGCCACCCTGCTCGTGCGCGACGGCACGCTCAAAGTCGGCGACAGCGTGATCTGCGGCGCTCAGTATGGCCGCATCAAGGCGCTGATCGACTGCCAGGGCAAAAAGGTCCGCACCGCCGGCCCTTCCTACGCCGTGAAATGCCTCGGCCTGACCGGTGTCCCCAAAGCCGGCGATGAATTCACCGTCTGTTCGAACGACAAAGAGACCAAACAGCTCTCCGTAGAACTGATCGCTGAACAGAAAGAGCAGGAGCTCACCAACGCGATGCCGAAAAACAAGCTATCGCTCGACGACCTGTTCGGAGATGCAAACAGCGGTAAAATCAAAGAACTTCCCCTCATCGTGAAATGCGATGTGCAGGGATCGATTGAAGCCATCCAGCACTCACTCGAAGGCATCAAAAGCGACAAGGTGAAGCTGAACATCCTCACCAACGATGTCGGCAACATCACCACCAACGATGTCATGCTCGCCAGTGCGTCCAACGCGATTATCCTCGGCTTCCACGTCGCCAAAGAAAACGGCGTCACCGCCGCGGCCAAACACGAAGGAATCGAAATCCGCCTCTACAGCATCATCTATGAGCTGATCGAAGAGGTCGAAGCCGCCATGTGCGGACTGCTCGAACCGGAGCTGAAAGAAAACTATCTCGGGAGAGCCGAAATTCGCCAGGTCTTTGACATGGGCAAACGCAACAAGATTGCCGGTTGTATGGTCGTCGAAGGGAAAATCACATCGAAAGCCAACATCCGCATCAAACGCGGCGACGATGTGCTCTACAAAGGCTCGCTCGGCTCGCTCAAGCGTTTCCAGAACGACGCCGCCGAAGTGCGCGACGGTCAGGAATGCGGAATTCGCCCCGACAACTTTATGAACTTTGAAGAAGGCGACGTCATCGAGGCCTACACGGTCGAGAAAGTCGCTCAGGAACTCTAAGCGGCCCTTGCGGGCCGCGGAACATTAAAATACAGGATGTTTGGAGTATTGGGAAACGACTTCAACGACTTGAACGTGTTTAACGAATTCAACGGATAAATAACCATGCCAAGCGGACGTATTATTCGAGTTAACGAGCTACTGAAACGGGAAATCGCGAATGACATTATCCGTCTGTTTTCCAACAGTTCGTTCGATACCGGCGCTATCACCGTCACGCGCGTTGCAACCGCGCCCGATCTGCGCGATGCCATCGTCCACATCTCCATCTTCGGTCACGAAGAGGAACGCGTCGAAATGATCCGCTTCCTCAACCGCCACCGCAAAGACGTTCAGGCGCGCATGAGCAAAAACGTGAAAATCAAGTACACGCCGGTTCTCCACTTCAAACTCGACACCTCCATCGAAACCGGCGACCGCGTGCTCGGCATCCTGTCCGAACTGGATATCCCCGACGACGAGGATTCCGCCGATGCGTAAACGCAACCCGCACCAGCCCGATCCAGACGGTATCCTGCTGATCGACAAACCGCAGGAGTGGACCTCCCACGATGCGGTCGCTAAAATCCGCAACCATTTTCAACTCAACAAAGTCGGCCACGGCGGCACACTCGACCCCAATGCCACTGGCCTGATTGCCATCCTGATCGGTCGCGGCACAAAACTTTCCGCAAAAGTCATGGGCGGCGACAAAACCTACGTAGGCGAAATCCTCTTCGGCGTCGAAACCAACTCGCAGGATACCGACGGCGACGTGACTGTCGAAAAAGATCCGTCCGGCATCACCGAAGAACAGCTTCTGGCTGAAATGAAAAAAGCCCGCGGCGACCAGATGCAGATGCCGCCGATGGTCTCCGCCATCAAAAAAGACGGCGTGCCGCTCTACAAGCTCGCCCGTAAAGGACAGGAAATTGAACGCGACCCGCGCTTTATCCATGTCTACAAGTTCGCCCTGCTCGACTTCACCCCGCCGCGCGCCACCGTCGAAGTCAAATGCACCAAAGGCACCTACGTGCGTACCATCGCCCACGATCTCGGACAGCGCCTCGGTTGCGGCGCCTGCCTCTCACAGCTGCGCCGTACGCAGTCCGGAGATTTCGACCTCTCTAACGCCTGGAGCCTCGATGAGGTTCTCACCTGGGATCGCAATCAACTCGCCGCACACCTGATTCCGATCAGCCAGATTTAAACAATCGAATTTGTTTCGGATTTGGAAATCAGTGCTTAGAATTCAGCCCATGTTGATTGTCACAGATATTCAGAATGTCGACACGCAGGGAGGCCCGCTCGTGCTGGCGATGGGATGTTTCGACGGCGTACATCTCGGTCATCAGAAAGTCATCTCCACCGCCGTTGACCAAGCGGAAAAGCTCGGCGGCGAAGCGTGGGTCTACACCTTCAATCCGCATCCGGCCAAAGTGCTCGTCCCCCACAAGGCACCCCGGCTGATCAGTGCGGAACCCTGCCGCCTGCGCCAGATGGAAGCGCTCGGCGTCCAAGGCATCATCGAAACCCCGTTCACACTGGAATTCGCGAAACTCTCGCCGGAAGCATTTCTCAAAGATCTGATCGCCCGTGCCCCGTCACTGGCCGGCGTCGTCTGCGGGCAGGACTGGTCGTTCGGATGCCGCGCCGCCGGAAATTTCCAAACCTTGGAAAAATTTGGCAAAGCACACGGCTTCACCGCCACCGCTATCGCACCGGTGATGGACGGAGAGTATAAAATTTCCAGCACCACGATCCGCAAGGCGATTATAAACGGAGATATCCCGATGGCGTCGAAACTGCTCGGCCGCCCCTTCAGCCTGTTCGGCAAGGTGGTGGAAGGAAAGAAGATCGGCCGTGAGCTGGGCTATCCCACCGCGAATATCGACCCCGACAACGAACTACTGCCCGGCAATGGCGTCTATGCAGCGTATACGCTGCCTCAGACGTCAGAAGTCAAGAATCAGGAGTCAGGGATCAGGAATCAGGAATCAAAACTGTCCCCTGCTCCCTGTTCCCTGACCGCTGGGTATCCCAGCGCGGTTTTTATTGGAACCCGTAAAACCTTCGGTTGTCAGCAGCATGTGATTGAATCGTACCTGCTCGATTTCGACGGCGACCTCTACGGGAAAACGCTGGAAGTCGTTTTGATCGAAAAAACCCGCGACATACACCCCTTCCCGTCCAGGGAAGCGCTCATTGAGCAAATCAAAAAAGATGTCGCCCGGATCCGCGATCTACTTTCTCGGCATCGCTGAGGATTATAGAACACACGGAAAAGTTCACCCCGCTAACGGCGGGGTTCCAATGCCTGCCCCGTAGCGAGCTGCGCTCTGCTACTGGGGGTTGGAAGTTTTTCAGCCGAATTTTCCAACGTGTCAGGGCGTAGCCTTGGCGAAGACCGATGCTTGGAATAATCACACCTTCGAAGGTGTGATTATTCACCGGATATCCAAACGGTGTAAATTTATGCCGCCGCTGTCAGCAACGTGACCGAGGTGTTCCCACCGCGTCTATATTCAGGCATATATCGTATTGCGACATATCAAGCCATGAACTACTAGCGTTCATTCGCGTGACTCGAAGCAACGCGGAGAGAGGCTTGAGTTTACGAAAGCAACGGAGTGGCAATTAGCGCTTCAACAACTCTTACGCATCCAGCTTCTTTTTGAGCATGGCGATGACGGCGGGCGGATTGGCTTTACCCTTGCTCTGCTTCATCACGCAGCCCATCAGCGCGTTAATGGAGGCGGCGTTACCGGATTTGTAGTCGGCGACGGCTTTGTCATTGCCCGCGATGGCTTCGTCGGCCCACTGCTCAAGCGCGGAGTCGTCGGACACCTGCGCCATGCCCTTTTCTTCAACGAGGGCTTTAGGGTCGCCGCCTTCATTAAAGAGGATTTCAATCAGGTCGTTAGCGGCAGTGGACGAAATGGTTCCGCCGGCCAATTCAGCGACTTGGGCCAATGCGTCGGCGGTCAGTTTGGAATCGCCGACCGCGGTGCCGGTTTCGGTGACAAGGCTGGCGACTTTACCCATCAGGTAGTTGGAGAGCAGCTTGTACTGCTTGGTTTTAGCGCAGGCGGCATCAAAAAAGTCGGATGTCGATTTTTCGGCGGTGAGGACTTTGGCGTCGTATTCCGGAAGGCCGAGTTTTTCCACGTAGCGCTCGCGGCGCTGAACAGGAAGCTCGGGCAGTTCAGATTTCCACTGCGCAATCTGCTCGGCGGAGATTTCGACGGGCATCAGGTCGGGCTCGGGGAAGTAGCGGTAGTCGTGGGCGTTTTCTTTGGTGCGCTGGGTGAAGGTTTCGCCGCGGTCAGGATCGTAGCCGCGCGTTTCCTGCACCACTTCGCCGCCGCTTTCGATGAGCTCAATCTGGCGGTCGATTTCGTAGTTGATGGCTTCAACGATGAAGCTGGGCGAGTTCATGTTTTTGATCTCAACCTTTTCGCCGAGTTTTTCCTGTCCGACGGGGCGGACGCTGATGTTGACGTCGGAACGCATTTGGCCCTTTTCCATATCGCAGTCGGAGATGCCGCCGTATTCCATGATGAGCTTAATGGTGTGAATATAGGCAAACGCATCATCGGCCGAGTGCATGCAGGGGTTAGAGACAATTTCCATCAGCGCGGTGCCGGCGCGGTTGTAGTCGATCAGGCTAGCGCCGGACACGTGGGTGTTTTTGGCAGCGTTTTCCTCCTGATGAATGCGTTCGAGCGTAAAGGTTTTTGTTTCCCCGTTCACTTCGACCGGAACCTGCCCGCCGATACAGATCGGCTGGTCGGCCTGAGTGATCTGATAGTTTTTTGACATATCGGGGTAGAAATAGTTTTTGCGGTCCCATTTGGCGTGCGGATTGATTTCGCAACCGAGCAGAAGCCCCGCTTTACAGATCAGCTCAATGGCGTGCTCGTTCATCACCGGCATGGCGCCGGGATAGCCGAGACAGACGGGGCAGACGTTGGTGTTCGGCTCCGCGCCGTATTCGTGTTTGCAGGCGCAGAACATTTTGGTCCGTGTCTTTTGCATCACATGCGTTTCAAGTCCAATACAGGCTTCGTATTTCATAATTCAAATCTCTAAAAAGAGGGTTTCTTCTTGTGCCAATCCGTAGTCTGCTCATAGGCATGGCCGACTTTGAGGATGTTTTCCTCTTTGAAGGAGTCGCCGAGGATCTGCAATCCGATCGGCATGCCGGCGGAGGAAAATCCGCAGGGAATACTCATGCCGCAGATGCCCGCGAGGTTGATCGGGGTGGTCAGGATGTCATCGAGGTACATCTTGAGCGGATCGTCGCTCTTTTCACCGATTTTATAGGCCGGGGTCGGCGTGACCGGCGCGAGAATGGCGTCGCACTGTTTAAAGGCGTCGATGAAGTCGTTGCGGATCAGCGTGCGGACTTTCTGGGCGCGCAGGTAGTAGGCGTCATAGTAGCCGCTGGAAAGCACGTAGGTGCCGAGAATGATGCGGCGCTTCACTTCGGAGCCGAAGCCGGCGGCGCGGG
>JACKQG010000484.1_pt1 | contig 58020 bp, 39 predicted proteins | sample 8237621 | NCBI WGS metagenome assembly JACKQG01 (sample SAMN15677084, study PRJNA649215) | marine metagenome | biome: marine; feature: Black Sea; material: saline water; isolation source: suspended particulate matter (SPM) from the Black Sea western gyre | collected 2013-06-09/2013-06-10 | depth... | reverse complement strand
GTGTTTCTTGACTTAGCGCCGAAGGAGAGCATCATGTTGTACACGCTGAAGCGTGAACTCCAATAATCCTCAGGTCCCGTCCGGCAGCCGGGACCTACTTGGACGCGAGACTTACCCCGCGATGGTGCCCCCTTTCTGCGCCAGGGGGCAGAGCTTACGATTAGCGATGCCCGCGGGGATTAGGTTGACGCCTTTCGGAGACGCAAACGCTGGTGACAGAAGAACTTGAAAACGAACCGAACGCCGATTCGGCCACCCAAATCACATTTTCCGACTTCCAGGAATTGATCCGCAACATGTACATCGACCGGGACGTCGAGCGCGGCGTCGATGGTACGTTCATGTGGCTGATGGAGGAGGTCGGCGAGTTGGCTGCGGCGTTGCGGCATGGTACGCATGGAGACAAGTTGGGGGAGTTCGCCGACGTGTTGGCCTGGCTGACGACCATTGCGAACGTGGTTGGTGTTGATCTGAACGATGCCGTGGCCCGCAAGTACGGATCCGGATGTCCGGGCTGTGGGCATTTTGTCTGTAGCTGTTCCAGGGAGGAAAAACCGTAGGATCACGGATGTTCCTGGCTCATGTTGTTTGCTCTTGCGATGCACTACTCTCGTCTTACTATCATCTTGATCGCTTGCATGGCCTTCGGCCATTTGGGCTTGGTTGGCCACGCCGGTGCTGCAGACGCCACGGGCAGTCCGCAGATCGAATCCGTGCGAATCGGTTTCGACGGCAAGTACAAAGTCGGACACTGGACACCGGTGTGGACGACGATTGTCGGCGGGACGCAAGGCGTTGGAGGCCGGTTGGAGTTAACGACGCCGGACGGCGACGGGGTACCAGCCACGTTCAGCATCGCCGGTGACCGATCGGTCGAACTGCCGGCTGGCGAACGGGTGACGGTACTGGGGTACGCCAAGTTCGGAAGTACTCGGGCCGATTTGACCGTCCGCCTTGTCGATGATGGCAAGGAGCTGGTCACACGCACATTTTCCAGCGGCGAACTGCCGGCCCCTCTGCTGTCAACGCAAGAGTTGATCGTGTCGGTCGGGCGGCCCATCGGAATCGAAGAGGCCGTGAAGAAGCGATTGCGCCGTCAACTTCAAGAAATATCGATCTCTCATCTTCACGATCCGCAAGAGTTCCCGCGACATTGGTTCGGCTACGAGTGTGTCGGGACGATCGTCGCCACGACCAGCGAGGTGTGCGCGCTAGAGCGGTTTGACGAGCAACAAGTTGCGGCGTTGGAACGTTGGATCCAACTGGGCGGCCGGTTGATTCTGTGTGTCGGCTCGCGCGGCGAAGAGGTCTTCGGCGAGGGAAGCCCGCTAGCGAGGTTCTCGCCGGGTAATGAAGTGCAGGTCGTCCCCCAGCGAAACACGGCCGGTCTGGAAGAGTACGCCGGCGCCACCGAGCGATTGGAAAGCGGCAGGCAAGGTATCGGGATGACCGCGGTGACGGATGTTCGCGGAAAGGTCCTCAGCAGCGAGACCGGGATACCGTCGGGCCGTTTGCCGACGATTGTGCGATTCCCATATGGATTTGGGAAAGTCGTTTTCGTCGCATTCGATCCGGACCGGCCGCCCTTTGTCGACTGGCGAGACAGACCCAGCCTCGTAGCGAAGCTCTTGCAGGGCGACCAGCAGGCCCAGCACGACGCGTCCGTCGAGGGCACGCATCGCGGGCAGGTTGCACACCTTGGGTATGAGGACTTGTCGGGCCAATTGCGCGCGGCGCTGGATCAGTTTCAAGCTGTCACTCGTGCCAAGTTCTCTTGGGTCGCAGGCTTGATCGTGTTGTACATCTTGCTGATCGGTCCCGGCGACTATTTCTTGTTGAAGAAGTTCGGCCGATTGCATTGGACATGGTTCAGCTTTCCGCTTGTGGTTCTTGCCTTCTGCGTCCTGGCATACATTCTGGCCAATCGACTGTCTGGAAATCGGCTGCACGTTAATCAAGTGGATCTGGTCGACGTCGATGTGGAAAGTTCGATGCTGCGCGGCACGATGTGGTCCCACGTTTACAGTCCCCGAAACCAGTCGTTCGATCTATCGTTGGAACGGCTGTTGCCGGCCGACCAGGCTGAAGCTGCAAAGGCAGGCCATTTGCTCTCGTGGCAGGGTCTGCCCGGCGACGGTCTGGGTGGGCTGAATGCCAAGGCCACGGCAGGCTTGTTTACCGAGCCATATCGAATCCGCTGCGCGAACGAACAGGCAAACGACCGCACGCCAGCCATCTCCGGTTTGCCGATTCTGGTCTCCAGCAGCAAGAGTCTGCAGGCACGTTGGTGGGCGGACGTCGATCTGGACGTCAAGGGAGGCCTGACGATCGACAGCAACCGGCTATTGAGCGGGCAAGTGACTTATCCTCTGAACGTCGAGTTGACGGACTGTATGGTGTTCTACCAGAACTGGGCCTACCCGCTCAGCGGGACCGTCAGCCCGGGCCGGCTGATCTCGTTCGACGGCGTGTCGCCGCGGAACCTGGAGTGGCGGCTTGGACGGCGCAAGGTCGTCGAGTCGAGAGACGTGGGCACGCCATGGGACCAGACATCACTGGAAGTGCCGCGCATTATGGAGATCATGATGTTTCACGAGGCCGCCGGTGGCGAGTCCTATACCGGCTTGAGCCAACGTTATCAGTCTTATGTCGACCTGAGCGACCATATACGCACGGGACGGGCCATTCTGATTGGCCGCAGTGCGACGCCGGCCAGCCGGTTAGCGCGGGACGGGCAGTCGCTGGCCGACGTGACCGACCGCCATTGGACTTACTATCGCGTTGTTTTTCCGGTGGAGAGGTAGGACGTGATCGAGACGCACGATCTGACGAAAAAATACGGCGAGATGTTCGCGATTCGCTCGATCGAGCTGAAGCTCGACGAAGGCGATCTGTTTGGCTTCATCGGCCCGAATGGAGCCGGCAAGACGACAACGATGCGAGTCATCGCCACGTTGCTGAATCCCACGTGGGGCGAAGCCTACGTGTGCGGCAATTCGATCTACACCAAGCCAAAGGAAATCCGCCGCTTGGTCGGTTACATGCCAGATTTTTTCGGCGTGTACGACGACATGCGCGTGATCGAGTACTTGGAGTTCTTCGCCGCGGCCTATCGAATCCGGGGCCAGCAGCGCCGGAAGGTCTGCAATGAAATGCTGGACATCGTCGATCTGGATTTCAAACGCGATGCCTACGCCAACACGTTATCGCGCGGCCAGACCCAGCGTCTCGGTTTGGCCCGGACCCTGTTGCACGATCCCCAGGTATTGTTGTTGGACGAACCGCTCAGCGGCCTGGACCCGCGGGCCCGCATCGAGATGCGAAACCTGCTGAGGCGACTCGGTCAGACGGGCAAGACGATCATCGTTTCCAGTCACATCCTGCCCGAGTTGGCAGACATCTGTAACAAGATCGGTATAATAGACCGCGGCGTGATGACCGTAAATGCGGACGTGGCGGACGTGATGAAGCAGGTCCGCGAGCGCACGGTGCTGAACATCGCCGTCAGGAAGGACGTCGACAAGGCGGCGCGGCTGTTACGGCAGCACGACAGCGTGGACGAAGTCGACATCCAAAACGGGCAGGCCGTTGTCACGCTGAAAAAGGGCATCGACGATTACAGCGACATCTCTGTTTTTCTCGTTCAACACGGCCATCAACTGACGCTGTTTCAGGAAGAACAAGTCAGCCTGGAATCCGCATTCATGACCCTGACCAAAGGGATGGGGTCGAAGACATAATGCGGCCGCATCACGTATTGGCCCCACTGGCCTGTGCCGAATGATGCGAGAATAAGGTCCCGGAGGTGTCCTCCCACCGCGGAGCTTGCCTCCGTGGGGGAATGTTCAAAACCAGATAGCGGCAATGCGTTACTCGTTTCCGCCACCATGCGGCTTGCCCGCGTGGAGCGGTGTTTCCTCGGGAACATCGCTCCACGGAGACGAGCTCCGCGGTGGCGTGGTGTGTTGCCGACGGTGTTCTGGTGATGAACATCGCCGCGACGGGAACAAGCCCCGCCGTGGCGCTATTGCGTCGATTGCATACTTGATCTGGCACCATTCGGCACGGGGCCGGTGGGGGACTGGCAGAGTGGCGTTGGCCAGCGAATGACCGAAACAGCAGCCGCGGCTGGCGTCTTCGTTTTGAACATTCTTGCTTTGGATTTGTTTCGGATTTCGTGCTTCGGATTTAGGATTTCGAAGGATGTGCGGTCGGCGCAGATAAGTCAGAGCCAGGACGTTGACGCGAAAAGGCGGAGCCATGCCAAACGCCCAGGACAACTCACGGCATTCACGTCTGCTCGTAGTGGATGATGATGCGAGCCAGCTTTCTACCCTGGTCGGCATCTTCGAGACCGAGGGGTTTGCCGTTGTCGGGTGCTCGACGGGTGCCGAGGCATTGGAGCATCTGGGCGGCGAAAGTATCGGCATGGCCGTCGTCGATCTCCGGCTTCCGGACTTGAGCGGTACCGAGCTACTGGCCAAGCTGGAAACGCTTTCCGAGACGGTGCAAGTAATCATCCACACGGCATACGGCTCGTACGAATCAGCTAAGGATGCCGTCAATCTGGGCGCCTTCGCGTACGTGGAGAAAGGAACCGAACACAACGAGCTGATACGCCAAGTCCACAGGGCGTTCCAGGCACGCTTGGAGAAATATGCGGCCGATCTGGAGGACGCCGTGGCGGAAGGAACTCGCGAGTTGCGGGAGGCCAATGAAGCCCTCATCGGAGCTGCGAACGAGTGGCGCACCACGTTCGACTCGACGCAGGACGCCATCATGCTGCTGGACATCGATCATCGCGTCCTGCGTGCCAACCGTGCAGCCGCGGAGTTCGTCGGCGTTGCGGTCGACGCTCTCGTGGGCAAGAAGTGCCACGAGTTGGTCCATGACCTGGACGCGCCGCCGGATTTCTGTCCCTTCCACGAGGCGAAAAGGACAAAACAGCGAGTCCAACTGGAGACGCAACTTGCCGACGGAGGTCGTTGGGTGGCGATCACCATGGATCCGGTTCTTGACGAGGCGGGCAACGTCACTGCCGCCGTCCACGTTGTGACCGACATCACCGAGCGAAAACAGGCCGAACAGGATTTGCTCTTCCGCGATCGAGCTGTTAACGCAGCCGCCGAAGGAATCAGCATTACAGACCCGAATCAGCCAGACCATCCGGCGGTCTATGTGAACCGGGGCTTCGAACGTCTGACAGGCTACAACTCCGAAGAGGTGCTGGGCCGGAACATGCGATTCCTGCAGGGCCCGGATACGGACCCGGAAGCGCTGCGCGAGATGCGCACCGCGATCCAAGAGGAACGAGAGTGCACCGTCGAGATACTGAACTACCGCAAAGACGGGACCCCGTACTGGAATCGCCTCGCGATCGCACCTGTGAGGGATGAGGAGGACAAGATTACTCATTTCATCGGTGTGCACGCCGATGTGACGGAATTACGAGAAAGTCAGCGACAACTCGCAGAGCAACTGGCTGAGTTGGATCACGTTTACAGGAACTCTCCAGTCGGGCTTTGTGTAGTGGACACGGATCTCCGTTATGTACGGGTCAACGACGCGCTGGCCGCCTTCAATGGAAAACCGGCTTCGGAGCACATCGGGCGAACCATGCGCGAGGTAATTCCAGAGCTGGCCCCTGGAATCGAGCCGATTTTCAGAAGCGTGATTGACTCGGGCCGCGCAGAACTCGAATCTGAAGTACACGGTACAACTTCGGCCGAACCTGACGTGGAAAAAGACTGGTTGGTCAGCTATTACCCGATCAAGTCGGGCGGAGGTGAAATGCTCGGTGTCGGCACCGTCGTTCAGGACATTACCGATCGCAAGAAGGCGGAAGAAGGCTTGCGTCAACGCGATGCGGAACTGGTCCACTTGGGGCGTTTGGCGGCCATGGGCGAATTGGCGGCCGGGCTGGCCCATGAGCTGAATCAGCCCCTTTACGCAATCACCAACTACACCACCGGGATCGCCTGGCGCTTGCGTGACGGAGTGGACGAACCAGGCGAACTGAACGACACAATGGAAAAAGTCGTCGCACAAGCTCGACGCGCGGCCGATATCATCGGTCGTCTCCGCGGGGCCGTCAAAAAGCGTGAACTCAGCATGGGGCCAGTGAACCTGAACGACCTTCTTCAAGATATACTCAAGCTCCTGGACCACGAGATTAAGCAAGACAGCATAACCGTACGGCTGGACCTGCCAGCGGATCTTCCGCCTGCCTTTGCGGATGACATTCAAATCCAGCAGGTCGCCGTGAATCTGATCCGCAATGCCCTGGACGCGATGCGCGACGTGCCGTCGGACCAGAGGTGCTTGACGCTCATGACGTCGGTTGCGGAGGGCGATACGATCGAGGTCGGCGTGGGCGATACCGGCAAGGGCCTGAGCGACGAGGCCCGCGACAAGCTTTTCGATCCATTCTTTACCACCAAGGTCGAGGGCCTCGGGATGGGGCTGGCCATCAGCCAGACGATTGTCGAGGCGCATAAGGGGCGGATCTGGACGACCTCGAATTCGCCGCAGGGCACCGTCTTTCGATTCGTAGTACCGACTGCCGAAGGAGGACTGAATCGTGCAAACTGACCCAACGGTTTTCCTTGTGGACGACGACGCTGCAGCACTGGACTCGCTGAAGTGGCTCCTGGAGACAGCGGGGCTGGATGTCGAGACGTACAATTCTGCGGTCGAGTACCTGGATGCCCACGACCCTCAGAAACCGGGCTGTCTTGTGCTGGACGTTTGCATGCCGGTGATGGACGGTCTGGACCTGCAGGAGAAGCTCGTTGCCATCGGGGAACGCATTCCGATCATCTTCGTAACCGGCCATGGCAACGTGCCATCGTCCGTCCAAGCGATGAAGGCAGGAGCGATTGACTTTGTGGAAAAGCCCGTCGACGGCCCGTCGATCTTGAGGCTCGTCGAAAGAGCCCTGGAGAAGGATTCCCAACGCCGCCGCCAAGTGGCCGACAGGGCCGAAATCGAGGCGCGAATCGAGCGGCTGTCGCGTCGCGAGCGAGAGGTGATGGAATTGCTGTATGCCGGCAAGTCTATGAAGAGAATCGCCGCCGAACTTGGAATCAGCGTGCAGACAGTCGCCAAACATCGCGCTCAGATTCTGGAGAAGATGGAGGTAGACGGCGTTGCCGAACTGGCACGAATTCTCACGACCTATCAGTTACAGGAGCCTTGACCGCCCCCGGTGCCGTTCCGAATGGTACGAGATTAAGCGGCGAAGCCGCTCATTGTAACCCGAAGCGTAAGCGAGGACGAAGCGGTTTTCAGCCTCATTCCTCGCTGACGCTTCGGGTTACGATGCCATCAAAGCGGCCAATACTCTTATTCTCGCACCATTCGGCTCCGTCCCGCTGGAGAGCGCAGGCGCCTTCCCGCCCGCTAGCACGCGTTCACGCAGCGCGAAAATGTCGCACTCTCACCACTCGATAGCTGGCTCCCAAGCTCCGGCTTGGGAACCTGAGTTTCCGAAGCTCTGCTTCGGAAGACGGCAAGCAGAGCTTCCGGAAAGTGCGTTCCCAAGCAGAGCTTGGGAACGAGTAGCGAATGCCACATGCGGCTTTTTCTCATGCACAACGGCGTCGCGGTAAACGATGAAGATTAGGACGCGGTGGGACCTACTGCGCTTTGCCCCATCACGCCGCAAACGGACTTGGCGGTGAGAATCCTCGATTCGGCAAACCCATGGACGGGCATTGGATACGCATGTCGCGCCGAAACTCACGGGCACTGGTTCTCATCCCGTTCGCGTTGTGCGCGTGGCTGACGTGGCCGAATGGTCCGGCGCTGGGCCAATCGCTATCAACGGTCCGCTGGAGCGAGGAGACGGCGGACAACGCGGACGCCGATCCACCTCTGAGCGACGTCCACGACATTCTCAGTTTGGCGGACGAACCGCTGGAAGTGCTTGCCGGGCGCCCGGTCGTCAGCCTGGAGATCGATCCCATCGTAGCGGCCGTCTCGATGCGGGAGGAACGGGTATCCGAGTCGCCGGGGATCGTCGACGTAATCACGGCGAAAGACATCAAACAGTTCGGAGCCAGAAACCTGTACGAAGTGCTCCAGTGGGCCACCAGCGTCTACATGACGGGGTCTTACCTGTATCCCCGCAACGTCACGTCTTTGCGAGGCGATCTAGCGACGCACAGCGACAACCACGTTGTGGTGTTGATCAACGGTCGACCATTCCGCGATATCACACAAGGCGGCATCAACACGCCCATCTACACGGCCTTTCCGATGCACGTGATCGAGCGAGTCGAGGTAATCCGCGGCCCCAGATCGGTTCTGTACGGAACGAACGGCTTCGCGGGCGTCGTGAATGTGGTGACCAAGAATCCGGACCGGCCAATGCTTCATACGGCAGTGCTTGGTGGTTCCCACGGGCTCCAGCAGTATTCCTTGTCCGGCGGCACGGGCAGCGAGGCAAGCGCAATCTACGGTGGCGCCACCTACACACGACAGAAAGGTTGGCCGTTTTCTGCGACTTCCGAAGACCCGCCGGGACCGCGCGGACCGGAATCCGATACCACCTTGTATGGCGAAGACAATGTGGGGTTCTTCGGGATGTATCGCAACGGCGGCTTGAGTGCCAACGTGTTCCTCGCCGACGCATCCCAGGAGCACTTCGGGCCCAGCCCCGTCTGGCCGTCCGCGGCCCTAGAAGCCGACCGAGTGTTTCTGGACCTAGGCTACCGCTTTGGGAGTTGCGAGCACCACTACCTGGATGTCCACTTCACGTACAACTACGAGGAAGCTGTCTTTCCTCACGACCCGCCACCACCGGGCTTCGTGCCACCTCTCTCGACGGTCACTCCGTCGCACAGTTTCTTGCTGGAAGCGACGTATCATACGAAGCTGACACAGCGCATAGACATGTTGATCGGCGGGATCGCGGACATTCATCGGGGCAAGGTGTCTGCGGGTGATAATGCACTCGTATTCGTCCCCGAATTCGATGAAGTTTGGTACGGCGTGTATATGCAACTGGATTATCACCCGACCGAATGGCTAACGCTGGTCGGTGGGATGCAGGGACACTTGCCCGGAGAAATCGCCGGCGGCTTAGTGCCAAGAGCTGCAGGCATCGTGTCAATCACCGACAACTGGACGGGCAAATTCCTGTACGGACAAGCGTTTCGGTCTCCTTACCAGATCGAACGCTCGATCGCGGTGCCACCAATCCTGCTGGGCAATCCGAACTTGAGTCCGGAAACCGTCCAAACGTTCGACGCCCAGATCGCATATCACACCGACACGTGCCGCCTGGCCGCCACGTATTTCCACAGCGACTTCCGCAATCTGATTACGCGCGTCGGCGCTTTCCCGGCAACGTACGAAAACACAGGGACGATGCAATTTCAGGGTGTCGAGTTGGAGAACGAGTGGCGGATCTCCGACAGGCTCCGCTGGCAGGGATCAGTGACCTATCAGGACAATGTCCGTGACGGCATCCATGACACGACGCACACGCCAAATTGGATGGCCAAGATGGGCGTGGCCTACAGCACGGACAACGGCTGGACCGTAGGCGTGTTCGACACGCTCTACGGAGCACCGAGCTCGGTAACTGTCGTCAATCCGGCGGCGCTCATCGTCAATCCGGTTCCCGAGGAATATCACTTGATCAGCCTGAACGCGAACGTCGACCTGGATCGCTTTCTGCATTGGCATGCGGGGCACGCGGTGAATCTGCAGTTCTTGGTTCAGAACCTGCTGAACGAGAGTATCGATCACCCTGAATTCTCTCGACGAAACATCAATTCACTGCCGGGCGGTCCGGGCCGGACGTTCTACGGCGGAGTCAGTCTGGAGTATTAGCAGACGAAGCTATGAGCTATTGGAACGACAACTTGCGGCGCGCACTGTGGACGCTGACGTTCCTTGCAGCCATGACCGTTTTTGCCGAGACGCCGGCCGCGCACGGACAGGGGCAGGTGGTCGACCGCGAGTACGTGTTGAAAGCGGTATATCTGTACAGATTCGCCACCTACATCCGCTGGCCCGACAAGGCCTTCGCTGATGCGAACAGCCCCTTCGTCATCGCTGTGTTCGGACCGGATCCTGTTGGCGACGGCCTGCGTGAGATTGCCGCCCAGAAGAAGATCGGCGAGCGGAAGATCGTGGTGCGCCACTTCGAACAGCCAGGCGATGTACGAGATTGCCACATTTTGTTCATGACCAGAGCCGTCGACAGCGAAACCCAGAAGGCGATTATCCAGCGGCTCTCCAAGCAGGGCGTCCTGTTCGTCGGGGAAACGAAAGAGTTTCTGCAGCATGGAGGCGTGATTGACTTCCTGATCCGGCAGAACCAAATTCGCATGTTCATTTCTAAACGTGCCTACGAACGCGAAGGGCTGAAGGTCAGCGCCCAGCTCCTGCGCGTGATGACTGTTTTGGAATAGGGAGTGAAACGCATGGAAGCGAACAAATGCAGACGCGCGGCGCTAGTCTGCGGACGTCGTGGAAACTGCAACGGCCGGTCCACGAAGCGGCCCGATTTGCGGCCGGCACGGCTGGCTATCGACTTTCTCACCACACTGATAGCAAGTACCCGCTCAGGAGTTTCTTCGGGGAAGAGAAACCCGGTTTTTCCGAAAAAACCGGGTTTCTGCCGCCCGTCCGATCTCCGAGAACTCGCGATGACGTACTTATGGATGCTCGTTGTGACGGGGTTGATGGCGTTCGACGCTCACTCAGCCCCTGCCCAGGACATAGCAGATGGCCCTGTTTTGTCCGACGCCACGGACGACATCTTAAGCCTGGCCGATGCACCACTGGAAAGCCTGGCCGGTCAAGCCGTCGTCGTGCCAGCCATGGACGTCGAGGTTTCGACGGTCTCGCGGACCGCAAGCACCGTTGGGCAGAGTCCTGCGGCCGTCTATGTGGTTACCGGCGAAATGATTCGCCGAAGCGGCGCCAGAAGCATTCCCGAAGTGCTCCGCCTGGTGCCGGGCATGAATGTTGCCCGGGTGAACGGCAACCGTTGGGCCGTGAGCGCCCGCGGGTTCAACGAGGTGTTTGCAAACAAACTGCTGGTCCAAATCGACGGACGTACCGTGTATTCGCCGGTCTTTTCAGGCGTGTACTGGGATCAGCAGGATGTCTTGCTTGAGGACGTGGATCGAATCGAGGTGATTCGCGGGCCTGGCGCTACCGTGTGGGGCGCGAATGCCGTGAACGGCGTCATCAACATCATCACCAAGCGAGCACGCGACACACAAGGGATGTTTGCCGAGGGCGGAGGCGGAAGCCGCGAGCACGGGTTCGGCGCTTTCCGCTACGGCGGGCAGATTGGCGATTCGCTCCATTACCGCATCTACGGGGTGCTGTTCGAGCGAGACGGCGGCTTCTCACCCACGGACGCGGGAGACGATTGGCGTAAGCGTCAGATGGGATTCCTCGTCGATTGGGAGCCCTGCGACGATCAAAGGCTTACGGTCCAGGGTGACTTCTACCGAGGCCAAACAGAGAGACGTTACGATTCCGTCATGCCAGCTCCTCCGTTCTTTCGGTCAGGAGTCGACGAAATCGAGGAACCGGCGGGGTCCAATGTGCTGATGCGCTGGTCCCGTGAGATTGATGAAGAGTCGGACTGGGCCGTTCAGTTGTACTACGATTCCATCGACCGACCGGAGCAAATCTCGGGATTCTCCGACAGCTACACGACCTTCGACCTTGACTTCCAACACCGATTCGCCGCTGGGCGCGACCACTCGCTTACTTGGGGCTTCGGCTACCGACACACTCGAAGCGTCACGGAGGGCGTTTACGTCGTCTCCTTCGATCCACCGAGCAGGTCCTTCGGCCTGATCAGCGCCTTCGTCCAAGATCAGATCACACTTTCGCCGGATCGCCTGAACCTGGTCGTGGGATCGAAGTTCGAGGACAACGATTTTTCAGGTTTCGAATTCCAACCCACAGCCCGCTTGCTGTGGACGCCGAGCGACCGGCAGACCGTCTGGGCTTCCGTTTCTCGCGCCGTGCGCACTCCGTCGCGGTCCGACCAGGATATACGTCTGGTTGCGTATCCGGCGGCGGTCTCGTTTGCGCCACCGGGGGCGACGTTTGTACAGGCGCTGGGAAGCCGTGGCGTCGATTCGGAGCAACTCCTGGCCTTCGAAATCGGCGCTCGCGCGCAACCCAACGACGATTTTTGGTGGGACCTAGCCGTGTTCAGCAATCACTACGACGACCTGGTCATGCGCTACCCCGTAACTCCTTTCCTTCCGGCACCTTCCCTGCCTCCTGCTTTATGGCCTTTTGTCGCCACAAATGCCGGGCGCGCCCATTCGTACGGCTTCGAGTTGGCGGCCACCTATCGGCCAACTCCCTGCTGGGACCTGCGCGGGGGCTACAGCTTCTTGAAGATGCATCTCGACGCGCCGCCCGGGCAGAGCCCAGGGGGGAACCAAGAAGGAACGAGCCCACAGAATCAAGCGTTCCTTCAATCCTCGTGGAACTGGGGCCGGGGACTGGAGCTGGACCTGATTGGTCGCTACGTCGACACCCTGCTCGCACTGGCTGTTCCCAGCTACGTTGTTCTAGATGCCCGCCTCGCTTGGTCACCAACCGAGACGCTGGAAATGGCTGTCGTTGGCCGGCATTTGCTCGACGCGTCTCATGCGGAGTTTGCCACGCGGACATTTCACTCGTCGGAGGTTCAACAGGAGGTCTATGGCATCGTGACGCTGAGGTATTAGATGGGTGTCAGGTGTCGGGTGTCAGGGGGAGAAAGATGAGGTGTCAGGAGTCAGGACGCGGGGACTGGGAATCGGGGGAGTCGAGTTTCAGGTCCCAGTCGATCCGCCCTCTTCCCGACACCTGACACCCGACACCTCTTCCCCCCTTCCCCGATTTCCCACTCGAACCCGTCCGTCAGCGTCGAATTCCACGGGCCGCTCGGCGAATGACAATTCGACGTCATGCCCTTGGGCGACGGCCATCATCGCTGCCGCCAGATTCGTTTGGCACAGTTGGCGCAGGCCGACGTAGGAGGTGGTCAGGCGCGGATTCACTTCGATGACCACGTCATCGCGCCCGTCCGGGTCGTCGCCGAGAATCAGATCGACGCCCACATAGCCCACGGCCGGCGGCAACGCCTCGACGGCTGCCAGCCCCAATCGCTTCGCTCGAAGCGACAGAGACTCATCCAGTGGCGTCTTGCCTCCCATGTACCGAAAACGGCCGTCGTCGCTGATGCGTTGCGAGCACGGTGGTAGGGCGACCTTGTCGCGTGGTCCGCACAAGATGGCAACGCTGGCCGGCATGCCGTGACGGAACTCCTCCAGGCGAGCGATTTCGCCGTCGAAGGCAACCTCGTAGCCGGCCGTTTGATCGGTGACCGACTGCACTCCCACTGAGCCGGCCCCGTCGCAAGGTTTCACGACCGCAGGATAGGAGAAATTAGTGGGTAGTTGCGTTCCGCGAATCAACGGGACTGCCGCCGGCACGGGTATGCCATGTTGCCGAAGCTGATCGGCCGTCTGGTTTTTTTCTGAGGCCACTTCCACGAATGCGGATGGCGGGCTTAGCAACCGCGCGCCTGCGGATTCCGCCCAGCGGCAGCGATCCAACAGGACGCCGTCGAACTCGGGGGCGATCAGCACGGTCCAGTCGGCCCGTTTGGACAGATCATGGAACGCCTGTCGTTCGCTCTGGGCGTCCGCCACTTCGAGGATATCGGCGGAGGGGAACCGAAGGTCAGGCAGGCGAACATCCCGAAGCAGAAGGACCTTCATGCCGGGAATGCGCGAGAAGTCATCGGCGAGCGCGCCGATCATGGCCGCGCCTTCTCGGAGCAGAGAACCGGGCGGGGTGTCCGGCGCGCGTGCCGAGTACGTCCCACCACCCGTGATGTACTCGTAGAGAAAAACGCTGGGCACTTCGAACTCAATCGTTCCCGGAACGCTAACGCCACACCAGCGTCGTCTTGCTCTCAGAAGAATCGCCAGAAGTCGGCGGCATCTGATCGCTGGCCTTGGCCGACGATACGACAGTCCTGCCCGTGTTGCTCAGACTCGCAGCGGTCGTGGCCCCCGGCAACTGGCCGATCTCGATGGCACCTTCCGCCGGTTGGAATCGGCGCGGTTCCGAAGGCGTCGGACTTCCGGTGGCGTCGGTAACCGGCATCCCGTCAAGCCGGAGCGAGGGTCTCTGGCCGCCTACGTCACCGTTGCTTTCTTGCCATTTCAGCGTCGTTGCCGACGGTTGCCGTTGTCCCGCGCCGTTGTACGATACTGGAAGGATGCGGCTTGCCGTGGTATCGGCCGTTCTCGGAAACGCGGGTGCCGCATCAGGCGTTGCCGTGGTGCGAATCGGCTTCCACGAGTCTCCCGTTGCCAGATAATGGGCGTCCGAAGTAGCGTTGGTTTGCATCTTCTCGGACGCCGCCGGCCGGGTCGAACGACCAGCGCCACCGGGCGCCGACGTTGCGGGCAGTCCGGTGCGGTTGTAATAGGCGCCGCCCGTACCATGGCTGCCAGTCGACGGAGGCGGCACGCGCGGGGAACCGTATGGTGCCAGAAGATCAAACGACGGCGTTGGTGCGTGGCATCCTGCCAAGCAGACGACGGTGATGGCCAAAGCGGCATGCCACTTCATTGGCAGATTCCTTTCCGCCGGAGAACCGGTTCAAATAAGCCGCGGTACATTACAAATTCCGGCGGGGCGTTCCAAGCCCAATCCCATGCGTGAGGCCATTTTTTGACAGGTTATCATGGATTCGTAACCGGACATCCGAACGGTGCTAGCAGCCTACTCGCACACCTAGATGTAACCATCGGCCGCTTGAAGGATCTGGCCTCACAAGGCGGCAGCCTGTAACGGCGCAGCCAAAATACCTGTGAGCTTCTGAATCCCTGCCGCGTCAGCCTGTGCAAGCGAATCGAGAAGAACGGTAGGCCGGACCAAGTCCGCGCTGTTCCGGCACGAGCGCAATTAGACGCCGGAGGGCTTGATCATAACTCCGGCAAATGCTGGCAGTGCTAGTACGTGGGGCACGTTTCTAACGTGCCGTGGCTCAAAAACTTACAGACCTTGGCACGTTGGAAACGTGCCCCACATTGCCGACGATACGATCAAGGCCGACGCCGGAACTGCGCGGACTTGGTCCGGCCTACTCGTCCACCAGTCAAACATGATTTGACGCGATGCCAGGTACATGTAGCCATCGCAAACCCACCATCCACAGCGATCAACTGATTCACTGGCGGACAATTCCCGATATAATGCGATGAACTCGAACAGTGACAAGCAGTTAGGGCAAAGGGGATCTCACGCAATGCAACGCTTTCTGGCAATTATGATTCTGCCGCTGACCGGACTGGTGCTGCCGGGCAGCGCCCAGGAGACTATCCCTTCGTTCGAAGATTCCGCTGGTCAGGAAGAACCATTCGATTTCCTCGACGGCCTCGATACCAGCACTTTGGGCGGCATGGGGAGTATGGGCGACAGTGATATTCTGCTGTCCGCCACGCTAATGGTCGAGCAAGACGGCCGGAAGGGCAAACTGGAAGTCAAGGCGACGCTTGCGCCGCACTGGCATACATACGCCATGGATCAAGAGGGCGGCCCCGGGCCATCAAAGATCGCCGTGAAATCCACGGATAAGATCGAGATGCTGGCTCCGTTCCAACCGGACCGGCAGCCGAAGGTCCGAGAGGTCGAGGAGTTCGACGTTCCGCTGCGCGAGCACTACGAGGAGGTTGTCTGGTCCGCCCCGGTACGCTTGGCCGACGGCGTCGATGCGGAGACGCTGGAATTGGAGGCCCAGTTCGACGGTCTGATCTGCAATGACGCCACGGGATGCAAGCCGATTTTCGGCAGGATCGTCAGCGTGGCGTTTGGCGGCTACTACGAGCCTACGGAGCCGGCTGGCGAGTACCGTTCGGAGCGCTCGCACGCCACGATTCGCGGACACATCCAGCCAGCGATCGTTCGGCCTGGCGACACGATGAAGCTGGTCTTGACCGCCGAGTCCGACGCCGATTGGCACGTTTATGCTTACGCATCACAGGACCCGGACGAAACCTCGAAGCCCACGTTGATCGTTCTGAAGGAGCCCTCTTCCTGGTCTCTGGACACCCCACAGCCGTCAGCGGAGCCCACGGTCAAGGAACTAATACCGGACGAACCACAGGTACGCTACCATGACGGTTCCGTCACGTGGACCAGTGAAATCAGTGTCCCCGAGGGAGTCGCCGATGGCGACTACGACCTGTCTGGTGTCATCGGATACCAGACATGTACGGATCGGAGTTGCGATCGGCCCACGGCCGCCGAATTTGCGGTCAGAGTGACGGTGGGCGACGGTGTCACGGACGAGCAGCGACCACTGACGTTTGCGGCGTCGAGCTACGGCGAAGCGGCGCGATTGGCTGCCGCTCCGGTTCACTCCGACCAAACATCGCCGTCAGGGATACTGGCTGTCGCGTTGTGGCTCTTGGGGATATTGGCTGTCGCGTTCTTGGGTGGCTTCATCCTGAATTTCATGCCTTGCGTGCTGCCCGTAATCGGGCTGAAGATGATGTCTCTTGTTCATCAGGCGGGTGAGAGCCGGTCGCGGATCTTTTCGCTGAATCTCTGGTATTCGCTTGGCATCTTGTCCGTTTTCATGGTGTTTGCCACTGTCGCGGTCGTGGTTAGGCTCGTCATTCCCGATGCCGCAACGGGAGCCGTTGGCGCCGAAAACGGTGCGTCGTTGTCGTGGGGAGCATGGCTCGGGGATGCGCGGATCGCGATCCCACTGTATTCGCTTGTTTTCGCGCTTGGATTGAGCCTCGTGGGCGTTTGGGACATTCCCATCCTGGGATTCGCAGGCTCGGGGCGAACAAGTGAACTGGCGGAGAGAGAAGGCCCGCTGGGGGCAATCTTCAAGGGAGCGTTGACTACAATCTTGGCAACGCCCTGCACGGGTCCGTTTGTTTTGGCGGCGGTCGGTTTCGCCGTCACGGCGCCCCCGCTTCTCGCGTATTTCGCGTTTGGCGTGATGGCCCTTGGTATGGCCTCCCCGTACCTGTTGATCGGTGCCTTTCCCAAGCTGATTAGCTGGCTGCCCAAACCGGGCGAGTGGATGGAAACATTCAAACAGGTAATGGGCTTTGTGCTGATGGGCACGGGCGTTTGGATTGCGAGCGTGCTGCACACGGCCGTGCCCGAGTACGTCATACCGATACTGATCCTTACGCTGGCGTTGGGTTTCTCGTGTTGGCTGATCGGGCGGACGCCCTGGACGGCGGCGTTTTCCAGGAGACTGCTATCCTGGTCGGCTGCAGCGACTATCGTCACGCTTACCGCCGTCACCGTTTTTGTTGAAGGAAATAACGTCCGACTGGGCGTTACCATCATTAGCGGCGCCTTACTCGCCATTTGGCTCATCTGGCAGACACCTCTCGATTCGACGATCGGTCGAAGGATCGCAGGATACGGCGCCGCGGCCGCGGTCGTACTAGTTGCCGCCCTGGTCACTTACCTGTTTTTGCGATCTGCGGAACTGCCTTGGGAACCATTTACGCGAGCATCGCTTGAAGACTACCGAAACAAGGGGCACACGGTCCTCGTGGACTTCACTGCCGATTGGTGACTGACCTGCAAGAGTAACGAGGCAGTTGCCTTGAATACGTCCAAGACGATGACGCTCGTGCGTGGGAACAAGGTCGTTACGCTGAAAGCGGACAAGACAGGGGATGCACCGGAGGCGGATCAGTTGCTGGTGGAGTTGGGTAACAAGGCGAAAGCGATTCCATTCTACGCCGTCTATCCGGCCGGAGTCGAAAGGCCGATCGTCCTTCAGGGGCTCGTTACCCAGCAGCAAGTGCTCGACGCGCTCAAGAGAGCCGGACCATCGCGCGGCGTGGCGAAGAAGGGCGGAGATGGGGTCACCGGCATTTGAATACGAAGCACAGAGTACTGAGTACTGGGTACCGGGTATTGAGCGGTGGGCCCGCGCAGACTTGGCCCACCCTACGATCTACTCCTTGGCTACTTCGCCGATCTGCCAACTGTTCAAACCGCTTTCTTTGAGCATACGTTGGATGCTGTCGCAGAAGCGGGGGCGGACGACCAGTACCAGGCCGATACCCATGTTGAACACCTGGGCCATCTCTGCGTCGTCGATGTTGCCCAGCCCTTGAAGCCAACTGAAGACTGAAGGGACTGGCCAAGTGTCGTCGATTTCGGCACGCACGTTGTCAGGGAGGATTCGCTCCAAATTCTCTCGCAAGCCGCCGCCGGTCACGTGGGCGATGCCGTGGATGACGTTCTTGATTTTGTAGTGGTTCAGTATCTCGCGTAGCGGCCGAGCGTAAATGCGAGTCGGCGTCAGCAGAGCCTCGCCTACCGTCTGGTCCAACTCCTCCACGTGCTCACCAACGTCCAAACCGGCCATGTCGAACACAACCTTGCGAACGAGGCTGTACCCGTTCGAGTGCAAGCCGGCCGACGCAACGCCGATCAATTTGTCGCCGGGCACGATCGCTTTGCCGTCGATCAGATGCTTCCGCTCGACGACGCCTACGCAGAAGCCGGCCAGGTCGTAGTCGTCTCCCTGGTACAGGTCTGGCATGATCGCCGTCTCGCCGCCCAATAGCGAACAGTCGGCATCGACGCATCCGTCGCTGATGCCGGTCACGATCTGCTCCAGCATCGGCGGGTCGTCGCGCGACATGGCCACGTAGTCCAGAAAGAACAACGGTTCGGCGCCGCAACAGATGGCATCGTTGGCGCACATCGCTACCAGGTCGATGCCGACCGTGTCGTGCCTGCCGCAACGCTGGGCCACGTTCAGCTTGGTGCCCACGCCGTCGGTGCAGGCCACCAGGATCGGTTCTTCATAATGGCGCGCGAACAAACGGCTGGCAAAATCCAACTGGAATAATCCGGCAAACCCGCCGTCCAGTTTCATCACCCGCGGCGAAAATGTCCGGTGCATCAGACGCGGCAGACGTTCCATGGACTGGCGATAGAGTTCCAGATCGACACCGGCGTCTTTGTACGTAGCCTTACTCATCAAGCGTACTTTCCGTGACCTTTTGGGTGGCTTAACCGCTTCTGGTCGAGCAATTGTGCGATTCCTCCCCCGAACTGGCGTAACGCATCGCTCAGACCACCGCGCCTATGACAAATACCAACATGCCGATTACCAAAACAACGATCCAAAGCAATGTGTAGATCAGGCCAAGTATGTGCCCCGCTTGCGTCATCCCCATTCCACGACTATCCATCCGGCCGGCTCGCATCTCGCGCAGATCGGATGAACCCATCACCCATGCCATCACGCTGAAAATGGGGCAACTGAACACCCAACTAAGGATCCCAAATACCAAAATCATTCCGCCGCGGTGTGGGACGGAATACGAGTCGGCACGCCACGAAGGTGCCGTTTGCGCGGCCGGTCTCGTCGGCACAGGGCCAGCCGGAGCCGCCCGCGCAACAGGGCCTCGGGGCCGAGGGGTCAGCACGCCGTAAAACTCGTCGGCTGGGCGCCAGTCCGACTCGTCTTCGGTACGCAGCGTGCATTCGGCGCTGATGCGGCCGTCCGACAGCCACCGGTCAAGTTCGCCTTTCGAAACCGGACCGTAAACCTGCCCTTCGGGCGTCTTCATGTACCACAGGTCGTCCGTATCGGCCGCCGACGTCTCCGGCGTTGCTTCGCCGCCCGGAACGACATAGATCGTGTTACAGGCCGGACAGCGAGCTTGCTTGCCCGCGTGTTCGTCGGGGACACGCAACAACCGCTGACAGCCCGGGCATTTTGTTTCAATGGGCATACCACTTCCCCTAACGTGGCGCAGCTGCAACCAACGTAGGGTGGGCCAAGTCTTCGCGGGCCCACCGGATCGTCCGATAACCAGTCGGTGGGCCCGCGAAGACTTGGCCCACCCTACAAAGATGCGTACACCACGCGCATCCAGCCGACTATGCCCCAAACGGGACGAGTTCGCGAACGCTCACTGCAGTTTACTGTAACTGCGACTGCGCTTCAACGAGCGTGGCTGTCTGCAAGAGCCTGACCCACGTTGCACGAGAATTGATTATCCATCTGGTTGCCTTGGCTTACGCTCCCGAGTAGGCTAGACACCGCCACTAGCGTCTTTGTAGGTGCCAACGGGACCTACTTGGCCTGGGCTTCACCGTGTTGGGACACTCTTGCTGGGCTGCATCGTATAAGGAGCCGATTCGATGATCCGAGTAGGCATTGCCGGTACTGGTTTCATGGGCTGGATTCATTACCTCGCGTATCAGAAGGTAAAAGGCGTCAAGTTGGCCGCCGTGGCCGATCCGATCAAGAAGCGATTGGAGGGCGACTGGCGAGACATCAAGGGCAACTTCGGGCCTCCGGGCGAAATGATCGACCTTTCGGGGGTCGCCACGTACTCGGACTACAACGACATGTTTGCCGACCCGAATGTCGACATGGTCGATATCTGCTTGCCCCCTTCGATGCACGCGAACGCCGCAGTCGCGGCTTCAAAGGCCGGTAAACACGTCTTGTGCGAGAAACCGATGGCCATGACCACGGCCGACTGCCGGCGGATGGTCGATGCCGCCGGGCGTGCGGGTAAGCAGCTCTGCATCGGTCACGTGCTCACGTTTCTTCCCGAGTACGCTCAAGTGATCAAGCTCGTGGAAACCGGGAAGTATGGCAAGTTGCTCGGCGGCACGTTCAAACGCGTGATCTCCGATCCGCTATGGCTGAAGGATTTCTACGAACCCAATGGCTGCGGCGGCCCCATGCTCGATCTGCACATACACGACGCGCATTTGATCCGCGTGTTGTTCGGCATGCCCGTCGCCGTTTCCAGCCGAGGACGTATGCGTGGCGAAGTGGTCGAGTACTTTAATTCGTTCTTCCATTTTGACGATCCGCGTATCGTCGTCAGCGCCGTCAGCGGCGTGATCAACCAGCAAGGCCGGCCATTTACGCACGGGTTCGAGATCCACTTCGAGAAAGCTACTTTGCTGTACGAGCTTGCCGTCATCGGGGATGGCGTTGAAGTGCAGCCGTTGCGAATCCTCACGTCAACCGGCAAAGTCCTGACTCCCAAGCTGGGCGACGGCGATATGCCGCCGGCCTTCGCTCGGGAGATCAAAGAAGTCGTCAGGTCGGTGAACGCCAACGAGCCATCGCCTCTGCTGTCTGGCGATCTGGCCCGCGACGCGATTATTCTAGGTCACAAACAGACCGAGTCGGTGAAGAAGGGGAAGGTCGTCAAGATCTGAGCGATTGGTCGGCGTCGACTCGCCAGTCCGCAACTCGTTTAACCCGAAGCCGGAGGCGATGGCGGGCGATGCGCATGGACGGTCCATCCCACTTCCCGCCATCGCCTCCGGCTTCGGGTTAAACGGCGGAAGCGCAGACCGGGTGTACTGGCCAACGCCTACCCCTGCGCAGCCGCTTCCTTGGCGGCCATCTCGCGTTCGGCGATCAGGTCCTCCAACTGCTCTTTCTCGCGCATCAACTCTTCCACGGACATGCCCGCAGTTTCCTTGCCGTCACTCTGCGGCACGTTGATTCCCTGTCCGCGCAACCAATCGTCGACGCGATTCTGGTTCTTCTTGTACAAATAGAACCCCAGTGCTGCTGCACCAAGCCCTACTGCAAGGCCGGTGACGTGATCCGTGTTGATGCTCATGGAATATCTCCTACTATCTTGTGTTGGTTAGCGGAATCGGATGGGGATGCCGTCGCGCATGCGACCGTAGCCTTCCAGCACCTCGCCGTGGATGCGAGAGACATGGTGAAGCTCTTCCCAAAGACTGCGGAAGCCGTGTGTGCCGCCGCCCGTCATTACGTATTTTAGCGCGCCCTGCAGGGCTGCGACTATACGCAGTCGCTCGGGAGCGTCTGAATCGGGTCCTACGATCAACTCGTAACGCGGGCCATTATCGCCGGGCGAAGGGACTTCCATCGGTCGCACTTCGACACCGGTTGGCGCGACTTCGATCAGATGACGTCCGAAGGTCGTCAGCCACGTTACGACCGACGCGCTCAGGAAATTCCCGCGGACCAGCGCTGTCGCCAGGTAAGCCAATGACAAGACCTCGGGGTCGAAATAGCCACGCTCGCGAAGTTCCCTCCATGCGTGATCGACGACCGACCAGGCGGTCACCAGCCCCGCGCCCCAGTCAAGTCGTGTCGGGCCGCCGCCGGACGGCTTCAAGCCTCGCATCACGAGCGCCGTCGCCAAGCCGATGGCCGACAGCACGGAACTGTCCTGCAAGACGGCCTGCTCGGGTGCGGCCAGCAAACGAACCGGCCGGGCGCCTTGATCCAAAGCAAGCTGGAAAGCTATCCGAAGCGTAATCTCTTCCTGGCTGATTGAATGCGGATCAAACGATACCAGAAGAGACCGAGTCAGCGGCGTGTATGCGATTTCGCCCATTCCCTCGTGCTCACGCACCGAAGCGATCAATTGATCCGGAGCAACCGGCGGGCGCGAGAAACGCACTCGCACTCGTCCGGGCAGCGAATGAACGACGGTCACGACGGGCTTCTGGGGCGATTTCATCGGTGACGCTCCTCCACATCGTGAAACAGCATCCGCGATGAATTCAGCACAACGGCCACGGTGCAACTGTTATGAAGAACCGCGCCCCAAAACACGGGTAACACGCCTACCGCCGCCAGCACGATACCCAGGCTATTGACGCCGATAGCCGTGAGGAAATTCTGGCGGATGGTCCGCATGGTCTTGTTTGCCAAGTGGATCACTGCCGGAATCATCAACGGATCGTCGCCCGTAATGGTGATGTCCGCGGCTTCCATGGCAATGTCGGTCCGCGTGCCGCCCATCGCGATCCCCACGTCGGCGTACGCCAAGGCGGGCGCGTCGTTGATGCCGTCGCCGACCATGACCACATGGGTGCCGCGAGACTGAAACTTGAGCACCGTTTCCGCCTTATCGTCCGGCATGGCCTCGGCTCTGAACCGGTCCATGGTCATGCGCGTGGCGACAATCTCGGCGTGCTGCTCCACGTCGCCGGTCAGCAGGATGATATCGTCCATGCCGATGTAGCGAAGACGGTTGATCGCCTTTTTCATGTTTTCGCGAAGGCTGTCTTGTACTCCCAGGACGCCAAGCAGCCCGTCGTCGTCCGCCACGTAAACGATGCTCTCGCCACCGCGGGCCAGACGCTGAACGGCTTCCGCGGCGGGGCCGAGATCAAACTCTTGTTCGAGCATGAAACGGCGGCTGCCCACGCGGATGCGGCGCCCGTCGACCTGCGTCTCGACACCCCTGGCAGTAAACACCTGAGTGTCTGTGTGCCGTGGGACGGGCAGGCCGGTTCGGCGCACTTTGTCCACGATCGCCACGGCCAGCGGATGAGTACTGGATTCCTCAGCGGCCGCGGCATACTGGATCAACTCGCGATCCGTCAATCGGTTACCGGCCGGGATGATACTGGTCACCTCGGGGCGGCCTTCAGTCATGGTGCCCGTCTTGTCGAATATCAGCGTGTCCGCCTCGGACAGCAGTTCCAGATAGTTGCTGCCTTTAACAAGTATCCCATTGCGAGCCGCGGTGCAAATGGACGCCGAAAGCGCCGTGGCAGTCGACAACCGGACTCCGCACGAGTAGTCGATAATCAGCATATTCAGCGCGCGACCAGCGTTCCGAGTGACCAGGTAAACAATCGCCGCGAGCATGAAGTTGACCGGAATGAACTGCGCAGACACTCGATCAGCGATGCTCTGAACGCTTGCTTTCCGATGCGTGGCCTCTTCGACCAGGTGAACAATTCGAGCCACCGCGGTCTGATCGCCAACCTTCTCGGCCCGCACAACGATCCGACCGCTGCTGACTACCGTGCCGGCGAAGACTTCTTCCTGTTCCGTTTTGCGTACGGGCATGAATTCGCCCGTGATCGAAGCCTGGTCGACTGCTGCTTCTCCGGATTCCACCGTGCCGTCTACACTGATCTTCTCGCCCGTGTGGACCATGATGCGGTCGTCGACCTGGAGTTCGTCCAGTGCGACTCGCTCCTCGGTGCCGTCGTCGCGAACTCGCCAAACGAAGTCTTCGCCAACCGACAGCATCTCGCGAATCGCGCGGCGCGTCCGGCCCATGGTGTAGGCAGTGAGCAACTCGGCGATATCCGCCAGCCAGATGATGGTCAGGGCCGACCAGGCGCGGCCCGCAAGGATGCTCGCCAGAATCGCCGAACCGCTGAGAGTGTCCGCGTTGGGTCGAAAGCTGGTGGCCATCGAATTCCAGCCACTGCGAAAGATCGGTGCCGCCAGCGACAATGCCGTCAAAGCCGGTACCGACAGGAAACGTCCCATGAACGTGGTCGGACTTCTTCGGGTGGACTTGCTGATCTGCGAAAACGCCAACGTTGCCGTCGTTACGCCTATCCGCACGAGCATTTCCGAGATCGGTTCTTCCTGGAGGCGACGCTCGTTGACAGTCAGCAAGTTCTGCGCCGCTCGTTCCGCCTTGTAGGCGATCAGCGAGTACGAACCCAGGACCGACTCGATCTGTTCCAGGACGTCCCCGGTCGTCGCCTGGGCGGCGTCGAACATCACGAGCACATTTTCGGTCAATACGGACACGCGAGCCTGTTGGACCGGCATCAGGTCCTCCAGGCGTTGGCGGATCTCTCCGACGTAGTCGTTCAGGTAGCGCAGGGCGCGGCATCCGACGCGGACGCGTCCGGGAAGTTGGTGGAGAATCTCACACCCAAGCAGTGGTTTTTCCTTTTGCCAAAACATCGCCGAATGCCTCACTCCGCCTCCCCACCGTGCCCAAGCAACTGGTGCATTCCCCACCACAGCAAAGTGAAGCCGCCCGGCACCGCCGCTTTGCCTTCCCGAAGCAGTTTCGTGATTCCGACGGCCGCCAGAAGGATCATCAGCGCCGAGGTGAAGTCCACCAACCCGCCCGTTCGATCGTGGACAACTCGGTTCAAGCTGTCCACAAACGACCGTAGTTCCTTGACAATTTTCGGCCGCGGCGTCTGGTCCAATTCCTTCTCCAGTCCCAGCAGACGAACGATCGCGGCAAACAGCAATTCCGGCTCGACTTGGCCCACGCGATAGCGAACCAGGACACTGCCTGTCGCTCCGTTCACCTCGACGGCTTCCACGCCGTCCAGCGTCGGCAGCTTATCGCGTACCAGGTCCGTCTGACTCGGCTGGTCCGGCAAGGAAGGCACGCGAAATCGCACGCGTCCGGGCATCCAGTGGGCGGTCTGGACTGGCCCCGATCGCAGCATTGGCAAAAGCGATGACCGCTTGCCCCTTTTAAGTAGTCCGGCTATCAGCATTCCCGTCAAAATGTGCATATTCCCTCTATTCCATTCCCGTTGGATGGTTCCCTGCTTAACTCTAGTTGCCGATTGGCATCAGTCAACAGACATGGGAAGCATCGGGGATTGAAGCACCGCGGCCGCATCGTTTAACCCGAAGCCGGAGGCGATGGCGGGCGCTGCGTGTGGACAGTCCCTCCCACTGCCCGCCATCGCCTCCGGCTTCGGGTTAAACGATAATACCCATCAGAAAGACAGACAGGCTGCTACAACCGCCACGGGGCCCTCATGGGGATGTTCACGAAACGGTTGGCTTCTTCGTCGCCGACGATTTGCTCCTTCACCGGATCCCAGCGGATCTTGCGGCCGACGCGTAACGCGATGTTGGCCAAATGCAGTAGCGTCGTGGCTCGGTGCGAGGCTTCGGCGTTGCCACCCGGCTGCTGACGATTGCGAATTGCCTCGGCAAACGTCACTAACTTGGGCGGATCGGGCATCGCCTTCAGCTTCTGCTCGTCTTCGTCACTGAGGCTGGGCTTCTTGCCGGCTTCGCGGTCGTATTTCTCGCCCCACTTGCCAGTTTCCAGCACCAATCCTAGACCGTCGGCATATTTCAGCTCGACCCAACCCCATGACCCGACCGCGTCGGGATGCTGCGGCCACGGGCCGTACGGTTCGATCTCGACCGGTCCCGTGTCGTCCTTCGCATATTGGTACTGGAACGGATCGACGCGGTGAGCGCCGAAGTTGGCCAGATCGCCGCCTTCGTAGTCCCAATAGAAGCGATTGCTGTAATGAACGCGGTGGGGATGGTACGGCTTGTACGGCGCCGGCCCGAGCCATAGGTCGTAATCCAGTTCGGACGGCACCGGCGTGACTTCCTCCAAGTCCGTTCGGCCGAGTCGCATGGGCACGCCGGCTCGATGAACGACGCCGCTCAAGTCCTTCACCAGGCCGCTGGCGTGCATCTTGTGAGTCTCGGGACTGACTTTGAACCGACCGAACGTTCCGATCTGGAAAACAACTCCGTGCTTCTTCACGGCATCGGATATGGCTCGCCCTTCGGCGATGAACTTGGTCATGGGCTTTTCGCAGAAGATGTCCTTCCCGGCCTTGGCCGCGGCAATACAAATCAGCGAGTGCCAATGCGGGGGCGTGGCGATGCAGACCATGTCGATATCTTTGCGGTCCATCAGACGACGGTAGTCGGTAAAGCGTGTCTTGTTGTCCGGCTCGCCGCCAATGCGTTTCTTGTCCACGTCGCACACGGCCAGTTGCCGCGGCTGGCCCAGGCCCATCGCCTTCCATGATCCTTTGCCTCGATTGCCGTTACCGATCAAGGCGCCCGTCACGGTCTCGCTGGGCGGCTGGTTACCGGAACCGCCCAGCACGTGTCGAGGCACAATGCTGACGCTGCCGGCTGCCGCAATAGCGCCAGCGGATGTTGTTAAGAATCGACGTCGAGTGATGTTATTTCGATTGTGGGTCATCGTTTGTACTCCAGATTAGTTCCTGCCAATGCGAATTCCGCGACACCGAAGAAATCACCGCTGGGAGAGGATCTCCACAGCTTGATCGACGGCCACCTTTCGCGGGCCTTTGGCTTTCGGCTGCGCGTTGCGAAGCGCCTTCAGCGCCGCGTCGCCTCCGATAGCCACAAGGGCCTGCGTAGCAGGATTACACAAACGATCGCTGTCCAGCAGATTGGCAAGTGCAGGCACCTCGTCCGCTCGGCCGCAGAGCTGCAACTGCCTGACGATAAATGCCTTCAACTCGTCGGAGTGGTCGGCCGAAAGCTGCTTCGCCAAGGTCTCGGCCAGCAGCTTGCGCCCACCATCGTTATCAGGCCGACACGCGTGATGCACCAAGCCGTGCAACGCGTATTTCGGTTTCGCCCCATCCGGGACACCGAACCGCTCGCCGACCATTTTCACCAACTGCTCGATTGTCTCCGCGCCGCCGGCCAACAGCTTCTCGCACAGCCCTTGCGCTGTTTCGTAATCGTCCGCCGGCAGCTTCTCGATAACCTCCAATAATTCCTTTGACGACACGGCAACACCCCCCTTTGTGAACGGTCAGGAACAGAATATCTGCTTTTCGCTACTGCAGCGGCTGACTCGAACGTTGAGCGTACCCCAAATGACCAATGACCAATGACGAATGACCAACACGTGTAGATAGTCTACCGCTTGGCGCATGCGTGTTCCACTGCTGGGAACGGGTGTTTGCGTCACGAATTGAAAAAGGGCCTGGCTTCGACACGCGTCTGAGCCAGGCCCTTTGTATAGATTTGCGATTTCTGTCCGGATCAATCTGCGTCGTCGATTTCGCCGACGAACGAGGCTTGGCGGACAGAGGAATCTCGCTGGCGAATTGGGTTCGCATCATCCAGGCCGATGGATCCCCACTGGAACGACTGAGGACGAAGCGGATTGTCGGGCGTCGTGGCGGCCGCATGGCCCTTGTTTGCCGTCTGAATGACCGGTGCGTTCAGCATCAGGGGCATCGATCGTTCGGTAACCGGTCCGGCCTCCGGAACCGGAAGCACGTCCGGGGCAGATTCGCTTTCTTGGGGCTCGGCCGGCGTGGGGCCCGACGGCATCAGGTGCTCGGCCGGCATTATCTCTTCCATCGGCACGTCCATCACGCCTTCCGGCACCGGGCCGCGGCTGACCACGTTGGGACGGGTCCAGCCGAAGTCCAGGTAGTAGCTTGCGTCACGCTCGCGAGCGCGAGCCAAGGCGTCCCAGTAGGCTTTCTGCGGCCAGGGCCCCTCGGCCAGTTGGACGTTGTTGTACTCCAGCAGCGAGCCCTTGCGGAAATGGACTTCGGCAATGGATTTGCTGTAGTCGCTCAACGCGCGATAGAAGTCCGCCTGAGCCTGGGCCCGGCGTTGTTGGGCGTCGAGCACTCGATCCAAGGTGGTCTTGCCGCCTTGGTAGAGAGCCTCGGCCGACTCCACTTCTTTCTCCGATGCCGACCATCGATTGAAGTGCGATTGAGCCAACGTATAGTTGCCATCCAAGTTCCGAATGGCCGTTGTGAGCAGGTGGATCGAATTCAATTCCTGATCCTCAAGCTGTGCTTTGGCCCGGGCCAACTGCAGTTGGGCGTTGCGGACGCCGGTCAGCTCGCGGCGGAAGCCGATGGGCAGTGCGAAATCGACGATAGCAGCAAACTCCTGGAAGTCTCCCGTCGTCAAGCTCTCGAACGCCGTGGAGCCGGCCGCTGGGAAAGCCAGCCCGTTGCGATTAGCGTTGATCAGATCATTTCCCCTGCCCACCCATCTGTAGACCAAACCGAGGTCCAGTTTGGGAAGGAGTTGATTCTTTGCGCTGATCAACTCCAGTTCACGCTGTTTGATGCCCCATTTCTGCTGGCGGAGCTCGGGGCTGCGTGCCAGGGTCTCCGTACGAATAGCACGCCAATCGAATTCGATCTTGGCCATGGTTGGTTCGTCGATTGGACGAATCAGACGGCCGTCGGTTGCCGCCAGTCCCATCAGAAACCGGAGCTTGGTTTCCGTCTCGTACAATTGACGAAGGGCCGTTTCCACGGCCGAGCGGAAGAAGAAATACTGTTCGCGAGCTTGAGCCTCGTCTTGAATCGGAGCAACCTCGCCCAACCATTTCTCGTACACGATTTTCCACGTTACCTGGGCGCTGTCACGACCGATCTTTGCGGTCTCCAGATTCCGATACGCATTGTGCAAGTCCCAATAGGTGTTCTCTATGTCAAGGACAAGGTTCCGGACAGAGGACTCGAACTGTGCCAGGGAGATATCTTCGTTGATTCGGGCCAATACGACTGGAATGCGATTGATCATCGTGCCTCGCCCGCGAAGAATCGGCATGTCGATCCGAGCTTCAAGGGAAGTGGTCCATTCGTTGCTCAGCTCGCGGAAGCCCTTCGTTCCATTGTTAAATCGTGTGTAGTTAGTTAGGTTGGCAATCGAAACGCGACTCCCGTATGCGGTCTTCTTGATGATTTCTGAGCGCAAGCCCGCGTCGTCCTGATCTTGAGTTCCCGGGAAGATACCGGCTGCACCGGCACTCGAGTTGACTGGACGGTTGGAGCGACTGTAGATGCCGTTCGCTGTCCCGGGCGCAACGCCCTGCACCCTCAATAGGGCATCAAAATCCGCCAACGCGGCTTCGGCACCGCCTACGCCCGCCGCGGTCACCCGTTGAAGTTGCGTCCCTGGTCCCTGCAGTGCGCTGTTGCTAGCGATACTGCTGGGGCTAGATTCTGTAATTGCCGGATCGTAGACCGTCGTTTGGCCGGATCGCGACAACAGGCCGTCGGCGAAGCCAAATGGCGTTACGCCGCCCAAATTGCGGATAGTCTTGCTGTTCTGCAGAGCGATCACGATGCACTCTTCCAGTTCCACGTCCCATATCTCGTCGAATTGGGGATTGGATATCGTCAGCGGTTCCCCGGATTCCGCTGCGTCCGGCAGACTTGCGGTTTGTACGTCCGGGTACTCCAGATCGGTGGCATGGTTCAGCAAGTGGGAAAGGTCACCGTCTTCGTGAAAGAAGAAAGGTTGCGTGGGATGGCAGCCCGAGAAGACGGTCAGAGCGATCAGCAGAAACGCCATGTGGGTGCTGGATTGCCGACTCATTGATTGTTCATCCCTAGCGAGTTGCGTGGTGAAGTCCGTCGACGCCAACGGGCCGAGGGGCTACGGGTTTCAGGCGCATCCCTAACGAAGGACACGGAAACTGACTAATGAAAAAGCCCCCCCGGACCGCTTGCATCCGCCAAAAACGAACTCGCACCGAGCGCGAACTCCCTAGGCAGGGCAATCAGTAGACTTGATATCGGCCGCCCGATCCGCAGACTTTGAGAATTCTGCGTAATCGTCAAAGTTTTCCAAGCGGACTGCAGGGTCAGAGATACATACCGAGGAAACCGTCGGCTTGGTCGCTAGCAGCCTGCAGTTTCTCGATCCGCTGCTTGGCCTGTTCCAGATCGCCGGCCTCGATGTATCGATCGAATTCGACGGAGACGGATTGAATCACTGTCTCGCGCAGCCACTGCACGACTGGCTCGGTCAGCCAATCGCACGCTTCTAGTGCTAGCTCAGCATCCACGTCGCAGCGAACCGTGCGACGATCCTCCTGGTCCGTCATCACGGTGCCTTCGAAGCGGAACTGGATCATCCCGATGTCGTCTCGATTCGTCAGATGGTACGCGCACTTGCCGTTGTACAGGTAGTACGTGTTGAATGAACCATGCTTCTCGATCGCTGCTTTGACGCGATCGCAAAACTGGCGGTATTTGGGCGAAGCATCGATCGGTACATCGAAACGAACGACCGTTCGTAGCGGCAGGCAGTCGAACGTGATCTCAACCCAACGATTCATGACAATTTGCCTCCCAGTCCACGAACACGAAAGGGTATTGGGCTGTGAGTATGCCCATGTTTGTAGTGTCGGTTGCCCCGGATAAATCAAGCCCGAAGCGTCAGTCTTGAAGTTGCGCATTTGGCGTGTCGTCAAATGCAGCGTCCGCAAACCAGCCCCAACGGGGCGCTCCTATCATAGAGCCAGCCCTTAGGGCTTACCCGCGCGCCCGGTCAGGCCAAGTCTTCGAGTTCCTGCTTGAGCCGCCGCAATACTCGGCATTTTGCCTGACGGAGGGCTGCACAACTCATCTGCAGCTCGTCGGCGATGTCGGCCGCTTTCTGCTCGTCTACCGTTGCCCGCCAGAAAGCCCGCCATGTCGTTTCTTCGAATTCGGCCCGGATCAGGCCGATGGCGCGATGCATCAGCACGTTGTTGGTTTCAAAATACCTCCTGGGCGAGATCCGAAGCGTCGCTCTCCTGCAACCCCACCTGCCTGGCCCAGCGATAGACCAGCGGACTGTAGAGTTTGACAAACCGTTCCCACGCGTCAGGATCGCGAGACTTGACCCGCCCCAGCAGGCTGGTGGAGGTCGAGCTTGAACTTCCAGAAGTGACAGCGTTTTCCATCGTCCTCTCCGAGCGGAGCAGTCAGAGGCGACAAACGGACGTTGCTCACTGTACCACTTGCATGTGGCCGCTTCAAGCTAGTTCTGGTTGCTACGGCTGCCCAGACGTAACGACTATTCCGTTCGGTTGTTCCATCCCGTTGTTCGGCGTTTCCGTCAAGTTCCTCGTAACCGGCGTTGTGTACGGCCGACGGTCTGGGCTTGTTAGTCGTGTGATGCAACGTTTGACGTGCTACGGCGGCCGACCGTTGTCGCTCGGCGTTGTTTAATTGGTGAAGTGTGGTGCGGCTGTCGATACCGAGAAGTGAGAGTATGTCTGCATGGATGCGGCTTTGTCGCGAGGCATCTGCTGGTTATTCGAAACGGACGCGAATCAAGCACCACCCACGAGGGGTGCTGCTCGTCGTCGGCAGATGCGGAAGAGATTTCCAGGGCCGCACCTATGCACCCGTCGCGTCGCCAAACGTTCCTGCCACTGCTGTACGGTCAACGGACGATTGTCCGCTCTCTCGTACTGTATCTTGCTGCACTTTCTGCGGTTACCGCATCGGCCCAGCAGGAGCTTCGCCCTCCCGCATCGGCGGCCGTTGGGGTTTTCCCGCAGAGTCGCATACCGTTCGTCGGCTCGGCCTCGCCCCGCGCGGAGTTGGTGTGCCGCAGGTTGCCGCCTGTGCAGGCGCCGAATGGTCCGTGGTGGGAAGAGCCGCTGCACCAGCAGATGCGACGTGAATGCGAGTCGATGCCGACGACTTTGGAGTCGTTGATCATCCGGACGCTGGAACACTCGGCTCAGGTCCAAGTCTTCAGCGATTTGCCGTTGATCCGCGAGACAACCATCATGGAGGCGAATGCCGCGTTCGACTGGCGCGGTTTCATGGAGACGCGATGGGACGATATCAGTGATCCGGTGGGAAGTGTATTGACCGTTGGACCGGGCGGCTCTCGTTTTCACGATCATCGGTGGAAGTACGATGCCGGCGTCCGGCAGAAGAATCGTTTGGGCGGTCAATTCGAAATCTCGCAAAAGCTCGGCTTCGAGAACAGCAACTCGACCTTCTTCGTGCCTCAGAACCAGGGGACGTCGCGACTGTCGATCAGCTATACCCAGCCGTTGTTGCGCGGCGCCGGTCGGGTCTACAACACCAGCCTCGTGCTACTGGCCGAAATCGATACCGAGGTGGCTAACGACGAATTCGCCGGACAACTCCAGTCGCATTTGCTGGAGATCACACGAGCCTATTGGACGCTTTACCTGGAGCGGGGATCGCTGCTGCAGAAAGGCAGGCTGTACGATCGGGCGAAAGCGGTCCTGGGCGAACTGGAGGGGCGAGCCGAAGTGGACGCCGCGGCCAGCCAGATCGCCCGCGCCCGCGCCGCCGTCGTTCAGCGCGAGGCCGATTTATTGCGAGCGGAAATGTCGGTACGCAACGCCGAGGATCGGATTGCCGCACTTGTTAACGATCCGGAACTCGCCCGCCGGGAGATCGAGCTGATTCCGCTTGACGTGCTCACTTGCGATCCGATCGCCGTGGACATGCAGCAGGCGGTTGCGACGGCGTATCATCAACGTCCGGAAATCGACCAGGCATTAAGGCAAGTCAAAGCCGCGGCAGTGCGCCTGGACATGTCCAAGAGAGAATTGCTGCCGCAATTGGACCTCGTGCTGGAAACCTACGTCAGCGGATTGCGTGGCGAAAGCGACATCGGTCAGGCGTTCGGCGACCAGTTCAGCGTGGGCGAACCGGCCTATTCGGTAGGGTTGCTGTACGAGGTGCCGATCCGCAACCGAGCCGCGCATGCTCGGCACGTGCGCCGCCAACTCGAACTGCGGCAATTGCGAAACCAGTTCCGCTCGACCGCCGAAACTCTGATGTTGGAGGTCAAGGTGGCCGTGCGCGAGGTGGACACGGCGTACCGTGAGACACTGGCCAAGAAGCGTTCGATGGAAGCGGCCGACGGGCGCCTGGATTACATCCACGAGCGATGGCAACACTTGCCCGGCGAGGGGCGTTCGGCCGGACTTCACCTGGAAGATCTTCTCGTGGCGCAAGAACAACTGGCCGCCGCGGAGTTCGGTTACCTGCAGGCATCGACGACGTACAGTCTAGCGTTGATGGACCTGAAACGCGCGACCGGAGTGTTGCTTCAGGACGAGCGTATCTCGCATGCCGTGGTCGATGTGGACGGGGTGCCTTCAGCGCTGCTGAACAAAGAGCCGCTGCCGGCGGCAGAGGAAGAGCCGGTGCAAGACGATCTACCGCCGCTGAGCACTCCTGACGCGAATAGCCAATCGGTGTTGCGCCGGGAGCCAGCAGGTTCCGCCGAAAACGAGGACTCGCCTCAGACGCCGAACGAATAGCTGCTACCTGGGCGCGAAGCGGACTTCGAACAACCTTGGCCAGTTCTTTCCGGTAACAAACAGCCGGTTCTTTTCCGCGTCGTAGGCGATGCCGTTCATTACCGCTTCGCGATCGCGTCGGTTGGCGGGGTACAGGCGGCGAAGGTCGATCGTTCCGACAACTTGCCCCGTTCGCGGCGAAATGCGGACGATGTAGTCCTTGTACCAGACGTTGGCAAGAATCTCGCCGCGGACATACTCAAGTTCATTCAGATTGGGGACGCGACGTCCTCGATTGCGAACCAACACTTGACCGGTAACTTTGAAGGTCTCCGGGTCCAGGAACCGGAGCGTGGCGGAGCCGTCGCTTATGATCAGGTGCGTCCCGTCGTACGTGATGCCCCACCCTTCGCCGGTGTAACGGAATCGCCCCACTTCTTCGAAGGTCTCTTTGTCGTAGACGATGCCGATTTGAGCTTGCCAAGTCAACTGGACGATCCGGTCGCCCACGATCGCGATGCCTTCGCCAAAGTGGCCACGGTCAAGCGAATGCGACTGGACGACACGGCCGGTTTCGAGTTCGACCTTTCGCAGCGTCGATTGACCTCTTTTCCCAGTGCCCTCGTAAAGAAAGCCGTTCTCGAAGACGAGCCCCTGCGTGTATGCTTTTTCGTCGTGCGGGTAGGCACGCACGAATTGGACCGCCGCCGGCCGAGCCAGCGCCCAAACAACACACGCACAGGCGCAGCACAGGAAAGCTACGAGCAAGCCCCAACGATGGCGGCGCAACCAACCACGCTCCGTTGCTGTCGAGGAGACCTGGGACTCCTCTTGGTGGCGGTTGCGTTTTCGCTTTTGTTGCTTACTGGGCATGTTCTTCTGCTAGCTTCCGAATCCGTTTGACCATGGAATAGAAGCCGTTGCTGCGCGAGCGGCTGAGGTGCTTCCGCAATTCCAATCGGTCGAAAACGCTTTCGATATCCAGAGAAATGATCCCTTTGCCTGTGCGTCCGGAACAGAGCATCAATAGAATGGCGACTAGGCCGCGGACGATTTGAGAATCGCTATCGGCCACAAAGTTGATTACGGGCGGATCGCCGGGTTGAACGTCAATGACCAACCAGACGTTGCTTATGCAGCCCTGGACGCGGTTTTCCTCGGTTTTCAACCCCGCGGGCATTTCATCGAGTTTGTCACCGAGTTCGATGATGTACCTGTAGCGATCCTCCCAGTCGTCAAGGAATTCGAAGTCGTCAATCAGCTCTTCTATGGTAACGGTTTCCACCTGTCTTGCCTCGTCAAACCAGCTTTTGCCGGTATCTTGTGCTTTTCTGCTTGCCAGCGCCAGAATGGTATGAGCCATCGTGAACTCCAACGCTGTTTATTATACGTTAACGAAGCCGGTTGCCAACGAGCAAGTATGTCGCCGGCGGATGGGTAGGAGACGGCCGTGAGCATGATTCGCCAAGTCGGCTATTGCACGAATGTCCATGCTGGCGCGGATTTGGATTCCACACGAGCCAATCTCGCGGAACATGCGCTTGCCGTGAAGGAGTTGGTTAGCCCGGATACTCCGATCGGCGTGGGGCTGTGGCTTTCGGCATCCGCTGCCCGCAAGCTGCTGGCGACGAACGGTGTGGCGGACTTTGCTAGCTGGCTGGCCGAAGTCGGGTTGGTTCCGTTCACCTTGAACGGCTTTCCTTACGGCGATTTCCACAAAGACGTGGTGAAATACGATGTGTACCGACCGACGTGGTGCGATCCCCAGAGGCTGCAATACACGTTGGATCTGATCGAGATATTGGACGCATTGCTGCCGGAAGGTATGGAGGGGAGCATATCAACCCTGCCGCTGATTTGGGGAAATCCAAGCCCCAACGCCGCGCAACTGGCGGCTTGTGCGGAAAACCTGACGAAGGTCTGCGAACGGTTATCTCGTCTGGAGGCGGAACGCGGCAGGCTAATCTACGTGTGCCTGGAGCCTGAGCCCGGTTGCGTCCTCCAGCGCAGCGACGATGTTGTGCGGTTTTTCAAGGAACATCTACTGCCCCATGTCGAACGGCAGGATGTTTGTCGATATCTACGTGTGTGTCACGATATTTGTCACGCTGCGGTCATGTTCGAGGAGCAGGACGAGGCGTTGCGCCGTTACCGGTCCGCGGGCATCGCTGTCGGTAAGGTGCAGGTATCTTCTGCCGTAGTGCTGCCGCTGGACCGCATCCCGCGGGACGAACGGCCGGCCGCGATCGAGCAGTTGCGTGGTTTTGCGGAGGATCGTTACCTGCATCAAACCATGGTACGTCAGTCGCCCAACGCACCGCCCGTTTTCTTTGAGGATTTGCCAAAGGCAGTCGAGTCGGTTGAAGGCTCGACGGCACCTGCCGGCGAATGGCGAGTGCATTTCCACGTGCCAATCTATCTGGAAAGATTCGGCCTGCTTGAAACAACGATGCCACAGATTCTGCAGTGCCTGCAGGCGGCAAAGGACTTCTCGGGCCTCGTGCACTTCGAGGCGGAGACGTACGCCTGGGGCGTCCTACCAAAGCGCCTACAACAGCCAAAGCTAGCGGACGGCATCGCTGCGGAATTGAAGTGGCTCCGCGATCAATTCAGTCCCTGATGCGGCCTCGCTTCGCTCTCTGGGCGTGTCGTTTAACCCGAAGCCGAAGGCGATGGCGGGCGGTATGAGTGAACGATCCATTCTGCTTTCCGCCATCGCCTTCGGCTTCGGGTTAAACGGGAACAATCGCGAAGAGCCCCGTCATTGGCACTCAACGCAGTGACCTTTCAGAAGAATCTCGGTGATTTCCCCCGGAATCTTCGTCTTCTCGCCTTTCGGTAGCGGAATGCTGACGTCGCTCAGGCAAGACACCTTGCCGCAGTCCACGCACATGAAGTGGGGATGATCCGCGTCTTCCTCTCTCTGGCTTTCTTTCATTTCGAACCGCCAGGCGTGATCTCCCAAGTCAAGCCGCGACAACAGACCAACTTCCGCCATCTCCACCAGACAGCGATAGAGCGTCGATTTGTCGTACCCCTGGGGTACCAGCACATCGGAAACCTCGGCGTGGCTTAGCGGTACATCGGCGGTCGACAGATGTTGAAGCACGGCCACGCGCGAAGCCGTGCACCTGAGCCCGGCTGCACGGAGCATTTCTCGGGATTCATTCGCCGAAAGCGATTGCTGATTCGACACGACGATCCTCGATCAGGGTGCGACGCTGTGTTCTGCGGCAGGTAAACGCCGAGGCGATACGCGCCTCGGGCTCCGCTATTCTAACTTGCCAATGCCATTGGGTCACCGTGGCTCGACTGAAGTCGACATCATCCCGGAATCATGCAGGTGTTCTTCGAACATGACGCGGTAGTGTGTTACACTGTTACCGATAAGCCAGGCTGTGGGGCTGGGCGAAGCTAGATGGGAAATGTCGTCTCGATTGGAGTTGCCACAATGTCGGGGAAATCGCTTAACATCAAGTTGCTTGGGAACGGCATAACGGCCGTTGTGCTCTTGTCCTTAATCACTTGGACGAACCATACTGCCGCAGACGCCGCAGACTCGTCGCCCGAACGAGCACTGGCGGCGAAGATTCTCGACGAAGCGGGAGTAACCGGCGGCTTGATCGTGCATCTCGGCTGCGGCGATGGAAAACTAACCGCAGCCCTCCGCGCGAACGACGGCTATCTCGTACACGGCCTCGACATCGAAGCGGAAACCGTTGACGCGGCCCGGACGCATATCCAGTCGCTGGGGCTCTACGGTCCCGTCTCGGTTGACAGTTTCGATGGCAAGCACCTGCCGTATGCCGACAACTTGGTCAATCTTCTGGTGGTGTCAGGTGCCAGTGTTCAGGTTTCAGAGGATGAGATCCTACGCGTGCTCGCACCGCGAGGAGTCGCGCTGGCACAGGGGAAACCGGAAGCCACTGGCACCCGACACCCGACACCCGACACCTCCCCCACCCTTCCCGGATGGACAAAGCTCGCCAAACCGTGGCCTGACACCATCGACGAGTGGACTCACCAATTGCACGGCCCTGGCGGCAACGCCGTGGCCGGCGACCGCGTCGTCGGCCCGCCGGCTCGGATGCAGTGGACGGCCGGGCCGCTGTGGGCTCGCAGCCACGGTTGGACGCCCAGCGTCAGCGCCATGGTTTCGGCCGGCGGACGGCTGTTCTACATCTGCGACGAAACGCTGGCGTGTGCGGACGGCACGGTGCCCAGTAAGTGGTTCGTTGTGGCGCGCGACGCCTTCAGCGGAGTATTGCTGTGGAAGTGTCCCATATCGCAGTGGGGCTCGGAAGCACATAGCGGCACACCCGATACAGGCGACGGGGTAACCACCGGACGCTTCACCATGCCGCCGAACGTGGGCAAACGCCTGGTGGCCGTGGCGGACACCGTCTACGTGACGCTCGGACCGACCGCGCCGGTAACGGCCCTGGATGCGGCCACAGGCAAGGTCAAGCGAGTCTACGCCGACACGGCCAACGCCGACGAGATCCTCTGCACCGACGGACGCCTGATCATTTCGATCAATCCGCCACCCGAGAAGAGACCGTCCTTGGTTGCCAGGACCGATACTCCTCCGCCCGCGCCCGGGAAACACATTTGTGCGGTCGACATCGAGACGGGTCGCGTGCTCTGGAAGAAGGGGCCGTTTTCGGCGATCCGGACCAGCACGGGCCAGGATCCCTTCGGCCGGTTGGAACTGGCCGCGGGCGACGGCAAGGTCGTCGCTCTAACGACAGAGACAATCGAGTGCCTTGCCGCCGATTCGGGCCGGACGATTTGGCGAATCGATCGCCCAGCCTTGCCTGCCGATGCTGTGCGACGGATCGGCTTTGCGGGAATGTACGAGTACCTTCTGGCCGTGATGGTGTATCACGACGGCGTAGTGCTGCTGGCACAGCCCGAACCGAATACGCACCACACTTACCACACCATGCCGGGCTCGCTGTACGCCTTCGATGCCGAAGATGGCCGCCAGATGTGGAAGCACGCTTACGGCGGCTGGGGGCATTGCACGCCGCCGGATGTGTTCGTTGTGGAAGATTTGGTGTGGTCTCACGTGAACACCGAGACCGAGTTCGGCTCGGTATGGGGCAACGGCTACAGAGCGTTAGATCCGAGCACGGTCGACTACCGCATCCAGGCACTCGACCTGCGCACCGGCAAGCTGCGTAAGGAACTCCCAACCAAAGACATTTTCAACACAGGGCACCATCACCGCTGCTACCGAAACCGAATCACCGAACGCTTTCTCTTGTCGTGCCGTCGAGGCGTCGAGTTCGTGGATCTGTCGACCGGCGACAACTACCAGAATCACTGGGTACGCAGCGGCTGCCTACTCGGATACCTACCCGCGAACGGGCTGCTCACAGTCGCGCCGCATCCCTGTGGGTGTTACATCGGCGCGAAGCTAACCGGCTTCAACGCACTGGCTCCAAGGGCGGAAGTGGGAAACTCGAAATTCGAAACTGGAAACTGGGAAGACCGACTCGAAAATGGCCCCGCCTTCGGACACATCGGCAATCGGCAATCGGCAATCGCAAATCCCGCCGATTGGCCTACGTATCGGCACGACGCTAAACGCAGCGGTGCCACGGAGTCGGCCGTCGGCACGGATTTGGAGGTCGCTTGGCGGGCTGATGTGGGCACCAAGCCCAGCGGTTTGGTTGTTGCAGACCGCAAGGTGCTTGTTGCCGGCGTCGACGCCCATGCCGTCCAGGCATTGGATGCTCGCGACGGCAAGGTGGTCTGGGGATATACGGCGGGTGCTCGAATCGACTCGCCTCCCACTTTTCACAACGGGCTGGCGATCTTTGGCTCGGCCGATGGGCGTGTCTACTGCCTGCGCGCCGCGGATGGGGAACTGGTGTGGCGATTCGACGCGGCTCCGCGTCGTCTGGTAACCGCCTTCGGGCAACTCGAGTCGGCGTGGCCCGTACCGGGCAGCGTGCTGGTGCACGACGGAAAATGCTGGGTCGCGGCCGGGCGCTCGTCGCATCTTGATGGCGGCATCCACTTGCATGCCCTTGATCCAGCGACGGGAAGAGTGCTCCACAACCAGACGATCTACAATCCCGATCCCGAAACAGGGAAGACGACACCGGAACCAAACTCTCATTCCATGACCGGACTGTTGAACGACATACCCGCCACGGACGGTACGAACGTGTTTATTCGGCAGATGAATGTTTCGTCCGCCGACACACGCGGCGGACAGCACCTGTTCACAACGGGCGGTTATCTGGATCCAAGCTGGTTCAACCGAACGTTTTGGCAATTCGGCCGAGCCAGGACATCGGGAATCATGGTCCTGGGAAAGGATGTGGCATACGGCGTGGAGGTCTACGAATCGCGCAGCCGCGAAACGGTGTTTCGGCCCGGAGCGAATGTCTACCGGCTGCAATGCATCTCCCTGAAGGCCCCGCCCAAGGTTCCCCGCGGCAAGCAAGCCCCGGCCAAACGCCGCCAGCAGGGAATGAGGCCCCAGTGGGAGCAGCGACTCGGCATCCGAGTTACCGCCATGGTTCGCGCCGCGGATACGATCTTCGTGGCCGGCTCGCCGGATGTCGTCGATCCCAACGATCCCCACGGCGCATGGGAAGGACGAAGCGGTGGCCTGCTCGCGGCCTTTGCAGCCGGCGACGGAAAAAAACTCGCCGAATACAAGCTCCCATCCCCGCCGGTCTGGGACGGCATGGCCGCCGCCGGAGGCCGGTTGTTCATCAGCACGGAGGACGGGTGCGTTGCCTGCATGAGTGGGACAAGCGGCAGGCCGTAGAATCGCGAAAGAGATACCTTCTTCGTTTAACCGCAGTGCCCAACGGGCCGCGCGTCGGCGAGGACGTTGCGTGGCGTTTCTCTCCAACGTAGAAAGGGATGCCAGTTCCAACTCAACTCCCGCGCGGGATTGCAAACTCGTAGAGTTTTGTTTTCTTGACAAAGGTTTTTGCTTTTTTTCGGCGTAAGCCGGTGTATTGCTTTGGGTTAACTAACTGCCGACAAGGGCAACATCGAGATTGCGGAGACGAAGCGCCGTGGACATCACGTGGTGACCAAGTTTCGTCACCCGGTAGTACAGCGTATGCGATACTTTCCTAATCAACTTGTGACTTCGAAGCAGCGACAACAATCGGGTCACCCGTGCCGACACGCGTTTCCGTTTCACCTTGTCGGGCTCGTCACCGTACAACGCTTGGCGAATGTCTTTGTTACGGAAGCCTTGCAGCGCGAATCCGCCTTGCAACACGGATTGGAAAACGCGTGCGTCCTCGCGGTCTACGGGACGCAAACCCCGGTACGGACGCCCCTTTCGCTTCGTGCGTCGGCTCACCGGGTCCAACAATTGGCGGGTGGGCGAAGGTTCGCCCACCACGCCGAGCGCCTCAAGATAGCGCTCATTAGCCGCGCGTCCGAGTTCGGCGCGCCGTGCTGTGTCCATGATACCCTTGCGCAGCGGCAACCAGGCAAGAGTCAATTCGCCATTTCGAGTCGCCTCGCGGTACACCCGAAATCGGTTCGGATTGACGATGGTCGTCTCAATCCGCAAAACACTTCCCTGTTTGTCGTACATCTTGATCGAGTTTTCCTCCTCTCGATGTTTCACGCGGATACCTTCGATCCAGCGTTTCATTTCCGTGTTCACCTGACCCGCAAAACGGCTGTTGGTACGCCGCCCCAAAAAACGCAGCACGCCCTCACAGGAGAACTGTTCAATCGCATGACGGACCAAGTACGGGTAGATCGCCGCCAGGCTTTCCGCGTCGCGAAACATGATGTCCGTGGCGATTTCCGTTTCGCGGAACGTCCAGTAATACCCTGTCAGGCCCAGGCCGCCAGCCGATCCCAGGTGAGGGTTGACTTGGCGAGCCAAACGGTTGAGGACCTTGGACCATTTGCGTTTGATCAGCGAGTCCAGCATTTTCTGGGCACGCTCCACGTCGTCGATGCGCGTGAAGCAGTTGTCGCGTTTTTCGTAATCCATTCCAGCGCGGTCCATGCGGCGCGCCAGGTATTCGCGTCCGTTCACTCCAATTTGAATATCCATCGGCAACCACGTCTGCAGGCGGACGTACGTCAAACCGAATTCCCGATCCATGTAATAGAAGTAGACAAACAAACATTGACGGACGCGGCGCCGCAGCCAGGGGCCGCTGCGGTCTTTTCGGGGCGTGTACTCATAGCCCATGCATTGTTCCACACAGCCGAAGACGCAGACGAGACCTTCCTCAATGCCGTCCCGGTCACGAATGGCGACGGCTTGTTCTTCCTTGGAAATCTTCGGGGAATCCAAATGGACGTAGGGACGCCCATGTTGTTCGGCGTATTGCCGCGCGTGGGAGCGAATGCGTCCCGAGATTCTTTGAGCAAAGTCCCCGAATTCTGTGTAGCGAATACCGTGATATCCGAGAAACTGTCCCATACCTTGGACATAACTGAGGTTCCGCAGAGTGCCGCGAAACACGATTCGATCAAACCCAGTCAAAACACCCAAAACATTCTCGCCGTGGTGATCCAGAAACCGCTGCATCGAGTAACTCCCTTTCCGCGTCAAACTTACGGAAGCCTCAATGTAGCGGAATTACGTTATCCCAAAAGTCCTCTTTGGTTGCGGCCGAAGGCTGGGCCAAGGGTAAACGACGTAAGCACACACACCGTTACTCCCCGATCTTGAATCCCTTCACCTCCCCCTTGTCCGTCGCTAGGACAGCGACCGAGCCGGCTGGCGTCGGAAGCGTCTCCATGTGCATTGGCCGGCCGGTTACCTTGCCGAGTCGCGTGAGCGCGCCCTGCCCGTCCAGTGCGGCCACGGTGCCGTCGTCGCAACCCACTACGATCCATGGAAGCTGCGAGCCCGACACGCCGACGCACCACAGAGAAGCGGGTGGACTGGGCAGACGGGTCGACCAGACTTTCTGGCATTCGCTCGTCAGGGCCACGACCAGGCCTTCGGACAAACCGACGACGATCTCTTTCTTGCCGTCGCCGTTCAGGTCGGCGATATCCATGTCACGCATTTGGGCACGCGGGGTATTTCTGGCGCCAGGACCGAACTGAGCGTTGTGGAGCGGTTGGCCTTCCTCCGAGTAAACGGTCACTCGATTCCAGGTCCCGTTGATGGTCGTGGCGACCTCCTTCTTGCCATCGCCGTCCAGATCTTCATGGAAAAGTCTGGTGCGATTCTGTGCCGTCCATCCGCCGACGTACGAATGTCCGCTTGGGACCCCCGAGTAGCCTCGACCACTGACGGTCATGGTCTTGCTGTTGACGATGGCTAAGTGGTCGTTGCCATTCGGCCACCGGGAAATGAGCAGGTTTCTGCTGCCGTCTCGAGCTGCCACGAGCGAGAACATCCGGCCCGGTCCCCAGAAGACAGGTGTGCGTTTAACCAGCGTCCCGGTCTCGTCCAAAATCTCCAATGTGCACGCACTGCCGACAAAACATCGGCTTTTCCCTTCGTCAAAGGCACCGGTGAACAGCCCGTGGATGCCTTCATGGCCCGGCGCACTCTTGAACCAATAAGTCTTGGCCGCTTGGTAAACGGCCGGATCCATTTCCGAAGTGAAGACCCATTTGCGCCCGCCGTTGCTGTCGAAGGCGATGACCTTTTCGTCCACGCAGCCGGCCAAAAGCAACTCGTGCTCGTCCCACCAGCGGAGCACGCGGATCTTCCCGTCGGTTTCGAGTGTGCGGATACTCTTGCCTTCAGGCGTCAGGAGATGGACAGTATTGCCTTCGGCGACGGCGAGTTGCGTTTCGTCGGCGGCGGGGACCGTGATCATGTCCGTCACCTTGCCGCCGACTTGGGCGGTCATCGCCACCGGCAACTCCGGAGCATCCAGCTCTGCTTGTTGACCCGCAGACGCCAACGCCTCGGCGCGCAGTTTCTGTCCCTCCGCCAGCAGACGCTTGAGAGCGGCCAGCGTTCCCAACCGGGCTTCCTGGGCCGGCGACGCGCCGGTCAGAACGTGACGCCCCTCGGGCAACTGAATGCTACAGATTCCATTCGCGTGCTGAGCTTTCGCCGGTTCACCTCCCACCTGCAGCTTGTCTGCTGCGGTCAGGCACAGCATCAAAGTCGTTTGCTTTGCTGCGACGACGGTCGCCACGCCACTGGTAAAGTCCCAGTCGATGTCGACCGGAGCGTCGGTCATCGCAAGCTTCTCTTCGATTCCCGCACTTAAGAACGCATGCCCATACAAATGATCTTCGGCCAGGATGACCAACTCTCCATTCGTCTTCCCATATTCTCCGACAACCGCCAGGGCCGCCTCCGGCAGCGCAAGCACTGCGGCATTATCGGCTACCCGGTTGCAGGCTAACGATTCTGGCGAATCGGAGTTGGTCTGCCCAATCAAATAGAAGGCAATTCGATGTTCGTCTTCCTGGACCGCGCCGTTCCAACTCATGGTCACGACCCCGCGCCCGCGAACCTCTTGAACGTCGCAGGATCGCAACTCGAAACCTGCGGCGGGTATGCGGACTGCCTGTTTGGCCTGGTCCCACACGCCACCGGTCACTTGCCAGGTGGTCTTCACCTTCATGTTCTGACTGTCCGCTCCGAAGGTGAGATCGTCCACCACGAGCGCGTACCGGCCGGTCCGCTGGGACAGCGTGCGTCGCCAGTTACTGAAGGCCGCATTGGGTACCTCGCCCACGGCCGTCGCGGTCGGGCCGACCACGTCGGCGTACAGCAACGCCGCGTTCATGGCAACGGAAGGCTCGACCATTCCATCGGCGCTGGTGAGCACCTGATTGTGATATCCCTGCAGGACCGTTCGGCCGGCCAGCCGCAACTCCAAAATATCGAACGTGTGGTAGGGATTACGCGAAGCGCCGTTGAACCCATCCAGCAGGATGAAGTCCCCGGTCTCGTCAGGCGTACTACGGTAGCTGCCGAAGTAGAATGACTGGTCGAAGGGCAGGCCGCTACCGCGTGAGCCCCAGGCCGGCTCGGGCAAGCGGTGAATACTCCACCGACCCACCAAGTCGTCCGGCAACTTGGGTTCGATCTCCTCGTCGGGCCAGAAGGATTGACCAAGCCGGAAGAGGTTCGTGTCCACTCCCGTACGCTCGCGGTAAGTACTCCAACGACCGTCGCCGGTAATGTAAGCCGCTTTATTCAAAAAGCCCATGGAGGCCGAGTTCAGTGCCCCGTCGGGCACTCGCCCAGAGATCAAGGTCTCCTGGCCGCGCAGCAGCTCGTCCAGCACACCGTTCTCCAACGGCTTCCGATCTCCGGTCAGCGCCATGTACGTGAACACGGGCGCGATGCCGGTGTTGTACCAAAACAGGTTGTCACTTTCGCCCGCGATCCAGGCGTGTTCGTGCAATGAATGGAAGGCCAGTTCGCCGCCCCGGACGCACTGTGCCCATACTGGGTCGGGGTAGTACTTATTAAAATACCGGCCGAGGCAGTACAACGAGATCGCCGACCATTGCCCGTGCCGGGAACTGACGGCCCCACGCGGCTTGGTCAGTCCGTACACTCCCTCGTTCTTTCGATGGTTCAGTTGCCGGGCAAAAGCATTCGTGATCTTCAGCCGTTCCTCGTCCGTGAACACAGGGCTTTCTTCGATCAGATCCCAAAACAGAATCGCCATGTGGGCGTTGTAGTGGTAGAACCCGGCCAGCGGATCCTGCTTGTTCTCGATCCGCTCGCCGTCGATCTCGTCGATGTCCTTCAGCGCCTGCTCGTCGGGGAAGGATAATCGAACGACCTCTCTCGCGCTGAATTCGTCGCCGGTCATGTAGTACATGGCCATGCGCTTGCTGATACTAGTCCAGCCGAAGTAGCCGACTGATCCGTAGCCCTTCGAGGCTTCCCAGGTTTCAAACTGCTTGATGTCCGTGGGCGGTTCCACTCCCTTGCCCAGCTTCGTCTCCAAGGTCCAACCAATCGACAGTTCTCCCGCGGCAAAGGATGCCTTCGACACGATGCCTGCCAGCGCGCCGGCTCCCTCCCGGACGCCAACATCGTCGCTGGCCCCGACGATCACGATACTGTTCCCATTGCCGAATGGGTTGTGATTAGACCGGATGACATATCCCTCCGGTCCCGGGTATTTGAGATCCGCCAAGCAATAGTACAGGTCGTAGAGGGCGCTGACCGTCTTGTTCGTCGAGCGATTACCCAAGACGATCAGATTGCCCGTGATCGGCACGGCTGCTTCTGGAGAATCATCGGACACGATTGGCACCTTGACTCCGCTCAGCCTCTCGATCTCCTGTTGGACGGCCGTTGCCGCCGTTTGGTAGACATCCGACGCCGGTGCCACGATGGCAACGTTCGCCTTGCCCTCTTTGACCAGGGCAGTGTCGAGATGCAGGTCTTTCAGTTCGCTGTACTGCGGAGGGACCGGCGGGGGCGGTGGTGGAGGCGGCGGGGGAAGACCGCCCATGAGTTTGACGTCGGTGACCATCACTTTCGGCGTCGGGTCACGGTGAGTGTACAAGTAGATCATGGCTTTCGTAGTATCTGGCGGCGCCGTGCCCTTCACCGAGACCTCGGTGAACCTGTCGGCAGATCTCGCCGTCAGGCCAGTCTGCACATATTGACTCGACGGTAGGAACCGGAACTGCAGGTAAGAGCCCGATGTCGAAGCGTCCTCCACGCCCCGCACTTTCGCCGTGACCTCATACGTCTCGCCGCCTTTCAGGTCAAACGCCTGGGACACACCGACCTCTGTCGCCGGGTCGCCGTCGACGATCAGCAGAGCCTTCCCGTCGTCGGGGCCCTCTGCGATCTTCAGCTCCTGATCCGTTCCGCCACCGCCGTATTTCGACCAGCCCAACGGAACCCCGAGATCGTTCACGCCTTTTGTGAAGGACGGGTTTTCAAGCGTTACTTCGAACAACTCTTCCGCCTTCGTCGGTGTCATGGCCAGCAGGACCGTTGCTGCAGCCAGCACGCCGTACAGGTTCGTCAAAGCTGTGCTCATATCCGTCTCTCCAATCAAAGGTCAGAAAGCGCGCTGCTGGGCGGACGTGGCCGTTCAGGCCACCGGCAAGCGACATTGTATGATAAACTCGGCCGCGAGTCAGGTTATCCGAGGCGATTCAGAAACTTGCGGTAGCAAAACGCGAGGGTAGAATGATCGAGACTCGATGGGACTGAATGAGAACATGCGCACCCTCACTTTTCTTCTTCTGATTCCGGCCACGGCGATCAACGCCGAAGACTCCGCACGGATTCTCTCGCCACGCAACCTGGAGACGCCATTTTGTTATGTCGCGGGGAGTTCCCGAACTTGGCCCATCTTCCCTGGCGAACTGAAGCCGCAAGACCAATTGACGCTGACGGCTCGACAGAATGGCAGTGTGTTGACCGAAGGGCAGGATCTCCGCTTCTCAGGTCTACATATCACCGTTTCCCGAACGGGACTATTGAAAGTCTTGGCTCCGGCGGATGCGACGATTGCGTTCGGGCTGGAACTGGCGGTTGATCGCGGGGGAAAGTTGATCGACCGGCAGACGCTTACGGTTCGTCGCGCCCCGCCCAATCACCCCATTTCTTACATCGCCGATCTGGTAGACGATTTGATTCGGATTTTCTGGGACAACAAGGCTGGGCGTTTCCTGCCTGTGAAGAAAGACGGTTTTGACCAGTATTTCCGCCGGCTACAGGCGCAGGGCGTTACACGGCTTGTCGTTTGGCAAAGTCCCTTTCCGCTGATCACGGATCCCGCTAATTACGACGATGAAGATTGGCGCCGGTTCGAGCTGCAAGCGCAGGCGATCCGGGACAGCGAAGACCTGACCGCCGGGATGCGGACGAACGTGAGATTGAAGAACTACCAGTGGCTGCGTCTGTTGATGATGCTACGCCTGAGGCGCGATTTCGGACGCATATTCACGCAGAGTGCCGCTGACCACGGAATCAAATTGACGGCCAGCTTTCGACCTTTCGAGGCGGCTCTGACCAAATACTACGAGATTCCGACCTTCGACTCCGACGGCACTTATCTGTGGGGATTCTTGCCATTGGCTTCGCCGGCGGTGAACTATCATCCGGACCAGGTTGGCTTTGCCCACTACCGCGAAATCCTCCGACGCATGGGAAAGGATGTCGATGCCGAATTGAGTACGATCGAGATTGCGGGCATGCGAGACGCGTCAAAGATCGCGAAACGTGCCGCAGCGGGCAACGTGGACTTGGTGCTGCTGGCCGCGCACTTCCCGCCATTGGATGACACGTCCTTCGTCCTCGTGCGCGGGCCGAACGGGGCGTTCAAACTACAACCGTTTGAGACCATCCGGCGAAAGGCCGAGGCGCGGCGCCAGCGTGTCGATGGAGTCCGGTTCCGTGTTGAAGATTCCGAACGATTGGTTATCGAAGGGATAGAGCTTCCCGGGGCCCATCGCTACCTGGTCGTGACAAGCGCCAGCGAGTTTGGTGAAACCGTCGAGTTGCCGGTGGAATTGGACGTTACGTTGCGGGCCCGTGCCGGCAACCAACTTGGTCGAGCCAACGTCTATTGCTCACTCGCAGCCGCGACTCCGGAAGCACGTCGAACATGCGTGGCCGGGATTCCAGTCGATGGCTTGTACCGCACCGAGTTTCAGGCCATCGAGAACAGCGTCGATTTCTTTCGGCGCACAGGCGAGCGGACGTGGCGGCTCGGCGAAGGCACGCTCGTCGTCGACATGGGAGCGGATTGGTCGGTCGAGATGGTGGATTTCAATCGCACTGCCGCGCGCGAGTATGTGGTACGCCAGCTTCGGACCATCCTGGCCCACGATGCCTATGACGAGATCTTCGTAAACACGCGATCGCATACCCAACTTGCAGGTTCGACCGTGGACGGAATAGACGGCATTCGGCCGATGACCCATTACCGGTTGCACGGGAAGAACTACTACCATTACGGCATCGACCGCGCGTATGCCCCGATATCGCTGGCCGCGGATCCTGACTTGCGATCTCTCGCCGATGACACGCAATCCGCCGAACGCATTACGACGTGGCAGCGTGGCGAGTGGCAAGGCGCGTGCCAATCACCCGATTCCGATTATGCATGGCGTTACCGGCGCAATCTCGCCGTCGCGCAAGGCGTACGCGAGTTGTTGAAGGATCTGGAACGTGAGTTCCCTGGCGTCCGCATTCGCGCCGTCGTTCCCCAGAGCGAGAGTGTCATTGAAGCCGTCCAAGCGGAACTGGCAACCATGCGCAAGCCAGACGGCAATGTTTATGGCAGCGAGTACTATCGACACATCTGGGGCTCGCTGAACTACATCCCGGCAATTGGTGAAGGCATGGCTATGGTCGATCTATCCGATCTGACCGTCGAGCCGACGTTTCTGGGAATTCGGTATCTTCCCGATCAAGGGCCGCTTGAGGTGTTCGTCCGTCGATACATTGAAGACCTTGCCAACAACCGTGGTTCCAAATTCCGCGGACCACGCAGCTTCGTCTACGAGGCCCAACAGACCCTCCGCGCGGCCGACCGAAACGCCGCCAGAAAGCGACGCGAAGAGATCATCCGTTATCTGCTCAGCCGCAAAGACGACATCGGCGAAGTCTTGCTCTACGAAGCAGCCGACTGGACGTACTATTTGCCGCTATCGGATCCAGACATCCATGGACACTCCGTTCCGCGCCGCTGAGCCTAAAGACTGGTGCGTTCTGTCTTCGCGTGTTGGAGTCCACGCTTTAGCGTGTCTTCGAAGACACGCTAAAGCGTGAACTCCAACTTTGGCTACGTCTTCTCGTAAACGCCGAATTCCCGGATGGCATCGAACATGGCCAACACGTTTTCCAGGGGCGTCTCGGGTAGGATCCAATCGTGGCTGGCACCGGCGATGTAGCCTCCGCCGGGCATCATGATTTCGAGAGTTTCACGGGTCTTCTGTCGCACCAACTCAGGCGTTCCTTCGATCAGCGCGTGGTGCGAGTCGATGGCCCCGTTCAGCAGGATCTTGTCGCCAAACTCGTCCTTCAATCTCCGTGGTTCCATTCCGCGGCAGCAGGGCTGCAAGGCGTGTACGCCGTCCAGTCCAATCTCGATCATGGCCGGCATCAATTCGGCAAACCCGCCGCAGCAGTGCAGCATCACTTTCAGGCCGTACGCATGGCCCAAGTCGACCAGTCGCGCGAGATACGGCAGCAGGAATCGACGGAACATGGTCTCCGACAGCAGCGAGCCCTGCTGGCTGCCGAAGTCGTTGCCGATGAAGAAAATGTCGATCGCGTCGGCCGCCGCGTCGAAGATGTTCTGGCTGACCGTCGCATAGTAGTCGACAAGATGTTCGATCACGGCGTCGACAAGCTCGGGCTGGTCGTACATCTTCAGGTACATGTTTTCCATGCCCAGAAGGTCGATCAGGTCATGCCAGAACGGCGACCAGTCGCCGCCCAGGATTGCATAGCGGTCGCCGTAGCTCTCCGCTTCGCCGCGAATCTGCGACACGTCCATCCAGGCTGGGTCGGGCCAGGGATAATCGTGCACTTCGGCGAGTGTTGCGTCGGCCAGAGGATGACTCAGCGGCTGGCCGTATTCCAGGCCGGCGCGAAAGACACCAAAGGGCGTTACCGACGTAGCGCCGGTCGGCAGTTCGATTTCGGGTCCTGCGTACCGCGCGAACACACGCCGGAAATCATCACCGAAGCGTTCGCGTAAACCCTCGTCGTCAAGGCCCAACTTCTCTTTCGTGGTGGCCCAGAAGCCTGGCGACGCGCCGCACCAGGCAGGAACGCGGTCCGGTTCCTCGTGCTCGAAAGCCGTCAAGACGCGTTGCCGAGAAGTCATGGTCATGGAACAGTCCTTTGTGGGGCAAGCTGCGCCGTAGCTGAGTCTGCAGAAAGAGAGGGCCGTGAGACCGTTCGTGGTCCCGCCTTTAGGCGGTCTTCCGTCGCTTGTCCATTCAAGAACCGCCTGAAGGCGGGACTACAAGCCAGTTCATGCGTTTCCTTTGCAGGGCTATAATTGTCTACCAAAAGGCAAAACTCGACAAGGTTTACTGCCAATGATTGGGGAACCGCCAGCGCTGTTGGTGACGGATCGCGACGATCTGTTTGGGACTCAGAAGAATTGAAACTCGTCCGTAGTTCGAAGGCAGCAGCCGCGAAATAGTCTGCCGGTAGCTACGGCCCGTGGTAGCCTCTTCTCACGCCGTGGCTCAAGACAGCGCACCAAGCTGCGCCAGAGCCTCCAATTCGGGAAGGTGCGGTCGCTATTCTCGGCCTGTTTCTCCCAGATGCCCCAATCTACTTGATCTGGGCGGAGTAATTGGTATGCTCAAGCGCAGTCCGTGGGTGTGTCTGACCCAGTGATTCGACTTCTCGTCTAACGGAGGACCTGCGCGATGTTGGGATCTAATGTGAAAAGACTTGCGCTCGTGGCTGTCATTGCAGCGGCCGTTCTATCCCTCTCGGCCCAAAAGTCCAAGGCCCACTGGGGGTGCTGGTGGAGATGGGATTGTTACACGCCGTGTGTCACCGTGTATCGGCCCGTGGTATGCAGCCCAGTTGTCTACCGATGGTGGTGCTATCGCCCGACGTATAGCTGCTGCCGAGCCACCTGCTACGATCCTTGCGCGTATCGCTGCTCGAGCACTTGTGGCTACAGGTGCTACAGGCGTTGCTGTTCCCGGCGGTGCAATCCATGCGGCTACGGGTACTACGATTCTTGTTATGGTGCGGTCGCGGGTTGCTGCGGAAGTACGGTTGTCTCTGAGAAACCGGCTGAGGTTGATCCAAGCGTCGAACCCCCTGCGGAACCCTCTGTACTGCAACCCGAAGGCACGGAACCTCCGCCCCTTCCGGAGCCTCCGCCAGCGACCGATCAGCAGACCGGAACGATGATCCTCTCCATGGATGTGCCGGAGGATGCCCGGGTTTATGTCAATGGCGTCTTGACCAAGACGCCCGGCACACATCGCCAATTCGTTTCCCGCGGGTTAGCCAGCGGTTATCAGTACACTTACAGGGTTCGGGCCGTGGTCGATCGCAACGGCAAGGAACTGAGCGACACGCAAGTTGTGCGGGTCGAGGCGGGTGATACCGCAGACCTTGCGTTCGACTTCGACCGGGCGACACCAAGTCTCGTGCCGACGACGCTGACGGTTCACGTGCCCGAAGATGCTGAAGTGACGCTCGAAGGACATGACACGAATGCGACCGGATCAGTCCGGCAGTTCACCACCACGGGACTAGCCAAAGGGGCCGAATGGAACGACTACAGCTTGATGGTAACACTCAAGCGCGACGGCCGCGTGGAGACTCGCCGAAAAACGATCAACCTGATCGGCGGCGAGTCGCGCGAGCTGAGCTTTGATTTCGGGCCGGAACGCGTCGCGGCGCGATAGCGGTGGAAGAGACCAACAGGGTGGCCCACGGATGGCATAGCGGACCCACGGATAAGAAGATTTCATCCGTGGGTCCGCCATGCCATCTGTGGGCCTTTTGGCGGCAGTAATCTGATGCCCTGCCGGCTGATACTCGCTTGACGGTCAGCGACCGAGCTACGCGAGCATCTGCCGGATCTTGGCTCTGGCCGTTTCAAGCGCCTCGAACAGTTTGTCCGGCTCCTTGCCGCCGGCCTGGGCCATGTCCGGTTTGCCGCCGCCGCCACCGCCAACGACGGGAGCCACTTCTCTGACCCAGTGGCTCGCGGTTACCGCGCGTTTGACCAAGTGGCGGCGGACACCGGCCACCAGTACCACCTTGGACTCGCCGGTAGCGGCACCGAACAACGCGGCGGTTGAATCCGCTTTCTTGCGAAGTTGGTCGATCAATTGACGCATCAAATTGGGGTTCGCTCCTGGCATCTCTGCCACGACTACCGTGGTCTCGCCCACCGTCTCGGCATTGTCCAGTAGCGCATCGGCGGACAGTCCGCCCGACTTGGCCAACTGGGCGAGTTGCTTTTTCAGGCCGTCGATTTCGTCCAACAGCGAAGCAACCCGCTGTGGCAGGTCAAAGGGCGACACGTTCAGCGTGCGGGCTGCATCACGTAAGGCCGCCTTGACCTGGGCGTAACTCGCATCCACATCGCCGGTTGTGCTTCCTTTCTTCTTCACATCCGGTTCGGGTGTCTTGCCATCCGAAGAGACCCGCTTCTTCAGTTCACGAGTCAGATCAACCAAATCACGTACCGCCTCGGGTGCGTCCAGCAGCCCTACATCCAGAGCCTTGGCCGCTTCGGCAAGCGCGGCTTGGGTCTTTTCGGCGTGCTGCTTTGCCTTCTCGCCGGTCAGTGCAACAATGCGGCGAGTCCCGGCCGCCACGCCTTCTTCGGCGACAATCTCCAACGAGCCAACGTCGCGCGTGTTGTCCAAATGCGTGCCGCCGCACAGTTCTCGGCTGAAATCGCCCATGGTCACCATGCGAACCGGATCGGGATACTTTTCGCCGAACAGCATCATCGCGCCGGCCTGGCGAGCTTCGCCCAATGGCAGAACCTGGGCGCTGACCGGCTCGGCGGCGACGATGCGCTCGTTCGCGTCATGCTCGACGGCAGCAAGCTGATCGCCCGACACCGGCGCCATGTTGGTGAAGTCGAACCGCAGCCAGTCGTCATCCACTTTCGAGCCTTGCTGTTGAGCGTGAGAGCCCAGGTTCTTCTGCAAAGCGTAATGCAAGACATGAGTTGCCGAGTGGGCGCGGCGAATCCCCTGGCGGCGTGCAGTGTCGACACGGGCAGTGACCTTCTGGCCGGGACGCAGTTCTCCTTCGATCAGATGACCGCCGTGCAGAAGAAGGTCGCCATCTTTTTGTGTATCCTTCACCTGGTAGCGGAACCCATCGCCAGCGATCTCGCCCGAATCGCCCACTTGCCCGCCGCTTTCACCATAGAAGGGCGAACGGTCGAGGACAACGATGACTTCCTTCTCGTGACCCACTTCCTTTAGGTGATCGCACAGTTGATTCTGAGCGACGATGAACTTCAATTCCGCCTGGGTGTCTCCCGTCTCGTAGCCGAGAAACTCGGTTTCGTGGAGCACCTTCTTGATGGCGTCGATCGGCCCTTTGTCCCCCATGACCGTGTGGACCACTTTGCCGGACGCTTCGCCGTGTTGCTCCATGGCCTTCCGGTAGCCGTCCCAATCGAAGGCCAGGTTATTCTCCGCCGCCATCGTCTCGAACACCTCGGGCGGCACACCGTACGTCTGGTACAAGTCGGCCGCCTCGGCGCCGTCGACCGCCGTTCGATTGGCCGTCTTCATCTCGTCGAAAATCTTCTCGATGCGTGCCAGTCCGGCATCGATCGTGCCAAAAAAGTTGGCTTCTTCGTTCTTGATGACGTTCGCCACGCGGTTGGTAGTCTCCGACAGGTCGGGATACGACGACTTCATCATTTCCACGACGGCCGGGACGATCTTGTGAAGGAACGGTTCACGCATGCCGATCTGATGACCGTCCAAGACGGCTCGGCGCAGCAAACGACGGATCACGTACTTTTCTTTTTGGGGCCCGGGGTACACGTTTTCGTGGACGGCCATCGTACAGGCGCGAATGTGATCGGTAATCCGCCGCAATCGCCGTCCGTTGTCCGAATCGAATTCGTACTTCGTGCCACACACTTCCGCGGCCGCCTCGACGATCGGACGAAGGATGTCGATGTCGAAATTGGTTTGGACGCCCTGCATACATGCAGCCGCACGCTCGAGCCCCATGCCCGTGTCGATGTTCTTACTGGGCAGCGGACGCAGGTTGTCGGGCGGGTCGCCTACGCGGTTGAATTGCGTGAAGACCAGATTCCAGATCTCGACCTCGTCGCCGAAGTCGTCGTGATAGAAGATCTCGCTGCACGGGCCGCACACGCCGTCAGGTCCTTGGCTGGGAGCATTGGCCGGCCAGAAGTTCTCGTCCTCGCCCATTCGTTCGATCTTGCCGAGCGGTATCCCAATTTCGTTGGCCCAGATCTCCGTCGCCTCGTCGTCGTCCTGGTAGACCGTTACGGTCAGGCGTTCGGGGTCGATTCCCAGCCACTTCTTGTCGGTCAAGAATTCCCACGCCCAATGGATCGCTTCGCGTTTGAAGTAGTCGCCGAAACTGAAATTACCCAGCATCTCGAAAAACGTGTGGTGATAGGCCGTTCGGCCCACGTTGTCGATGTCACCGGTGCGAAGGCATTTCTGACAAGTGGTCGCGCGGGTGAAATCCAACTTGACCTTGCCCAGGAAATGGTCCTTGAATTGATTCATACCAGCCGGCGTGAACAGCACGGACGGGTCCCACGTGGGCACCAATACGTCACTCGCCTGGAGGCTATGTCCTCTGGCCTCGAAGAATTCAAGGTACTTTTCGCGAAGTTCGTCGCTTTTCATGGCTCACACACAGAATCTGATTTCATCGACTACAAACCAATCGAAACATGATATCCGGTTGCCCGGTTTTGGTACATGGCACCCAAGACGCGGAGATAGGGAGTACTCCGCCAAGAGACGGGCACGAAGAAGCCGCGGGCGGCAAGAATGACCAATGACCAATGAGGCATCAAGGCGAGACGGTGATCGTCTCGGGCGTGCCGGAGGGGACCTTCAAACGTACATCCCCGCTTTTGGCCGCAACTGCGGAAAAGAACTCCTCGGGGGTCGTGACGCGTTTGTCGTCTACGTGGGTGAACACGTTGCCGGTCCTCAAACCGGCCTTCCAGGAGGGAGAATCCGGTTGAACATCGACCGCCGCGAGACTACCGTCCGGAACGCCGCCCTGCAGAGAACGTTCCAGTATTTGAGGAGGAAGTGCGGTGGCATAGTCGACACGCATTCCACGCCAGAGTGGGTCTTCGATCTGCGAAAAGGCAGGCCGTGAAGACGGGATGTGCTTTTTTGATAGTTTCGCGGAAATGTGGACGATTCGTCCGCGTTCTCCTAATTCGACGCCGCGTTCGACGGTAATAGGGATCGTTGCTCCGACGGATTGTCCGCCCAACTCGCGCATCAACATGTCGCGATCGTACACGCGATTGCCGTTGACGTGCGTGATGACGTCGCCGTCCTTCAATTTAGCCGTCCATGCCGGGGTGCCGGGGACAACGCGGGAGACCAAGGCCCCATGCTGGCCGTTCCGGCGCATGGCGTCGCCCAGGTTGGTCGGCGAAACGCCGAGGAAGCCAAATTCAGCTCTGCGGCCCGTCTTCAACGTTTCGATGGTGCGCAGGAACACGTCGTCCACAGGGATGGCAAACCCTATTGATTTCTCATAGCCTTCTTTGGCCCCCAGAGCGGTTGTCAGGCCAATCATCTCGCCCTTCAGATTAATGAGCGCACCGCCGCTGGTCCCTAGATTCAGCTTGGCATCGGTCTGGATCAGGCCGCCGTAATGATACAACGTCTCTCGGCCCGAGCCGGGACGAAAGCCGTCGGGGCTGGCCGGCGCACGGCGCCCGACATTCGAGATGACTCCCCAACTGACGCTGACGTCGCCGTCGCGGGCAATGTTGTAGGGATTGCCCAACGCGATCACGATTTGACATTTCTTGAGGTTCTTTGTGTCGCCGAAAGTGATGGGTTCCAGGTCATCGGCCTCGATTTTCAACACGGCCAGATCCGTCCAAGGATCGCCGGCTTTCACCTGGTCCACAGTCATCACGCTGACCGCTTGAAAAGGCCGCCGTTTCACCCACACCTTGTACGTATTCTCGGCAGGATCCCCCAGGACGTGATAGTTCGTCAGAATGTACCCTTGGCGTCCGATGATCACGCCAGTCGCGAACTCGTTAGGGGCGTCTTCTTTCCCGGCCCGCCCTGGCCCCAAACCAAAGGGACCACCCGGGGCCGTCGGACGGTCGTTTCGGTAGCGAGCGATGGCAACCACAGAGTTCTCGGCTCGAGCGACAGCGTCTACAAGCGCTTTCTCGATCGCCAGCGCAGCCTCCAACGCCGTCGGCTCCTGGGCCTCCAAAGGCGCAATGACGATTGTCAACAGCAACACAACGAAACCGACGACGCTCGCGTTGGCTAAAGGGCCACGCCGGCACCAGCGATAGCGGTTGAACCGAATTGTGTGAAATGCACTCACCGTCAACTGGTTGTCTCATCTTGGGCTGGTGGCGGTTCCACGCCGTAGCCGCCCGCGGCCAGCACTTTCTTCTTGATCTCCTCGGTGATCTCCGAGTTCTCTACTAGAAACGCTCGAGCCTTTTCTTTGCCTTGGCCCAAGTAGGCGTCGTTGTATTTGAACCAGGCGCCGCTGCGATTGACGATCTTGTGCGTCACCGCCAAATCCAATACGTCGCCTTCGTAGCTGATGCCGCAGGAGTGCATCATGTCGAATTCTGCAAGGCGAAACGGTGGCGCGACCTTGTTCTTGACCACCTTTGCCCGGACGCGCTGTCCGACCACGTCCTCGCCGTCTTTCAATTGTCCGATACGACGCACGTCCAGCCGGCAAGAACTGTAGAACTTCAGCGCGCGGCCGCCAGGCGTGGTTTCCGGACTGCCGAACATGACGCCGATTTTTTCTCGGATCTGGTTAATGAAGATCACGGCGGTCTTGCTCTTGGCGATCGCGCCGGTCAGCTTTCGCATAGCCTGGCTCATCAGCCGCGCCTGCAACCCCACGTGCGTAGCGCCCATTTCGCCTTCCAGTTCCTGCCGCGGCACCAGCGCTGCCACTGAGTCGACGATGATCAGATCGACCGCGTTGGATTTGATCAACATTTCGGTGATCTGCATGGCCTCCTCGCCGCAACCGGGCTGGCTGACCAGCAACGTATCCAACTCCACGCCCAGCTTCTTCCCCCAGGTCGGGTCGAAGGCGTGTTCGGCGTCGATGATTGCCGCGATGCCGCCCTTCTTCTGCGCTTCGGCCGCAACGTGCAGGGCCAGTGTCGTCTTGCCGCTGGATTCCGGACCGAACAACTCGACGACGCGGCCACGCGGGATGCCTTGCCCACCCAGGGCCATATCCAGCGACAAGCTGCCGGTCGAAATCCCCGCGACAGGACCTCGCCGATCGGCGCCCAGCGGCATGATGGCCCCGTCGCCGAATTTCTTCTCGATCTGCTGCAGCGCCGTCTTCAAATTGGCGTCGTCGTCCAGACGCGACGAACTGCCCTTGGTGGAAGCGACGCTTTTGTCGGATGTCTTGTCGGTTGTTGTGTCGGGTTTTGTCTGTTTCTTGGCCATTCGACTGTTTGCCTTCGTTGCGGTGATCATTGGTCTTCCCTCCTTTATGGGCCAGAGTTTGCGAACTTTCAAGTGCCGTGAGACCCCCAAGTTAGAAGAAATCGTTTCAGGTCCGTTTTTGGGGCTCTGCCGACCTTCTGCCAACATCATCGCAAAGGACCGGACACGTTAGGTCACGCGAGTTGAATTTCTTCAGAAATTCTTCGGATTGCGGTCCCTGGCGGTGAGCTTTCAGCGGTCAGCAATCAGCGGTCAGCAATCAGCCATTCTCAGTAGCCGACGCATGAACGAGTCGTAAGGCAACTCGCAATAAATAGCCTCCCCGGAACCCGGTCACGTCAACTGGGGTTCG
>JACKQG010000483.1_pt1 | contig 58088 bp, 50 predicted proteins | sample 8237621 | NCBI WGS metagenome assembly JACKQG01 (sample SAMN15677084, study PRJNA649215) | marine metagenome | biome: marine; feature: Black Sea; material: saline water; isolation source: suspended particulate matter (SPM) from the Black Sea western gyre | collected 2013-06-09/2013-06-10 | depth... | reverse complement strand
CGATCTCACCGTAAAAAGATATACCCAGGCCGTCATCGACTGAAAATCGTTCGGATTTGTTTCTTTTTTGGCCAAAACCTTGTTCCAGGCAGGCAAAAAAGATCCCAGATCTTCAACTTGATCCTGGCTGATATAATCAGGCTCTTCATCATAATATCGGTCATCTTGCCAGTCATCAGGATCATCCCAGTAACTCCCGTCTTCGATGGAGTTGATTCTTTCCTCAATGTTTTCCTTAAGCGCTCCAATATCGTCAAGGATCTGCTCAACCGGATCTGCTTCAGGCACCGCTGCCGGTCTGCGATCAGGGAGTGATGATTCAATTTTTTCCAAGAATTTGGCCCTGTCCGAGGTCGAAACATCCTTCGCAAGATTGATTATAATTTCTATCAGCTCTTGATTTGAAAGAGTGCTGCAATAGCCGGCGATTGTATCCAGATAAGGTTTTAGTGCTATTTTGGCTTTTTTCATATCTACAGCTACCTTTTTTTCATCACGCCTCCAGCTGTTTATATAGCGCAATTTTGAATAGGATTATTTAACAGGACATTATTACGAAACATAACATGTGGAGAATAATATCTCAAATATTTTACAATATGGATACAATTGTGGTATTAAGCCACATGGTCGTCACTGCCTGGCAAATGAGTTGATATAAAAAGGGCGGCCGGATAACATGATATGATCTTTTCCTGTTCCTGCATATAAGCATTATTTATGGCAAAGTTAAAATCAAAAAAAAGACAAACCAAACGGAAAGCCAAACTCAAAGAGCGGCGAAACAAACTGGTGGTTAACATCCAAAAGGAAAAGGCCGATTATTTTTTTAGTGCGGCGCTGTGGTATTGGAACCAGATGGATCATGAAAAAGCATTGACGCTTGTAATGAAAGCTTTAAGGTATGATCCGGATAACCCGGATATGCTTGCGGCGATGGCAGACCTGGGCCATGAAATGGACCGGCCGGACTTTATGGGCAAAGGGCTTTTAAGGCTTTACAACATCGGAAAGATAGAAGATGAACGGTTAATTATATTATGTGAATTTTTGGCAAAGGACAAACAATATGAACAGGCGCTGGAGGTTGCCGAGCAGGTACTGGGTCTGCTCCCTGAAATGAAGATCCGAAATAAACGCAAGATACGATCCTCCATGGTTAATCTTCAGCAATACTGCCGGGCACAGCTGGAGTTTTTAAAAAAGCCGGCCGGCACCCGCCCTGCAATGAGCCTGAAGCCTAGCCTGACTGAAACCGTCGAACCTGTAAATCCGGTACCCCAAAGCGAACCTTTTAAAAAACCGGCAGACAGGGCCCCGCTTCCGCAAATACCGATATCCATTGAAGTGGATGCCGCCTCTTTTACGGAACCTTTGTGCCGGGGACATTTCACGTCTTATGAAAATTATAACCTTGCCCTGGAAGGCTATCAAATCCGATTCAAGGAATCTTTTGAAAACCTTATCTGTCTTGCAAACCTGCAAGGTGTTCGCTCTTTATGGTACCAGGAAGAGACGGCCCGTAAGGTGTTAAAACGCTTTCGCGGACGCACCCTGCTGTCGGATGAGGTGGGCCTTGGGAAAACCATTGAAGCATCCATCGTCCTTAAGGAATATATTCAGCGGGGAATGGTGAAAAGTGCCCTGATTTTAACCCCTACCTCGCTTGTGAGCCAGTGGAAGGAAGAGTTACGGACGAAATTCGGACTCGATTTTCCATCCACCGATGATCCGGACTGCCGCACCAAAGGAGATCGCTTCTGGCAGGAACCTTTTATTCTGGCATCTATTAACTTAGCCAAATCAACGAAAAACTTCTCGCATGTTACTGCACGGGAATATGACATGGTCATCGTTGATGAGGCCCACCACCTTAAAAACCGGAGCACTCTCAACTGGAAACTGGTCAATACTTTGAAAAAAAGATTTTTGCTGCTGCTGACGGCCACACCGGTGGAGAACAATTTGATGGAGCTTTATAATCTAATTACATTGCTGAAACCCGGACAATTAAAGACAGCTTCTGAATTTCGCAAGGAATTCATGACGCGCGGTGACCCCACCGATCCCCAGAATCGCAGCCGGCTCAAGGCACTTCTGGGAGAGGTTATGATTCGCAACACGCGTGCGCTGGCCAAAATCGGGCTGCCGCCGCGTTTCGCCCATACCATCCGAGTGGATCCGAGCAGGAGTGAAAAAGAACTATACGAGAGAATTACCGGACTGGTTCAAGATATCAATGCCACTGATGGAACCGGACATAAGCTATTGCTTAAGCACTTGCTGGCCGAAGCCGGATCATCCCCGCAGGCTGTAAACCTGACACTGTCGCGGATACTAGGCAATAAAGACCTTCCGCTGCATCATCAAAAGGAGATTCAGGTCATTAACAACCTGTGCCGTTCCATGGATGATACTCGCAAAAACCGGGTGCTGCTGAAGCTGTTAGGATCGTCTTTTGAGAAAAAAATCATCTTTGTCAAATATATGGGTACGCTGGATCATTTGTCGGATTTTTTATCGTGGAATAAAATTCCCCATGCCCTGTTTCACGGGCGTCTGGACAACCGCAGCAAGGATGAACAGATAAAAAAATTCGCGGAGGAAGCAAACGTTTTACTGACTACGGAGATCGGCGGGGAAGGTCGAAATCTCCAGTTCTGCCACCAGATGATTAACTATGATCTTCCATGGAATCCAATGAAGATCGAGCAGCGTATCGGCCGCATCCACCGGATCGGGCAGGAAAAGGAAGTTACTGTTTACAATCTGTGTGCCGCAGGCAGCGCCGAGGACTATATTCTCGAAGTGCTTGACAAAAAGATCAACATGTTTGAGATGGTCATCGGCGAAATCGACATGATCCTGGGTCGTATCCAGGGCGAGAAGGAATTTTCCGATATGGTTTATGATATCTGGATCCAATCGGTTTCCGACACCGAAAGAAAAAAAAGATTCGACCAACTGGCCACCCGTCTGAAGCAAAACAAAACCGGATATGAAAAGACCAAGGCTTTAGATGAGAAGCTGTTCGGAGAAAACTATGAGATTTGATTCAGATCATTCATTAGAGCGTTTTGTCTGTCGGTTTCTTGAAAATCGTGGCGCGATAATAGAAAAAAGCAGCAAAGGTTTTGACGTGCTTCTGTCTGACCGTCTCTCCAAAATGCTCGAAACGGCTGAATTCATTCAAATCGACACAGTTCCAGATTCAGATTCAATCTGTTCGATTAATTTTGGTTCATCCTTGCTGGACAAAATAGTAAATGCAGCTTGCGAAGCGGCGCCGTTGGTCGAATGCCATCTGCACTTTGATTATCTTAAAAGCCAGGGGTTTGATCGCCTGATCCGCAATCAGTTTACCTTTCACGGCGCTGTGGGCAAGGTTGAAAGCTTTGCAGAGGTTCGGACCGAATACCTGCTGCTGGCGTGTAAGTATTCGGCCCAGAGCGATGAACAAAAGGAAGGTCTTATCAAACTGATATTCAATCTTGAAAACGGAGCCCGGATTGCTGACATGGAGCAGAATATAGGGCTGGCGGTCAGCGAGTTTCAAACCAAAGAAAAACCGGTTAACTGGGAAGAAGAAAGGATTCAGAGAATCATAGAATGGGTCGGATGCCATCTAGAGGCGGACCTGGCAGAAGAAATCGCACCGTTTCGGAACAGTATGAACCGAAGGCTTCGCCGTGATGTGACCAGCCTGGAAGAATATTATACCGATCTGGAACAGGAGATGAAAGCAAGCCTTGAAAGACCCGGGCTTTCCGCACAACTGATCCAGGAGCGCCAACAAAAAATAGGCTTGCTACCGGATGAACTGGCGCGAAAAACCGACGATCTGTTTAAAAAATACAGCATACGCGTCAACCTAAAACTTTGCGGTGCTATGCTGATCCACACCCCGGCCGTCAAAGTTCTGTATCGGGTATCCGTCGGCAGAAAGCTGCAGCGTCTTTCCCTGATTTACAATCCGGCCAACAAACTTTTAGATCCCCAGGTGTGCCGGGGTTGCGGTCTCAGCACCTTTAGCGTTCATTTTTGCCGCCACCTCCACCCGCTCTGCCCGAATTGCAGCCAGGAATGTCCTGAATGTAAAAAAATGATCGAGTAAGCCTCTCTAAGTGTTGTAGTATTTTACATAAACATACAAAAAACTCCAGATATTTTTGTATAAATGTACAAATATTTTCATGATCTCGCAACAAGTTGCCAATAGGATGGAAAAGGGTTCGATTATACGTCGAAGATGATTTTTGCTTCCCAGCCTTTAGGGCCGCATTTGACCTGGATCTGGTGGTAGGTTACCGCCTTGATTTCCATTTTGATGATATGCCGGTCCGGGTCGAACGGATCCAACTCAAGCGTTGCAGCCAGTTCGGTTTCAGATATAGAATAAATGTGTACTTTTTTAACCAGAAGTTCCCGGCCGTTCCACAGGTATAACAGCTCTCTGAGCCAGTTGACCATCAGGTCGGACCAGTCATCACCGGCGACCCGCAGGTCAGCGGTCTCCCGTCCCTTGAGCGCATCGATCTGGGTCAGCATATCGAACACGGCATGGGCCGCATTAACAAACAGCTCTTTTGGATCGGATCCAAACACATGGATGCCGAAATCGGCCGTATGGTCAATTAACTTATATTTTTTTCTAATCCCCATAACCAAACCATAAAGCTTCTTCTACTACATCCGCCAGAACAGGCTTTTCTATTATATGATCATTTCACCTGTTATTGCGGTGCTGTATCCGCCCAGGGCTTCGACCCGTGTTTTAAAGGCCTGGGTGTTAATGGTCTCAAGCAACACTTTAATGTTCGGCGACTCGAAATATATTTGGGGAATGACCAGATCGTACTGTTCGGTAACCACCGGAATAAAATCCAACTTTAAAGCCTTTGCAGCCGCATAGATCCCTAAGCCTGCATCGGCGGTTCCGCCGAGCACCGCCACGGCAACGGACATGTGGGTAAACTCTTCGGTTTCATACCCGCTGATCCCGGCGGAATCGATACCAAGCTGCTGCAAGTTGTAATCGAGCAAAACCCTGGTGCCGGAGCCGGCCTGACGGTTGATAAACGTGATATCCTCGCGCGCCAGGTCTTCGATTCCCTGGATGCCCTTAGGATTCCCGCGCGCTACGATCAAACCCTGATCCCGAAAGACCAGGTTCACCAATCTTACCCTGACATCGGGAAGATGCTTTTTGATATAGGAAATGTTGTACGTGCCGTCTTCGGTATCTAAAAGATGGGATCCGGCCAGATGGCACACCCCTTTTTTAATGGCCATCAGCCCGCCCATGCTGCCGACATGGCTCGAAGAAAGGACAAGGTTGCTATGGCCGGCCCGGATCTGGTCGGCCAGAACATCCAGGGTGTTGTCGTGGCTGCCGACAACCACAATCGTGTTGTTCACGGTTGACAGGGGGCGCAGCAGTTCCGCCGTAACCGGTTCATGAATGTTAAGCCCTTCCACGTGATTGGGTATCCGGATAATACCGTCGGCCTCGGTGATGGTGGTGATGCATCCCGCCCCTCTGGGCAGGGGAGTGGCCACAACCTTGTTGCCGACAGTCCCGAGCTTTACCCGCACGAATTCTTCAACCCCGAGTTTGGATGCGATTTTGCGGGTCGGTTCAACTTGAACACCGGGGCGCTCCCTTTCGGGTTGTCCCAGCATCCTTAAGATCAGCGGGCCGACAAACTGCTCAAAGGCAATGATGGCCGATACCGGGTATCCCGGGATGCCAAATACCGGCGTGCCGCCGACAGCGCCGATGATAACCGGTTTTCCGGGCATAATGGTTACACCGTGAACGAGCACCCTGCCCAGATCTTCGATGACGCCCCTGGCATAATCCTCGGACCCTGCCGATGACCCGCCCACGGCCAGAACCACGTTTATATCGCCCCTTATGGCCCTGTCGATCGCCTGTTTGATCTGATCATGATCATCTTTTAGGATTTCATGGCGAACAAACTCCCCGCCATAGGATTCGACCAGTTTCCCCAGCAGAAAAGAATTGGTTTCGAGCACCTGCCCGGGTTGAAGATCTTCAAGGGCTGTTACGCGCCAGTCCACCAGCTCACTGCCGGTTGGAATGATGAGCACTTTCGGCTTTTTGCGCACAACAACCTTAAAAATACCTCCGGAAAGCAGGGCGCCGAGGCAATACGGTGTAATAACATGGTTCCTGGGAAACAAAAGCTCCGTGGCCACAATGTCTTCGCCCATCTTCCTGACGTTCTGCCACGGAAACACCGGGGCCTCGATTTGAACACGGCGTTCCTCCAGAACATTGACGTGCTCGATCATAATCACCGCATCGGTGTTTTTCGGCATTACATGACCGGTATTGATAAAAAAGGCATCCCGGCCCACCACAAGTTCCCTGGGTTTGGTTTCAGAGGCTCCAAATGTCGTTCGGGCTTTCACGGCAATGCCGTCCATGGCCGACGAATGGAAATTGGGTGAAGAAATCTCGGCCGCGACCGCTTCGGCCAGTACCCGGCCGACAGCGTCCGGCACCGGAACTGTTTCGCTTAAAAGAACTCCGGATGCCGGAAACGCGTCAAAGAGGATGGCACGAGCCTCTTTCAGGGTCTTCATCTGTAGATATATGTTGCGCTTATGACTCATTTTTCCCCGATTTGTCTGTGAACTGGTTTAAACCAAGAAGAACACGAAGTTCACAAAGATTATAAAATGCATTTTTGACAGGATCGACAGGATATTTGAGGATTTCCTTTTAATTTTTAACAGTTTCCTGATGAAACTGTTAAAAACAAATAATCAAGTCCATCTTGTTAATCCTGTCTAAATAAGAATGACTTCAACTTCAGTGCCCTTGTCCAAACCTTCCGAGTTGATACCGATCTCGATCAGACCGTCGGCCTTTACCATGGTATGGATAAGGCCCGATTTCCCCAGGATCGGTTCCGCCCATAGAACCCCTTCTTTTTCAACGAGCCGCACCCGGACATAATCGATACGCCCTTGTGCCGACGAAAGGTTTCTGCTGAGCAGGGCGGAAAGTTTGAAAACGTTTTTATGTTCCGCTGAAAGGCCGGCGATACGTTCAATAAACGGCCGGATAACGATTTCAAAAACGACCATGGCGGATACCACATGGCCGGGCAAGCCCCAAATTGCCTGGTTGCCCGACCTGGCCAGAATGGTGGGCTTGCCGGGACTGATGGAAATGCCGTGAACCAGGATTTTAGCATCGGACAGGGCCGCAAGCACCTCGATGGTAAAATCGCGGGTGCCCACACTGCTTCCCCCTGAAATCAGGACCATGTCGGATTGGGCCAGTGCCGTTGTGCATCTTTCGAAAAGCTCGTCAATGTTGTCGCCGACAATCCCGAGCATTATCGGAACACCGCCGGCACCCTGCACCAGGGTCGCCAGCGTATAGGAATTGATATCGCGGATTTGGCCGGGTCCGGGGATTTCATTTATCGGGACCACTTCATCGCCGGTGGAGATAATGGCGATAACCGGCCGGCGAAAGACACGAATCGTTTCTCTGCCGAAGGCCGCCAGAAGGCCGGTTTCCTGGGATCTGAGTTTCCGGCCGCAGGTGAGCATAATATCACCCTTTTGGACATCTTCGCCCTTTGCCAGCACGTTCTGTCCCGGAGCAACGCTTTTGTATGCTTCTATCGTGACGTCGTCAACCGCCTCGGTATGTTCAATCACGACAACACTGTCGGCCCCATCCGGCAGCATACCGCCGGTGGATATTTTAGCAGCTTCACCGGGTGCGATTGAAAATGCGGGCGATTCCCCCATCTCAACAACGCCTTTTATGGCAAGATAAGCAGGATTCCCTTCTGTCGAACCAAAAGTAGATGCAGCCTTTACAGCGTAACCGTCCATGGTAGATCGCTCAAAATCCGGAAGATCAAAGTCCGAAACGATATCTTCCGCCAGAATCCGGCCGGCAGCCTTGTCCAGCGGAACCTCTTCGATATCAACCCTGGGGAAGTCGGATGCATATGCAAGAACCTTTTCTAAGTCTGTAACCTTAAAAAATTCTTTCATAAAAAAATCATTCCATGATTTTTTAAAACGCGGCTTCGCCGCTATAGTAAAGAATCCTGGCCCAGAGGACCAGGCTTTGGTTTGCCCCTGAAAGGGGGGCTGCTTTTCTGAAAATTGGACAAGTTCGAAGTGCCTTAAGTGAGCTAAAGTGCCTAAAGTTACGGAGTCGCTTCGCTCCATTATTTTTTATATAATTGATAGAATTCCTTAACTTTAGCGCACTTTAGCTCACTTCAAACTTAAGGCACTTTTAAAGGTCTTTGGCAAAGCCAGTTAACTCTGACCTGGCCCAGAGGACCAAGTTTTTCAGGACTAAATAAAGGGATATTATTTTATTAGTCCTGCTTTAAGCGGGACGTTTTATAAAATCGCTCAGCGATTTTATTTGTTATCACAAAGGTCGGCACAGTTCAAACAGTTGGGCGGTGTTTCCCCTTTCAGTCCAGCCAAAAGATTTTGGGCGGCCATCATCGCCATTTTTGTGCGGGTTTCGACGGTAGCGCTGCCTATATGGGGAAGAAGAATCACATTGTCAAGCGCTGAAAGACCGGGAGTCAATTCAGGTTCATGTTCATATACATCCAGACCGGCTCCGGATATCACCCGGTTCTCAAGGGCCTTTAAAAGCGCCCTTTCATCGATTACCGGTCCCCGTGAGGTGTTAATCAGATATGCGGACGGCTTCATCAGTTCCAGTTCCTTAAATCGGAACGGAATATTGAGAACCGATAAAGCATAACAGGCAACAGAGGATTGGTCAAAGGGGTAATAGCGGCAGTTTCCAGGTTTGATACAACTTTAGGCTATGCTTTTGGCGTAAATCACCTTGCCGTCGCCGCGATCAAAAAAATCTTCGAGCACGGCCGCAATATCAAATCCACAACGATCGTAAAATGCACGCGTGTCGTCATATTGTGGCTTTTGGGATGTATCGGCATATATCCGCGTTCCGCCGGCTTCACGAATCAATCTTTCGGTTTCGTTGAATATCGTTCTGCCCAGTCCTTTTTTTTGAAACTCCGGATGCACGGCAATCCAATAAAGATCATAGCCGGACACTGTGCACGGAATCGGTCCGTAGCAAGCATAGCCGGCCAACCGATTTTCTCGATCTACAAAAACAAAGTAATAACCGCTTGCCGTGCCTTTTGCCAACCGCTCCTCAACGAGTTCAACGGCAACTTCGACTTCCGGTTCGCTGAAAAAACCGGTTGCCGACGTCAGTTGGCGGACATTTTGGGTATCCTCGGGGGTGACGGCATAACGGAAAAAGACGCCGGATGTCGTGGATTCTTTTTCAGAAGTCAGGATAACGGAATCGAACGATTGCGGCCTGACCGCCCCGGCCGAATCCTTGGTTCTATTTCTGAAAGCATCGTCCAGAATCCGCCTGACGGCATGGATGATACTCATTCCCAACCGGTTGAGCGCAGCCGCAAAACCCGCATCCGGAGAAAGGCACGGATTGGTGTTCACCTCCAAAATCCAGGGGTTTTTATCGTTATCAACGCGAAAATCGACGCGCGCATATCCTCCAAGCCCGAACAGCCGCCAGCAGCGAAGTGCCATGTCCTCAAGTTTTGCCAAAAGTGGTCCGTCGCCGTGAGGAAAATCGAAACGCCGGGGGGTATGATGATAGTCAAACGATCGATCATCCCATTTGGCACTGTACCCTACAATTCTGGGCTTATTCTCCGGGTACCCTTCAAACAGAATTTCCGCCGGCGGCAAGACCTCGGGACCGTCCGGGCCCGCCAGCAGCGAAAGGTTAAACTCCCGTCCTTCAATATACTGTTCGGCAAAGCAGGCACCGCCAAAATGAAAATATCGCTCTTTGATATGATCGGTCAGGGCATTATCGTTTTCAACGGTTATCAGGGCATTGTCATCCAGGCCGATGGATGCATGTTCCCATACGGATTTAATGATCCAGATGGTTTCTTTGCTTCTTTTGGAGGTGCTTTTTAAGCCGCAGTGTGATGTATGCTCTGAAGGGTAGGGTCCGATCCAGTCAGGGGTCGGCAGATTGGATGACAACATCTTTTCTTTGGCCATCACCTTATGAGAAGATAAGTAGATGGATTCGCTCGCAGAGCCGGTGTAGGGGATTCCCATGACATCCAGCAACGACGGCACCAGATGAATTAATTTTCCCTTGCCTTCCAAAGATTCCACCAGATTAAAAACAACATCCGGTTGTATGTTTTCAAGCCTTTGCCGCAAGGATGCCAGATCCAGGTCACAGGACAGAAGTTCAGGTGTATGGCCGAGCTGGAGCAGCGCGGCCGAAACAGACTCAGCCTGAACAATGACATCTTGTTCGTCCGGAGTGCTTTTATCTGTGACTGCATTGAGAAGAATAGCGACACGCACCGCTTAGCTCCTAGAGACCTTTGAAAAATGTTCAATTTTGTTCAAGTTCAAGGAAGACGAAGATTTTAGCCACAGGAATACATAGAGTATTTCGAGGATTAAAATCTGAGTCTGACGCAGAAATTGGGCAAAAGGGGGCGTTTTGCAAAGGTCTCTCCTGTTGCCCCGCCTTTTCACATCTGTATCCGGGTGGCGGCAGACGAAAGAATCCGGTCAATCAACTCCAGGTAGGGTATACCAAGGCGGTTGCAGAGAATCGGCAAATCGGAATGTTCGGGATGCAGCCCGGCCAGAGGATTTACTTCGAGAAAGCAAGGATCTCCGTTTGCGTCGCAGCGCAGGTCCACCCTTCCGCCATCGCGACATCCAAGAGCCTGCCAGCATGCCAGCGCAAGCTCTTCCGCTTCCCGAACCTGTTTGTCGTTATCCGGCAAAACCAGAGGGTATTCCACAAGCTCCTCGCAATATTCCTTGTTCACATAGGAATAAACATTCGTCTCGGCGCCCTCCAGCAGCACAATCTCAAGCGTCCCCAACGCTTTAGCATCTCTGCCTGTTCCGAGGATGCCGACGGTAAATTCCCGGCCCGGTAAAAATTGCTCCACCAGAACCGGCTGCTTATATGCAACAATAAGGGTTTCACAGGCCCTTGGCAGCATTTCAGGCTCCTGGATAATAGATGCCGGTGAAATCCCTTTGCCGGTCCCTTCTCTTACCGGCTTAACGAAAAAAGGGGGGGCAAAAGAAATGTCCGACACTTCCTCAGGGTGCTCAATAACACAAAAAACCGAGGTTCGATAACCATGGTCTCGAATAATGTGTTTGGTCATTCCCTTGTGAAGCGTCAGCGCCATCACCAGCGGGTCGGAAAACGTATAGGGAATTCCATAAACATCTAAAATGGCAGGAATCTGTGCTTCACGGGAAACGCCGTTCAACCCCTCGGCAATGTTAAACACAAGATCCCAACGTTCGCCGCGGGATAGATATTCGATCAGCTTGCGTACATTTCCGATCCGTACGGGTATGTGGCCCAGTGTTTCTAACGCGTTCTCAATCGCAAAGATGGTGTCGTCACGATCAAATTCGGCGGTTTCTTCCTCGCTATATCCCAATGCAAGATATTCAGACCGCAAATCATATGTGAGCCCGATTCGCATGGTTTTAGTGCTCCATAAGAATTTCTGAATACAGCAGATAGTGCCACTGCAATGCCTGGTCAGGATTTAACCCTATCGCATCCTGAAGGGTTATTCCCGATTCGAGCAAATACACCGGGCACTCCGGAACCAGCCTTTCACATAATCCATCCGCATTGTACTCATAAGGATGGAGGCGACACACAAGGGGCCGCTCATTTATCGACATGATGCAGCCGTTTGGAGATAGAAAGATACAGTTTCCGACCGGGTCCTGTTTTAATACGCGACGAGTATTGTCTAACCTGAAGACATGTTCTTTCCACATCGGATCATCAGTGACTGCCAGGTATGATGGATCTGAAGGAATGCGAAATTCATAGAAATTTTCATTTCTGACATATTCTTGTATTCGTTTTAAATCTCCGGGTGTAAGATAGATGTCCCTTTCCTGACAGCACGTTTTTTGATGGCTGGAGCAGTCCGCGCATAAATTTTTTGTGGTACCCATAATGGTTTTCGCACCTCACGGCATGCTGAATCGCTAGACACGACATGCCGAATCCGTATATCGAAACTCTTTGTTTTCATAATTTCTTAAAATAAGCTCATTGCCCTGATAGCCGACGACATAATCCGGCATCACCGGTATCTTGCCGCCGCCTTTAGGCGCATCAATGACATAATTGGGAACCGCGTAACCGCTGGTATGCCCTCGCAGTCCTCGAATGATTTCCAAACCGTTTTCGACGCTGGTTCGAAAATGACGCGATCCTGAAATCGGGTCACACTGATACAAATAATAAGGCCGGACGCGCATCTTCATGAGATGATGTACGAGGGCTTTCATTGTATCCACATTATTATTAATACCATTGAGAAGCACGGTTTGCGACCCTAAAGGAATACCTCCGTCCGCCAGCATGCCGCAGGCCCGGTAAGCTTCCGGGGTACACTCCTCGGGATGGGTAAAGTGGAGGCTCATCCACAAGGGGTGATATTTCTTGAAAACCCGAACAAGCTGAGGGGTGATGCGCTGGGGCAGCACGGCCGGAATTTTGGTGCCGATGCGAATGATTTCCACATGTGGAATTTCTCGAAGGCGCGCCAAAAGCCAGTCTAATTTCCGGTCGCTCAACGTCAGCGGGTCCCCTCCCGAAAGAAGCACGTCGCGGATCGAGGGTGTGTTGCGAATATATTCAATGGCCCGCTCCAGACGGCTCTGACTGGGAAGAATCGCACCTTTGCCCACCAAACGAGAGCGCGTACAATAACGGCAATAAGTTGTACAAAAGTCGAGCACCAGCAGGAGAACGCGGTCCGGATAACGGTGTACCAGCCCCGGCAAAGGGCTCTGGCTTTCTTCACCCAGGGGATCATCTTCTTCTTCCGGCATTTTAGAAAATTCGTGCTCGGTGGGAACGACCGACCGGCGAAGGGGCTGATCGGGATCGTTAGAATTCAATAGGCTCATGTAATAAGGCGTAATGCTCAACGGCAATTTTCTTGAGTGCTTGAATGCATTTTGTTCTGCCTGCGAAAGGTTGAGAAACCGCCCTAGTTGATCCGGCCTGCAAATTCTGTTTATGACCTGCCAGTGCCAGTCATTCCACTGTTTATCTGAAACCATTGGAAAAAATTTTCGGCGAAAAGCCGATGTTATGCTATTCTGTTTTTTAAATGACTTGGCACGCGATATGATCGAGGGTTCAAAAAACAAGACTTTGGCAGGCGAGGTCCTTGCGGCGGGACTTATACTACCCGGAGGTTCTTCTTCATTCTCCGGTATCAATCGGGCTGATGGGGTGCTAACATTTTTTGCGGATCGCATCTTTTTCTCCTCTTTTAAAAAAGGCGTTAAATTAAAAATATCATCTGCCCACTTTAAGATTTGAGATTTTTAAAATTAAAGGCTGTTTTCAACCTTTATAGTGAGCGAAACAGCAAAAGCTATGCCAAAACATGGTGATGATATATTTTTCAGTTATTTTAGATGGTTGCGCACATAAATGCTCGTCCGTCCGTATTATAATCGGAACTGACAGATCCGATTTTTTGCGACAATTAGCGGGTTATGGTTTATCAGGGTCTATAATTGAAAGCAACTACTTGAAAAAATAGCAAATATAAAAATAAGTATTCTGAATTCTCATTTTTATAAATAGGAACTGATATTTCTCAAGTTGAAAATGGAACAGACACGGAGTTCAGCCTTTTTGGAAACAGCCAATCGGGTGTGAATAAATATTTGGGGTGCCTCTGTCAGCAGGATGCCATTGCTTTCATCCAGCCCATGTCGGCTTTTTAGAGCAGCCGAGTTCGAGCAGCCGGCCGGGGCAAATCACAATGTCGATATAGCTGCTTGCAAAATAAATGTAAACGCGTATAATTACTTTATCATGATGAATGAAACAGAATCACCAGAACTTACTCAACGCCGGGATAAACCAAACTTTTTGACCCGGACGAAATTCGATGAGTTCAACCTTCCGGTAGAAATCCTGAACGGATTAAGGGATACCGGTTTTACATACTGCACCCCGATTCAGGCCCAGGTACTGCCGGTTTCCCTCACGGGCCGTGATATTGCGGGCCAGGCCCAGACCGGCACAGGAAAGACGGCCGCTTTTCTGGTGACCGTTTTTACCAGGCTTTTGGCATTACCCCATCAAAACGCCGGGCTGCCGTCGGCCCTCATTGTGGCCCCCACGCGGGAACTGGCCCTCCAGATTTACGAGGAAGCCGCAAGCATCGGCCGCCATACCGGCCTGACCCTGGCAAATGTCTTAGGCGGCGTTGATTACCGCAAGCAGGCCGAAATCCTTCGGCAGGGTACGGACATCGTCATCTGCACACCCGGCCGGATTATCGATTACTTCAAACAGGGCATTTTCAAAGCATCAGGCATCAACATCGTAGTCATCGATGAGGCCGACCGTCTTCTGGACCTTGGTTTCTCAAAGGATATGCGCTATATTTTGCGCAAGCTTCCCCATTATGAGAAAAGACAATCCATGCTTTTTTCAGCAACACTTTCCTACCGCGTCCTGGAACTGACCTATGAATACATGAACCTGCCCGAATTTATATCCGTTACTCCCGAGGAAATTACGGTTGAGGGAATTGAGCAGTTCCTGTTTCACATCGACTCCGAAAATAAGTTGCCTCTGCTTCTGGGACTGCTGGAAAGGGAAGACTGGAACCGGATTCTGATCTTTGTCAATACCAAGGCCGGCGTAATATGGCTTGCCCGCAAACTCAAGGACAACGGCTGGCCGGCCGAGGGCATCACCGGTGACCTGCCCCAGCGCAAACGTTTCAGGCTCATGGAGTTGTTCAAAAACGGCCGAATCAAAATACTGGTGGCTACGGACGTGGCTTCGCGAGGTATCCATGTTGAGGACATCAGCCACGTTATCAACTATGACCTCCCGCAGGATGTCGAAAACTATATCCACCGGATCGGACGGACCGCCAGAGCGGGAAAGACCGGGCGAGCACTTTCATTGGCCTGTGAGAAATATGTCTTTCATCTCGAACCGCTCGAGGAAATGCTGGGCTTCAAAATTCCGGTAATTTGGCCCGAAGACGAATGGGTTGCCAAAGATAAGTCAAAGCTGGTCCCATTCGCGAGAAAAGGCAGAGGGAGAAAACCTTTTCGGAAACGGGAACCCAAACGCGAAGAAAAATGCTCCATGAGCCCGAAGAGTTCCCCAAAAACCGAAGCGGGTTCCTTTCCCGGAAGTTTATTCGGTTTTGGCCCGGAGTTGAACGCCGCGGCCGAATCCGATACACATACGATTCCAGGTGGCCCCAAAAAGAAGAAAAAAAGATCCCGGCACAAAAAGAAGCGCCCAACTCCGGAAAAAAGTGACACCGCAAAAATCGAAGAGCTGTAAAGCATCAGAGATCACGCCCATAAGGCCTGGCATGAGCAAGGCCCCCTTAAAGGGGCTGCCGCATATTCCCTTTCTCCCCTTTTGCTTTCTATACTGATTCTCAAAATGAAAATTCCATAAGTGTCAAATAGTTGCCGCAAAGCCTTGATACTTCGGCAGCCAAAAAGATTGTTCTAACATCTTGTAATTTATATATTATATTGCTGTTTGCAAAGAAATTTCCATCTTTTGCATGCTTTTTGCAAATACAGGACAAATACTTTTGGTTTGATTGGAGTTTGGTAAAAATGCGCGAGACGATTTCCTTTATAATTTTAAACAATACAGGCTCAATAAAGCAGGTCACCGTCTCAAGGTCCTTTTTTCGGTCTATGAGCCTCTGTTTTATGACTTGCCTGATAGTTTTGGCTTTCGCTGTTTCCGATTACTATCATTTCAAGAAAAACTTTATTACGAACCAAAAATATAATAAAAAAAATACCGAGCAACTTGGCGAAATCATCAACCAGCGCAGGCAGATTCAATTCTTTGCAGATGAGATCAACACGCTAAAGTCTAAGTTGTCGGCCTTGAATGATTTTGAAAATACGATAAGAATCATTGCCAATATTGACACGCCCGCCGGCCAAGAGGAGCTCTTTGGTGTGGGTGGTTCGGTCCCTGAAGATCTCGACACCCAAATTCCGCTCACGAGCAAACATAACAGTTTGCTTCGCGAAATGCATATACAGACGCCGCAGCTTGAGCTTGTTTCAACCAATCAGGTAAAACGGTTTGACTTTCTTTTAAAATATCTTGTAGAAAAACGAGATCTTTTTTACTCCACCCCTACCATCTGCCCGGCCAAGGGGTGGATAACATCACAATTTGGCTACCGCCTATCACCGTATACCGGCGTGCGCGAATTTCATAAGGGATTAGATATTGCAAATCTTGAGGGTGCACCGGTTGTTGCTCCGGCGGATGGAATCGTAGCGTTTACCGGTGCCAATATTTTCCGGGGCAATTTTATTGTAATCGACCACAACCATGGGATCGTTACCCGGTATGCTCATATTCAAAAGGCCTTAAAGAAAAACGGCGAAACGGTAAAAAGAGGGGAAACGATTGCCCTGCTTGGCAATACAGGTCGTAGTACCGGACCCCATCTGCATTATGAGGTTTACCTAAAAGGCATCCCGGTCAATCCCACAAAATACATCCTTAACTGAGTTTTCCCCTTGATAAAACCGGTTTTTTCCTCTAAATTAGCATGCATGGGCTATGTATTCGATTTCAATGACGCCAAGGCTTGCGAGGAATGGTACGAACTGCCGGACAATAGATTTGCGGCCGACCTCGAAAGCCGTCTGATGATCGACATGCTCCAGCCGAAAAAGAGAGAAACCGTACTCGATATCGGTTGCGGGACCGGTGTAAGCCTTCTCCCCTTCCTGGAAATAGGGCTTCAGGCGACAGGTATCGATCCGTCACCATATATGCTGGCCATCGCTAAAAAGAACTTGGGTAATCGCGCAGATCTGCACCGCGGATTTGCCGAAGACCTTCCGTTTGATGACAATTCGTTTAACCATGCCTGCCTCGTTACCACCCTGGAATTTGTTGAAGCTCCTCAAAAAGCGCTTGAAGAAGCCTGCCGGGTTGCCAAAGACAAACTGTTTTTGGGATTCTTGAACCGCTATGCGATCAAAGGAATTCAGCGGCGAGTTAAAGGTTTGTTTGTTGAAACCATTTACAACCACGCCCATTTTTTCAGTATCTGGGAACTGAAAAAAAATATCCGGTCCATTTTGGGAGATCCGCCCATATCCTGGAGAACCGTTTGTCAGTTGCCCTCTGTTTCTGGTGAATTCGCATACCGGATAGAACGATCCCATCTGGCCCAACGCTGTCCTTTCGGAGCTTTTGCCGGCATGGTGGTAACCCTTGTTCCCCGCTTTAGAACCAGACCTCTGCCGATCCCTTGCCGTGCCAAACCTTCGACCGGTGCTATGGTAGGATAGGAAAGCTCAATGTTCAATGCCGAAAGCTCAAATCATAAGCAAGTATCTGAACTCTTACCTGCTTTTAGCTTTGAGCTTTCGACCTGGATCCAGGAGACCTAATTGTGGAAGCTTATCTTTATGAATCTTTGGGGGATCAGAAGGTAAAATGTAATCTTTGCAACCACCGCTGTGTCATCAAGGAGGGCGGGCGTGGCATATGCAATGTCCGCGAAAACCAGGAAGGAACATTGAAAACACTGGTTTATGGAAGGCTAATTTCTCAAGCCGTAGATCCCATTGAAAAAAAGCCGCTATATCACCTGTATCCGGGAAGTCTTTCCTACTCCATCGCCACCGTCGGTTGCAACTTCAGGTGCCTGTTTTGCCAGAACGCCGATATCGCCCAAATGCCTGCTGATCATAAGGGGCTGATTATGGGCAAAGACTGTACCCCGGAAGAGGTTGTCAATCAGGCCCTAAAAACCGGCTGCCAAAGTATCGCCTATACCTATACCGAGCCGACCGTATTTTTCGAATTTGCTTTTGAAACCGCAAAGCTTGCCAACCAAAAGGAAATCCGGAATGTTTTTGTAACCAACGGATACATGACCGCTGAAGCTTTGCGCATGATAAGTCCCTATCTTGATGCCGCCAATGTCGACTTGAAAGGCTTTACCCCGGATTTCTACAAAACCTATTGTGGAGCCAAGCTGGAGCATGTCAAGGAAGCTTTAAAACTTATGAAATCTTTGGACATTTTTGTGGAGATTACCACCTTGCTGATTCCGGGGTTAAACGATGATAAAAAGGAGCTTGAAGCGCTGGCCGCCTTTTTGGTGAACGATCTGGGCAGTGAAACACCCTGGCATATCAGCCGGTTTCATCCCACTTACAAGTTGACGGATCGGCCTTCTACTCCGCTCGGAACCCTTTTGGCTGCCAGAGAAATCGGTATCAAAGCAGGATTAAAATATGTTTATCTTGGAAATGTTCCGGGCGAGACCGGGGAAAAAACATTTTGTTACCAGTGCGGCCATATCCTCATCGACAGGTGGGAATTTCACGTCAGGCAAAACCTGATCAAGGACCATCGATGCAGCCATTGCGGTGCCTGGATCCATGGGGTCGGACTGTAAAGAGGCTTGGAGGCGTCAGTACTTGCGCTTACAGTTTATAAATGATAAACGAATGACAAACAGGAGGTTTTTAAATGGGAAAAGGCGACTTGAGGACAAAACGCGGCAAAATCGCAAGAGGCAGCCACGGCAAAACCCGTCCCAAAAAGAAAAAACAAAAAAAAGAAACTAAATAAATGGTATGTTAAGCTTGCAGGCCTTGAAATCAAAAGGGGCATCTTTTTTAGATGCCCCTTTTGATTTCAAATATTCGTCAGCCGTTTAGGCGACACCGCTAACCTCTTCCTTGATCGATACGGCGATCTTGAACAGGGCGGTCAACACCAAGAAGCCGGTGGCCCATACACCGATTGAAATGGCCAGTTCAGGAATGGTCGGGATGTATTCAGTAACATGATGCATCGGATTGGGAACAAAGCCGCCGGAAATCATTCCCAGTCCCTTGTCGATCCAGGTGCCGATAAAAACGGTGATACAGGCGACGATCAGGACGTTTTCATTCTTGCGCGTTATCGGATTGACCAGCAAAATAATCGAAACCACCATCAATATCATCGAAGTCCACATCCAGGGAACCAGGGCACCATGTCCGTGCAGTCCGGCAAAGAGGTATATCAAATGATCCATATGCTCGGGAATCCTGCTGTAGAACACCACAAAAACTTCGCACAAAAAGAAAAACACATTGATGCAAATGGCATAAGCCACGACCTTGGCGAGCGACTGGATCTGTTCCTTGCCCGGGTCAAACTTGGTCAGCTTGCGGACAAGGAAGCACAGCAGAATCAAAAAGGACGGACCGGAAGCAAAGGCCGAAGAAAGAAAGCGCGGCGCCAGGATGGCCGTCAGCCAGAAACCCCGGCCCGGAAGGCCGCAGTAAAGGTAGGCTGTAACCGTATGGATACTGACGGCCCATGGTATCGAAAGATAAATCAGCGGCTTCAGCCAGCCCGCCGGCGCAACATTGTTGCGTTCCGCCTCCAGCACGTTCCAGCCGATAACGATGTTCAGAAACAGGTATCCGTTTAAAACAATCATATCCCAGAAAAGAACCGAATTGGGGGTCGGGTACAAAAGGACGTTAAAGACCCGAGTAGGCTGGCCGAGGTCAACAAAGATAAACAAAATACACATGGTTACCGAAGCAACTGCCAGAAATTCGCCCAGGATTGTTATCCGGCCGAATGCTTTATAGTTATGCAGGTAGTAGGGCAGAACCACCATTACGGCCGATGCAGCCACACCAACCAGAAATGTAAACTGGGCAATGTAAAACCCCCACGAGACATCCCTGCTCATGCCTGTAATCCCCAGGCCGAATTGAAACTGCCACAGATAACAGGCAACGCCTACGCCGATAACGGCCAGCAAGACCGTCATCCATCCATAGTATCTCTTGCTTCCTAAAATCGCCTTTTCAAGCATAACCACCTCATACGATATAAAATACTGATGGCCCAGCGCCCAGGGCCGGTTTGCGACGAATGGTGAAATTGGATCTCAGCAGTTTTCTGACTTCAGATTCAGGGTCCTCAAGGTCACCGAAGGTCAGGGCGCCCTTGGACACCTCCACACAGGCAGGCTGTTTTCCGACGGCCAGTCTTTCGGCGCAGAAGTTGCATTTTTCAACAACCCCTTTCATCCGCGTGGGAAATTTGGGATTGGTCTCCTTGATAAAGGGACGCGGATCCCTGAAATTGAAGCTCCTGGATCCATAGGGGCAGGCCGCCATACAGAACCGGCAGCCGATGCAGCGATGAAAATCCATCAGCACAATCCCGTCTTCGCGTTTAAAGGTTGCCTTTGTCGGGCAAGCCCTGACACAGGCCGGCTTTTCACAATGGTTGCAAAGGGTCAAAAACGGCAAATGTTCGACCCTATCATCGACAAACTCGTTTTCCTGCGTGGAAAAGGCGTGTTTGAATTCTTCCGTCCAGATCCACTTGATTTCATGCCGTTTATTTTCCAGTTTGGGAACATTATGGATCTTGTGGCAGATCTCGATCATCGGCTCCAGATCTGCTTCGGACTCGAATTTGCGGGTGTCGACGACCAGGGCCCAGCGTTTGGCTGTGAGGACATGCTCGCCCTTCATGGCGCTGGGTTTTAAAGCTTCGCCATGCTCTTCACCCGATGAGGCCATCACATCCAGTACCGGTTTGGCTCCCAAACCCAGCACCGAAATCCCAGCTATTTTCAAGAAGCTTCTTCTGCTGCTTTCCATTACATCGCCTCCTTCTTCGGATCAACATGGCAATCCCAGCAGTAAGGGGTTACCGCAGCATAATTATGGCACTTGTCACAAAATTCGGCCTTATCCGTGTGACAATCCAGACAGGTGTTGGAAAGACTCATTTCGTATTTCTTCCCGCTGCTGTTTACATAAATTCTTTGGGCATTGCGTACAACCGTATCCCTCCATTCATTCAGAAGCTGCATGTGCCCGGCCGTCATGTATGCTTTGGATTCAACGCACTCTTTGGCCGCTTTGGCCTTTTCACTCAGCTTGGGTTCAGGTGCCGGAGCAGCTTTTCCAAGGTTGTACCAGAAAGGAAAGGTCAGCAGTACTACCAAGATCACAAGGCCGGCAATAACTTTCCCTGAATCATACATCTTCTTGTTATTCGGCATCATCATCCTCCATTCCCGGCAGCGGCTCGCTGCGCAGGTTCGTCGTTCTCTTTCCTTCGCCGGGCATGATCAGTGCATTGGCCACCAGCTCGGTCATGCCGGTAACATCGACTTCGGGAACCCAGTATTGCATTCCTGTCGGCAGGGCCGCCCGGTCGATGGCGCACACACAGGCCAGCATGTTCACGCCGTGCTTTTCGTGAACATATTTGACCGCATTGGCTCGGGGTAATATCCCCTGCATCCTCAGCTCCATATTCTCCCCGGCATTCAGGCCGCTGCCGCTGCCGCAGCAGAAGGTCTGCTCCCGGATGGTGTTGGCCGGCATCTCAAAAAAATTGTTGCAGACGTTTTTGATGACATACCGGGGTTCCTCGAACATTCCCATACCGCGGGATACGTTGCACGAATCGTGAAAGGTAACCTTCAAATGATCATTTCGACTGGGGTCCAGCTCCAGTTTATCGTGTTTGATAAGGTCGGCGACGAACTCGGCGATATGGACCATCTTGGTCGATTTGGCATTTTCAAATTTGGTGCCGGTAATCGGAGACACCGGCTCTTCCAGAAAATCGGCCGGGCCGTTCATGGTATCCATGTACTGGTGAATGACCCGCCACATGTGGCCGCACTCGCCGCCCAGGATCCATTTTACGCCCAGGCGCTTGGCTTCGGCGTACATTTTGGCGTTCAGCCGCTTCATGGTTTCGTGGGAGGTAAAAAAGCCGAAGTTGCCGCCCTCGGATGCATACGTGCTCCAGGTAATGTCGAAACCGTATTTTTCCCGCAGGTAGTGAAATAGCATCATGTACCCCATACAGGTATACGTTCCGGGATCGGCGAACACATCACCCGAAGGGGTGATAAAAAGGATATCGGCGCCTTTTTTCATAAAATTGGGTTCCACGCGGACACCGGTGATTTCTTCGATATCATCGGTGAAGAAATCGAGCATATCCTTGAAGGCATGGGGTTGAATGCCGAGATGGTTCCCGGTACGGTAGCAATTGGCCGCCGGCGTGGCGATCCAGTCGATATTCAGGCCGATGAGGTTTAAAAGCTCGCGGCCCATGATGGTAATCTCGGCCGTGTCGATGCCGTACGGGCAGAATACCGAACAGCGGCGGCACTCGGAGCATTGAAAAAGATAGTACCACCATTCTTTCAGCACATCCAGGGTCAGTTCCCTGGCACCGACGATCTTTTTAAAGCTCTTCCCGAGGGATCCGATGATCTTGCCGGCAGCCGTAAAATCATTGCGATACACCGAACGCAAAAGTTCGGCCCTCAGAACCGGCATGTTTTTGGGGTCACCGGATCCTATAAAAAAGTGACATTTATCGGCACAGGCCCCGCAACGCACGCAGATGTCCATGAAGACCTTCACGGAACGAAAGCGGTCAAGCCGTTCTCTGAAACCTTGGGTAATGATCTCCTGCCAGTTGTCCGGCAGGGCCCAGTCTTGTTCAACGGGGTTCCACGGCCTGGCGTGGGGCAGACCGACGTATTCAACGCTCTTAGGGTTCGCCGCGTAGCAATAGATTCCTTTTTTTATGTCGACAGGGGTATCCATCCATCCCGTTTGGGGCGGTTTGGGGGCGATGTTCGACAACAGTTCTTCCGGAGTGGGTGTGTCTGACATTCTTTACTCCTTTTCCTCTGATTCCTCAGGCGCTTGGGCCTCAACCATTTTGTCGACCGGCAGGCCGGCTTCTATCATTTTCTCCCTGAATTCATCTTCATACTGATCGTAGGTATGAATCTTCACGGGGTAATTCCACGGATTGATGTGCCTTTTGGCGCGGCTGTCGGTGGTCAGGTTTCTCGTGGGACTCATAAAGATCCCTCCCAGATGCATGAGCTTGCTGAAGGGAAAATAGGCCAAAAGGATGCAGACCAAAAACAGATGAACATAGAAAATACCCCCGATACCATGGGGAACATGGGGCTTAAGTGTGACCAGTCCCATGGTGAACGCTTTGACATTTACAATTTCCACCTTGGTGAAATAGCGCATCAGGATGCCGGTAAAGGCGATGCCAATAATCAGAAAGAGCGGGAAATAGTCCGAAGCCAGGGAAATATATCGCACATGAGGTGTAAACAGTCTTCTTAAAAATAAAAAGGCTACGGCGGCCAGCAGGACGACGCCGGACAGCATCAGCCCCGGCATACCGATCTGAAGAAACCCGTCCAATTTTTCCAGCACCTTGAGGCAGACCGGGACCGGTTCCATAAAGAACCGCAAGTGCCTTACCACGACAGTAAAGAACGCCCAGTGAAAAGCCAGGGCGCCGACCCACAGCCATATTTCCCACCGGTAGGAAAGCTTATCTCCCTCTTTGAGCTCGCACTGGGTATTGCGGAATAATGATCGGAAAAAGACGATTTCCAGAAACATCCGCGCAATCACACCGCCGGTAGTGCTCGGGTTGTCTATGCATGCAGACTCGATCCAGGGCAGAGACTTCTGCTGGCCGCAGGTTGTGGGAATTCGAAAAGGCACCGGCGAACGTGACCAGTCTACGATGCGGTAAATAAAACCCACAAGGAAAGTGACGGCAGCCAGAAACGGCAGGATAAGGCCGAAAAGCGCTTCACCCCCTGTTACTTTGGAGCCCACATAGGCAAACAGAGCAAGCACGATAACCGCTATAAGGGAATACAAGTAACTGATATTCATTATTCAATTACCTCACTGCTACGGCTTCATGCCAACAAACCGGATCCGCCCGTAATCTTTTCAGGCAGCAGCAACACAAAAAAACCTTGCCGGGCTCGCGCAAATCTAGCTGTTGTTTGAAGCCTCCTTCGTAAAGTTAATAGGTTCCAAAACCGGCTCAACCTCCGGCAGTTCACTCACCAAACCCGCCCTCTCAAAGGCCCTGAGGGTTCGGTTTCTGATCTCATTGGCCTTGAGGTCGTAAATTTTTTCTCTACACTTCATGTAAAGGTTAAACGCAATCAGACCGAGTTGGTCAATCTTTGACTCGAAAACAAGCAGCTCAGCGGCAATCTTATTTTCAGCAATTTCTTTGATTAAATTTTCTCGAACGGCATTTTTTAAGAAAAAAATAAATCCGATGGCTTGTGAGGGGAAAAAACTTTGAATAGCCCTGATTCTGATGATCGGATCGAGGAGGGATGCCAGCGTCTCACCATCCATGCCTCCCAAGAGTTCGTCGAAGAGCGGTTCCAAACTGCGCAAAATGGTTCTGCCCACAGGGTTGGCAAAAGGATCTTTCTGGCTTTTTAAAAACTGGGCGGTGTCGGCAGGATAGGTCTCGATCACCATGGCAAACCACTTTTTGACAATAGAAGCTTTTCTTTGCGCCAATAGATCGTTCAACCTCATCTTCCGGACCGCTCCTCAAACTGTCGATTTTCGCCCGGCTATGATACCCGGACCCCTATCCTAAAACAATGAAAACTAACGAAAAGCTGCTTTCGGTATCTATTCAGCAAAAAATTATGTAAGGCAAAACCTATAATCAACTTGCAAATTCATGTCAAGAATAAATGAAAAAAAAAGATTTAAATTGTAAAACGAATCGATCCTTGAAATAAATGCCTGTAATGGCGAGAAAACCGGCGAAAGCTTCTTTGGTTTTCAGCCGGGCGAAGATAGGAATCAGGCTGGCGAGAAATACGGGTGAGATACTTTGTGGCTTCTTTTTTTCATTTTTTCAAATTCGGGCCGAGTTCAGCCGTTTTGGTCAAAAGGGTGTTGCGGTGGATACCTAATTTCTCGGCCGCTTTTTTTCGATTCCAGTTGACGCTGTCAAGTACTTCCAGGATGTACTGTTTTTCAAAGGTGCTTACGGCTTCTTTAAGCATCATGTCCTTAATTTCAGTTTTATGCATGTTATAAGCGGCAATATCCTTACGCTGGATGATTGAATTCCTTGTAATGGTACACAACCTTTCCACCATGTTTTGAAGTTCTCTGACATTTCCCGGCCAATCATATTCCTTGAAAACAGCCATGGCTTGCTCTGAAATTTCTTTAGGGGGACTCCCGGTCTTTTTAGCGTACAGTTCCAAAAAGTGATTCAACAATAAGGGGATATCACCCCTTCGTTCTCTCAACGGCGGCAGCTTGACAGGAAAAACATTCAGGCGATAATAAAGATCTTCACGAAATCTACCCGCTGAAATCATTTGCTTAAGGTCTTTATTGGAAGCCGCCACAAATCGGACATCTGCCTTGATCACCTTGTTGCTCCCCAGTCTTTCGAACTCCTTCTCCTGAATGACCCTGAGGAGCTTGGCTTGCATATTGATATCCAGAGAATCAATATCATCAAGAAAAACGGTCCCCCTATCTGCAATTTCAAGCTTGCCGATACTGGTGGTGATGGCTCCTGTAAATGCCCCTTTATTATGGCCGAAGATTTCGCTTTCCATCAGTGTCGGCGGGATGGTTGCACAATTGATGACCACAAACGGATGGCCTCTGCGCGGTCCCCTGTTGTGCATGGCCCTGGCAACCAGTTCTTTACCGGTTCCGCTTTCCCCTTGGATAATGACCGTACCGTCGCTTTGAGAAAGCGTCGATATTAATTCAAAAATCTTTAGCATTTTTTTATCTTGACCGACCATCTTTTCAAAAAGATGATACCTTTCCAGCGCGTTCCTGAGATAGGCCACCTCCTTTTTCAGACTTCGTTTTTCCAAAGCCCGCTGAATTACGGTCAGCACTTCGTCCACGACAAAGGGTTTAATGATATATTCATAAGCGCCCAGTTTAATCGCCCTTACCGCCACCTGAACGTCATTAACAGCGGTTACCATGATGATTTCCGTATTCGGATCGGTTTCCATCAGTTTTTCCAGAAGATCAAGGCCGTTAATATCCGGCAAAAGGATGTCCAGCAAAATGAGATCGACGGAATTTTTTGTTAAAATATCAATTGCTTGTTCCCCTGTGCCTGCTAACAGGACATTGTATTGATCTTTTAACACCATGTTAAATGACTGGCGAACGCCATGTTCATCATCAACGACCAGAATGGAAGCCTTGTTATTCATCATCACAACATTCTCTTTTTGTTTGAAGAATTTCTCCGGGACTCGTCGGGATTTTCGCTTTGCTTCAACAAGCTCTACAGAAAATCTTCGACTGTAAGGAATTCTGCTATGTTAATATTCGCTCGCTGTTACAGTTCAACTACTGCCGCCGGAACCGCCGTGGCCGGACAGATAACCTCTAAAACCGCAATATGTGTTGCACATTCAAATTGCATGCCATTTTTTTTGGTGCAAACGATTTTTTCTTTAGATTTCGATATGAATTGCTGCTTTTGCCCGGCATCTTTCATAAAATGACAAGGTATTTCCATCAATAAAATTCATTAACAGTTCATCCCAGCATAAAATTTCAGGTCCGTCAATCAAAGAGCCGGTAAAAATGCACAGAAAAATATGCATGGCGCACATTTTTCTGTGCATTTTTTTTAAGCATTGCCGGTTGCCATTTGCATCGCCTGCACGCGCGACGGGTAGATACGAGCTGTTGACATATTATGTCGGGATGGCTGGAATTCCCATGAAATAAAGGCGTTGCATCCTGCCGGCGTTCAATGTTATCAGGATATGTTTGCTAATTTTTGCGCCCGAAACCCGATGTCTCAGGTTTTGGCATGTTTTTTGAGAGAAATTATACCTAAACAAAGAACTCCAACTTTTTAATTTGTTAGCCAATAGACTTCTTCGTTGGTGCGGGCAAAAAATGAGCTGCAACAGCAATCTGAATGCCCGTTTAATCTTTTTTAGTGTTGAGCTCAATGATGTGAAACTCTGCGCCCTAACAAAGAGCGGAAATTCCGGCGTGCGTTAGTGCTTCGCGGAGGATAGCAGGCCGGTCAACCTTTTTAAGCAAGGAGGAATCGTCATGAAGATCAACTTAAGTTCTTTTTTGCAATGCCGGTTTAATATTTTTCTATGCCGGCTGCTGGGATGGAGAATCACGCTCTATTACATAAGCTTTCTGGGAAGATTATATTTTTTCTTTAACGGAGCGGAAACATCGAAAATTAAAACGGCTGTGCAAACCGCATTCGGCGGTTGCAAGCAGCACCATGAAATCAAATCCATAACAAAGGACATTTTTCGGGGAATTTTATACCATTATTATGAAAAGATTTTTAATGCCTTTTCCGCCGCCAAAATATTGCGGGCTTTTATCAACACTCATATCGAAGGTGCGGGTCTGGATGCTGTCCGACAAGGGCTTGCCAGGGGTAAAGGTGTTCTTTTAATTACCGGGCACTATGGCGGGGTTGAGTTTATTCCCGCTTTTCTGGGTGCCAACAACTATCCGGTAACAATTGTTGCCAAGTTTAAATCAAAACGTTTGCGTCAAGTATCCTTGCAGCAAGCGGAGCATTTTAACGTCAAAATAATCGACGCCGACTTTGAGCCCAATATTGTAAAAACAATTTGTAAGGACCTTAAAGAGAATCGAATTGTCATTACCCAATGTGACGAAATCGACGAATGGAAACCTTCTCGACATAATCGGATATTATTTTTGGGCAAACCGATCAGCCTGGACAGAACCATCGACATCTTGTCGAAACGATGGCCCGCTGCCGTTGTTTTTGGTGTTATGCATCGAAATGACCAGCAGCGATACAGTTTTATTGCAACCTCATTGGTACAAATCGCAAAACAGCTTCGGCAACACGCTGATCGATCTGTCGGCGCGGTTGTCTTAAAATTGTTGGAAGAGTGTATATACAAATATCCTCAAGAATGGTATTTGTGGAAGAAATATCCGGAACTTGATATGTTTACACCTGCTGACATCAAATTTAAAGCACCGTCGGCAATCGGACTGCTGCAACCTTCCATCGGTTAAACAAAAAGGCGATTAATGAATATTGTACTGATCAATGTCTCCGGTCGACAGTCTTCTGACGGCTCCCGTCTTATTTCAGCGTTGTTGAAACGAGCCGGCCATCGGGTAAAAAGCGTATTTTTATCCAGGCCTGAACCGCTGGACTACAATGCAGACGAACTCGAGCCGCTAGACGAAATGCTCGCTGAGTCCGACCTAGTCATGGTTGCCGTTTATAGCAGCTATGCGGTTCGGGCCGTACAGGTCACTCAATATATTCACAAGAAATTTCCCGGAATGAAAGTGATATGGGGAGGCCCCCATTGCATTTCAGTCCCAGAGCTCGGGCTTCGCTACGCCGATGGCATCTGTTTTTCCGAAGGCGACCAGGCGGCCGTTGATTTCGCGAACAGATTGGAAGCAGGCACCGATTATCTCCATACGCCAAACATGGCGTTTAATGTGAATGGCACGCCTTTGGTGAACGAAGTCTTAGCGCCTTTCGCCGATCTTGACGGTTTGCCATACTACGATTACAACTTGGACGAACAATTCCTGCTGGATCAGGGGCTTTTCCAAATGACCAAGACGTTGCTCAAGGAAAGGCTGGCAGGTTATCCGTATAATGTACCGGTCTTATACTTCATTACGTCCCGGGGCTGCCCGCATCAATGTTCCTATTGCAATAACAGCCGCTACATCACATTGTTCGGCCGCAATACCATGCGATTTTACAGTATCGACCGCGTCATCGAGGAACTCGAACATACCCTTGAGCATCTCGATTTTATTGAAGTTGTTGTTTTCGGTGATGACGATTTTTTCATGCGGTCCAAAAAACAGTTGGCGCATTTCGCCCGAAAATATAAAAAGAGCATCGGTCTCCCTTTTGGTATTGCTGTAAGTGCAAACACCTATCATAAGGAAAAGATGGAAGTCCTTTTGGATTCCGGCCTGAAGGTCGTCCAGATGGGCGTCCAGTCGGGGAGTCAGCAGACTCTTGATGAAGTGTACCATCGCAGGATCAGGCTGTCCAGAACCAAGGCTGTTGTTCATCAGCTCGCATCGTACCATAAGACCCACGGCCTTGATCTTCTTCTTGATTTTATCATCGACAACCCATACGAAACCCCGGATGACATCATCCAGACATATAAATATATTCTTGATTTGCCGCTGCATGTTCGGATCAACATTTTTTTTCTGGCTTTCTTTCCGGGCACGCCCATCTACGACAGGGCGCTCAAGGATCGTATTATTGAGCCTTTTAATGAGAAAGCGTTCAGGTTCTATACCAGAAGCCATGTCAGATACCAAAAAAACTATGAAACTTTCCTGATTTTATTGGCAAGGTTTATCAGGCGCCGCAGACGGCTGTGGCCATATTGCAACAATAAATTAATGCTCGCGCTGGGAAGCCGTCCCGTAAGAAAGATTGCATCCGGATTGCCCGGGTCATGTTATGCCTTATTGAGTAAAAGCGTTCAGTAGGCATTTTAAATAAAGGACATTTCCTTCGCTTTTGGGTCATTAAATGGAAAAGGAAACAAGCTGTATCAATTCCAAAGTAATCCTGGATTATGTCCAGAAGCATAATAACGGCGACTGTTCCGCTTTATTAAGGGACCTTGACCCCGAGATTGACCGCCTGTCGAACCCGGAAGGTTTTTTATGCGATCCCAACAATTGGATCTCCTGTACCGTCATTTCCAAGTTATACCGTCGAGCCAAATTGATTCTTAATGACGAACTGGCTCCTTTTAAAATTGCCCAGCATGCCGTCGAGAAGATTGATCTGGGCTTTAAAAGCTTAATTGTAAAAGTTTTCGGGTCGCATCACAGAGTTCTTAAAAACGTTCAAAGGATCAATGCCAAATGGAACAGGAACAAGGAAGTAGAACTGGTTGAATTGGAAAAGAACAGCGCCATCTTAAGATTACACTGGAATCCCCAAATGGATGTGTCCAGAGACATATGCCTGTACAATCAGGGGGTTTATGCATTCATTCCAACCACGTGGGGAGCAAAGCCACTGACGCTTGAAGAAAAAAAATGCTACTTTGACGGCGTTTTATATTGCGAATACCATTTAAAATGGGCAAACAAAAACAGGTTGGAGGGAATTTTTTCGGGGTTTTTCACGCCAAAATCCGTTTTGATGGAAACGTTAACGGAAATTGAAAAAGACAAAGAGCTTATCGAGGAAAAATATAGTGAGGTCTATCGGCTGAACATAGAGCTGAATCAAAAAATAAAACAGCTCCTGGCTATCCAAGAAACAGGCAAGGCGATTCTTTCCGTACTGGACCTGGAACCTCTGTTAACGGTTATCATGAACATCCTTTCCAATGCCTGCCATATCCACCGGGCCATCATCATGCTTGTGAATGAAAACGAAGGCTGTCTTGAATATATTCACGGCGTGGGTTTTGACGGTGAAATGCCGGAACAGATGAAAAATTACAAGGTATCCCTGGATCGTTTAAGTAACATTTTAGCCAGGGTCGCCAGTACCGGCCGGCCGGAATATGTGCCTGAAGTAAAAAGCTCTAGCTTAAGAAAAGATAACATCATGTTAACTTACGGGAAACCGGCTTCGGTGTTCGTGGTTCCCTTAATTACACGCTCCAAGGTAATCGGGGTTATCGCCACGGACGCGGTTGATAATGACGGAGTCCCTAATGAAACCCGGGAAACCCTGGAAGTGTTTGCGCCCCAGATCGCTATCGCCATTGAAAACGCCAGGCTTTACAGCCAGCTCCAGGAACAGATGCTTGAGCTGAAAAGATCACAAGCCCTGATCAGCAGAATGGAAAAGTTCTCCTTCCTGGGGAACCTGGCTGCCAGACTGGCCCATGAGATTAAGAACCCCATGACCGCCATCGGGACCTTCATGCAGATGCTGCCGAAGAAATATGACGATCTGGAATTCCGCAGGGACTTTCATAAGATTGCCCTGGAAGAAACCATACGGGTAAACAACCTCGTCACAGAACTTCTGAATTTGGTCAACACTAAAGAATCGCATTTCGAATACAGTGATCTTCATGACCTGATCAATAAAATGACTTTGCTCATTTCCCCTCAGAGCAATGCCAAAAAAGTTGAAGTCATCCGGAAATTTGATCCTGGTATTAATTCGGTTTGGATGGATACTGAAAAAATGAAACAGATTATTCTGAACCTGCTTTCAAATGCGGTCGACTTTACGCCTGAAGGAGGAAAAATCGAGCTTGTTACAAAAAGTTGTGTCGAAAAAGGAAAACTTGATTTTGTTCAGATCGAAATTAAAGACAATGGCCCCGGAATTCCTCCCGCCTATATCGACAAGGTGTTCGACCCCTATTTTACAACAAGACACAAGAGTACCATCCATAGCGGGACCGGTCTCGGCCTGTTTATTGCCCATCAAAATATGCAAGACCATCACGGAATTATCGAAGTAAAAAGCGATGAGAATAAAGGGACCATATTTACCTTAAAATTGCCGAAGACTCCCCCTGATCAATCCGCTCCGGTTTGAAGAACCCTACTGAAAAAGGGATCGCGGGCGAACGGGGAATGCTGCCTGCCCCATGAAACACCAAGATCTCGGGGCTCGTTTTTTTGATTTACGCAGAATTGATACGAGGGCTTACAGCATGCAAATAGACCAGGTTAAGCTATACCCGGTTTCACTTCCGTTTTCAGACGAGTTTTCTCACTCCCTGAGGAAAAGACTCTCGGCCAATAATATCATTGTCGAAGTGATTGCCGAAAAAGGCGCGATTAAAGGATACGGAGAAGGTGCTCCCAGATCCTACGTAACCGGAGAATCACAGGACAGCGCTGTCGAAAGTATTTGCCGTTTTGCCCGGCAGGACAATTTCCCCTGGGAGTTGAATGACGTTTCGCAAATCTGGGATTTCGTTGACAGGCTTTCTAACGGAAAGGACCAAAATTCAGCAATCTGCGCAATTGAAACCGCCCTGCTGGATGCTGTGGGTAAACACCGGGGCACATCCATCATCGAATACTTCCCCAAGGATTTTTTAACCGGTTCGGTCTTTTACGGCGCGGGGATTCCATTGGTCCGCAAATCGAAAATTCTGGAATTCAGCCGGCTGATCAAAAGCAAGGAAATACACCGGCTGAAATTGAAGATGGGCAAAGACTATGCCCAGAACAAAGAAATCATCGAAACGGTCCACCATGTGTTTGGAGATGATTGCGAGCTGAAGGTGGACGTAAACGGCGTCTGGAACCGTGCGTTGGCATATCAGCACATACCATTGCTCAGCAAGTATGAGGTTAAGGTGCTTGAGCAGCCCATGACACCGAACGACTCGGATCTGGCCGATTTTGCCGGCATGCTGCAATCATCCGGCGTCACCCTGATGGCCGATGAGTCGGCATGCTCTTTAAAAGACATAAAAAAGATTGTCAAAGAGGGCTGCTATAAAATGATCAACATCAGACTGTCTAAATGCGGCGGTATTAGAAATTCACTCAAACTGATCAACTATTTACGCCAAAACAGGATTCATTTCCAGATTGGCTGCCATATGGGCGAATCCGGGCTGCTATCTGCCGTCGGCAGGGTGCTCTGCCTGCTCTGCGGCGATGCCTTATTTTATGAAGGCTCCTATGACGAATTCATGTTAAAGGAAAACATCACCTTCAAAAATGTAACTTTTGGTTCGGGAGGTAAGGCCGGCCCTCTAAATGGTTTTGGTCTGGGCGTGGAAGTGGACCCCCAACGTCTGAAGCGCTTAAGCAAAGCCTCTGCCGTTTTGATGATTTCAAGACCCTAAATCCGGACGAACCGGGAATTTTTCCAGATACCGCGTCAAAATGTTGCCGAACAGCCGGGTCCCCACTTCCAGGACAGTTTCATCGAAGTCAAAGTGCGGAGAATGCAGGCCATGCTGCATTCCTTGCTTAGGATCGTGGCAGCCAAGCCCCACCATGATCCCGCCCCATTTTTCGCAAAAATACGCAAAATCCTCGGCTCCCATCCTGGGCAACAGCGAATGGACATGGTCAGCACCGAGCACTTCTGCGGCAACATCCCGGGTATGCTTTACGAGCTTGGAATCATTGATCAGCACCGGATAGCCCGGGGCAAGCTGAAGTGTTGCATTAACATTGTGAGACAGCTCCACACCCTTTACCATCTGTTGAAGCCGTGTGATCATTTTTTCCCGTATTTCAGGGCGAAGGGTTCGCAGAGTCCCTTCCAGAACGGCCTCTTCGGGAATAATGTTTGATGCTGTGCCGGCCTCGAATCGTCCGATGGTGAGTACGGCACTTTCCAGGGGAGGCAGTTCCCGGCTGATGAGCGTCTGCAACTGGGTGACCAGATATGCTCCTGCGACGATGGGATCGATACATTGATGGGGGTGGGCGCCGTGGCCGCCCCTGCCCTTTAGCCGAATGCTGATGCTGTTGGTTGCGGCGTTGCTGATTTCCGGGGCGATTCCGATATTCCCGACAGGGAGTTCAGGATACATGTGGCCGGCGAAAACAGCTTGCACCGGCAGTGTGTCGAAAATGCCGCTCTCCAGCATGGCCTTGGCACCGGCTCCGCCTTCTTCGGCCGGCTGGAAGATAAAGAGAATCGTGCCGCAGCCCTTTTGAGGCCAGTTCCTTTCCACCAGCCAGCGAATGACGCCCAGGGCGATGGTGATATGACCGTCATGACCGCAGGCATGCATGCATCCTGGATGCTGGGACTTATAAGGAACTTCGTTGGCCTCTTCCAGGGGCAAGGCATCCATGTCGGACCGAAAGGCCACGACTGCTCCGGATCGCCGGGCGCTGAGTGTCGCCACCACGCCGGTTTTGCCGACACCGGTTTGAAAGGGTACACCGAAAGAATCTAGTATTTCGCAAATTCTGACTGCGGTCTTTTCTTCCCGGTAAGCCGGTTCGGGAAACCGGTGAAACCAGCGGCGCACTTCCACCAGCCAGTTGTTAAAGTTTTCGGGCAATCTGCCCGGCATCTTATCCCTCCGCTATTTGCATGAACAAACATGGCCTTGCGGCTACAACCAATAATGAAAAAGGCTTAAATATATTATCGCCGTCGGATGATCCCGTTGTAAACCGCGCGATCACGCCAAAGGCGGATAAAACTCGTCACAAGTGCTCGTAAAATAGAACTATTCGGCTTAACTGACGACAAAAAGACTGATCGCAAGCAACACCGGCGTTGCGATATTGATAACAACGTTTCGGCCCATGTAGGGTATCAATTTGGTTATATCTCCGGCATGTCGGGCCGCGCCTTTTACGGTAGATACCGCCAGAACAATCGAAACAAGGGCCACGAGGCTTGCCGACGGAAGGACCCCGGCCAGATATCCTACCACAATCGCCGCATACGCAGCGGCAAGAAATGCACCGTAAACCTTTACGCTGGCCTCTTTGCCGATGGCAATCGGCAAGTGGTGTCGGCCGATCTCCCGATCCGCTTCAACGTCCGGAAACTGGTTCAAAAGCAAAAGATCGCTCACAAGGAAAAACGGAACCAGGGAGGCAACAAAAGAAGTCCATGAGTATGAACCGGTCAGAACAAAGTCGGTGCCCATTACCATTAAAGGGCCGAATCCCAGGCCTGGAGCAATCAAACACAAAAAGGGGCTGCGGGTAAGCCATCTCGTATAGGCAACGATAATAAACAGGCCAAGCAGACCCAGGGGTAAAAGCCCCAACCCCCTGATATAGGTAAAGTATATGCCGATAAGGGCTGTAATTGCCAGGCTGATCATACCGGTAATAAAGGCAACATGGGCTTTATCCGGTTTTGCAGGCAACGTGCCGCTTCCGCCGCTGAACGGTGTTCGTCGGGTATTGAAGTCCAGACCGCTCTTGAAATCGTCATACTCGTTGAGAGCGTTGACGCTGATGTGGGCAGAGACTGCTCCGACAAAGGCTATGAAAAGGTAAAGCAGATTTATTTTGCTGCCCGACCATGCTGCCGTAGCTGCACCCAGGGCAACACAGGCCGGAGGCAAGACGAGAAACGGCAGCCGCATGGGGCCAACGATTGCTGCCCGGTCAGTAATGATCATCTCTAGTAATCTCCTCTTTTTCTGTAACGATTTAGGTCCGCATGCTAAATTTAGACAAGAGCGTGCGGGTTCAACGCCCTCTGCCTCTAATTAGTGGGGTACTGTATGATGAAAACAAAAAAACTGCAACCCAAATCCGAATTGATTTGCCTTGTAAAAGACTTTATTTTATAGTTGCCTAAAATATTCGGGACAGGAGCTGCGCCATGAAAAGATCCTTTCTTGCTTTTTTGACCCTCACACTCCTCCCTCTGCTCCTCATCGCCGCAACATCAGGAGACACCCCCCAGTACCAAAAGGCCAGAGAAAATATGGTCGAGTATCAGATCCGTTTGCGCGGCATCTCCGATCCTAACGTCCTTTCCGCCATGACCGCCGTTCCCCGGCATCTTTTTGTGCCCCAAGCGCTTATAAACCAGGCTTACGATGACCATCCCCTTCCCATAGGTCAAGGCCAGACCATTTCTCAACCCTATATCGTCGCTCTCATGACCGCATGCCTGAAGCTTAAAGGAGACCAGCGCGTTCTGGAAATCGGAACCGGTTCCGGTTACCAGGCCGCCGTTCTCGCCAGGATCGCCAAAGAAGTTTACACCATCGAAATCAAGGAGAAACTTTTCGAAACAGCCGACAACTTGCTGCGGTCGATGGACTTTTCCAACGTCAAAACCCGCCGCGGCGACGGCTACTTCGGCTGGCCTGAAGCAGCCCCTTTTGACGGCATCATGATCACCGCCGCCATCGACCACATCCCGCCGCCGCTGCTAAAGCAGCTTAAAAACCACGGGCGGCTCATTCTCCCCTTGGGCAATCCTTTCAGCTATCAGAACCTTTCTTTGGTTACCAAAAACGGCGACGACTATTTGATTCAACAAATTACCGGCGTTCTTTTCGTCCCCATGACCGGCCGCGCCCTCAGCCGGAATTCCTCATCACGAACATCAAGCGAAAGGATAAAATAAATGGTAAGAGTTTAGCTTCTTGAAATATTGATCGCTTCAGGTATAATTAAATTTTTACTGAAAGAACTCTTGGTTTCAAAAACCTAAACAACTACAATCAACGCAAAGATATCCCATGACATTGGCAGCCGTTTTTTTGCTTTCACTTTCCGCGCTTATGTTTGAAGTTCTGCTTACGAGGGTCTTTTCTATCGCGCAATGGAACCATCTTTCCTTTATGGTCATCAGCATTGCCCTCTTTGGACTGGCCGCCAGCGGCACGGTTTTGAATATTCTGGATACACGCCAACAAGGCTGCGGGAAAAAACTTGCCGCAATCGTTCCCACCACAACAATTATTATCCTTTACAGCATCAGCGCAATCACCGCGTTTGTCGTTTTGAACCGAATCCCTCTCGACTATTTCAGGTTGCCGCTGGAACCGGTTCAGACGCTTTATCTTTTGAGCGCCTATCTGCTTTTATCCTTACCGTTCTTCTTTACCGGCCTGGTCGTCTCGGTTGCATATGCGTATTTTCCTGAAAAGACCGGCCTGATTTACTTCGCCAGCATGGCCGGTTCGGCCTGCGGGGCGATTCTTCCGGTCCCCCTGCTTCCTTTTTGCGGTGAAGGCCGGCTGGTCATCTTTGCGGCCCTCATTCCTTTGATACTAGTGCCTTTCGGAAAACCAGCCTCGCTCGAAAAGCAGCCACCACCCTCACGCGCCTTCCGCCGGAAACGCTTTGCCCTTCAGATTTCGGCTCTTGGAATCTTTCTTGTCGCCGGCCTTATCGCTTCCAGCAATGGCAGCACCATCGCAGTGAGACCTTCGCCTTACAAAGGCCTCAGCCAGATGCTCCAGTTCCCCGATACCCGGATCACCGCAACCACCAGCGGCATAAGGGGCAGAATCGACACCGTTCAAAGTCCGTATGTCCGCTTTGCACCGGGATTGAGCCTTAAATTTACTGACACGCTTCCCGGCCAAGGGATTATGTTTAAGGACGGTGACGATCCTTTCGTCCTCTACAGCCTGCGGCATCCGGCAGACAGGCGGTTTACCGGTTTCACCCTCCCTTACGCAGGATATCTGCTGGCTCCCAATCCTGAAAACCTCCTCCTGATCCTGCACGGTGCCGGAGGATTGGGCATCCCCTGCGCCCTGGCTTCCGGCGCCAAAGAAATCACCATTGTTCAAGAGCATCCTCAAATCGCCCGCGTGCTCCAGCAGCATTACGGCATTCCGGTGATAAACCAGTCACCCCGCATGTTTCTTGCGCGTTCAGATAAACGCTTCGACATTATCCACGTGGAAAACTGGGGAGCCACGCTTCCCGGTTCCGCCGCCCTCACCCAGGAATACCTTTTTACCGTCGAAGCCTTTACCCAATACTTAAAGCATTTGAAAACAGATGGGATCCTTATCATTGCACGAAAACTGCTGCTTCCGCCGTCCGATTCAATCCGGATGTGGGCTTCGGCCTACGAAAGTCTCAGATCCATCGGGATCGAGCGGCCCGAGCATCACATCGCCATGCTGCGCAACTGGAACACCTATACCCTGATGGTCTCGGCCCGGCCCCTGCCGGACACAAAAATGTTGGCAGAGTTTGCCCGGAATCGAAACTTCGACTGGATTTATCTTGAGGGCCTTGCCCGTCGATCGGCCAACCAATTCAACAAGTTCGAAGCGCCGTTTCATTTTCTGGAAATCAACCGCCTTGCCCAGGCCTATCGCTCCGGAACAGAAAACGACTACTTTAAAGCCTATCTGTTAGATATCTCCCCTCAGACCGACAACCGCCCCTTTCCCGGCAGGTTCCTCAAATGGACCAAACTGAAAACGCTTTACCAAAGCACCGGCAGTCGGTTTTATGCTCTTTTTATGTCCGGTGAAATCGTCGTTGCCGTCGTCTTTGTTGAGGCTTTGGCGGTTAGCGCCCTCCTGCTGGTGCTTCCACTGGCAGCAATCCCAAAAGAAAGTCAAAAACCAAACTTTATCCACATCCTTTATTTTTTGGCGGTCGGTGTCGGATACATGTTTGTTGAACTCTTCTTTATCAAAAAATATATCTATATCTTCGGAGATCCGGTGGTCAGCTTCACCGTCGTGCTTACGGTGATTCTGGTTTCTTCCGGATTTGGAGGCTACTGGTCCCGGAACATCGGGCCTTGCGGCCTGCGAAATGCTCTGCTGGCCCTTATTGTCGTTCTAACCCTTATATTCTTCGGCTTTGACCTTCTTGTCCATCGAATAATAGGGCTTTCCACCGTCTTTCGTTATTTGACGGCAATCCTGCTGCTGATCCCGGCAGGTTTCCTGGCAGGTCTGCCTTTCCCTTTGGGCATGCGGTATCTGTTTAAAAGCCCGGGCGAACGGGCCTATGCCTGGGCTGCAAACGGGTGTGCTTCGGTTTTAACGTCGATTGCATGCGCCCAGATTGCGCTTAGCCTGGGTATTCACACAATTATAGCCTGTGCGGCGGCCGCGTATTTATTGGCCTTTATCAGCGCAAAAACCTATTGAACAAACCGTAAGGAATGAACAGGCTATTGCATTGTTACAAGGGTTTGCCCGTTTGCCCGTGTCCGGTTTGCCGGTTTTCATTGATGTACGGGCCAACGGGCAAACCGGCCAACCGTTTCAGTGTGTCAAAACAAGTCTTTGAATAACTCGGTATTGAATCGAAACGAAATTTTGAGAACCGATATAAATGGTGCGGTACTGAAGCAGATGACGATATCTGTGGACAAAAAATCAAAGATTTGCTAGAGTCATTTTGAATTTGGTATGAAGGAAGCGCGTCGCCTGAATTTGTTAAAAAGACTGATTGAAGCTCTCCGCAGCCCCGGAAAGGGGATTTGTGCTATGCTCCAACAAGGCTTCGGTGAGCGCAGTCGAGTCACGGGGGCGTTAGCCCGGATATTTCACGCGCCTGATGCGCTCAGCCCAAAAAAGGGGGAAAAATATGAGTGATATCAATCTGCAAGAAGGCAAAATAAACTTTGAAGGTCAGTGGCTTTCGGTTGAGAACCTGACCGGCAGGATTAAAGAAAAAATGGATGCCGGCGATATGAAGTTCTCAAGCCTGGCAATCGCCCTGGAAGAACTCAACAAGGCTCTGGAAAATTCACATACAATCGAAACCAAACTTGTTATCCACAACGCCGATTATGAAAAACTCAAAGCACTCGGGGGCGGGGACGACTTAACCTGTGTGCGCAAAGCGATTATGGCATTCATCGAAGCTGACGTCCAGGAAGAACCTGTTTCTGAAAGCACTGCCGAACCGGAGGAAAAAAAGAAAAAGACCCTCAAATGCGCCAAATGTAAAGCAACTATCGAAATTTCCGTTGATGAAATGCCGACAGAAATCGTGTGTCCGGAATGCGGCACCATCGGCCGTTTAAAACCTCACAGTAAGAACGAAGTCCGGCGCCAGGATCATTTTTTGGGCAAGCCCTGATATTTTTCGAACCAGGTCTAATGAAGCTCGTAAGCCATTAAAGACTACCCGCAATCCGCCTCCGCAGGATTCTCCTGAAAATCATGGTGAGAATTTTACTAGCATTTTTAGCGATAGCTTATGCTTTAATTCCATATGACATTCTGCCCGATTTTATCGTCGGCTGGGGCTGGATCGATGATCTGATTATTCTGTGGCTTGCGTGGCAGTTTTTTAACGCCCAGAAAAAAAAGCGGGCCGGGTATCAAAGTTATGATAACAGCCGTCAAGCCTTTGGTAACGAGCGTAATAAACAGCATTCGAAAAAAAAACCGGGGGCCGAATCAGGGTTTGATGAATCCTCCGGACCAATAGATCCATATACCGTCCTGAATATCGAAAGAAACGCCTCCCCTGAAGAGATCAAGCAAGCCTACCGCAAACTCGCAAACCAATACCATCCCGACAAAGTTCAGCATCTGGGCGAAGAATTTCGCAAGCTGGCGGAAAAACGCTTTAAGGAAATCGAAGCCGCCTACCGGCAGTTGACCAAAGACAAGTGATCTAAAGACCTTTTTGTCCTAAAATTATATAATATTTTATAAATCTTACAGATTGACTGGCTGGTTTGTTTTTGATATTAGAACAGTAATTGTCACCGGTTGCAGTATCGGCGCTTTCCGATAATAATGGAAAAAAACCAAATTGGGTAGCGGATTGAACAAAATCAATATGCCATTTAAGTTGCTGATAATTGATGACGACAAGCAGCTTATGGCCATGCTTTACGATTTCTTAAGCAATTTAAAGTATGATGTTGTCTCTGCCTTTGACGGCTTGGAAGGACTGAAATTGCTTGAAACTGAAAAACAAGGATTTGATCTGGTTATAACAGATCTGGTTATGCCCAAAATAAGTGGAAATTACCTTATTTTAACAATTAAGCAAAAATTCCCTGATACGCCGGTTATAGCCATAACCGGATGGGGGGCGTATCCTGAAGCGTTCGCCATTGAAACCCAGGCTGATAAGGTATTGGAAAAACCATTTGAACTTTCTGAACTTGACAAAGCAATCAAGGATCTGCTTTCTCCCAAAATGACATTTGCGGGCTGAAGATTATAGGCCATAATGCCGAATATATAGAAAACATGGATTTGAACCTGCTGATTCGCCAAAAAAACGGGTTGCGGGGAGTCTGCTTGCTGTTTACTGCTCCCCCCCATACAGATCCTTGATCCTGGCCCGGTCGGGAGTGCCGTCTTCAAGCAGAGGGAAATCGGTTACAAACTGGACGTATTGCGGTTTCTTGTAACGGGCGATACGCTGGCCGACAAAATCGATCAGCTCCCGGGCGTTAAGGTTTTGCCCGCTTTTTAAACGACAGACCGCCTTAATTCCTTCTTTCCACCTGGGGTCAGGAACACCGAAGACCACTGTCTGTTCGATTGCCGGATGCTGCAGGATCACCTTCTCCACCTCAGCCGGATAAACATTTTCACCGCCCGGTTTGATGAGTTCCTTTTCCGGTTTACGGCCGGCATACCACAGGAACCCCTGCTCATCGAAACGTCCCAAATCCCCGGTATGATGCCAGCCGCCCCGGAAGGTATGGGCATTATCCTCAGGAAGATTCCAGTATCCTTTAAAGACCATGGGGCCCTTTAGGGTAATCTCGCCGGTCTGCCCGGGCGCTATCGGACGGTCGTAATCATCGACAAGCCGCACCTGACCCAACAGGATCATTTTTCCGGCGCTGCCCGGCCGATCATTGTAGCGTCCCAGCGTGGCCAGGCCGGATGTTTCGGTCTGTCCGTACAAACAGTAAAACGTTCCGCCGGTTACTTGCTGATACTTTGCTATGGTGTCAGGGGTTTCCAGTCCGATCACCGCTTTGAGAGAATGGATGGTTTTGCCGGATTTCTCCTGTTGCTCCAGGATGGATCCTAAAATCGGAGAAAAATCGAACATGATCGATACGTTTTTCTCCTCGATCAGATGGACGGCCTTTTCAGCGTCAAACCGGCTCATGTTGACATTCAGGGCGCCGGCATGAAAACCGCTGAAAGCCATCATCAACCCGCCCATATGGAACATGGGCAAAAGATTGAGGTGAACATCTTCACACGTCAGATTCAAGTAATGATTTAGATGCAGATTGGCACACAACAGATTGCCGTGGCTCAATACGGCCCCCCGGGGATTCCCGGCTACAGCTGCTGTGTGAATGATGACAAAGCCGTCGTCATTGCAAACATCCGCCGGCGCGACATCACCGGCATTGTCCATTAAAGATTCGAACTTTACAAAGCCTTGTCCGGCGCGTTCGAGATTGAAATAGTGTTGAACCGACGGGAGTCTGTCTTGGAATCCTTTGATCAACTCCTGGTATTCTCTATCGGCAAAGACGGCCACAGGTTCACCATCGGCAAGATTATAGCTGACTTCATCGGCTGAAAGTCGCCAGTTGATCGGCAGCATAATGGCTCCGACGGCGGCAGCCGCGCCGTAAAGCAAGAAATATTCAAGGCTGTTTTTTCCCAAAACCCCAATCCGGTCGCCTTTGGTAATGCCTGCTTGCTGCAGGCCGTAAGCCAAACGATCGACTTTCTCTTTAAACTGAAAAAATGTTATCATCCTGCCGTCTTCAGCCTCGAACCAGGCGAGTTTGTCGCCGAAGCTGATCGCATTGCGTTGGATCGCGTCATAAACGGTAAAATCATAAAGTCCCATGTCTACAACCTCAACCCCCCCAAAACGCGGCGCACAGAAAAATGCCACGAGTTTCTCTGTGCGCCCTGCGTTTGTTGCCGGCTTTTTTAAACCGGTTAGCCCGGAAATTTCATGCAACTGAGGCGTTCATTTGCAAGGCATTCAGGAGCGCAGCTGTAATATATCTACCGCAAGCCACTGACCCGCCTGCCAAAGTCTTGTACGGCGGGCAGGTAACGCAGCAAATGGGCGCTTCAGGCAGCACCCGAAGGGCAAAAATTTGTCAGCAAAAAAGAATAAAAATCTATGGGTACAAATTGTACCTTGGCAATCGAACTCTAACTTGGTTTTAACTAATATATTTTATTATAAAAATTAATTCCGCTGAAAAATTTTTGTGAAATATCCGGGTTAGCATGTTCCGGGTTAGGGGTAACCCCTAACCCGAAACATGAAGCCGGCAATTTTTGGAAGCTCGTATATCGTTTTGTTTTATCAAGGTAAATTGGCGCTGAAGGACACCACCTTGCCCAGACCGTCCGCCTTGAACAACGCCGAGCCCCCCTTTACATAGATGGGGACGGCGTATTCCGGAATTTCGGTCCACCAGGCTTCGAGTTGAGCCCAGGCATTGGTGTTCTTTTCCTGTAGCTTGAAGCCGCCGGTAACCAGCAAGCTTAACAGGGTCTGTCTCACATCAAAGTGAGCATGCACCTTGACCTGGTTGGTTTTACCCGCGGGTATCCACTGCGTCGCCGTGGAACCGACCGTATTGACATCAAAGTCTTCAAAGGCAACGTCAAATGTAATTTTTTCCATCTGCACCGGGTATTCATTAGGATTCTCGATGTTAAACGTGAATGCCAGATCAAGCGGTGCGCCCACGTCCCCCGCTGTCCCCTTGGTGGGTTCTACGCTCTTTGCATAGTACCAATATCCGAAGGCATGCGCAACTTCCATGGAATCAAGGGTGACAACCGGTGCCTTAAAATTTTTCTCGGTCGGCTTTGCCGCCATACCGGCACAGCCAAACAACAATGCAGCGATAACGATGAGGCTCAGCATTGTCAACAGTTTTGATTTTTTATTCATTTTTTTCCTCCCTTATTCTCCTCAAGGGTTAGGTTAGCCATCTTTTCCTTCGCTTATAATGCTTCACATCCCGAAAACTTTTTCGTCCCCCAACATCGGTCAGACCCAGATAGAAGTCTTTGATATCCGGGTTTTCCATGAGCTTTTCGGCAGTATCGTCCATGACGATGCGGCCGTTCTCCATCACATAGGCATACGGAGCAACACTTAAGGCCAGCTTGGCATTCTGTTCCACCAAAAGGATTGAAATATTCTCCTCGTGATTGAGCCGGGTAATGATTTTAAAAATTTCATGAATCAACAGCGGCGCCAGACCCATGGAAGGCTCATCTAAAAGGATCAGTTCGGGACTGGTCATCAAGGCGCGTCCGACCACTGTCATCTGCTGTTCACCGCCGCTGATAAAACCGGCGGTTTCACGGCGCTTTTCTTTCAGACGTGGAAAGTAGCTATAAACCATTTCCAGTCCCTCCTTGACAGACCTGCCGCGCTTTTTCATATGGGCACCCACTTTGAGGTTTTCCTCCACGGTCAGATGCTCGAATACCCTGCGTCCTTCAATGACCTGGACGATGCCCATTTTGGCGATCTTTTCGGCACCCATCCTTTCAATGCGCTGTCCCATAAATTCTATCGACCCATCGGTAACCTCGCCGTTTTCGTGTTTCAACAGGCCCGAAACCGCTTTAAGGGTCGTGCTCTTACCGGCCCCGTTGGCCCCCAGAAGGGCCACAATACCCCCTTTGGGCACCTCAATGGAAACACCCTTAATAACCAGAATGACCTCGTGATACTTGACCTCAATGTTGTTGATTTTCAAGATCGGTTCGTTGTTCGACAAATCCCTGCGACCTCCTTGGGGGGTTGGTGAATGGTATCTTCGTTAAATAGTCAAATCGGATGATCAAAGATTCCAATTTAACGATTCAACCATTTACCACTTTACCGGATTTACCAGCCGAGCCACTCGTTGGCCCATTTGTCCGGCCAGGTTCCTTTCAAATCGACCCGCTCAACCAGGACAAACTTTCCGTCTTTGATTTCGTATATCGGCACTTTTCCTGCAACCCGGTGGTCCGTTGCTGTGAAGCTGACCGGTGAAGCGCCCAGGCCGATGTCGAAATTACTCATGGTTTCGAATCCTTTCTTCAGGATGCCCTCGCCGCTGAGATCCCCGGCTTTATCGGCGCGCTTTAAGGCTTCCCATAAAATCAATACATCGCCCCAGCCCTGCACGGTGCGAATCAGGCGTTTTTCCAAGGGTACGCCGGGGTTGTATTTTTTGGCATACTCAACAACCTTGTCCATCATCGGAACTTTTTCACCAAAAAACGCACAGACGGCAGCTCCCATGACCCCCTCGGAAGCCTTGCCGGCCAAGCGGGGCAGGTTCTCGTCAAATCCCCAGTTGTTGGCGATATGATCGGCCTTCAGCCCCAGGACATAGGCATCCCGGACGGTGGCGGCCACCGACATGGTGGTGTTGCCGTGCCATACCAGGTCGGCCCCAAAATCCTTCATGGCCAGAACCTGGCTCTTGGTGTCAATCGCAAAAAGCGTTACGTTCTGATCCGGACCGATTTCAAAGCCTAAAAGTTCGGCCTGATCCTTGACGGCCTTGATGGGAGCGTTACAATACGGAATTGCAGAATGGTAGGAGCAGACAAATTTTGGTTTTCTTTTCCCGTAATCCGGGTGCTTGGGCCACTTGTTGTTAAACCAGGCCGTAATGGCGGCTCTGGCATTGGACGAGTAATCCGTGGCAAAAAAAAGGTTGTAAGGTGTCTTTTTCGGGTCCGTCAAATGGGCCGAATAGGAGGCCGAGACATAGGGCATTTTATCTTTGGTCACCGTGGGTGAAAGCGCTTCGGTATCACCGGTTCCCCATCCCAGAACGGCCACGCAATTGAGTCGTTTAAACAGCTTGTACTTGGTGAGCGCCTCGGGCACACGATAGCCATAATCGAACTGGTACAGCTTGATCTGTTTGCCGTTGATACCACCGTTGTCATTCACATAGTGAATCGCTTCGGCGATGCCCATGGCATAATCTTTGCCGACATCCGAAGTTGCTCCGGTCATATCGTTGAGCGCTCCGACGTTTATCGTTGCGGCCTCGGTATTGGGAAAAAATCCTGCAACTAAGGCCACGGCCAATAGCAATATGAAAACCTTCGACAACACAGTTTTAATGCTCATAACTTTTTCCCCCTTTTTCAGAGAGTATCCTTTCCAGTGGGTTTCTGCCAAAGTTTCGGATTTATCACCCCCCTTCGTTTCGTTAATTGGTTGAATGGTTGCTAGGTTAATACGAAAACGGCCACAGATTAAAGTAGTTTTTAATTTGCCACCAGCGGTAGGCCAGGCCTTTGGGCTCAAATATCATAAATACGCAGATGGCCAGGCCAAAGGCAGCCTCTTTGATAAACAGAAAGTCCATTAAAAGCTTGGGGTATAAATCTGCAAGGGGCATGACGGCCAGTTGCAAAAGCTCCATCACCACTACCATGAATATCGAACCGAAAATGGCGCCGTGCAGGGATCCCACCCCCCCGATCAGAATCACGCCCACCAGCCACAGCGACCAGAACCAGGGAAAATGTTCGGGGCTGATGGCTGCCAGGTTGCTGATCCAGAACGCCCCGGCGATTCCGCCGATAAATCCGGCCACAAAAAACGCGAAAAGTTTATATTTGATAACATTGATCCCCATAACTTCAGCCGAAATATCATTGTCCCGGATCGCCACCCAGGCCCGGCCGACCCTGGAACGCAGGAGATTGGCCATGATCATGACGCAGATGATTACCAGCACAAGCATCATGAAATAAATCTTAAGATCGGTGTCGATGACCCACGGTCCCACCTTGATGGTACCCAGCGGCAAGGAAAAGGCCTGCCCGCGGCCGCCGATCTGGCTGACGTACCCGGAGATGAAAAAATCAACGGTAATGAACTGGGCCGCCATGGTCGTTAAAATCAGATAGAACCCCTTGACCCTGGCCGAAGGCAGCCCGAACAGCACGCTCCAGATACCGGCTACCAGGGCCGCAATCAGGATGCTGAGCGGATAGGCAATGCCGTATTCCATCATGAATTTCGGCCAGGGGAATTCGAGGATCAGCAGGGTGCTGGTGTAGGCGCCCACGGCTAAAAATGCGGCATGCCCTAAAGTGATCTGGCCGCAGTAACCGATCAGAAGCTGCACGCCCAGCGCCCCCAGTACCGTATAGCCGATTTGATTGCAGATACTAATCCAGTAGGAATCTGCCAACAAGGGAATGAAAACGAACAGGGTCAAGAAAAGCAGGATCATCTTTCCCCGGATGAAATTTGTCTGCCACCAGGCATGCTCCTGGGAATAATTTTGATGGTAAACGCCGCACGGAAGCCAGGTTGTTGACATAAAACTCACTCCGTTCGTTTGTCATTGGTCATTTGTCATTGGATTTCACCCGCTATGTTTTGACCCATGACCAATGGCGAATGACGAATGACAAATTATACCCTCTCAATCCGCTCCCAGCCCCAGAGGCCGTGAGGCTTAAAGAGCAGGAAAACGGCCATAAACACAAACGGGGCAACTTCTTTGACGCCTCCCGGAAAGTACTTGTCCAGGTAGGCCCCGCAAAAGTTCTGCAAAATGCCGATAATGATGCCGCCCACGATGGCTCCGGGCACCGAATTCAGTCCGCCCAGCACCACGGCCGGCAGGACCAGCAGTCCCAGGTAACCGACCGAAATGTTAAGCCCGTTGATGTTTCCCAAAAGGGTTCCACCGACACCGGCGGCCATGAAGGCAATGGCCCAGGCGGCCGCATACACAAAGCGGGCGCTCACCCCCAGAGACAGCGCCGCCATTTCATCGTCGGCCGTGGCTTGCATGGCAAGCCCCCAGCGGGTATATTTGAAAAAACATACAAAAATACATAACAGCAGCATGGCGGCTACAAAGCTCCACAGGTAGACCCGGCTGATGATCAGGGGGCCGATGATAAACGGTTCTAAAGAAAAAACCGGTGGCGCAAATACCCGCGTATCGGTTCCCCAGATAAATTCCACGGTACCTTTAAAGAAAAAACTTAGGCCCACCGTGACCATGATCACCGTCAGAACAGGCTCGCCGATCAGCCGGTCCAAAAAAATTCTTTCGGTCAGAATACCCAGAACCAGCCCGATGATCACCGAGAGCAGCAGCGCCAGCAGAAAGGGAACGCCCATGGAATAAAAACTCAAGGAAATATAGGCACCGATGAGGGTCATCTCGCCCATTGCCAGGTTCAGCACACCCGAACATTTATAGATCAGCACCCACCCCAGGGCAATGAGTGCATAGATGCCGCCGACCATGATACCCGTTGTCAGGGTCATCAAAAACACATCCATCTGTTTTCTCCTTTAATGGAAATTGGCTGTTGAAAATTGATGGTCTCGCAAAAAGTCAGAAAAGCGACCTTTTTACGAGGGTGTTTTGTAAGATGAATTCGACTTTTTTCGAATTCATCAATCCGTTACGGTTCGAATATGCAAATCCGTCTTAATATGGCATACGCGCCCGTCCTCATAGGTAATGGTGGTGTCAATGTGCACATGATCCTGGTCTGAGTTAAGGGCATCCATAATGTCCTCATAGCGTTTTTCCACAAACGACCGTCGCAGTTTCCGAGTGCGCGTGAGTTCATCATCATCGGCATCGAATTCTTTGTACAGGTTGATAAACCTTTTGATCCTGGCGACTTCGGGAAGATCTTTGTTGGCCCGCCGGATCTGTTCTTCCACAAGGTCATAGACTTCGGGTTTCTGCGACAGCTCCGAATAGCTGGTATACGTAAGTTTTTTCTCGTCGGCCCACCTGCCGACTACCGAATAATCGATACAAACGACCGCCGTTACGTAAGGGCGCTTGTCGCCGATAACCCAAGAATCCCTCAGATACGGACTGAACTTCAAGCGGGTTTCCAGATACTGAGGCGCAAAGGTCCGGCCGTCGCTTAAGGTCATGACGTCTTTAGAGCGGTCAAAAACAACCAGGTGACCGTCGTCGTCGATAAATCCGCTGTCGCCGGAATGGAGCCAGCCGTCTTTGAGGGTCTGGGCGGTTGCCTCCGGATTATTATAATACCCCAAAAAAACCGATGGGCTCTTGCTGAGAATTTCGCCGTCAGCGGTGATTTTTATCTCGGTTCCCGGAATCGGAATGCCAACCGTGTCAAATTTGATGTCTCCTTTGCGGTGGACCACCGAAATCCCGGCGATTTCCGTCTGCCCGTAAATCTGCTTTAGATTGACACCCAGGGAATGAAAGAAACGAAAGTGATCGGGCCCCATGGCGGCCCCGCCTGTATAGGCATTGCGCACACGCGAAAGCCCCAAGTGATCCTTTAGTTTTTTCTGGACACCGATGTAGACCAGCCGTTCCAGGAGCATCCAGAACCAGGGGACCGTTTTTTTTTGAAATTTAAGGTCGGCCACGTGATAACCGATTTTGTTGGCAATCTCGTAACACTTGCGCTTTATCCAGGAAGCATCCAGGTATCTGACCTGGACCGTGCGGGTCATTTGCTCATACATGCGCGGCGGCGCGAACATCACATGCGGGCCGATCTCACGGATGTTCTCCTGGGCGGTTTCAGGATCTTCGGGAAAATTGATGGTGTATCCGATCTGCAGGCCGCAGGAAATCGACATCATCTGCTCGCCGATCCAGGCAAATGGAAGATACGACACGTAATCATCGGTCTCGTAACAGGGATCGACGGCCATGAGATTGCTGCCCATGGTCAACATGTTATAATGCGACAGCAGCGCACCTTTGGGCAGCGCGGTCGTTCCTGAAGTATAAAAAAGAAGTGCCACGTCATCCCCGTGCCCCGTATTGATTATCTCTTCAAACAGATCCGGCTTTTCCTTTTCAAGTTCCCGGCCCATTTGTTGCACTTCTTTAAGGCTGATGAGAATGTCCTGATCATAATTTCGCATCCCTTTGGGGTTGTCCCATATTATCTTTTTCAGCTTGGGGCATTCATCGAAAATTGAAATGGCTTTGTCGACTTCTTCCTGGCCCTCGCCGAACAAAAATTTGGTATCGGAATGCTCAATAATATACTTGACTTCCTCAATCAAGGAGTCCTGGAACAGCCAGACGCCAATGCCTCCGGCACAGATGGTGGCCATCTCGGCCCACAGGCCTTCCGGGCGGTTAACACCGATCATGGCGACTTTATCTTGGCGATTAAGGCCCAGACGGATAAGTCCCAAGGTGAGGTATTTGACATTTTCAAAATAATCATGCCATGAGATCGGACGCCAGATACCATGCTCTTTTTCCCGCATGGCAATTCTATGCTTGCCGTATTTCTTGGCCTTTTCATAAAACAGCTTGGGAATTGTCAGATCTTTGCTGATGTCCATATCTATCCGCTTGGGCCTTGTCCTGTTTTATCTGCGTGTGGCATACAGATCCTCTTCCCCCAGATAGGCTTTGATCACCTCGGGATGATTCTGAACCTCATCGGGCGTGCCGTCTATGATCATGTTGCCGAAATTGAGCACAAAAACACGATCGGAAAGGTCCATCACCACGCCCATATCGTGCTCGACAAGAAGGCAGGTAATCTTCCAGCGCTCTTCTTCATTGATGTCTAGTATGAATCTGGCCATGTCTTCGACCTCTTCGAGATTGAGGCCCGCCAGGGGTTCATCAAGGATCAGAAGTTCAGGCTCCAGGGCCAGGGCCCGGCCCAGTTCGACGCGTTTTTGCAAGCCGTACGGCAACATCCCGACCGGTTTGTGGCGAATATGTTCGATCTCCAGAAGATCTATAATTTCTTCTTCGATAAAGCTGCGATGCTTAATTTCTTCCCGGGCGGTTTTGCCGGCATACCATGATCCGCTGATAACGCCGAATTTATAATGGATATGACGACCCAGGCGGATGTTGTCGAGCACGGTCATACCGCCAAAAACTTCAACTTTTTGAAACGTTCGGGCAATTCCCAGCATAGCCCGCTGGTAAGGTTTGAGTTTATTAATCTTTTGCTTTTTATAATAAATACTTCCCTGCTGCGGCCTGTAAAGACCGTTGACACAGTTCATCATTACCGTCTTGCCGGCACCGTTGGGCCCGATCACGGAATGAATCTCCCCTTTTCTGATTTTCAGGTTCACGCCGGCCAGCGCAAGAACCTTCCCAAAGCTCATGTGAATGTCTTCGAACTCCAGGAGAACGTCTCGCGTTTTAGTTTCACCAGATACTCCCAATATCCTCTGCCTTCCTTTTCACGAACGCACCAGACTTCCGGCGGCCAACGAGTTCACAAAAAAAAGAGATCCGAAGATCTTAATAATTACCAGCCGGCCAAACTTGACTCTGTATCTTAATAATTTTCTGAATATCATTCACTTATCGTAACGTATTATTGTAAAATATTTCCTATTAATCAAGAGAAATAAAATCGTGTTACGATTTTATGAAACTTCCGCAGCATAGGCTGCGGGATCAGTTTGGCGAAAGGCTAACCGCACTTTCGCCTTAAAGAGGTTACTATCTTTTATTTGAATTCATCCCGCGCTGCCCCGATCTGGCGGGATCTACGCTCCGCTTCGACAAGCAGCGGGGAATTCAAATTTAAAGAATCACCACTTTTTGCACCGCCTTGAATATTTCTTCAGTATCATCCATGACCTGCAGGATATCGAGATCTTTCGGTGATATCCGTTTTTCTGCAAGCAAATAAGATTTAATCCAGTCGATCAGCCCTCTCCAGTAGTCGGAACCGACCAAAATCAGCGGAAACGGTCTGATTCGTTGGGTTTGAATCAGCGTTACGGCCTCAAAAAGCTCATCCAGGGTACCGAAGCCACCGGGCATGATAATGTAGGCGGTGGCATATTTAATAAACATGACCTTGCGGATAAAAAAGTATTTGAAATCGAGTTTAATATTGGCATATTGGTTCGGTTTTTGCTCAAACGGCAGCAGAATATTCAGCCCAACGGAAGTCCCCCCCGCCTCGGCAGCCCCTTTGTTGGCAGCCTCCATAACACCCCCACCCCCGCCGGTGATGACGGCGAAGTCGTTTTTGGCAAAAAGCGCTGCGATTTCTTCGGTTTTTTTATATATCGGATCACGGGGTTTTATTCTGGCAGAACCGAAGAAAGTCACGGCAGGACCTATTTCATGGAGTGTATCGATCCCTTCAACAAATTCTCCCATGATTTTGAACAGCCGCCAGGCTTCTCCGATTTTGAATTCGTCAATCAAAAATTGTTTTTCCAATCTGTTCACAGTCTTCCCTTTTCTTTGGTAATCAAATAGTATTGTTTCCAATTCATAAATCGGAAAAAGAGCCTTTTATGGATGGTAACAGTTCGGCCTCCAGCCGAATCTACCTAAACCCCTCATGTTTTGCCGTTAAATCCAATGGTGACCTTGCCCTGGTCAACAATGACCGGAACCTTACGCACGCCGTCGGAATATTTCAGCATAGCGTCCATCCTGCCGGCATCAAGGCGCACATCATAATATTCCACTTTCCGGCCTTTTTGGGCAAAAGCTTCACGAGCCTCAGTTGTATAGGGTCAGGTATCCTTGCCGTAAATCACTATTTTTTCCTTCATGTTTTTTCTCCCTGCTCTGGCGATCGTTTGAAACACACAAAAATAATTTGTTGCAATTTCAAGATGTTGTATGTAATATTCAAAAATAAAATTTTTAACAGCTATTCTATCTTTTGTCAATGATTACAGATTGACAAATACAAAGGAGGTTGATAAAAAATTTATATTTTCCGTCAAAAATTTTTCGTTTTTTGTCATCGGTTCCCATCCGGAAACTTCATGGTTGCACCTTGGTTGAGCGAAAGTCGAGGATGCCGAAAGATCCGATTGGTTTACGCTCAATTAGGGTTGTATTTTATCCCGAATATTTCATGAAGACTGCCCAGAAAATGTGCTAAAAAACACAACGTATCAGGCTTCTGGAATTACCGTGACATGGTATCCGGGCGGAATATCAAAATAAAACGTATGCTATGGACGGCTTGGATAAGGAACTCACCAGGGAGGTTGTCATCGTTAACACGCTTGGTTTGCATGCCAGGGCGGCAGCAAAAATTGCAAAATGTGTCCAAAACGCCAAATCAAATATCTGGATTATAAAGGACGATACCAAAGCCGATGCCTCGCGCATTATCGACATCCTCACGCTGGTCTGTGTGCAGGGTTCGAAGATAACAATAAAAATTAACGATCGCGCGGATCTTGAAAAATTGAACGATCTTGTGAAACTCGTTGAAAAAGGTTTCGAGGAGTAAACCGATATTATGAATACCGACGACAAAGAAATACAACTCCATGGCATCGCTGCCTCACCGGGTGTATGTATCGGAAAAGCATATCTGGTCGGCAGGGAAGGTGTGGACGTTGTCGAGAAATATTTTGTCAGTGAAACGAGTATAAAAGACGAAATAAAACGTTTCAAGGCCGCTGTAAAGAAAGCCAAAGACGAGCTTCAATCCATCATTGAACAAACACCCGAGGACCTGCGCCAGCATGCCCACATTCTTGAGTCCCATATGGTGCTTTTCAAAGACAAGATGCTGTATGGACGGACAATCGAGACCATCGAAAATGAGCAGCTCAATGCCGAATGGGCACTCAAAATGGCGGTATCGGACCTAAAATCGATGTTCAGCAATATGACCGATCCTTACCTGCGGAGTCGGGCTGACGACATCGGCCATGTATCGGAGAGTATTATGCGGAATCTGGTCGGAGCCGAAGCCGAGAGTATCGCTTCGATCAACAAACGTGTCATCCTGGTTGCTTTTGACCTTTCTCCCGCAGAGACCAGCCAGATTCAACTGGAAAAGGTCATGGGCTTTGTCACCGATCGCGGCGGCAAGACATCACACACCGGCATCATTGCCCGTACCCTTGAGATTCCTGCGGTTCTGGGCCTTGATAACGCAACCCGCATTATTAAAAACGATGACATCATCATTGTGGACGGCACCTCCGGGATTGTTATTATTAATCCCACCGACCAGACCCTGATCCGGTTCGAAGAACGCAAGGCCGAGTATGAAGCGCATAAAGCGGTTATTTCGCGAGAAAGTCATCTGCCGGCAGAGACCCTGGACGGTGTGTTGCTGCAGGTGATGGGCAACATCGAGCTTCCGGAAGAGGTTGTATCGGTTATGGCCTACGGCGGAGACGGCATCGGCCTTTACCGGACGGAGTTTCAATATTTGAGCAGGCCTGATTTTCCCAGTGAACACGAGCTCTTTGATAAATACAAAGATGTCGTCGAGGTCATGACGCCCCGGCCGGTAACGATTCGAACGCTCGATATCGACGGTGATAAAGCGGCTTCCTTCACATCGAATTCCGACGAGACCAATCCCGTTTTAGGGCTGCGCGGTATTCGCTACTGCCTGCAAAAACCCGATATATTCAAGACTCAATTGCGGGCCATCTTAAGGGCCTCTGCGTACGGCCATGTCAGGATTTTGCTTCCCATGATCTCATGTCATGAAGAAATTCTTGAGGCCAAAAGGATTTTGAAAGAGGCGGCAACTTCTCTGGAAAAGGAAGGTGTCGATTTTGACCCGGAGATCGAAGTCGGAATTATGATCGAGGTTCCTTCAGCAGCGATCCTGGCGGATGTAATGGCAAAAGATGTTGATTTTTTCAGTATCGGCACCAACGATCTGATTCAGTTTTCCCTCGCGGTGGATAGGGTGAACAAGAAGGTTGCCCATCTGTATCAACCACTGCATCCTGCTATCATCCGCATGGTCAAACATGTTGCCGATGTGGCCAAAGATACCGGTATCAATGTCTTTATGTGCGGTGAAATGGCCGGGGACCCGATCAATCTGCCGATCCTTTTAGGATTGGGGATGGAAAATTTGAGCATGAACCCGCAATCCATACCGGCGGCCAAGAAAATGATACGATCTCTTTCGGTAACAGAGGCCCGCTCCCTGTTAAAGGAAGTTCTAAAGAAAACCTCGACCAAAGGCATCATGGAGCTGGTGCAGGAAAATTACGGCCGTATTCTTTCCGACAAACTATTTACCTCAAGATAAAATTGGTCAACTGATTAATGTCGTCAATTAGGGGATAATACCTTTTGAATTCAAGCCATATAAAGATCGTCGCTGAAAACAGAAAAGCCCGGCATAACTATTCTATCGAGGATGTTTACGAGGCGGGGATGGTTCTGCTGGGAACCGAAGTCAAATCCTTACGGCTCGGCCGCGTCAACCTTAAGGATGCCTATGCCAGGATAAAACACGGAGAGGTGTTTGTTTACCAGATGCACATCGGTCCCTATCCCTTTGCGTCTTATGATAATCATGATTCCTTAAGAAGAAAAAAGCTGCTCTTGCATAAATATGAAATCAACAAGCTCTACGCCAAGGTCAATGAAAAGGGGTACTCCCTGATCCCCCTAAAGGTTTATTTTCAAAGTGGAAAGGTCAAACTGACCCTGGCCCTTGCCAAAGGTAAACGCAAGTATGACAAGCGTGAATCCATCAGAAGGCGCGATCAGGAACGGGACTTGGAAAGGTCCAAAAAAGAATATAAATAAGGTAAACATTGACATCTCTTTGCAAGTGGATTAATATCAATATTAAATAAAACCCAAATTGAGCGATTTTCAAGTCTATAATTTAAAACGCTCGGCTTGGGTAAAATGTTCTTTCACAATATGGGGGCGAAACGGCTTCGACGGGGATAAAGAAGCTCAAGTTGCATACCAAGCGCCTGCCAGCTTGTAAAAACGGTGGGAAACTAAACATAATCGCAGACGATTATAGCTACGCATTAGCCGCTTAATGGCTAACGCCCTGTTGGACCATTCCTGCTAATCCGGCAAGGGCGTCGACAAGCAGGATAGCCGGTCCCTAAATCCTGTTACCGGACCGGCGAACCATCTTACGGGATAGCCTTTCAAGTATCGCGCCTGGAGGAGACTTGAAAAGGCGAATGCCAAAATTCAGGATAAGTATGTAGAAGCTTGTGCGGAAGATTTCCGGACGCGGGTTCGACTCCCGCCGCCTCCACCAGTCTTCGTTCGAAACGCAGTGAAGAACGAAGACTGCCACGGCGAAGCTGGCAAGCGAAGCCGGGCTACACTATAACAACCCTAAAAGCGTTTCGAACTACGCCTTGGCAAGCCAGATAAAGAATCCTTCGTTCGAAACGCAGTGAAGAACGAAGACTGCCACGGCGAAGCTGGCAAGCGAAGCCGGGCTACACTATAACAACCCTAAAAGCGTTTCGAACTACGCCTTGGCAAGCCAGATAAAGAATCCTTCGTTCGAAACGCAGTGAAGAACGAAGACTGCCACGGCGAAGCTGGCAAGCGAAGCCGGGCTACACTATAACAACCCTAAAAGCGTTTCGAACTACGCCTTGGCAAGCCAGATAAAGAATCCTTCGTTCGAAACGCAGTGAAGAACGAAGACTGCCACGGCGAAGCTGGCAAGCGAAGCCGGGCTACACTATAACAACCCTAAAAGCGTTTCGAACTACGCCTTGGCAAGCCAGATAAAGAATCCTTCGTTCGAAACGCAGTGAAGAACGAAGACTGCCACGGCGGAGCTGGCAAGCCAACGGAGAGTCAATGGCTTGAACGAATTTTATTATGTTTACATTTTAGCCAGTGAAACAAACGAATCTCACCACTACACAGGGCTTACGAAAAATCTGGAATCCAGACTTAAAGCCCATAACAACGGTCAAGTTGCTCACACCTCCAAATATCGCCCTTGGAAAATTGAAACAGCCATAGGGTTTCGTTCCCGCGAAAAAGCTGCAAAATTCGAAAAGTATCTCAAATCCCATTCAGGCCGGGCCTTTGCTAAAAAACATCTATGACACCCTTTTGGAGCGGCTTCAGGACTTGCCATTCAGCGAGGGCTGTTCGAGGAGCTGGGCGGCATACGCATCACCATTCCGACCATCAAAGAACTGGAGCTCGAAGAACGAAATCGTCGCATCCGCAACCAGTTCACAGGCCACAACCACAATGAACTGGCCCTGCGCTGGGGCATGTCGGTCCGCCAAATCAGGCGGATCGTTAATCAACGATAGAATGGTGGTATCTATTTGACATGAAATTCAGTCTTGACCTCTGGAAAAGAATTGTATATCTATTTTTTTGAAATTATTCGGATATTTCATTTTGACTCTCATTCTCAACCGGGGCGGGGCATACCGAATCGCAAATTTATAGTCTCACGCGAAGGCACAAAGCACGCAAAGGACCAAATATGACACTTACCAAGGCGAAAATTGTTGAAGAAATCAGCGAAAATAGCGGATTAGACGATAAACAATCCGGCAAAGCGGTTGAAACCCTGCTTGGAATCATGAAAAAGACCCTGGCATCCGGGGAGGATGTAATGATCAGCAGATTCGGCAAATTCTGCGTAAAAGATAAAAAGCAGCGCAAAGGCCGCAATCCCGCCACCGGCGATGATATGATGCTTAGGCCGCGGCGGATTGTTATATTCAAATGCTCCGGGAAATTAAGAGGCTTGATTAACGGTGAGTAAGGAGATTGTCTGCATCTTTTGCGGTAACACGGCTGATATTGTCGCGCATGGCGGTTTAGATATAGTTGCCTGCAAACATTGCAGCAGGGAAACCGATTATACAGAATATCGCCAAAAGTTAGACAACTGGCTGGATGAAGTTCGCCGGAAATAAATACAAGAATGTTATAATTGATGGGCGGCCCGCTTTTTCAAAGCTTTTTTATCTTAAAATATCATCGAAAAAGCTTGCTGAAAAAGAAAACCTTTCATCACATGCATCAAGCAACTCTTGGTTTATAGAAAGATTGTCATAATATGCCAATTTTACAATCACTCCAAATTCTTTTGAAGCTGCAATTGCGGGGACGTAGTCACTATCAGAGGTAAGCAATACCGCTTGATCCATTCCTTTTCGTGCGCTAAATTTTACAAGATCGGTTGCAAGATAAACATCTACTCTTTTTTGAATAAGTATAGGATTTCCATCTGAATAATTGCCTCTTTTTGCCAACTTTCCTAAACGAATCTGGAATCTATCCAATCTTTTTAGCCGGTCAAAAAAAGCGCTTGCTTTACTAAAGCGAGTTTTCTCTTCTTCTGTTGGAGGATCGCTTTGGTATGGAAGGCAATGATAATAATAGGCACGCATAAAATTATCGCTTCCACACAATTTCCTTGCCAACTTTGAATAGTCAACTTTTTTGCCAATATCCTGGATTATATGATCCAGATAGCCCCCATCAATAAAAACAGAAACCTTTTCCATATTTACACCTCCAAAAACAAAAAATCACCAGATTCTGGTGATTTTTTGTTATTTCTACCATGACGTCAAGGCCCCAACTCACATTTACTATGTGTTGGGTTAACGCCATGGGGTATTCTCAAATTGTCTTTTAATATACTAATCTGACGTTGTTTATCCACTCACGCCTTGTGGTGGGACAACGCCAGAGGGTATTCTAAAGTATTAATAAGTTTATCATTAGAGTTTATATTGTCAAGAACTTTTTAACAAAAATTGTTAGCTGTTTAAATAATTTCGGAAAATTTTCCTAAAACTTTAATATTTTTTACGCAATATTAGTACCACAAATTCGTTATCTATATATAAATAGAAACTTTATATTTGCAAATTAATATTACAATTTCTAATCTATTTAAATTATTTGATTAATTTAGATAAATTGTAATAACAGTTTGTGAAATTAATTGCAATTCCTTTAATTGTTTTAT
>JACKQG010000482.1_pt1 | contig 58089 bp, 51 predicted proteins | sample 8237621 | NCBI WGS metagenome assembly JACKQG01 (sample SAMN15677084, study PRJNA649215) | marine metagenome | biome: marine; feature: Black Sea; material: saline water; isolation source: suspended particulate matter (SPM) from the Black Sea western gyre | collected 2013-06-09/2013-06-10 | depth... | reverse complement strand
TGGACTTCTTGAAAAAATCGCGACGATTCAGGTTTTCCGACATTTTTTATACTCCTAAGTCTTTACGTCATTAAAACCGCATTATAGCATTCAATCTGCAAAAAAACCATAAAATTATTATAACCTACCCCCGTTAATGCGCAATATTTCAACGATTTCGGTATGGCCTTCATCTAAAGCAAGTTGTAGGGGTGTCTGGCCTTGTTTGGACTTAGCGTTAACATCGGCTCCTTCCTCCACAAGCAGACCAACACTCCAGTCCCTTCCACGGTAGGCTGCCGTGTGCAACGGCATCCAGCCGTTTGCATTCTTTGCATTGATATCTGCACCATTGGCTATAAATATCTTCATCATCATATAACCACCTATAGAAGAGTGCAGGAGCGTATTGCCATTTTTGTCTTTTGCATTAACATCGGCTCCATTGGCAATCAATAACTCAACCACATCCTTGCGTCTAAATAGGGATGCAACGTATAGGGGTGAACTGCCATTATGGGCATTAGCGTTGACGTCTGCCCCCTTGGCAATAAGTAGTTCAGCTACATCCTTATTTTTTGCCATAGCCAAAGCTGTCCAGCCCGTATTATCAGCTTTGTTGACATCTGCACCATTGTCAATAAGCAGTTCTACGCAGTCCTTTCTGCCCTTCATAGCGGCACCTTGCAGAGGCGTGCCACCATATATGTCCTGGGCATTAGCATCGGCTCCATTGTTAATAAGAAACTCTGCCACGTCCTTGTGGTTACCAGATTTAGGCGTATCAACCGCATATTGCAGTGGCATCCGGCCGTACTCGTCCGTTCCGTTGATATCAGCACCTTCAGAGATTAGTATTCGTATCTTTTCAATGTCACAGTCCACCGCAGCAGCGCAGAGTGGATTTTCTTTCTTTTTACACCCCTCATTAGCGATAATTAGGAGAAGAATCAAGAAGGGGGCTTTTATGGATTTCATCTATTATTGTCTCTTAAAAGATACAATACTCCTGCTTTATTATTCTTTACTACCGTGGTTGACTAAAAGTTCGACAATTTCTGTGTGGCCTTTCTCTTTTGCCCACGATAGAGGGCTCTGTCGCTGGTAATCTGTTGCGTTAACGTCGGCGCCTTTTGAAAGTAAAAGCTCAACTATCTCCTTGTGTCCGCCTCCGGCGGCAAAGTGCAGCGGGGTTTCGCCGAATTTGCACTTTGCATTTATATCAGCTCCATTAGCAATGAGCAATTCCGTAAGCTCAATATTGCCATCCAAGGCTGTCAGGTGCAGGGGTGTTGCGTCAGTCAAATCTCTTGAATCGATTTTGGTGTCGTTTTCCAGGAGGCTTTTGAATTTTTCCAGTTCTCTAAGATATGCAGCCGTATCCGTTGTGACATCATCACCTTCAGAATTCAAATGTTTCTCCAGGTGTTCGGGACCTGCGAGTGCCGCCATTAGCAGGGGGGTATCGTCCAACTGTTTTTTTGCATTGACGTTGGCGTCGTTCGAGAGAAGAAGCCGCGCTATGTCCATGCGGTGCATTCGCACAGCCATGTGTAAAGGTGTTTCACAGTTCCAGGCGTCTTTGGCATCGACCCAGCTTCCGTTGGCCAATAGTAAATCAACAATTTCTATATGCCCGGCTTCTACGGCGTGGTGCAGCGGAGTTTTGCTTTGCCAGTCCCTTATATTTACATCCGCACCCTTTGAAATGAGCGATTTAACAGTACTGAAATCACCATCTTTGGCGGCCTTGAGCAGCGGTTTTAGCTCGGTCTTAAGAAGGTTATCTATTACGTCTTCGACTACGGCCCCATTGATGACAAGGAACTCAGCCGCTTCCTTATCGTGCAGTTGTACCGCCTCGCTCAGCGGGGTATTGCCGCCTCTGTCTTTGATGTTGATATCAACGCCTTTTAATACGAGCAATTCAATGACATCTTTGGAGCCATTTATGACCGCTCCGTGCAGGGGTGTTCCGCCGGATTCGCCCTGTGCATTAATATCCGCACCATGGCCTAAAAGCAATTCAACCATATCTCCATGTCCGGCATTGGCAGCATAGTGCAGTGGAGTACCTCCGGATTTATTTCTCGCATCGACCAGGGCGCCTTTTGTAATCAGAAGTTCAGAGACTTCCATATGACCCTGCTGTGCGGCATAGTGCAATGGTGTTCTGCCGCTCATATTTTTTATGTTTACATCGGCATCACCGGCAAGAAGAAACTCAACAATATCCTTATGGCCGTTCTGGGCAGCCAGGTGCAGCGGGGCATTGCCGACCATATTCTGCAAATTTACATAGAAGCCGCCTGAAATCAGCTTTGCGACCTGTTCAATGTCACCATCCATGGCTGCCCGGTGCAAAGGTGTTATATCTGAAGGAAGTACATTGTCGTACTCAACGACAATAGGTGCGAACGCCACAATCAAGCAGAGGGCTTTTATCGATTTCATCTTCTGTTACCTCTCGAAAGAGAATACCAGAATTAAAGTAACTTGTCAATGAAACCACGCCATAACGATACCTAAGAAACGCCAAATAAAAAAGGCGGCTAAGATGCGAAACGCTGATAGCCGCCCTGTAAATATCAAGTCCGATACGCCTTATTCTTCCGGAACTTTTATCTGTGCCATTTCTTCTTCCGTGAATTTACTGTTTGCAACAGGGCCGGCTTCCCAGCACTGTTCGAGCTTCGTGGGTTTGGGTTTTCGAATAGGGATGATAAAGACATCCTGAGCATCCGCGTTCTTCAGCATCCTGCCACCTTCCCTTTTAACCGCCTGGCGGACGAGTTTCTTACTTACTTCCACGAGGGTCGGGAAGTTGTATGGTGTATGGCTGAACTTGCCTTCGGGATTCAAGGCCGATTTAAACTTGTCGGGCAGATTGTTGAATCCGATGGTGGTAAACAATATGCCGCCAGCGTTGGACGGATTGCAGTCGGAGTCCTGGCCGCATCGTGTCGAGATGATGATTGTCTTGTCCGGGTCGCCTTTGCCATACAGCAGCCCCATTACTATGTAAGCGGCGTTAATCTTGGCGTCGATATTAAAGTCGCCCTTATTGCAGGAGAATTTACGATAGTCGGGATTGTCCTGGTATTTTTCTTCAATGAGCTGCCAGGTCTTTTCCCAGTCGTCGGGATTTTCTTTGTACCATGCAAGCACATCCAGGATACATTCGGCGAACTGGCTCTTTTTTGGAATGCACTTTAGGCCGGCCTGGACAATCTTTACCATGTCATCTTCAAAGAACGCCTCGGCGTACATTCCACCGACAAACTGACCTCCGTAAAGGCCGTCCCCGTAGTTCATCAGCCGTCCGAATTTTTCGCCCAGCTTGATAGCCACGTTTGGCATGCCCGGCGCAATCAGGCCTGCGTAATCGGCCTCAATTTGATAATCTATATCATCGGCATGTGTATTAAACTGGGGATGTCCGGAGTCGGGCGGTGCAATTCCTTTGCGCAGGTTATCACGACCATGTCTGTTGGCATGCCAGAGATTATAACCACTGTTGGCAAAATCAATCCCCGCCTGGCGGATAGAACAATCAAAGCCGTACAGCTCAAGTGTCCGCATGAAAGTCATCTCAACATAAATGTCATCCTGCTGGAACTGGTTAATCAACTCAGGCTTCCACTGGGGCATCTTATCTTCGGGTATGATTTGGCCCTTGTACTTGAACTCGGTAGGTCCGCCCCAACCGACGCCGGCCATCTGCCCGACCCAGCCGGCCTTCATCTTGTCCACATAATCGGCAACCGTTATGGAGCGAGCGCTTCCGGTTGCAAGAGACAAATCCGTCAGGGCATCGTACTGACAGCCGAAAACGAGTACCGAACTTACAATGGCCGCTATTGCTAACAAAACTGTCCAAAAACCTTTAGCCATTTTGCACCTCCATTAGCTTCTTAAAAAATATGGTTGATAATTCAATAGCTTTATAACCGGCAAATATACAAAAAACAAGCTTTCTTGCAATTATTGTGGAAAGATTATAACATATTATATTTTAAAGAGCGGGTTTGCAATAGCTTTGGGAACAGGTATAATGCTTAGCGATTTACCAATAACCTTCGAAATAAAGAAGAATTGGCGGGGCATGGATATGGTAAAATATAGAATGCGATTAATGGTGGCGGCAATGACGGTCGTACTGTCTGCGATATCGATGGTATCGGCGGACACCTGGCGTTTGGGAAAGGAACAGGACTGGAAGCCCGTTACGGCTGAGGGTAGGGACAAATTTCTGCTGGCTGTGACGGAAACGAAGAAGCTCGTCAATACCGGCCAAACCAAGGCCGCCCGTCAGGCGTTCGATAAACTGAAAAAGGACTTTCCCGAAATCGCAGGCCCTGATTTAGACATTTTTATCAAGGCGGAGATGCTCTTTTGCATAGGCAAGTTCACCGAGGCGGTCGATAATTACGAAAAGCTTATCACTAAATATCCCGAGAGCGAACTTCGCGATGCGGCTTTAGACAGGCAATTTTCGATAGCGACGGCTTTTTTAGGCGGACAGAAAAAAACCGTCCTTGGCATTTTCGAAGTAACAGGATATGCCGAGGGCCTGGCAATTATGGAAAGAATCAGCGAGCAAGCGCCTGATACGCCGATAGGCACTGAGGCGACTGTTGCAATGGCACAACAATACGAAGAAAAAGGCGAGTTCACCAAAGCACTGAGAATCTATGAGAAGCTGCTTACCGAACAACCCGACAGTGATTTTCGTGATCAGGTTATGGACAGGCAATATGCCATAGCAACGGCTTATTTAGGCGGCCAGAAGAAACGGGTGCTTCGTGTCGTCAAGTTGAAAGGATACTCCGAGGGCGTCAGGATTATGGAAAAGATTACCGACCGGGCGGGCCTCGACACCCAGATGGGATTAAACGCATCTATAGCGGTGGCCGAACATTACGAAAGAAAGAAAGAATTTAATGCCGCGTATTTAAAATGGTGGGAGATATCATCGCAATACCAGACAGGAAAAACCGGCAGGGGCTCGCTGCTCAATATGGCTCGATGCAAACATGCCGCCTATAACAATCATCCTGAGCATAAGAGACCGTTTTATGACGCATCGAGCCTGAGTATTGCAAAAAGTTGCTATGAAAAATTCAAGCTGCTATACCCGGCAGGTACCGAAGAAATAGATGTTGACGAGGTGCTCAAAGAGATAAACGAGCAATTAGCCTACAAACAATTCAGTATCGGCCAATATTATCAGAGGACCGGTAACAAGCGGTCGGCTAATCTCTATTTTGACATGGTGGTTAACGACTGGCCCGGCACAAAGGCGGCAGAGATGGCAAAAGAAATACTTTCCATGAATTCGGGCGGCAGTGAGAGAGAAAATGAAGAGACAAAATCTTAAAGACAACCGTTTAAGTACAGGTCGAGGCATATTTGTGCCGGTGAGCTCTTGCATTCTTGTGCTCTGTACTTTAGGTCTAAGCGGATGCGCCGAGTTGAACGGCTATTCCAACCAATCTCTGTTTCCGCAGGATATCAAGACCGTCTATCTGGAAATGTTCGACAACCAGACCTTTCGACGAGGTGCCGAATACGAACTTTCCGATGCTTTGTCGAAGCGAATTGAGGTAGAGACACCGTATAAAATAGTCTCGAACCGAGACCGTGCTGATACGATTATGAGCGGTCAAATAGTATCAATAGGCGAGACGGCGCTCAGCACCGAAAGGGAAACAGGCCTGGTTCTTGAAAAAGAAGTGGAGTTGACAGCCCTGGTTGACTGGAAAAATCTAAAGACAGGAGAGCTTTTGATCGATAACTTCTCTTTAAGCGCAACTGCGAGCTATTCTGAATATCAGCAGCAGGATATTAAATATGCTTCGAATTTGGCGGCAAACAATCTGGCGAGGAAAATCGTAGAACTAATGGAAGTAAAGTGGTAAAACGCGATTTTGAATCAATCCTGCTTTTGCAGGGTGAAAATCCATCCCTGGAAAAAGGGGATACAAAAAACGCAAATTATGACTGACAATCAAGACAACAATCCAAATCTTCAACAACGTCAAGGCCAACAAAACAAGCCCGGGAAAAAGCCGATACCTCCTCGATATAAACGCGGGCCTTTTTTCTATCTGATAATCGCAATTGTGATATTCACATCATTGATGATGCTGCAACAATTTCAGAGTGGTGAAGAGAAAAAGTGGTCTGAGTTTATTGAAGATGCCAATGACGGCAAAATCGAGAGTGTTGAAATCCACGATACTGAGATAACAGGCAAATACAAATCGGATGACGCCGGCACAGACGAAAAAACGCCGAAAACTTTCACGGTGAATTACAACCCGGTTTTGGTCCCTGATGAATTTCTCAAAGAATTAAAGGACAAGGGCATTGAGGTCAACTTCCCCCCGCAACATACGTGGCTGCTGAATATAATAAGCATGTTACTACCGATAATCCTTTTGGTGGCTATTTTCTATTTTCTTTTTGCCCGCAACCTTCGCGGCGGTGCCGGCGGGATGCTGATGTCGTTTGGCCGAAGCAAACATCGGCTTCAGGGAAAAGACCGTGTCAAAATAACATTCGAGGACGTAGCCGGCATTGAAGAAGCAAAAGAAGAAGTTGCGGAGATAATCGAGTTTTTGAGAAATCCGAAGAAATTCCAGCGATTAGGCGGCCGTATCCCTCGCGGCGTTCTGTTGGTAGGCCCACCCGGGTGTGGAAAGACATTGCTTGCAAAGGCCATGGCAGGCCAGGCCGATGTGCCGTTCTTTAGTATATCCGGCAGCGATTTTGTAGAAATGTTTGTTGGTGTCGGGGCATCCCGGGTACGCGATTTGTTCAAGCAGGCCAAGGAAAATTCTCCCTGTATCATCTTCCTTGACGAGGTTGACGCAATTGGCCGAAAACGCGGGGCCGGCTATGTCGGCGGGGGACACGATGAACGCGAACAAACACTAAATGCGATACTCGTTGAAATGGACGGCTTTGATACGAACGACCAGGTTATTGTGATTGCAGCGACCAACCGCGCCGATATTTTAGACCATGCCTTGACAAGGCCGGGCAGATTCGACAGACAAATCTTTATTCCCTTACCAGACCTGAAAGGGCGGGTTGATATTCTGAAAGTCCATGTCAAAAAAGTAAAATTGGGACCGGATATCAGCCTGGAAAGACTCGCACGCGGGACACCTATGTTCAGCGGAGCGGACCTGGCGGCAATTATCAACGAGGCCGCCCTGGCGGCAACTATGGCCAATAAAGAAAGTGTCGAAATGGCCGACCTTGAAGAAGCCCGGGACAAGGTCCGATGGGGAAGAGCAAAAAAGAGCAGGGTAATCGACCAAAAGGAAAAAGAAATCACTGCTTATCACGAAGCCGGCCATACTCTCGTGCAATCACTCTTAGAAGATGCCGACCCGCTGCATAAGGTAAGTATCATTCCCCGCGGGCCGATGGGCGGGGCCACTTTTGCCCTGCCGGAAAAAGACAGGACGATATTTACAAAAAAATATTGTATGGCACTTTTGCAGGTGTGTTTCGGCGGGCGAGTCGCTGAAGAAATGTTTTGTGATGATATAACCAGCGGTGCACAGAACGATATTCGAACGGCCACTAATATCGCAAAACAGATGATTTTGATCTGGGGTATGAGCAGCGATCTTGGGCCAATAAATTATACTCCCGATACGGGCATGAGCGACCAGATGTATATGATGCCGGGCGAGAAAGAGTATTCGGATAAAACAGCGGAAGCAATCGACAGCGAGGTAAAAAAAGTTACCAATGAGGCTTATGAAAAAGCACAAGAATTAATTGGAACAAATAAAGACAGCCTCGAGCAAATAGCAAGGGCCCTGCTGAAATACGAAACACTTGATGCTGCTGATGTGAAAATAATTTTAGAAGGCGGTCGATTGGACAAGCCGACCGTTGCCGATTTATTAGCGGCTGAGCAAGCCAAGAACAACGAACAAGCCATTAATAATAAAACCGAACAGCCGGAATCCGAGCCCGAAGAACCCCATGACCAGCCGGCTGAGTGATATCTTTTCTATATTCTGTCATTTTAGGTTTTTATGGGGGAAAATGGCTGCTATGAAATCGAAAAAAACACTTCTTTTAAGCATATTATGGACTGCTTATATTTTTGCAATTACCTGTTCTGCGTCGGGACAAAACACAAATGATCCAGTCTCAATAATCGCACCTGATAATGCAGCCGGTGTTGAACTGGCAAGTTCAGGGCAAGAGGTTTCAACTGTACGTATTGAGCCTGTTCAGATGGACTCAAAGGCCGGCATTGCAGTTTTATTTGAAGGGACCGATGACCTTCACTATTACGCCAAGTCTGAAACTGCACCTGCAGAAGGATTAGAGTTGAAGATTCAAGCTCACTCCGACGTTTTTTCTTTTGGCGAGGCCGTTTTCCCTCAATGGCATCTTTTCACAGACCCACTGGGTAGTAAAATAGAAGTTTACGAAGGTAATTTCACTATCTTTGTGCCAATCAAAGAAACCCGAGTTTCCGGACAGACTACTGTGATTGATAAGGGTGATATTGAGGTCAAGATTACCGGTATTGCCTGTACGAGCAAAGTATGCTTACCGCCGTTTGAAAAAACTTTACAAACTAAGATTGATTGGTCAGAGCGGGATTCCTGGAAAAGTATCAATATTGAAGCAGTCGCTGATAAGCAAGAGACAATTACAGCGCCGAGTTATTCCATTCCCTTTGCCCTTGGTTTGGCTTTTTTAGCGGGGCTGACTTTGAATATTATGCCGTGTGTATGGCCGGTGCTTCCACTTATCGTAATGAGAATCGTCGAGCAGGCGAAAGCAGGTAAAAAACAATCCCAAGCGATGGGATTTGCTTTTTGTTGTGGGATATTACTGTTTTTTGCATCTCTTGCGATTGCAAATATTATTCTGCAAATCTTCTATGGAACAGTATTACAGTGGGGCGATCAGTATAGAAATCCGGTCTTCGTTGCGGGGATGGTGCTTTTGCTGGTGGTGCTGGCCCTGCTGATGTTCGGAGTTTTTAATATTGGTGTGCCATCTTCGATAGCTGGTAAATCGAGTGGTAAAGGCTATTCGGGCGCGGTCGGCACAGGCTTTCTTGCAGCCATTTTAAGCACTCCCTGCGGATTCGGAATATTGGCGTTTGCCTTCGGATGGGCACAGGCCCAGCATTGGCTGGTGGCTACTGTTGTTATAATGGTGATAGGTGTGGGTATGGCTGTACCCTATGCAATACTAACTTCAATACCCGGCTTACTGAAACGGCTTCCAAAGCCGGGGCAGTGGATGGAATTATTCAAACAGGGCATCGGATTTGTCCTGCTGATTATAGCCGTGAAACTCATTGGTGCCTTGCCTCAAGCCTACAGGACGAATGTGTTATATTTTGCGGTGATTCTTGGTTTTTGTATATGGATGTGGGGCGGATGGGTGAGCTTCAATACAAAACCCGGGCGCAAGTGGCTTATAAGAATCAGTGCCGGTCTCATCGTGTTCGCAGGTGGCTGGGTGTTTTTGCCGACACCAGCAGGAGAACTAATTGCCTGGCAGGATTATGACGACGCTGTTATTGACAATGCCATAGCTGAAGGCAAACCTGTATTAATCAAGTTTACCGCCGATTGGTGTCTGAGCTGCCAGGCAGTGGATAAAGTTGTTTATCATAACGAGGACATTGCAGGGCTAATCGAAGCAAAAGAAGTCTTGGCAATCAAAGCCGATACTACAGCAAATGATAATCCTGCAACACTTGCATTGAAGAACAAGTACAATGAATTAGTGCCTGTAACAATATTATTTTTACCCGGAGTCGAAGAACCTTTGAGATTGCATGAGATATTCTTTACCGGCAGGCTGAAAGAAATCCTGCAGGAGCTCCCTTCGAAAAAGTGACTATGCCTAAAAAAACAGCTACTATAAAAATAAAAATAGACAAGACCAAGGCGGCCGAAAGAATTCGGAAAATCTTCCCGATATTAAGGAAGACATATCCGGAAGCCAAGATAGCACTTAAACATTCGAATCCTCTGGAGCTGTTGGTTTCTACAATCCTCTCGGCACAGTGCACGGATGTGAGGGTCAATATGGTTACAAAGACCCTTTTCAAAAAGTACACCTCGGCCAAAGACTGGGCAAAAGCGGACGTAAAAGAAATCGAGTCGGACATAAAGAGCACGGGTTTTTTCCGCAATAAAGCGGCCAATATCAAGGGGGCCTGTACGAAGGTAATCGAGGAATTCGACGGCAAAATCCCGGGTACGATGGATGAGATTTTAACGCTGCCCGGTGTCGGCAGGAAAACCGCAAATTGTGTATTAGGCAACGCTTTCGGGGTACCGGGGGTGGTATGTGATACTCATGTTATCAGACTATCACGCCGATTAGGGCTTTCGCCGAATTCGGACCCGGTTAAGTTGGAATTTGATTTGGCCGAAATAGTACCGAGAAAGAACTGGCTTTTATTCAGCGATTTACTGATTTTTCATGGACGAAGTATATGTAAAGCTCGTAAGCCGGACTGTGTGAATTGTCCGATTGCCAAATATTGCCCTGCCGCAAATAAACCGGCTTTATGGTAGTATTAACAAAGATAAATACGAGATAAAGCTTCATGTCCGCCTTCGGCTGAGGCAATGGCGCAGCAAGGATATATGAAATATAAAGGAGAATTGTTTTTATGATTGATAGTATCGAAAATCCGGTGCAGGACCTCTGGCGGATATTCAGAGTAATGGCTGAGTTTACCGAAGGCTTCGAGGAGCTTGCCTCTGTCGGTCCTGCGGTGTCGATTTTCGGATCGGCCCGTACCCAGCCGGATGATCCATACTATAAACTTGCCGAGCGGACCGCTTCGGAAATTGTCAATTCCGGCTTTGCGGTCATTACCGGCGGGGGCGGCGGTATTATGGAGGCGGCAAATAAAGGGGCTGTAAAGGCAGGAGGCCAAAGCATCGGCCTTAATATAGAACTGCCTATGGAGCAGGTTCCAAACGACTACCAGAATCTGTCACTGCATTTTCGATATTTCTTCGTTAGAAAAGTTATGTTTCTTAAATACGCCCATGGCTTTATAGTTTTCCCCGGAGGCTATGGGACTATGGACGAGTTTTTCGAATCATCGGTATTGATTCAAACCTTAAAGCAGGCGTCTTTCCCGGTCATTCTGGTGGGTAGTGACTACTGGCAGGGATTGATCGACTGGATTAGGGAAAAGATGCTTCAAGAACACGGATATATCGATCCGGAAGATATGGATGTTTTCACGTTAGTTGACGATCCACATGATGCGGTTAAGATTATCGTGGACTTCAGGGACGCGCAAAGACCTGCCGGTATAGAATTACCCATGGGAATGAAAAAGCAAAATAATCGCTGAACCCTTTTCATCCTCGCCCAGGCAAAAAGCCAAAATATTCAGCCTCGCAATTTATTGCGGGGCTTTTTTATTCAGCTTCCAAATTTATTTGTATTTCGCCAGCACTGTCGGCAAAAGGCACGTGTTGTCTGCTCAACGATAATCCCTGCCGTTAAGACTGTGAACGACGGATACCAGCCAGCTTTCAAGCTGGGATTTCATTGAGTTCACCCGGTCAGTATCCCGGGTGACCAGGTCATTTTGCTCGGCTGGGTCATCAGCAAGATTGTACAGCTCAAATTTCACATCACCTTTCTTTGATTGTATCCGATGAAGCTTCCATGGCCAGTCGAGCCAGGCGGCGTGACCGGGGAAACTGTCCAGCGGATATTGTTGAGTTATTTCGCCTGCGTCCAAACGCAATCTGAAAGTCTCGCTGCTCTCCTTGCCTGCTTTCTGCGCCTCAAGAAGTTCAGTCATCCATTCGAGGCTCGGTGTCCTGATGCCGCCGGTAGGATGGTCCCAGAAACCCATTGGTTTCGGTCGAGTTTTCATTTTGCTCTCTATCAGCGGGACCAGGTTGATACCATCCAGTGGCGGCTGGTTCTTCATTTGTACACCTGTGATTTCAAGAAGCGTCGGGTAGATATCCGATGTATTGCAGGGCACCTCGGTTGCTCGTGGATTCGGAATTCGTGCGGGCCACTCAAGGATGGCAGGGACGCGAAGGCCCCCCTCATAGACTTGACCCTTGTTTGCCCGCCCGCCTGTTGTGCCGACTTTAGGAAGGCCGCCATTGTCACTGCAATACCAGAGAATTGTGTCTTTTTCGATGCCGAGAGTTTGCAGTCTCTTGCGAAGCTTGCCGAATGCGCGGTCCATACCGGTAATCTCGCCATAGAAATGCTGAAAATTCTTCTGCTGGTCGGAATATATTGCGCGGTCCTCTTCTATCGCTTGGTGCGGCCCGTGTGGAGAACCAAACCATACTACTGCCAAAAACGGCCGTGGACCTTCTGCGTGCTTTTCGATAAATTCCAGAGCGGCATCGACAGTGACCATTGAGCTTTCGCCTTTGGTTTGGACCGCGGTTCCTTCCCGGCTGAGAATAGGGTCATTGTCGAAGAAATTCGGAGCCGAGAACCATTCATCGAATCCGCTGGCGCCGGGATTGACGGGGCTGCCCTTGCGGACCGAACCAAGATGCCACTTTCCAAAATGGCCGGTAACGTATCCGGCCGTCTTGAGGGCCTCGGCGATGGTGATTTCCTGAGGTCGAAGCGTGTGGCCCCACTTGAAGCATCCGAAGCGGTTCGGATGCCGGCCTGTCATTACACTGCCGCGTGTGGGCGAACAAACCGGATGAGCGGCGTAGAAGCGGTCGAAACGTAAAGCACTGGTAGCCATAGCATCGAAGTTCGGTGTCTTGAGGACAGGATGTCCGTTATACGCCATATCACCCCAGCCCTGGTCGTCGGCCATACAGAGAACAATATTAGGTTTTCTCGAAGACCTGGCACTCATATCCGATACGCATCCCACCGCCCCAAAACATACACCGGCACCGGCAAATTTCAAAAAATCACGACGTTTCATTTGCATTTAGTTGCTCCTTTATTTGTCTATTAACAAGGCAACCGGCTCAGGACAGAGCGTAACAATGCCAAAGTTTCCAATTAAGTAATATTAAGACTTCCCGGCAGGGATAAAATCTAACCGATTTTGCCGTCCCCGTCGATATCGAGTCCGTGAATCTCCTCAATCTTTTTAACCAGCTTACACAATGTGTCCTGCATTCTTATAAGCTGGTTTTCGAGAAACTGGACCCGATCCTCAACGGAGTCGGATTTTCGCTTCTGACCATACATCAGGCCTGTCTGTACGATTTCCCATAGAACACTCATATTTTATCCTCAATTTATTGTCGAAACCTTCAAATCTTCTTCACTTATAAATCCTGCAACGGAAAGTGACTGTGAATTACTTATTTAGATTCTTCGCCAAATACACCCGCAGAGGACACTGGCAGAAACGAATCTTAATACCCAACTCATACGAAAATGCAAACGAACAGGATTCGGAAGCTTTTTCGAGACAGTGCAGACGCTGCTCATCTCCGAAGTCTTTGGCTCTGCACAGATTTTCAAATCCACCCTCTGCGCATCTGAAATTCTTCGGGCATTGCATTCCGCTAATGATTTCTTGGATTTTCTTTTTGTCTTCTTCTTTCATTTTGTCAGTGATTGTTTAGGCTGCCCATTAAGTCCGGGGCCTGTTAATCTTTAGTAACATTTCTAAATAAGGTATTATTGTCATTTTATACCTTATAAGGCTTTTAGCAAATGGAAAACCAAAGCCTGACAGCTAACGGCTGATAGCAATATTTCCGACCTTCGAAGACTTTTTTTCGACAGCTATTCTTTGGAAGCCTGCTTATCGAAACCGAAAGATTCTGCTATTGTCTCAATGCTTTTTCTAAAAGTGAGTATCAAACAGGAACCCACAATAAAAAGATTCACCATCGGCTGAACCTTTAATGATTCCTCCAAAGCCGTAAAATCCGCGCCGAGCACATCGTCCATCAACGCCGTGATAGTTCGGATGTATGGTAAAAATATGCCCAATACAAGCATTATGATATTGATTGAGCTTTCGAACAAAGCCACTACCGCCGAGTACCGGGGGATTATATACATGCAGATGCCACAAAGAATACAGAATCCGTAATAGAGGTTCTTATACAAGGGCATTGTCTCAAGGGCACTAACTCGTACATTTATACCCAAAAAATGGTCAAGCAGGATAAACAGGGGGGTGATATAAAAGTACCATCTCGCAAAAGAATTTTTGAAATCGAAGTCCATTGCCTCTCGCATATTTTCGCTTTTAATTACAACGTTATAGTTTTAGCCCTGAGAGCAGTCAACGCGAATAATGCAGAGAAATCTGACAGATAAATTAAGAATCTGAACGCTCCTGTTCGACAAAAATCAGTTCCTCAACGTCAAAGCCTGCATTTTCTGCCGTCTTAATAAGTTTGTCGAGAGTGGGTTTACTCAGCGTCTTTTCTCTGGCAAGTATCCAAAGATACGACTTTTTTGGCCCGCAGACCAATGAATAAGAATAGTTTTCGTGGTCAAGCGAAATGACATTGTATCCACCGTAGAACGGCCAAAAAAAAGTAACCTTCAGCCGGCCGACCGTCTTTCCCTTTACAAAATAAGCCCGGCCACGCACTTGTTTCCATTTTCCGCCGGCTTTATCGAAGCCCCTGTTCAAAACATTTATTCCGCCATCCTTCCTCAGGGTATAAGTTGTATAAACATCGGTAAGCCCGCGTTCAAAACTGTGGTCCAGCCTCGCTATTTCATACCATTTGCCCAAATACCGGTTGACATCAAAGTCCTTAACCGCTTCGGTGCCGGAAGGAATATTGCTGCATCCGGCCAAATTAAATAACATCAGAATACTCATTATCGTTTTTCTCATAATTTTTATCACCTCATTAAGCCACAAGCTCATTAGTAACATTAATCACACGTCATTAAAACGATTTTTTCGGAGATTGAATTTGCAAGCCTCTTCAACAAGTTCGAAATCTCTTTTGCATATTATAATTTAACTATTTTACTTTTTGATAGCATCGTTTTTTTTCTACGTGCTTTTTTCCGCCAGCCACCATGATGGTTTTTTGCGGTTCGCATAGTCCAGATAAATCTTAAAAACGTTCCCTTGTGAATCTTTCACGACATAATAGCGGCGGTGCCTTCGTGTGCGCCAATTGTGGCTTTTAGGCGGTAGGTTGCCGTAGCCGGTATCAACGTGTTCGTCCAGCACTTCTGCGACTTCGTGTATTTGGCCTCGCCATTTGAAACGTACCGGCCGGGGTGAAGTCCCGGCCTTTTCCACCTCTATACTTTCTCCAACGAATTCTTCCATCTTAAACTGCCCTTGAACTAAAAGCGCATACCCGTGATTATCAGGATTATTCCCACTTTTGCAACTCGATAATATTTCCTTCCGGGTCGGTCATATAGAGAAATGTGATTAAGCCGGCATCAGGGATATCCACAGTGACCAGCTCGCCGATGCATGCACCACCTGCGGCTGTTACTTCATTTCTGGCTGATTCGACATCTTCAACCTCGAAGGCAAGATGCGCGAATCCCGGGCGATTGATAGCTGTTTCCGGGCGGCTTTCTGCATTGTTGTACTGGAATATCTCAAGTGTGGGCCCATCTTCACCATAACCCGGCAGCCGCAAATGAATTCCGTGAATCTCGGCACCGGGGACAGACGTACATCGTTCGACCCATTCTCCGGTACCGGCCCTTTCCGGAGGAACTTCCGTACAGCCGAGAACCTGACAGTAGAAATCGGCAAGCTCCCGCCAGTTGCGGGCTACAATATTTGTGTGCTTGTATTTTGCCTTAATCATTTTTCCGCCTTATTACATTTATATGGTTTCCATATAATATCTCAAACCTTTGAATCCTTATTCCTGTTCTTTTTTACTTCCTCTTGATATTATCCATGGAGCAATAATACCAAGGATAATACCCAGTCTGAGTGATGAGCCCCAGTCAACAATAGTGCTGCCGTGGGCAATGAGATTCCAGAGCAGTGAAACAATGGCGGAAACTACAAAAGCCAGAATAAATACAATTATAAATTCAGTAATTATTTTGCCTGCTTTCATTTATTCTCTCCTTTTCTAAGCCTGAAATTTCGTAATTCCTTTATGTTTGATAGCTACACTTCACGAGTGTCTCAGACGTTAATCTGCATCTGGGTGAAGTGAATCATAAGATTTCATTGTTTTTCATTTCTACCGAATTTTTGTTATGTAAAGATTGATGGCAGAGTACAAGGATATCTTTTTTTTGTGGACGTTGATACAATAAGCCGAGTAATGAAACAATAGCAAATGCATAAAAAACGCCAAGGCTGTCGCCAAGTATGAACAGCAGGAATCCGAAGATACTAAGACTCGATGGGATAACCATTGGGAAATAATTTCTTTGCTTGAATGCTATAATGTATTCCGGATCCCGATTCCGCATTCTTGGTCTCAAGCGTTTTGTGTCGAAACCCTTAAATCTGGCCGAAAAGAAATACTTTCGAATGCCATAAGATAGAACGAGCATGAAAATCCCGACTATTATAAGTATAGTTCTAAATATCTGAATTGGGAAAGACGGACTTGGGGGGATCTCCTCACGGATTCTGTCGCCAAAGCCTTGGCACATGATAATTAAAACTATAGGCGTACCAATTATTCCGATCCATAGTATCCACTGGGAGCGCAGCGCCTTGTTTATTTCAACTTTATGTTCTTCATATAGTGTATTTTGCTCGATTGTGCTATTCATTTATCTTCCTCATAAGATTGTATATTTCTTCCTTTTATAATTCCTGCTTACACAAATCATAAGTACCCAGACAGGCTTAAAATGCCCGGCTAAGGTGTTTGAAAACAAAAAAACTCGCGAAAGGAGAAAATACAACGCAAAAGCCGGATTTTCAAGGGAAAAATAAATAAGAGTAAATAAGTATAAGGGCACAAGAGAAATTACTTATGCACTTGTTGAGTTGCTTTTTCAAGGTGTCCGAGCAGATACTTTTGGCCGGGGCCGCCTAAATGCTGCCAGGGCAGGATTTCCTCGGTGTCGAATTGCCTCTGTGCGAGATTTTCCAAATCTAACCCGAATTTTTCGAATGCTTTTTGCCATATCTCGAAGTCAAAACATTCATTCCACAGATCGAACTTCGCGCCGTCCCGCCAGGCCGCTTCGATAACGTCACCTAATCGCCTATCGCCCCGGCCAATCACCGATTCGAGTACACTGCATCTTATATTGTGGAACTTAAACTGAAGGAATTTGGCCCGAAGTTTCATCTTCTCATCGATTATCAATTCTTTTGCCTGCTCGAAATAGCTTAGCGGCTTTTGCCCCAGCCAGGCGAACGGCGTATGAGGCTTAGGTACAAACCAGCTTACGGCAATATTAATCTGGCCGGTTTTGCCGTCTATATTTTTTCGCAGCTTTGCCAATTCGAATGACAACTGCACAATCCGTTTTACGTCCTCGGCGGTTTCTCCGGGCAGGCCGACCATGAAATATAATTTCAATCGCTGCCAGCCGGCCCTGTATGCCGCTTCGACGGCGGCGAACAAATCTTCGTCTTTGAGAGGTTTATTTACGACCTGTCTTAACTTTTCACTTGCCGCCTCGACGGCTATAGTAAGGCCGCCTTTCCTCACCGAGGTCAGCAATTTCGGAAGCAGTTTCAACTGCTTATCAACGCGCAGGCTCGGCAGTGATAAGCCCACGTGCTTATCCCGAAAATACGCTCCAAGGCCGGTGACTAATTCTTCGAGTTTAGGATAATCGGCGCTCGATAGACTAAGCAAGCTGACGGTATCATATCCTGTCGAGTGATAACAGGTCTTGGCTATATCGATAATTTTTTCAACGCTGCGATAGCGAACGGGCCTTCTGCAAAAGCTCGCCTGGCAGAACCTGCATCGGCCCGGACAGCCGCGCATAATCTCGACACTGACTCTCTCGTGGACGGCCTGCACAAACGGCACTATTGGGCGATGCGGAACGGCGGCATTTTCAAAGTCTTCTACGACAGCGCTATTAAATTGCGTGGGCAATCCTGGCGAATTGGCCTTAAACGATTTTATTTTGGCCCCTTCATATTCGAACTCATAAAGAGACGGGACATAGGCGAAGTCGAATTTCTCAGCGGCGCAGAGAAGGATTTGTTCTTTTGCCGCACCGGCCTTTTTTTGCGTTCTAATCAGTTGCACAAGCTCAACTACCGCTTCTTCACCATCACCCAATAGAAACAAATCTATAAACTCAGCGAGGGATTCACCGCAACTCGCCATACTACCGCCGGCAATTATCAATGGGTCGTCCTCGCTTCTATTACAGCTTCGGACATCGATACTGCCGAGGTCGAGCATATTAAGCACATTGGTATAGCAAAGCTCGCTGCTCAAACTAAAGCCCACGATGTCAAAGCTTTTCAGGGATGCTTTGGATTCCAGGCTAAAGAGGGGGATTTCTTTCTCACGCAGCACCTTCTCAGCATCAATCCAAGGCGTAAAAACCCGTTCGGCAGCCACGCCATCAAGGCTGTTAAGTACTTCATATATAATCGCTATTCCGCTGTTACTCATGCCTACTTCATAAATATCAGGAAAGCACAATGCTGCAGACAGCTCACATTGCGAGAGGTCTTTTTTGATTTGGTTTACTTCGCCGCCTATATATCTGGAGGGGCTGCGAACAAAGGGGAGAAACTCCCGCTCAATACGCTCGGCCAATATTGTCATTTCTTTTTTATCCATACCGGCATTATATGCTGATTCTTGATTATTTTCTATTGATTATCGCTCGAATATCAATTATGAAATTCTCTTATGAAAACCTCTTCAACAGGCAAAAAAATCGGCAGCGTCATAATTGTAGTTTTTGTCGCTTGTTTAATTGTTGTGGCGATTTATTTTTCGTCCGGCCCGGGAAAACAAGTCGAGCTGGACAGCGGGCATCGGCTGGTTATGGGGACATTTGCCCGCATTGTTGTAATAGCAAAAGATTCGGATGCGGCCAGAAAATGTGTCGAGAGCGCTTTTACTCAGATCAACAAAGTTGACGATTTGATGAGTGACTACAAGAGCGATTCGGAAATAAGCAGTGTAAACAGGGACGGATTCAAAAGAGCGGTCCAGCTCAGCCAGTCAACCTACGAGGTCTTGCAAAGAAGCATCGAATTCAGCAAACTTACCGATGGTGCGTTTGATGTTACCGTTGGGCCTCTGGTGGAATTGTTTCGTAAGGCCAAAAACAAACAAGTCCTTCCAGGCCCGGATGAAATCGCCGATGCCAGATCGAAAGTCGGTTTTGAGAAGCTGAAGCTTGACGGTCAGAACAAGACGGTGCAGTTTACCGTCGAAGGTATGCAGCTCGACCTGGGCGGTATTGCAAAAGGCTATGCCGTTGACAAGGCGGTGGAGACGATGCAAACCCATGGGGCAATCGGCGGTATGGTCGATCTCGGGGGAGATATTCGATGCTTCGGCGCACCGTTAAAAGGCAGGGACCACTGGGTAATCGGACTGCAGAATCCGAATATGGTACAAGATTCGGCCGGACGTGAAGTTTTATTGAAGCTGAAAATGACCAACGGGGCGATAGCTACAAGCGGTGATTACCAGCAGTTCATTATAATCGAAGGCAAACGTCGCAGTCATATAATAGACCGTAAAACAGGTACAAGTACCGAAGGCCTCTCAAGTGTAACCATCATTGCCGATAACGCAACTAATGCCGATGCATTAGCTACGGCTGTAAGTGTAATGGGGTATCAGAACGGCCTTGAATTAATTGAGAATACCCCCGGCACTGAGGCGATTTTGATAACTTCTCAGCCTGAGTTTAAACTCATAAAAACCAGCGGCGCAGAAATGTTTATTAAAAAGGATTGAGTTGTGAAACCGCTTCTATGAATCGGCGGCTGTTGCAGCAGGCTGCCGAGGACTTTCGGCGGTCTTTCCGCGATAGGTAATCACCTTTGTCGGGCACTTTTTCATCGCGGTTTCGGTTTGCTCGTTTAGCTCGTATCTGGCGTAGTCTATCCGTGCCAGATTATCCTTGACCGCGAACATATCCGTTTGTTTGACACAGATGCCGCAGCCGATACAGCCGACCTTGCAGATTGACCGGGTTGTCTTGCCCGTTTCCTTACTATTACAGGCTACAATCATTATATTCTCAGATGTGAATGGAACCATCTCAATCAGGCTGCGAGGGCAGGTTTTTGCGCAGGCCGTACAACCGGTGCATTTTTCATAATCAACGGTAGCCAGGCCGTCAACAACGTGTAAGGCATTGAACTTGCACGCTCTCGTACAATCACCGGTTCCCAGACAGCCGAATCCACAGGCCTGCACGTTGGCCAAAGCGTTGGCGGCGATGCAGCTTGGTATTCCCTGATATATTGCATGATAGGTCTTTTCTGTTGTGTGGGCACGACAGTGTACGACCGGTCTGTGCTGGGGGCCTGAATCGCTGACCTGCAGGTTCAAAACTTCTGCGATGTTTGCGGACGTTTCCGGTCCGCCGGGTGCGCATTGACCTAACAGTTCGGGATTTTCCAAAACGGCCTTGGCATACTGACCGCAGCCAGCGAATCCACAGGCGCCGCAATCGAGGTTGGGTAGAGCCGCGTGTATTTGCTCTATCTTCGGGTCCACCTCGACCTTGAGCTTTTCGCTTGCTATCAACAACACCAGCGCAAAGCCGCCGCCCAGACCGAGCATTGTAAGCCCGGCCGGCCAGGCACTGCTCCACAATTCCAACACACTGCCTAAAATCATCTTATCATTCCCGCAAAACCCATAAAGGCCATAGCCAGGATACCCGCAGTAATCAACGTAATCGGCGCACCTTTGAGACACTTCGGTACGTCGGCCATATTCAGATTTTCACGAATGCCGGCCATAATGCAAATCGCCATCGTAAAACCGATACCGGCACCGAAACTAAGAACAACCGCTTCGAGCAAACTTTCAGTACCCCAAAGGTTTATAAACAAACACATTCCTAATATCGCACAGTTTGTTGTAATCAATGGTAAAAATATACCGAAGCTCTCATATAAAGAAGGGAAGAATTTCCGCAGATACATTTCGACTAATTGCACAGCACCGGCGATGACCAATATGAAGCAGACATACCGCGTAACTTCCAGAGGTGTGCCAATCAGAATCAAATGGTCAATCAGCCAGGTCAACGTACCGCTCAGGGTAACAACGAACGTTACCGCCATGCCCATACCGAAGGCCATGTCGATTCTTCCGGAAACTCCGAGATACGGACAGATACCGAGAAACTTCGTGAAGACGAGGTTATTGACTATCACGATGGATATAAAGCCCATAAGTAAAACGTTAAGCGTATCCATAAAACTTTCCTATCAAGCTTCTTTATTGGTCACCTTGTTTACCAGTCCAAGCATAAGCCCCAAAGTTATGAATGCTCCCACTGGCATGCTCATCGCTGCCCACGGCACAAATGCCTCAGGCATCAACTGCATTTCGAATATTTTGCCTGTTGATAGCAACTCGCGAATGCCTGCCAAAATACACAGCGTAACCGTAAAGCCTATTCCCATTCCGACAGCATCGATTATGCTTATAACAATTCTGTTCTTACTGGCACAGGCCTCGGCACGGCAAATTATGATACAATTGACAATAATCAGCGGGACATAAGGCCCGAGTGTTTCGCTCATCGCGGGCACAAACGCCTTCAGGAATAAATCCGCGATTGTGACAAAAGTCGCTATTGTCAGCGTGAACATGAGTATTCGCAGATGCGGTTTAAGAAGGTCCCGCATCAGGCTGACTATAATATTGCTGCAGACAAGCACGAAGATTACACAGCAGCCCATAGTAAAGGCCGGCTTGACCGCAGCGGTAACCGCCAGCGTCGGACACATTCCTAACAACAACCGTAAGACCGGATTTTCACGCCACAATCCGGCCAGCAGCGTTTGTCTGTAGGCTGTAGTTTTGGCCTCACTTTTGCCTGTCATCGCCGATTAGTCCTTTTTGTTGTGTCTGCTTTTTAATCTGGTTGATGGCATTACTAATTATATCTACGACCGCCTCACTGCTTATCGTAGCACCGCTTATCGCGATAATTTCCGAATCGATTTTTGTATTGTCACCTGAAGTTGCGAGTGTGAGACCTTCAGCCGGGGCCCCTTTGAACTGGTCCCGGAAGTAATCGAATTTTATCTGGTTACCGAAGCCGGGTGTTTCATTGCTTGCCAATACATCGAAGCCCGCAAACTTTTCGAAATTTTTATCCACAGCCACAACCACCTCAATCTTGTCCGCAAAGCCCGGCCCGATGGCATTAAAACTCCAGCCGACACATTCGCCGGCGGCCGAGACGGCCCTGAAGACTTCAACGGTCTCTTTTTTGCCCTGGATCGACTCAATTTCGATTCCCCCCTCTACGGGAACAAAGTCTTTGGCTTCCGGCAGCAGGGCACCTACCAGCCGGTTACGTTTGTTAATTTTATTCTGCTCTATCCTTGGCGACAGGGCGGCGCTGGTAACGGCTATCAGCAATCCGAAGAAAAACGAAGCCGTAATCAGCAGCCAGCTTTGCTCGATAAAGTGTTTTATTTTAAGCACCGGGCTTACCTCCTGTCGGAATCCGCCTGCAGAGCTTGTCAATCAAAGGCGTTACAGCGTTCATCAGGAGCACAGAAAACATCACGCCTTCCTGATATACTCCGGCAATTCTTATAAGCATCGTTATCGCTCCTATGCCAATACCGAAAATCCACATTCCCCTTCGTGTCAATGGAGCGGTAACAGGGTCGGTGGCAATGAAAAAGGCGCACAGCATTAAACCGCCGCTGCTCAGGTGAAACAAAGGTGGGACGTAGGTATATGAATCTCTTAAGTACACAATTGTCGCAAAGATAAAAGCTGATGTTATAACGGCCAATGGTATATGAAAGCTTATCGTTCGCCTTATCAATAAATATATACCACCGATTAACAGCGCAATTACACTTGTCTCACCCAGAGAGCCGCCAACCTCGCCTGTGAACGTTGCCTTGAATTGTTCTTCGCTGTATATGTCGGCTCCGAGTTCGTTTTTTATCGCCAGCTTACTCCAGGCCAAAGGCGTTGCCTGGGTCCTGAATTCCCTCAGATTGGAAGCCGAAATATTCTCCGGGGCGATTTTCGACATATTCAAATCCATGGTGTACGGCACAGCCCATGTTGTCATCATAACACCGAATGAGGCCGTCAGGAATGTTCTGCCCACCATAGCCGGGTTGAAAATATTCGCTCCGAGACCGCCGAAGACCATTTTTCCTATCGCGATAGAAACAACTCCTCCGATTACCGCCGTCCAAATGGGTAACTTCGGCGGAAGTGACAACGCAAGTATTATACCGGTAACGACGGCGCTGAAGTCACCCAGCGAATTGGGTTTTTTGCAGATTACGTTGCAAAGCCATTCGGCCGCAACACATGAGATAACGCAGGTGCCAATAAGAAGAAGCGCATGAGCGCGGAAATAATAGCCTGCCGCAAGCATTGCCGGCGCCAAAGCTATTATGACATCTATCATCACGCTGCGCGTCGAAAGATGCTTGCTTATATGCGGCGAACAAGAAACTCTTATATCTGTTAGCATTTACTCTTTTCCAATTATAAAATCAACATATACACCATACGCTGTCTTTTATTATCCCGGGACTTTCTTTTTTTGTCTGGCAATAAAGATTTTGCCTGTTTTGATATGACCGGTTATCTCTATATTAGCAGGGCAGATGTAGCTGCAGCAGCCGCACTCAATGCAAGCACTCATATAGTATTGTTCCGCTACGTCTAAAAGGTTGTGTTTGACGGCATGGGCTATTTTTGTGGGATTCAAATTCTCAGGACAAACTTCCAGACACCTGCCGCAGCGGATACAGGCGGTTTGGCGTCTTGCGAATTTAGCTCTGCCTATCTGCTCTTTTGTTAATACTGTTACGGCGTTGGACGCCTTCGTTAATGGCGTTTTCAAATCTGCGATTGCTATGCCCATCATTGGTCCGCCGAGGAGTACCTTTGCGGATTTCTGAGTAACTCCTCCGCAAAATTCTATTAAATCCTCGACAGACATTCCTATAGGGACATAATAATTGCCCGGTTTGGCTATTGCCTCTCCCGATACGGTTACCACTCTGTGTGTCAGGGGCAAATCGGAGATGACCGCTTCGGCAATGGCCGCAGTAGTAGCTACGTTAAGCACTACCACCCCTATCATTGGAGGGATACCGCCTGTTGGGACATTTTTTTTGAGGACTGCCTTTATTAGCTGCCTTTCGCCGCCCTGTGGGTATTTCGTCCTAACTGGTACAACTTGTATATGGCCGCAGTTTGGGACAATTTTCAATGCAGTCTTCATGACTTCTATCGCCTTGGGTTTGTTATCCTCAATCGCGATAAAAACCCTTGAACAGCCCGATGCTTTCTGTGCAAGCTTAATACCTGCGATGATTTTGTTTGTCCACTCGAGCATAATACGATAATCGCAGGTGATATAAGGCTCACACTCGCAGCCGTTAATAATCAGTGCGTCTTTTGGCAGCCTTGGATTAGGTTCGATCTTGACTCTCGTGGGAAATCCCGCCCCGCCCATACCGACGATACCGGCTTCGCGGACAGCTTCACATATCTGTCCCGCTGAATACTTGTTTACATCGAAATCATCCTGCAAGTTAAAATACGGCCGCTTTGTCGGACTATGAGCCAGGGCTTCAATAACTATTGCCATGCTTCGACCAAGAACCGGATGGGACCGCAAGGCGACTTCCTTTACTTTGCCTGTGATGGGAGAATGAACAGGAGCTGAAACAAAAGCGTCACAATCGCCGATTTTTTGACCTGCCTCAACCGAATTTCCTTTTCTGACCAACGGCTGGCAAATGGCACCAATATGCTGACAAAGCATCACTGCTACTTCTGTTACCTCCGGACCCTGCTGTATTTCTTTTCCGGCGCTAAGGTCCTTTTTATCCGCAGGATGTGTTCCGCCGGGAAAAGATATTCTGCTTTTGGTGCTAACTTTCATACAAAAAAATCCGGGACTATCCAACTTGACCGAGTCGTTTATTTATCACTCTTATAATTAATATGCAGCTAAATGTTACAAATAAAGCCGATACCAGGCTTAGGGCTGTCAGCATAAGTTGGCTGCTTGTAGTTTTGGTAAAGATTTCCTGAAAAACTGCCAGCGAAAAAATAAAAACCACAAGAGGCAGCAAAAAAGCAATGACAACTTTAACTACCACCGAAGGGCCATTAGTATTTCCCAACTGATGGTAAATACTGCCACAGTTGTGCTTTTGATTACAGTTGCCGCAGAATTCATTTTCATTCATTGTCTTCACTAACATAAAGGTTAAACAAAGCTTTATAATAGATATAGCTGAGATTTTCAAAAAAAAATTCTTCCCAATTGTGAGAATTATCGAGACAAGGTTTTCTGTAATCGATGATGAAAACCGAGAAGTTTGATATCAAATAGCAAAAGGAAGATTAGGTGCGTATGCTTCTATACTTTGTCGCAGAGTGCAGCCGAATCATTGGTCCTGTATTGCAAAACTTGCTCCATCGTCTTTCGAGGCTATGTAGGCTCCTATTGGGCAGAGCACTTTACTGTCCTGGTCGCAGCGTATAATAATCTTCCACAGTGCCTCGAGGCTTTCCTTCTCATGTTCGGTTTCCGGAATCATCTTGATCCTTGTTGGGCTTTCAATTGAGATTTCCATATTTTATTCCTTTCAGCTTTTGTTTGCTCTATTTGTTACTGTTCGAATATATGCAATATTTCGCAAAATAACACCGTTCCGAGACATTGCCGTATTTACTACGCCCTCAATAGTATTTGAATTTCTGATTATAGCCGGACTTGCCGAAAAATCTACCGAAATCAGTAATATTTACTTCTCATGAGTAATTGTTTTACGACATAGACGTAGTTTGGGTGAGAAAAAAACTGAAATTGATGTGTAACCTTTTCGAAATTTTACCCTAAGTACTGAATGTGTAGAAGGCACTGAATCAGAATTGCCGGAAATGTTGGTCTTTGCATGGCGGTATGAGATTTGGTGTTAAATGTGAAATTTCAGATTAGATAGATAGAAAGGAACATGACCATGGAAAACAATGAAGAAACCCCGCAGCCGGTAGAAAAACCCGAAGCCCAAATCCCTGCCCAGGAGAAAGTAAGTGAAGTAAAGTCCGAAGGCCAAATCCCTGTTGCTGAGAAAGTAAGCACAGAAAAGCCCGAAAGTGAAGCTCCCGTCGAACAAGAAGTCTGTAACGAAAAAGCCGGGACAGTTAATACAAGTCCCGGAAGCAAAGAAATAAACAAAGATGCTCGTATGTGGGCGATGATATGCCATCTTTCGGGGCTTGCCGGGATTATTTTGCCTGCATCCGGCAATATCGTCGCGCCTTTGATTATCTGGCAGATTAAGAAAGACAATAATCCGTTCATAGACGAGCAGGGCAAAGAAGCGGTTAACTTCCAAATTTCGATGTCGATATACCTTATTGCATCGATCATTCTGTCTTTTATTTGCATCGGTGTACCCCTGATTATCGCTACAATCATCGTATTTTTTGTGTTTTTGCTGATTGCGGCGGTTAAGGCCAATAATGGTTACCACTATCGCTATCCTTTAACGATGAGATTCATTAAGTAATTTCGGATTTACCAAATAAGAGGTAACAGAAGAACAGGAATTTGATTGAAAAAGAAGATGAAAGGTGTAATCGAAAACTGAAGCAGCAAATTAAACACAGTGATTCAAGGAGAAGTAAAATGAACAAATACACTACCAACAATAAAATTGAAAGAACCCAGGTTGCCGTAAAGAATGTTGCTTTCTGCACGGTCATCTTATTGGTTTTCAGCATCGGTCTGTCTTCGTCAGCTCTTGCCGTCAACAATCAACCTGTGATGTACAGAGCTAATGTCGGCAGGATCGCAATCGAGGTAGATCCCCGGGTCGAGTTGATCGGAATCGTCTTTCGCCTGGCGGGAAATCCTGAATACAATGATGGTACTCTTAAACCATACGCCAAAGCCATCGAGCGGCACTTCGGCGATTTCGACGGTCACCCGGTGGTCAAGATGGCCGTCCAGCTTCGTAACACGCGCTTGATGAGTGCCGATGGCCCCATGTCGCTGGCTGTCCATATCGACCGTAATTACCGATTGCGGAAGACCGACGAAGAATGGCCTTCAACACTCGACTACCGATGGGAGAAAGAGGAGACGGCTGAGTTCCTGGAGAAACTCCGGCAATTCGCCATCGAGACAAAGTTCGACGAGTTTTTCAAGGCCCAGAGTTCGATTTACGAACAAGGCATTCGCCCTTGCAAGAGTATATTGGAGCAAAATGAAGTTGCAAAAGACCAATCCGGCTTGGAATTTGTCAAATTCCTGAGTGCGGACCTCGGAGAATGGCTGAGTAGTTTCTACGGGGTTAAGGATCCGGGCGACTTGAGGCTGGTGCTGGGATTCGTCAACGGATTTGCAAACTATGGAGCACGATTTGCAGCCGACCAAATCAGTGAGAAATATGCTATTGTCGGCATGCGTCCATTCGATCCGACAAATACTGTCATATTTCTGCCGCAACAAATAGTGCTTGTCGCGCACGAGTTTTGTCATTCATTCACCAATCCTGTCGTGGACAAGTACATGGATCAACTGCAACCGGCTGGTGAGAGGCTCTTTGCAGTTCAAGAACCGGCCATGCGGAATAGGGGCTATCAGAAGTGGGAATCAGTGATGTATGAGACGGCCGTGCGGGCTTGTGTCGCAAGTTTTATACGCGACTCAATTGCTGACCTCAGATTTTTTGACTATTACCTGAAAAGCGAGGTCGGACACGGATTCGTCTGGACCGAAGACATGGGTAATTTTCTCAAGACCTATGAGAACCAGCGGGACAAATACCCCACCTTCGAATCTTTCTTCCCGGAGTTCGTGAAGTTTTTGAATAATTACAGCATCAAAGCAAAGCTGTAGGAAGAGTATTAAGAAAGTGGAATGAAAAATTGAAAACAACAAGTTCAAGGAGAAGTCGAATGAGTAAAAACAGAATTTCACAGATTATCAAGGCGTTTGTCATATCGATGGTTATGCTGGCTTGCAGCTTAGGTATGTCTTCATCATCTCTTGCTGTCGATAATCCACCTGCTGTGTATAGAGCGAATATCGGCAGGATCACAATCGAGGTAGATCCCCGGGTCGAGTTGATCGGAATCGTCTTTCGCCTGGCGGGCAGTCCTGAATTTAACGATGGCACTCTGCGGCCCTATGTCAAGGCCATAGAGAAACACTTCGGTGACTTTGACAATCATCCTGTGATCAAGATGGCCACCGAGCTCCGCAAGACGCATCTGATGAGCTGCGACGGCCCGATGTCGCTGGCTGTCCATATCGACCGTAACTACCGGTTGCGGAAGACCGACGAAGAGTGGCCTTCAACACTCGACTACCGATGGGAGAAACAGGAGACGGCCGAATTCCTGGAGAAACTCAGGCAATTCGCCGCCGAGACGAAGTTCGACGAGTTCTTCAAGGCCCAAAGAGACATCTACGAGACGGGGATCCAAAGCTGCAAAGACTTGATCGGCCCACTCAATCTTGAGAAATGGCTGGTCGACTTCTTCGGAGTCAAGGATTGTGGCGATTTGAAGCTTGTGCTGGGATTCGTCAACGGATTCTACAACTATGGAGTACGATTCACACACGATCAAACCAGTGAGAAATATGCAATTGTGGGCATGCGTCCGTTCGATGCGGCCAATACCGTGATATTTCGCCCCAAGCAATTGGGTACTACTGTCCACGAGTTTTGCCATTCTTTCGCCAATCCTGTCGTGGAAAAGTACATGGACCGACTGCAACCGGCTGGTGAGAGGCTGTTTGCAGTTCACGGGCCGGCCATGCGAATGGGAGGCTACCAGAAGTGGGAGTCGGTAATGCACGAGACGGCTGTTCGAGCCTGTGTCATGAGTTTCGTGCGTCACTCATTTGAACTAATGTATCTGGACTATTTTCTGAAGGACGAGGTCAAGGCCGGATTCGTCTGGACCGAAGATGCGGGCAATTTTCTCAAGACATACGAGAGCAATCGGGACAAATACCCCACCTTCGAATCCTTCTTCCCGGAATTCGTCGATTTCCTAAACGAGTACAGCAAGAAGGCCGCACAGTAAGGCACGTATCGAAAAACTGAAACAGAAAAATAAAAACGACGAGTCGAAGGCAAATCAAATGAACAAAGAGACTACCAACTACGAAACCGATAGACCACAAGTTGCCTTAGAGAATGTTGATTTCTACAATGATAAGTTTTCATGGACCATCAAGGCGCTGGTCGTCCCGGCGATTATACTGGTCTATAGCATTGGCCTGCCTTCATCTGCCGGTGCCATCGACAACTCACTGCCAAAGAACATGCCGAATGTCGCCGCTATCAAAATCGAGGTGGATCCCCGGGTGGAGTTGATCGGAATCGTCTTCCGCCTGGCTGGCAACTATGAATTCAACCAGGGGCGAATACGGTCATATGTGAGGGATATCGAGCGGCAGTTCGGAGATTTTGACAACCACCCGGTGGTAAAGCTTGCCGGCCGACTTCGGAGTACGCGCCGGATGAGTTGTGACGGCCCGATGTCACTGTCGGTGTATATCGATCGTGATTACCGCCCGCGAAAGACTTTTGAACAATGGCCCTGGGGACTCGATGGCCGATGGAAGAAACAGGAAACGGCAGAATTCCTTGAGCAGCTCCGTCAATTTGCGGCCGAGACGAAATTCAATGAATTCTATAAGGCCCATAGCATGCTGTACGAAACGGGCATTCGTTCCTGCCGAGCTGTAATGGCACAATACGATCTTCAAACGTGGCTCGGTGAATTCTTCGGCATCGAAGAAATGGGTGATTTGAGGCTTGTGCTGGGTTTTCTTAACGGCCCCAGTAATTACGGGCCAAGATTCACAGACAGCCAAACCCATGAGAAGTATGCAATTATCGGCATGCCATTGCCCGATGCGGACGGTAATCCCGTGTTTCGCCCCAGGAAGTTGGAGACCACTGCGCATGAGTTCTGTCATTCCTTCACTAATCCTGTCGTCGATAAATATATGGAGCAGCTACAACCGGCTGGGGAAAAGCTCTATACCGCTAAAGCCCCTGCAATGAAACGGATAGGCTATCAAAACTGGCAGTCTTTGATGTACGAGTCGGTAGTCAGGGCATGTGTAGCGAGTTATATTCGAAACTCATTTGAACTTGAGTACTTGCAAAACTACCTTGATAGTGAGGCCGGTTGTGGATTCATCTGGACAAAAGAACTGAGCAACCTGCTCCTGACGTACGAGGCAAACAGGGACAAATACCCCACGTTCGAATCCTTTTTCCCGGAATTTGTCGCTTTCTTCAATGAGTACAGCAAGAATGCCGCACGGTAGGGGGGCATCGAGCAGAATTTTGTTATTTATGCGATGTATAGTTGTCTTGGCAGGGCATAACTCGTGTCCGGTGACGAAAATGTCACAGGCAAAACCAAATCGATACTCATTCAGTGAAAGGAATCTATAAGATGCTGTTGCTTAAATCTGCTTTCAAAACAGATTAGCATTTGGCAGCGAATCCTGGTATAATAATGGTTGTGAATTATAATAAAGTAGCCGATGGAGATATGAATGAAAAATGTCGGGTAAATCAGCAAAGAATTTCTCGATATCAGGCGCAGGCCGATTCGCAACCACACACTGGAGCGTCGTATTGCAGGCGGGTCAACCCAAAGCTCCGGGTTATCAGCAGGCTTTAGAGACGCTGTGCCGGAGTTATTGGTTTCCGCTTTACGCCTATCTCAGGCGGCATGGTTATAACAACCAGCAGGCCGAGGACCATACGCAGGCCTTTTTCTGCCGGATATTGGAGAAACAAGTGCTGCGTATGGCGGACTCTAAACGCGGGAAGTTTCGCTCCTTTCTACTGGGTACGCTGAAGCATTTTTTGTCCGACGAATATGATCGTGCCCGTGCTCAAAAACGCGGTGGAGACCGCAAGATTTTTTCTATCGACTTTACGGATGCGGAAAACCAATATGCTTTGGAACCGGCCCATGAACTGTCGCCGGAAAAACTCTTTGACAAATCATGGGCATTAACGGTGCTGGACAGAACAATGGCCCACCTGAAGACAGAATTAGCCTCTCAGAACAAGCAGGAGCTTTTTGACCATCTAAAAATCTATTTGACCGTAGAGAAAGGTTCCGTTCCTTATTGTGATAAAGCGGCTGAACTGAATATGACCGAAGGAAATGTGAGGACCGCAGTACATCGATTGCGGAGGCGTTATCGCAAGTTGTTGAGGGAGGAAATCGCCCAAACCGTTGCCGCTGAAGACCAGGTTGATGAGGAAATTGATGACCTTTTTAATGCATTGGCGTATTGATTATTTTTAGGTATCATTCTGCAATGGTTTACCTTTTTAGACCAACGTTACATCGCGTGAGTTTTAATGATTCGGATAATGTTTATATTGAATCCCCTCGATTGCGTATATCGAGAAGAGAATTTGCAAACTGTGTGTAACGTTTAGGTCGTTTTGCCTAAGTAATAGGCGAAGAGTAACCATTAGAAAGAAAGGAAATAATACTATGGCCGAAAAACGAAGCTGTCCGGAATGCGGGGCTAAGTTGCCGGCTAATGCGCCAGAAGGTCTTTGCCCCAGATGTCTTATGAAAAGCGCCAGACAAGAGACCAAGTCGGCTTATAATGCCGATTCTGAGGTGGCGAGTGATGTTCCCACAAGTGCTACTCCGCCGGGTAAGTTCATGCCTCCCAGGCCGGATGAACTGGCCGGGCAGTTTCCGCATCTTGAGATCATTGAGCTTTTGGGTCAGGGTGGAATGGGAGCTGTTTATAAGGCTCGTCAAAAACAGCTCGACCGCCTTGTTGCACTTAAGATATTACCGCCGGAGGTAGAACAACAAGCAGCTTTTGCTGAGCGTTTCACTCGTGAGGCCCGCTCTCTTGCCAGGCTGAACCATCCCCACATTGTCACGGTATTTGATTTTGGGCATACAGCCGAAGGGCTTTATTTCTTCGTTATGGAATTTGTGGAAGGGACGGACTTGCGTCATGTGATTCAAAGCGCCAAACTTTTGCCTAAAGAAGCACTTGCCATCGTTCCTCAAATTTGCGAGGCTCTGCAGTTTGCCCATGATGAGGGTATCGTACACCGGGACATCAAGCCGGAAAACATTCTTCTGGACAAGAGGGGTCGGGTCAAAATAGCCGACTTCGGCTTAGCCAAGCTGCTGGACAGCCCCGCAACTGTCTATACACTTACCCAGGCCGGTCAGAGAATGGGTACGCCCCATTACATGGCCCCGGAACAAATCGAACACCCGGACCAGGTGGATCACCGCGCGGATATTTTCTCACTGGGTGTGGTGTTTTACGAGATGCTTACAAACGAATTGCCCCTCGGCCGTTTTTCCCCGCCGTCGCAGAAGGTGGAAGTGGATGTCAGGCTTGACGATGTTGTGCTTCGGACTTTGGAGAAGGAACCGGACCGCCGTTATCAACATGCCTCTGAGGTTGGAGTAGATGTCGAAACGATTTGCTCGGACAAGCAGGCCGATGCTAAATTCTCCCCGAGACGGAAGGTGGGTGATGATGTTGAATCCGTTCGGCACCGCGTTTGGATTCCGGCCATCGGGCTGCTGGTTGCCGGATTGATTAATTGCCTGAGTGTTATTGGGGCCATATGGGGTGCTCTTGTGCCCGGAGACGCAGGACTGCTATTAGTGCTTTGGATGGCAGTACAAACGTTTGTTATAATCTTAGGTGCCTGGAACCTGATGCAGTTGAGGTCATATCACTGGGCTGTAGCGGGCAGCATCTTTGGCATTATTAGCATAGCGTTTCCTTTTGGTCTGGCCATGGGAATATGGGCGCTGGTCTTGCTGACGAAAAAAGAAGTTAAAGCCGCATTCGGCCAGGAGGAAACCGAAGTTGTAATACCACCGAGAATCCGGGAGTTTACCGTCTCGACTGTAAAGGAAGCGAGGATGGCATATGGTCGTGGTAAGGCCGAGGTGCAAAAGATTATACGGGAAACGAGCCCGGATTCACAAAAGTCACAAGATTCACGAAAGAGTAATGTTGCTGGGCCGCCTAAGAGTTTAGGAATAGGGATTGTGTCCTTTGTCTTTGGGCTTGTGAGTTTCATCATTTTGTCTATGAACACGAGTCACCCGGCAAAATTAGTCGTTTTCCCATTCATATTTATTGCCGGCCTTCTGGGAGTAACGGCAATCAAGAATATTAAGAATTATCGAAAACATCTTGTCGAAACGGGATTTGCTGCAGCAGGAATTCTTTTCGCATTGATCTCTGCTATCAGACTGCTGATGGGCTAACTCGTTCAAAGCCGTCAAGGACATATTAATGTGATTGGTGACTCTATTAAAACTCGAATGGCAACAAAAGATAACGATATATCGCTTTTTGTTATCAAAGAGCAAGACATTACTCCCCAACTGGATAGGGTCATCCGTGAAATGTTGGTTGTTTGTTTTCCCGCCGATCGTGAGTATTTCCAGCGACAAAGCTTCTGGCATAGTCCTGCTGTTTATCGAGTTATTGGGAAAAATGATAAAAGTTCGATAGTCGCTCACACCGCAATAGTGGAACGAAATGTAATCATCGGCCCGGACTTATTAAAAGTACGCGTCGCAGGGATACAGGGTTTTTGTGTTTTACAGGATTATCGGTGCACTGGCCTTTCAAATAAGATGATGTCTGCAGCAATGGACGAAGGGAGCAGACGGAGCCTTGATGCCGGGCTTTTGTTTTGCCGGGAGCAGCTCGAAAAGGTGTATAACGGTATGGGTTGGAGAAAGCTCGATGCTTCTGTTTATTTGACTGATGACAAAAACGGTAAAACTTTGATACCATCCAGGAACATTACTATGTTCTATCCTCTAAATGCAAAGCAATTGCCCGCAGGCGATATCGACCTTGCCGGTAATGACTGGTAGCAATAATCCATTTTGTTATTTATCCCGTATTTTCCAGCTATAAGTTACAGGGGATAGCTGTACTTCTATATATTAGGTTCCAGTAGAAGGTTTTTGTTTGCCCGCCCGATAATAAATGCAGAAAACGTTAAACACAGAAAAACCGTTACCTTTGGCATCCATGATGGCACTTAACTATAGTTTTTGCTAATTTAGTGGTTTTCCAGGGAAGGAAGTAGTGGATTTTTTAAACAATTTTTGTGAGGAGTGAGTTATGAAAAAGATATATTTGAGTGCTCTGGTCATACTTTTGCTTGTTTCGGTTTTCACCCAGGGAAGGATTGCCAGAGGTCAAATATTTGAAGAGGATAAACCCAGTTTGGGCCAAATGTTCGTTCCGGGTGAATTTCTTGTCAAATTCAGACCCGACGTCTCGGAAAAAACCATAAACGCCTTAAATTCAACTCATGGTGTTTCCACTATATATACGAGCCCATATGCCGGCTTTAGAAGATTGAGCACGCCCGAAGGCGAGGTAGTCACGGACATGGTCGAAATTTATCAGGCAAATGCCAACGTCGAATATGCCGAAGCAAACTATATCGCTTATGCTCTAAATGCACCAAACGACGAACTGTATCCCCGCCAATGGCACCTTTCAAATACCAGCTATGGCGGAATTAATGCCGAATCAGCATGGGATATTTCCACCGGCTTAGGGGTGGTTGTTGCAATTCTTGATACCGGTATTGCCTATGAAAATTACAGCGAAAAAAATCAGGCAGGCTCCAACAGCAGCTATCAGCAGGCCCCGGATTTAGCCGGCACGTTTTTTGTGGCCGGTTATGATTTTGTTAATAGTGATGAACACCCTAATGATGATTCAGCCTCCGGACACGGAACTCACATAGCCGGAACCGTTGCTCAAAATACTAATAACGGTATCGGAACGGCTGGAGTTGCCTTCGATGCCTACCTGATGCCGGTGAAGGTATTGAACAACTGGGGAGCTGGGACTTATGCCGATATAGCCGAAGGTATTATCTGGGCAACGGATAACGGCGCTCATGTGATTAATCTGGGATTTGGAGGAAGTGAACCTTCAATGGCTTTAGAGGAAGCGATTGCTTACTCTTATAACCGGGGAGTAACATTAATAGCCGCGGCCGGTAATGACGGCATAGGTGGTGTGGTTTACCCTGCCGCTTACGATGATTATGTTATTGCCGTCGGTGCCACTCGTTACGATGAAACTTTAGCTAATTACTCCAACTTCGGACTCAGCCTGGACCTGGTAGCTCCCGGTGGTGACCTTAATATTGACCAGAATGGTGATAGCTACCGGGACGGGATTTTGCAGCAGGTGTATAAGGTAGATGGATTCGGTACAATATCCTGGGGTTACGGCTTTATGGAAGGCACTTCAATGGCTGCTGCACATGTCTCCGGGATTGCAGCCTTGCTCATAGCCAACGGAAATGCCGCCTCACCTGCTGAAGTCAGGCACGCTTTGGAATCCACCGCAGAAGACAAGGGGGCAGCAGGCTGGGATATAAGATACGGCTGGGGTATTGTAGATGCTTTTGCAGCTCTTCAATGGACTGCTTCAAAACCAGGGCCGGTACCGGAACCTCTTAAAGCGGAGTTTACAGCCGAACCAACAACCGCTCCTGATAAAACTACAATACAGTTCACCAATCAATCCACAGGAAATATTACCAGTTGGCTATGGGATTTCGGTGATGGTACAACATCAATCGATCCGAATCCATCTCATCTATATAAAGATCCACGTACTTACACCATAAGCTTGACTGTAACGGGCCCGGATGGTTCGGATACCGAAACTAAGGAAAGTTATATTCAACTGTTCATACCTGAGATTCCTGATGCTGACTTTACAAGAGAGCCAATAAGCATCAATGCGCCTACGACAGTACAATTCACCGATACATCCACTTGTCCGGCGACTCTTGTTATTGTGACAAATGGCACTCTTTTCTTTACTTCGATAGAATCTGCGTCCGATGGAGGTATTACGACCTGGACATGGGACTTCGGTGACGGAACAACATCAACGGAGTGGAATCCGGTTCATACCTACCAGGAAGCCGGTACTTACACAGTAAGTTTAACTGTAGTGGGTCCCGGCGGTTCGGATACCGAATCAAGGAAGGGCTATATACAATTGACAATGCCTTCTGCCCCTGTTGCGGACTTTACGGCAAAACCAAGGAGCGGCAACGGCCCTCTGGTCGTGCAATTCACCGACACTTCCACAGGGCATGTCTCCAGCCGGTTGTGGGACTTTGGCGATGGAACAACGTCAACCGAGCAGAACCCGATTCACACCTACACATTCAGGGATGCCGGTGATTTCACAGTCAGCTTAAGTGTAACGGGCTTGGGCGGTACGGACACTGAAACCAAAACGAAGTACATCCACTTGAACACTCCGCCAATTCGGGTAAATATCGGCATGTCAAAGAATGGCGTCTTCCAGAGCTGGTATGAAGTAACTGCAGGGCTTACGGTTACACATAATGACTCGACAGGACTGCCCATCGCCGGAGCGACTGTAGAGGGAGCATGGAGCGGAGGTTACAGTGGAACTGTCTCCGGCGTAACAAATGCAAGTGGCGGAATCAGCTTTAATACACCATGGGTAACAAGAGGAAGTACGGTTACATTCACAATCAATAAAGTTATGATAGGTAGTAAAGAACACGACTTTGCCGGAACAAAAAGTGCTTCCATAGGAATTTAGAGAATATCCATAATCGCCAGTGGTTTTGTTATTACTTCTGTATTTGACTTAGCCAGTTCTCGTGCAGGTTTGTCAGCCGCCTGACTATATCTGTATTGGAGCCGGCAATGTTGTTGGTTTCGGTGGCATCCTGGGCGATATTAGATAAGAAATTTTCAGCTTTGGGGAGCTTGCGTCCTTTATAATCGGTAGCAGGGCCGTTGTGGACCAGCTTCCAGTTACCTTCTCGAACAGCCCAGTGTTTACCTCTGTTAGTCTGCCAGTGAATGACTTTGTGTGGCGAGGGGGCATCTGGTGAATCTATAATTGAGACGATACTTTTGCCGTCGATTTTATGTTCAGGCGGTTTGAGTCCGCAGTATTGAGCGATTGTAGGCATCCAGTCGATGCTGACTGCTGTCTGGTTGCGAACGGCGTTTTGAGGGATACGGCCGGGCCAGGAAACGATACAAGGTACACGAAGGCCTCCTTCCCAGAGTGTAAATTTATGGCCACGGAAGTCTCCTGAGCTTCCACCGCCGGAGAAGGTTCGCTCTTCTACGGAATGACCATGGTCGCTGAGATAAATTATAAGTGTATTTTCTCGCAGGCCTGATTCGTCCAGATGGTCGATAATCTTACCGACCATTTCATCCATTGTGGAGATAAAGGCCGCATACATACGGCGGGGAGTGTCGAGGTGCTGGTATTTTTTTCGCCACTTCTCTTTTCCCTGCAGGGGGTAATGAGGCATATTAATGGCCCAATAGAGAAAGAACGGCTGCTCCTTATTTTCATTGATGAACTTTTTGCACTCATCGACCATAAGGTCGCCGAAAAACTCTCCATCATGCCAGACTTCCCGCCCATTGCGCCACAGGTCATGCCGGTTGGGACCCGACCAGTAGAAAAAGTGTGAGTAATTATCGATACACCCGCCCATATGTCCGAACGAAGAATCGTAACCCTGACCATTGGGCATTGTCTCGGGAGTATATCCCAGGTGCCATTTACCCACATGGCCGGTTGTGTAGCCTGCTGATTTCATCATTTCTGCAATAGTAATTTGTTCTGTGGGCATACCGGTGTGGCCCGGCTGCGAGGAGACATTGCCCGGTACGCCGGCTCCCTGGGGATATCGTCCGGTCATTAACGCTGCACGGGAAGGTGAACAAACAGGCGCACCGACATAGAATTGAGTGAAGCGAGTTCCTTCTTTGGCCAGTCGGTCAAGATTGGATGTGTAGAGGTCTTTCGAGCCGTAACAGTTGACGTCTATTGTGCCTTGGTCGTCGGTGAATATCAGAATTACATTGGGTTTTCTCGCAGCTCGTCGTTTGCCGGATACAGAGCCGGTGATTATGAGTGAACCGGCGGTAAGGCCCAATACTTTCAGGAAGTCTCTTCTTGTTTGTTTGTTCATACTCTTTATCTTTCTTTAGCTTTAGTAGTCCTTAAAAGTGTTCATCCATTGCGGCCAGTCGCCCGGCAGGACGCCACCGGCAATTGTCCATATGCTGTTTATTTTGTAATTGGTGCTCCATTTCAACGTCCATAATTCCTTGAGTCCTATCCTTCGCACCGAGAAATCCAGAAAAGCGCCGTTCGTAGCTGCATTGTGCCTGTTAAGACAGAAGCGCCTCATGTTATCACCTCTCCAGTGGCCGGTCCCGCTTTCGGTGTGGCCTTCATATTCCCCAGGTAAATCATAGTCAAGGGGTCCTGCTCCATACCATGAGCAATCCAGAAACAAAGGGATTTGATTTGTGCCTGCAACATTACGGGTCTTGAAGTAACCGTCATGAGACTGGTCCGTTTTCCTGTTATAGACCCAGCGATTTATACCATAGCTGCCGTAATCCTGTTGTGATACGTAGTCGCTATCCAGAGAGCCTTCGCCCCAGGTTCCAAAGGTACCTCCGGACCTGTTTGGATTCGAGGCTTCCGGACAGCATACACTTAGTTTCCGGTCTCTGTGGTGTTCTTGCAGGACCCACCTCCATCTGCCGCTGCTGTCGCCGTATGCAAAATAACCATCGTTGTTATCCATATAAATCGAAAAGACAAGTGCCCATTGTCGCAGGTTTGTCTGGCAGGCAACTGCTCTCGCTTGGTTTTTAACTCGATTTAAGGCCGGCATCAATATCGCCATCAGTAATGCAATAATAGCGATTACAACCAGAAGCTCTATCAGGGTAAAACCTTTTTCTGCAGGCATAATAGCATTTTTTTGACCAACCATATTCTTTGTCTCACAGGCGCCGGACTTTAAGCAAATTGAGCTGTTACATGCGATATTATGGAGTAAACCGCTCTGAAATGCAACTATAATGCACTTAATCGATACTTAATTTAATCCAGATAATGCAAAGATTTACCTTGATGTGGTAAGAAGCCGGGGGGTCATAAAAGGCCCAGCTGGCGGGATTGGCGAGGCGAGTCATACTGCCTCCCATAGGTAAATGCCATCCTCCTTCGTTTGCGCCATATGAACTACCGTTGTGCTCCTCCTCGACGAAGACATAATAGAGGGGGGCGTTTTTGACATCGAGCATCTTTCTATAGTATTGATATCCGCCAAGACCCTGTAGATTTCCTTCGCTAAGAGGGCCAAAAGCATAGGACATGGAATAACTGCGATAACAACCAACAATTCAATCAGTGTGAAAGCTCTTGCCGTTTTCATGATATGCTCCCTGTTTCTTTGCATGGATTGACGTTCTCCTTTTGAGCGATTTGAAGGCTCGCCTGTGCATTTCAACGTATTATACTATCAGAGGCCCCTTTGAATTTCAGTCGTTTTAAATATTTTCCTTGACTGGAAGGCAGGTAATATTGTATAGACAATATTAGTGGAACTTGTGCCTGCACAGTCGGGCATCTGTGGCTTTTGAGATCATCAAGCAGGCAAAATCTTTTAGTATTTCGATAAAGGAGGAGCTACTGCGTATTATGCGAGGCACATGGTTTTAAGTGGAAACTTTTTGCTTGGCAGTTAAGACGTATGCATTTCAAAATAACTGCTCAAAATGGTTTTTCTTGAGGGAAGGAGGTAATCTTAAATCGGGAAAATAATCCCGGGCAGATTGAAAATGCAGTGAAGGTGAAAATAATTACCGGTTGTTTTATTTGAGCATGTTCGAGACAGGCACAAACTAAAAACAAAAGATTATTGATGCTTGTCGAAGGCAAGGAGTACTTTGGTATTTGCCAAAGCGCGATCATTAATTGTTTTTTTTTTGAGGAGAACTATTATTTTTAGAAAATTGATTTGTCTTGTTGACACTTCGGTGTGTGACCGGAGCAAAATTTCATATCAGTTTTCAGTTAAAATTAGGAGGAACAAAAATGTTAGCTAAGAAATGTTATTTCGTGGGAATTTATGTTCTGTTCAGCGTGAGTTTGGTGATTGCGGCCCCACCTGCTGTACACCCAGTGACTGGAGAAGATCTGGTAATAGATTGTCTCAGAGGTACTGTTACAATTGACGGAGATCTGAGCGACTGGAATCTTGAAGCTATGACCCCGGCCGTTCTTGATGTGGCAGAGCAATTGTTTTCTGGACAGGATAGCTGGGCCGCCCCTGAGGACTGTAGCGGAGAATTCTATCTGCTATGGGATGACGTGAACATCTACATCGCCGTGGTGGTGAAAGATGATAAGTTATCCATGAATAAAACCGGTGGCGATATCTGGAATGCTGACGCTGTAGAAGTATTTTTCTCTACGTTAAACGCCGTTGCAGATCATTCTGAACATTACCAGTACGGTTTTACCGCCAGTAATCAGAGATGGAACTGGTGCAACATAGACGGTGCCGGTTCGATCGAGCCTGAATACCTGCAGATAGCCGCCACTGAAACTGCTGATGGATACATCTGCGAAGTCTCTATCGAATACGCACAGATGCCGTCATTGGACTTTTCAGCAGGCAACACCATCGGATTCCACCCTGTATTCGACGACACCGACAATGTTGATAGAGAACTTCAGATGACCTGGACAGGCCGTGAAGCTCATGACCAGAGTCTCGGATTTGGGCATATGGTTCTCTCGGCCGACTCTGTAGCCGAGCCGGAGCCGGTTAATCCCGGCGCTGGGAATCTGGTTCACTCCTGGACGTTCGATGATGGCACGGCCGACGATGTTGTTGGCGACGCCGAAGGTGTTCTGATTGGTGATGCGGCTGTTGTCGATGGACAGCTCGTACTTGACGGTGATGGCGACTGGATGGACATGCCCGGCGACGTTATTGCGATGAACACATTCGAAGGGCTGACTATCGAAATAATGTTTACATCAGTTGCCGGTGGAAACACAGGATACCACATGGTCACGGCGTTTGGTGAAGAAGGCACGGGTGATAATCCCGGATACGGTTACAAGTATGTATGTATTACGCCTGCCCGAGGTAATGATGTAAGTCGCGGGATGATTCAAACCGTTTCGATGGATAATGACCCGTGGAGCGAAGAAACCGGTGTCAGTGACGTTATCGAACATGATGACGGCCTTCCGCATCATATGGTTTGCACAGTAGATGACACCGAGCTTGCCTTCTATATTGACGGCGTACTGATTGGCACTGCAGCTCTGGATCCGCCCGGTAATTCAATCGCTGGTCTCGGTACAGACGTCGCCCATATCGGCAAGGGCGTCTATGGTGTTGACCCGTTGTGGGCCGGTTCGGTCGATTATTTAAATCTCTACAACCGGGCTTTGTCCGAGCAAGAGGTTCGCTACCTTGCCGGTGAACGTCCGATGCCGGTTGATCCCGGCACTGATGGTCTGGCTGCATTCTACCCTCTGGAGAATGATGTGTTAGATGGTTCCGGCAACAGCAACGATGGTACTATAGTTGGTGCCCCGACATTCGTCGATGGACTGGCCGGTTACGGCATGGCGATGGAATTCGACGGCGAGTCCTACGTTGATGTCGGTAATGATGTCAGCCTGGACGTCACCGGTCCGATCTCCATTGCCCTCTGGATAAGACCTGGTGCCGATGACCCGGAGGGACAAGGCACAGAGGCGGCCCCGTTGGCCAAGGCGCTCAGTACAGGAAGCCCGAGTTGGAGCTGGCAGGTTCGATACGGGTGGAACAGCCCTCAGCCCTACATGGCGTTTACGTTCAATACGTCGCCCAGGGCCTGGGCCTACGTCGGCAAAAACCTGGAGCGCGACGAGTGGGCCCACATCGCGTGCTCGCATGACGGGACGACGCTGAAATGCTATCTCGATGGAGAGCAGACCGACTCGACCCCAATGGGCGCAATTACCAGCAGCCCCGCCCCTGTCCTCATCGGCTCGGATGGATGGAGAAGCGACTGGATTGGCGCAATTGATGAAGTCGCAATCTACGGCCGGGCTTTGTCTGATGGTGAGGTTCGTTACCTTGCCGGTTTTAGGGCACCGGAGCCGGAAATAGATCCGTCTCTGGTTATATACTATGACTTTGACGAAGTCGGTGATATTGTCAAGGATCAATCAGGCAAAGGCCACGACGGCGTTGTAATGGGTGCGGTCACAGCCGAGGCCGATGGCAAGATCGGTGGAGCTGCCAATTTCGCAACCGGCAGCTACCTCGACCTGGACGGCCCAAGTATTCCTGCCGAAGATATACCGACATCCGCTATGACGCTTGCTGCCTGGATAAATATTGCCAATACAGGTGGAGATCACGAGATATTCAGCGCCAGAGCATCTGATGAAAGCTGGCTTATTCACCCTGAGCCAAAAAGCAGCGGCGATATTAGATGGCTGCTTCGCTCTTATGGCGGGACTACAATCTTCCAGATACGTGCAGGTACTGTAACGTGGGACCAATGGTTGCATTTTGCAGGCACATACGACAAAGAATCTGGCAAGGCGGCCCTTTATATCAACGGCGAATTAATCGAAGAGATTGTTGTTGAAAATCCTGCGGATATAGCAGGAGACTGGGACCTGGGTGCTCGCGTAGGAAAGACTATTGATGACGGAAGGCCTTTCACGGGTCTTATGGATGAGTTCCGCATGTACACTCGGGCGCTTTCGCAGGACGAAATACTGGAAGTTATGCAGGGTATGTAATTAGCATCTACACAACTAAGATATTAGCCAATGATTATTTACTAATTAGGGGCTTATACTGATTGATTTGGTATAAGCCCCTTTATTTTTAGCAAAATAAAAACAGCACGTACAAAAAGCGTAAAGCCACTTTTTTAGGGCATAATAGCATTTTTACTTAATTATATTCTTTGCTTAACCAGTAGGGTACTTTAGGCAAATTGAGCTGTTATATCCGATATTATCGTGCGGTTTGCTCTGAAATGTCATTATTAATTACTTAATCAGCGCTTATTCCGGCAAGTAAAGCGGTTTTTTATTGACAAGAAAGTTATTTACTGGTAGTATATTATAATTAGAGATGGTTTTTGGGCCACATATAATATGGCAGAATCGCTTCAATAGAGGTGTTTTTGGAGGTAAGGGCTGGCAAATCTGGTTCTTTATCTGTTTTGGTTTTTGGCCGCTGAGCCCTTTTTGTGATAAAAAAGCAGAGAGTTTTTAGGAGAAATGTCGATGTTCAACGGAAAAACTGCCGTAGCAATTTTAGCAGTGACACTTATTGTAGTTAGTGCCGGTTTTGCTCAGACTCTTGAGGAGGACTGGAATCATTTCCTGCATTATACCAAGATTGGCCGACCCGATTTAGCCAAGGGATATGCACAGGTGATCCTGCAAGGCAATCCGAATCCTGTAGAATTGCTTGAGCTAACTAAAAAAAATCCCCAGGGTTACGCGATTTTATTACGAGTCAACGAATTTGCTCCTGATCCTGAGCTGGAAGAATTGAGCGGTAAAATCATCGACCTTATCGAGCAGGGTAGCTATACACGCCGGGCCGATCCGGGGATTATTGTGACAGAGATAAAGAGGCTAAGCAGTACCGACCGTGGTTGGTTTACAGCAGTTAAACGGCTTCGCAACGCGGGTGAATATGCGATACCATTTATGCTTGATGCTATAGCTGACAATTCCCGCGATGCGGAATTGCCGGATATCGTACGGGCACTTCCACAAATTGGCAGGGATGCAATAAGACCTCTTGGCGCAGCATTGCAGACTGATAATGTGGCCCTCAAGGCCCAGATAATACAGGCATTAGGTAAGATTGGTTATCCCCAATCACAGGCTTATCTGAAGTATATTGTTGAAAACGATGCTTCGGCTGAAGTTAGTCAACTGGCCAAAATCAGCCTGATGAAAATTGATCCGGGTACTTTGAAAATTTCGGCGGCTCAGTTGTTTTTTGAGCTTGCAGAGAAATACTATTATCATTCGCAATCATTAACTCCTGCTAATGATACCGATTCTGCCAATATTTGGTTCTGGGATGCTAATCAGCGGCGATTAACTCGTGTAGAAGTTCCCGGCAGTTACTTTAATGAACTTATGGCGATGCGCTGCTGCGAATGGGCGCTCAAAGCCGACGCGGGATTCGGTCCGGCTATAGGCCTTTGGATAGCTGCCTTTTTCAAAGCTGAGTCCGCTGGTATCGAGACGATGCCCAGTTACTTTGGCGAGAGCCACGCAGATGCACTTGTCTATGCCACAACCGCAGGAGTTGAATATCTCCATCAGGCTCTTGCAAGGGCTGTCAAAGACAAGAACGCACATGTCGCACTTGGTGTTATTGAGGCGTTGGGTACCACCGCCGGTGAAAAATCCTTGCTTTATCGCATTGGACCGGCTCAGCCGCTGCTTGAGGCCCTGTCTTTTGATGACATAAAGGTAAGATACAGTGCTGCTATAGCAGTAGCTGCGGCAGGACCCAAAGAGCCATTCGCCGAAAGTAAGCTTGTCGTTGCGAATTTGGCAGCGGCTTTAGGAGCAAATACCCAGTTGGACGAACAGATAGCTGATAGCTATGCCCTCAGAGCAGCCCAGGCCATGCTCAAGTTGGCTCTGTCCAGAAATCCTGTTATCAATTTATCTGCCGCTCAGAATGCACTTGTAAATGCTGTAAATGACGAGCGAAAACAAATCCAGATTTTATCCGGTCAGATTTTAGCTCATCTCGACAGCCCCGGAGCACAGCGGGCAATAACGGGGATGGCCCTTGATAATAACAATGATGCTGATGTGAGAATATCGGCGTTTGACTCCCTCGCTACTTCAGCAAAGTTAAATGCAAATATGCTGGTCGATCCGATGGTTGATGCGATTTATTCACTTATCAGCTCAGACGAAACGGATCCCGAACTTCGCAGCGCAGCGGCTGCCGCTTACGGGGCGCTTAATCTGCCCAGCCAAAAAGTAAAGGACCTCATCCTCGACCAGGCAAAAAGCTGAGGCAAAGCCGAAATCCCTGCGAAAGCAGGAACCCGGTTTCGAAATACCAGGAAAATTTCCTGCATTCAATTTTACATATAATGCCCGTTGTTATCAGCGGGCATTTTTGTTATTATTTGGCAATTCTATTGATAAGCTGACTTGACTTGTTGAAAAAAGATATCTAACGATTAATTGAAAGGAGTGCAAAATGGCTGTTGATGCTAAGCAGGTATCGGCCTGTCTCGAAGAATGCAAAAAACATCTGACCACAGAACTTCTGCCTTTCTGGCTGGACCGATGTAAGGACGATAAGAACGGCGGCTTTATTACTCACTTCGATAAGGACGGTAATGATACCGGTGAGGACGAGAAATCATTAATCGCTCAGAGCCGTACCGTTTATACGATGGCTTCGGCCCATAGAGCCGGTTACGGCAACGGCAAATGTGCCGAGTATGCCAAACACGGCGTCGATTTTCTCATCGATAAGATGTGGGACAACAAATACGGCGGATTCTTCTGGACGGTGGACCGCAAGGGCAATGTCGCTATCGATAAGAAGATTATTTATGGCTTCAGCTTTGCGATTTATTCACTCAGCGAATATACCCTGGCAACGGGTGACCCGAGAGGCCTGGAATATGCCGAGAAGGTTTTCGACCTTATGCAGAAGTACTGTGCCGATACGATGTACGGCGGTTATTTCGAGATGTTTGAGAGGAACTGGGACCTGTGCGGGCCGGGAAGCGGTGGGGGTGACAGAAAGACCCTCGATGCCCACATGCACCTGATGGAGGCGTTTACCACATTGTATGAATGCAGCGGCCAAAGCATACACCGCCGAAAATTAATCGAAGATATAGATATTCTGATAAAGAGAATCATCCACCCAAAGTACGCCACCGGAATACCACAGTTCACACCCGACTGGAAGGTAGCGCCGCAGATAAAGTTTGATATCATTTGGGGCTGGGACCGTTTTGCCGAGGGCGGAGAAAAGCCCAATGCAGGGGACAATACCTCCGCCGGTCACAACGTGGAATTTGCCTGGCTATTGGCCCATGCTACGGACATTATGGGTGAAGGCTTTGAAGAATACCGTGACATTATTATAAAGGCGATGGATCACGGAATGACCAATGGTATCGACGACGAATACGGCGGTGTTTATGTCGAAGGTCCGCATGCCGGCGGTGTTTACGACAGGGAAAAAGAGTTCTGGCAACAGGCGGAGGTTATGATTGGAATGTTGGAAGGGGCCTTGCGGTTCGACCCTGAAAAATACTGGCCCGCTTACGTAAACGTGCACCGTTTTGTTTTCGATAAGATGATAAACCATCCCGTAGGTGAGTGGTGGCCGCTGCTTGCCAGAGAGGGCGAACCTGTCTGGACGCATATGAGCCATTCCTGGAAGGTTAATTATCATACCGTTCGCTGTATGGTACAGTCCATAAAGCGGCTTGAAAAGTTACTTGAAAAGCTTAAATAACAGATATTTATATATGCAGTACGACGGAAAATACAAAGTTTTTGACATTAATAAAATCAATACGTACCCTTTGAGCACCCGCAGCAATAAGGTTACGTCTGATGACCTTATCAAGCCCGGGGACATTGACAATGTTGTTATTGATTTGCCGGATAAAATTTGCAGTGATATCGATACCATTGCCCGGGCGATTATATCTTACCGAAAATCAGACAAGCCCGTTGTTCTTTTCACAGGTGCCCATTTGATAAAGAACGGGCTCGGACCTTTGCTTGCCGACCTTGTAAAGCGAGGCCTTGTTAGCCTGGTAGCCGGTAACTGTGCTACTGCAATACACGATTTTGAACTGGCGCTGATAGGCCAAACCAGCGAAAATGTTCCCGATGCTCTCGGCAAGGGCCGATTTGGAATGGCTTACGAATTTGCTTATATCAACAATGCTTTGTCCGTCGGCAATGAAAACAAACTGGGCTGTGGTGAATCACTCGGCAAAACAATCTGTAATGAAGATTTCCGCAGCCAAGTCCTTAATTCCGTTGCAAAAGACAATTCACCGAGCAGTTTTAGCTATCCGCAAGTAAGTGTTCTTGCCGCCTGTTATGAGAATAATATTCCCTTCACCGTTCACGTTGGGATAGGCACAGATGTAATCGACCAGCATCCATCCTTCAACGGTCAGGCAAAAGGCGGATGTTCCGGCCGGGATTTTCTTATCTATACAAACGAAATAGCCAAATTAACGAGCGGCGGCGTAATACTTAATATTGGAAGCGCCGTAACAGGCCCGGAGGTTCTGCTTAAAGCCGTCTCAATGGCCGCCAACGCAGGAACTGTCCCGAATAATATAATCACTGCCGACTTTGACCTTCGCTCTCATGAGCCGAAGGCGATGAGCGATGAATCTAAAGAAGGTTATTATTTTCGCGACCAAAAAAGCATTATAACACGAATTCCACAGGCATTTAGCGGCAAAGGCTTTTATATACATGGCGACCAGAAACAAACATTTCTTTTACTGTATAAAAAGATTGTAGAACAGTCATAACTAAAAGGTGGTTAACGATGAAAGAAAATCGCATCAATGAAATCCTGACTCAGATTAAGAACGTTAATATAGCCGTTTATGGTGATTTCTGTATTGATGCATATTGGTTGCTCGATGCTCGCGGCTCGGAAGTTTCGTTGGAAACCGGTCTTCAGGCCCAGGCCGTAGGAAGACATTATTATTCTCTTGGTGGCGCATCGAATGTCGTTGCCAATATTGCCGCCCTCGCCCCGGCGGTCATACAGGTAATAGGAGTTGTGGGAGACGATATCTTCGGCAGAGAGCTAAGACGCCAGTTCCACGAGCTTAATGTCGATACGAAACATCTGGTTATTCAAAAGGAAAATTTCGATACTGTTACCTTCGGCAAGCCGTATCTTGAGGACAAAGAGCAGCCGCGTATCGACTTTGGTTTTTTCAACAAACGAACCGAAGAAACCGACCAGGCGATGCTGAACGGTATTACCGAGGCTCTGGAGAAAGCGGATGTCCTGATTGTGAACCAGCAGGTCCCGGGTAGTATTACAAACGAATCTTTCATCGACCAGGCCAATGCTCTTTTCAAGAAATATGCGGACAAAATAGTGTTGCTTGATTCGAGACACTTTGGCCGCAAGTTCGAAAATATCTACCGCAAGACAAATGATTTGGAAGCGGCCCAGTTGAACAAAGCCGAAGTCAAATTGGATGATGTTCTTACATTGGCGGATGTTAATAAATACGCCCTGAATCTTTATCGGCAGTTTAATAAGCCCGTGTTTCTTACTCGTGGCCCACGCGGCATCATAACCGTTGATTCGGATGGCATTCACGAGGTGCCGGGTATTCAATTGTTGAAAAAGCTCGATATTGTCGGGGCCGGAGATACGGTGACAAGCGCATTAGCTTTATGTCTGGGTGCAGGTGTCCCGCCGGCCGAGGCGTCCGAGTTTGCTAATTTAGCGGCCGCTGTTACCGTTCAGAAATTATACCAGACCGGCACGGCTTCAGGCCCCGAAATCCTCGAGATCGGAAAAGACCCGGATTATATCTATCAGCCGGAACTCGCTTCAGACCGGCGAGGCGCTTGTTATTTCAAAGACAGCGAAATAGAACTTTGCTATGAATCGATACCGTTTGGTCGAATAAAGCACGCCGTCTTTGATAATGATGGGACTATAAGCACTTTAAGGCAGGGGTGGGAGCAGATTATGGCTCCCGTAATGGTCAGGGCTGTTCTCGGTGATAAATACGAAACCGCTGACGAAACTCTTTATCACAAGGCCAGAACACGTATCGCCGACTATATCGATAGCTCCACGGGCATGCAGACCATCATACAGATGGAAGCCTTGGTCGAGATGGTCAAAGAGTTTGGCATCGTAAGAGCTGATAAAATCCTCGATAAATTAGGCTATAAGAAAATTTATAATAATGCCCTGATGGAGCTTGTTAACAGGCGAATCGAAAAGTTCAAAAGCGGCGAGCTCGACATAAATGATTATACAATCAAAGGCGCGTTGGAGTTTTTAGAAGCCCTGAAAAAAAGAGGTATAAAACTTTACCTTGCCAGTGGCACCGACCGCCACGATGTTATCGCCGAGTGCGAAGCGCTCGGTTACGCGGAACTTTTTGACGGCGGCATTTACGGTTCGGTAGGTGATGTCACCAAATATTCCAAGAAAATGGTCATAGAAAAAATAATGGCTGAGAACAATTTACAGGGCTCTGAGCTTGTTGTCTTTGGCGATGGTCCTGTTGAGATCCGCGAATGCCGCAAACGGGACGGTATTGCCGTTGGTATCGCCAGCGATGAAATCCGCCGTCATGGCTTAAGCGCAGAAAAACGCACCCGTCTGATTAAAGCCGGCGCACATGTCATAGTGCCCGATTTCTCTCAGCATGAAATACTTATAAAATTATTGTTCGGTTCCATCTGAGCGGTGGACTTCCGTGAGTGAATTTACACTGTTTTTTAGTACGAGATTAAAAAATGCCGATATTTGAATACAAGTGCAGCAAATGTGGTCACACGATGGAGTTTTTGGAAAAAACGAGTACTCCTCGAAAACATAACTGCCAAAAGTGCAACAGCTCCGACTTGAAGAAGCTTTTAAGCGGTTTTGCCGTTGGGCAAAGCAAAGCAGCAGTCCAGGCCTGCGAATCGTGCCCGAGCGGTCCGTCTCCAACGAGTGCCTGTTCAATGGGAGCCTGTCCCCATAGTTCGTGATGATGAAAGTATTAATCCGGTCCGGAAATATTTTTACTTGGCATATTACGGTGGTTCAGGCTGATGCTCTTCATTTGAGCCGTCAGGCTCAACAGGCGTACTAAGGGTACTTTGTCCGGCTTCTTTTTCAGGTGTTTTTGATTGCGTCTCGCTGAGCAACTGCTCAACGGCTTGTTTACTTGTGATCTTGCTGTCCGGCGCCGATACTATCGAATTAACCAAATCGCACCAAAAACAGATATAAGATATGTTGGCCTGCTGAGAATTTCTATTCAAACCTATATGTCTTACGAAGCGGTTTTGAGAAATTGGGGTAATAGTGATTACAAAAGCCGCGAAACTTAGAACAAGAAAGCCGACCAGGAAACCCAGGACGCCTGCCAATAGAATGTCAAATGATTTTGGAAAGGAGACCTTAAATTGGCCTGTAAGAAAAACGTATGTAATTCCATACAAAATAAAAAAAGTACCTGCTCCTAAAACTGCTAAGGCTAAGGCGTTACTGCAGGGTATATCACCGGCCTCTGGGATAATATCTAAAATTACCGGCGATAGGAAGATGGCTACATAGATAGAAATTACGATATTGAGAAACATGGCCAACATTTCGTAGAAGCCTATTTTCATTGCGAACCAGATGAAGAGTCCGCCGGTTAATATACCGAGCCAAAATACCATAAACTTTATCCTACCACTCTTTTGAGTTCTTCGAGGCTTGTTATCCCCGCTGCTACCTTTTTCAGGCCCTCTTTCCTCATATGTGACTTGTCTTTCTTATGCTCTTCGGTTCTCAATTCGGCAATTGAGATTTTACTATTGGCAATATCGGCCTTCAAACGGTCGGTTATTACCAGAAGGTCGCAGACCGCTGTCCTTCCGGAATAACCGGTATCTTCGCAGCGCCGACAGCCTGTGGCCTCGAAAATATTTGTATATTCTATGCCTTTACTTTGGAATTTATTGATTAAATGCTGGCTTAGCTGGGCCGGCTGTTTGCAGTATGTGCAAAGCCTCCGAAGCAGTCTCTGAGAATGCAGAAGGCTCAGGCCCGATGATAAAAGAAGAGGCGATATTCCTAAATCCAGCAATCTGACCAAAGCTGTGGCGTTGCTGTCACAGTGTATTGTTGCCAGGACAAGATGACCGGTCTGTGATGCCCGAAGCGCAATCTCTGCTGTCTCCTCGTCGCGTATTTCGCCGACACATATCACATCAGGGTCCTGTCTGAGGACACTGCGCAGAGTTTTTGCGAAGGTGATATCGGCTTTAGGATTAATTTCAATCTGGCTGGCTTCCGGCAGCATTGCTTCGATTGGGTCCTCTACCGTGATGACGTTGTGCGTAAACCGGTCTATTTCGTTGAGCATCGAATACATAGTTGTGGTTTTGCCGCTTCCGGTGGGACCGCATATCAGCACCATACCTGATGGTTTCTTTATTGCATTTTTGATAATTGAATACTGCTTTTTTGCCAGTCCTATGTCTGCTAACGTGAATGTGCCGGCATTCTGGTTCAGAACTCTTATCGACAGCTTTTCTCCGTTAAGGACGCCGGCGCTCGCTACCCTAAAAGAAGCTGTTGTACCGGACTTTTTGGCTATAAATGCGCCGTCCTGAGGTCTTCTTTTTTCAGAGATGTCCATGCTCGAAACGGCTTTAATACTATTTACAATTGCCTTGCAGGTATCGGCCCTGAGTTCTTCTACTGTCCGCAGGACACCGTCTATTCGCAGCCTGATTGTATATGTACCCTCATCCTTAGGGTCGATAAGAATGTCGCTGGCCTGCCGCTCAAGAGCATCGGAGATGACTTTTTCGGTTAAATCAAGAACACGGCTGTCCTGCCGCTTTTTGTCACCGTGGCCGTATATATCGTCGATACTTCTGCCTGACGAATCAAGCAGTCTTATCGCCGACTTTTTGTGACGACGTTTGGAGTCTCCAGATCGTATATTGGTAATAGCTTGTTGTATATGTAGCTTTATTATTTCACTGATACTGACATTACTTTGAGAGGCCCTTTTTGCCGTATCTACTATCAGAAGAATAAGCATAAGTATCGGCCCTGTGAAGAGGGTGATAATATAAGCGGCTGGTTTATATTTATAAGGCACAAGCGGACTAAACTGAATACGCTGAACGAAAAATAGGCAAAGGTAAACCCAGATTACGAGACAGATAAGCTTGATTGGATTAAAAGGCAACGGTGTTATAAATGAGGCTAAGCCAACATCTGCCGGCGGAAAGCAGAACGAGCTTGGTGAAAGATTCTGGATAATATCCAAAATTTGCATTTAATTTCTCTTTCAGCAAATACGAAGACAAACAACTCGCAATAATCAGGATAATATATTGTATCGTCATTAGCAAGCAAAAATCTTGTCAAAAAAGCATAAGCTTATGTCCCTGATATCGGCCGGACCGGTGACTGTTTTTGTGTTAGACGCTGATTGTTAGCATGTATTTCCGATACAGGCAAAATGAAGGGCCGGCTTAAAGATCTTCAAGCTCATCGAGGAAAGAATCGGAGGAGTCATCGATTTCTATCTCAGGGAAACTGCCGGACAGCTCTTCTGCCAGGGCTTTTCCTTTTGGTGCTTTTGGAGCCGGCTTAGGTTGAGGCGGTTTGGGTTTGGCCGGTTTGGGTTTGGCTGGCTTTGGGGGGATGATTTTTTCCGGCTGGCCGTTAATCTGAAGCCCAAAGATAAGCGGGCCTATTCTGATATAATCACCCGCCTTAACCGCTGCCTCATTTATGCGTTTACCGTTAAGAAATGTGCCGCTGCGTGAGCCAAGGTCACGAATGTTGATGGTTTCTTTGTTCTGATTCAACTGGCAGTGTCTTCTGGAGACGCTTTTAAGGGGGATACACAAATCACAATCGTGCCGACGACCAATTACCGTAGTACTGTCCGGTAAAGAAAAAGACTTTTGTGAGCCGCCTTTTTTAAGTAAGACCAGATTAACGTCCATTCTACCTTCCTCGCTATTAGTTTATACTTTTCCAGAGCTACTTTCATTATACAGGCAAAATCGCTTTAAAACAACAAATAAATCGACCGATAAATAATATTGACAGAAATCACCCCTTGGATTAAAGTTATACGCAGTAACAGTAAGATAGAAGGTAGATACGAAAAGGATTGCTAATTTCGGATAGATACATGGCAAAAGTTACACTGCCGGACGGTAACATATTAGAAGTCACTGACGGAACGACGGTACAGCAATTAGCTCAGCAGATAGGGCCGGGACTTGCAAAAGCGGCTATAGCAGCAAAAATTAACGGACAGCTCGTAGATTTATCCACGCCTATTAATGCCGATGCAGGGATTCAAATCATTACTTTCAAAGATGAAGAAGGTCTTGAAGTGATGCGCCATAGCTGCGCACACGTAATGGCTGATGCTATATGCAGTATTTGGCCGGATACGAAGCTGGTTTATGGCCCGAATGTTGAAGACGGATTTTACTATGACATTGACCTTGATGAGCCGATTCGACCGACCGATTTCGAGCGCATCGAGAATAAGATGGCTGAGATTGTCAAAGCCGACAAACCGTTTATTCGCAAAGAAATGACTAAGGCCGATGCCCTCTCGAAACTGGCTGGCGATAAATACAAGACCGACAATATAAACCGCGCCGATACTGATAATATTAGTTTTTACTCACACTCCGATGATTTCGAAGACCTGTGTCGCGGCCCCCATGTACCGAGTACAGCCAAAGCTGGAAGTTTTAAAGTCATGTCAGTAGCGGGCGCATATTGGCACGGTGACCCTACGCAAAAAATGCTTCAGCGGGTTTATGGTACTACCTGGCCGAAAAAGAAAGAGCTTGATGATTACTTGCAAAGATTAGAGGAAGCGAAAAAACGAGACCACCGTGTCTTAGGCAAACAGCTTGATTTATTTAGCTTCAATGAAGCCGGGCCGGGCTTTGCATTCATTCATTCGAAAGGGATGATTATCTGGAATGCAATAGTGGACTTTTGGCGTAGCGTTCACGATAAGTACGGATACGAAGAAATCCGCACTCCTATAATTCTCAACGAGGAGCTTTGGCACAAGAGCGGCCACTGGGACAATTATAAAGAGAATATGTACTTTACGAATGTTGACAATGCCGACTATGCGATAAAGCCCATGAACTGTCCGGGGGGCTGTCTCGTTTACAAGACACGCCAGCACTCATATCGCGAATTTCCAATGCGGATCGCCGAGCTTGGTCTGGTTCATCGGCACGAAGCCAGTGGAGTTATGCACGGGCTTTTTAGAGTAAGGCAATTCACTCAGGACGATGCCCATATTTTCTGTGTTCCCGAGCAGATAGCCGCTGAAATAATCGGCGTAATCGAGCTTACCTTCGAGATATATAAGGCATTCGGATTCGAAGATTTCCACATTGAATTATCCACCAAACCCGAAAAACACATCGGCTCGGACGAGATTTGGGAGACGGCTACGAACTCCCTCAAAGATGCTCTCAACTACAAAGCCATCGAATACCAAATCAACGAGGGTGATGGCGCATTTTACGGGCCTAAAATTGATTTTCATATAAGAGACTGTCTCAAGAGGTCCTGGCAATTAGGCACGATTCAACTGGATTTTTCCATGCCCCAGCGGTTCGGACTTGCTTATACCGACAAGGATAATACAGAGAAAACTCCCGTCATGATTCACAGGGCTGTTCTCGGCTCTTTTGAGCGCTTTATCGGCATTCTTATAGAACATTACGGCGGCGGTTTTCCACTCTGGCTTTCGCCCGAACAGGTAAGGATATTGCCCATAAGTGAGAAAACCAATGATTATGCGAAAGCCGTTGAAAATAAGTTAAAAGAGGCTTCTCTGCGCTGCAGTTGCGATTTTTCGAACGAGAAAATAAATGCAAAAATTGCCAAAGCCCATAGTGAAAAGCTTCCGTTTATGCTGGTAGTTGGTCCTAAAGAGGCACAGTCCGCTAATGTCAACGTAAGAATCCGGGGATTCAGGGAGAATAAAACGATTGGGATTGATGAGTTTTTAAGAATGGCCATAGATAAAATTGCCGATAAAAAAATTGATTTGGATTTCTAAGAATATAAGTTATAATTATAGGTTGTAGAGTACCTGGAAAGTAGTAGATTAATGATTTGTTCATTTATAGAAAGGTAAGGTGACGAAACAATAAGTAAACAACAAGGTTTAAAGGTAAATGGGGGAATTCGGGCCGAGACAGTCCGGCTCGTTGACGAGGCAAATAATCAGGTGGGTGTCGTACCGAAATATGAAGCCCTCAACAGGGCACGCGAAATCGGACTTGACCTTGTGGAAGTAGCCCCTACCAGTGACCCTCCGGTATGTCGTATAATGGATTACGGCAAGTGGCAGTATGAGCAAAAACGAAAGATTCGCGAGGCTCATAAGAAAAGCCAGCACCACAATGTCTCCCTCAAGGAGATAAGGCTAAGACCCGAAACCGATACACGCGACCTTGAGATTAAACTCAAACACGGACGCGAATTTCTTGAAAAGGGCCACAAAGTTCAATTCACAATGTTCTTCCGCGGACGACAGATGCTGCACCGGGAAAGAGGCTATGAAATGCTCGAAAATATTACCGAATTAATGCAGGATTTGGCGAAAATTGAACGTCCGGCCAGAATGGCCGGAAAACGAATGACTTTATTGCTCGTGCCAAGATAGCTCATATCCGCTGCAGCTTAAAAAGCCGGATTGTACCGATTCTATTTATTAATTGCTGAAACAGAGCCCCGACCGTTAGGGATGGGTCATTTCGCACTTGTCGAAGATCCTGCCCTTTGGTGTTCGACATTCCTTATTGGATATTCGATATTTCCTCTCTCTTATCCTGTCTATCTCGCCATAAGAGGGCAATTCACAAAGAGAAACTTCGGGGGAGTTTATCACCGTTTAGTTTAAGAGGTTACAATGTAACCACACCAGGATACCCGGCCATAAACTTTTAGTGCAGAAGAGATAGGTAAATTATGAATAAGCACGTCAATCGAAGGCAAAACTATGAAATTTTAAGGGTCTTTTATCCAAAACAAAGCCAAATAAAGCCAATTTTCAACGAGGTGCTTTCTAAATTAGACGAATGAAGTGAAAACGGTCGCAGAAGGATTTTCGGGATTTTTTTGATAAACTTCCCGTTATGTTATTGACCAACTCCGGCAAATAACGTAAAGTACCAATCTTAATATTTTTATGTACGAATCGGATTGCTGTAAAACAGCATTTTGATACAGGTTTTTTAGAAAAGATATTTAAAAAGGATTAGTTAAATGCCAAAACAGAAAACCCATAAAGGGTTGAGCAAAAGAGTTAGGGTTACCGCTAAGGGCAAGGTTAAGCACAAAAAAGCCGGTAGTGGCCATCTTATGAGCAGTAAAAACGCTAAACGTCGAAGGCGGCTCGGCAATGCATCTACTATGACAAGCACGCTGGCTAAGACAGCCAGGATTGCACTGTGTAAGTAAATCGACAAAAACAATAATCATTTGATCATGCTTGCTTCTCGGCCCACATTCAGCTGCCGCCAGTAAGCTTAAAGAATCAAAAAAAAACAAAGGAAAGCTGATATGCCAAGAGTTAGAAAAGGTGCGGCAAGGCACCAAGCAAAGAAACGAATCCTCAAAGCAGTAAAGGGTCATCGCGCCTCCGCAGGCCGGTTGTATCGCCTGGCGAAAGAAGCTACTGTACGAGCGGCTGTTAATGCTCATACTGATCGCAGACGCAGAAAACGCGATTTCCGCGGTCTCTGGATTACACGTTTAAGCGCAGCCTGCAAACAGCGGGGAATAAGATACAGTCAGTTCATCAACGCCTGCAAGGGAGCCAAAATCGCCCTGAACAGAAAAATGCTCAGTGAAATTGCGATTGCCGACCCAAAGGGTTTCGACGCTATTGTTGAAGCTGCTCAGGCCGCAATAAAATCGTAAGTTACGGCACAGGCCTTGACTGGCAAACCGCGAGCGACGATATACGACGAACGAAAAATGCTTGAGCAATTTAAAAAAACCGGCAAAGAAGCTCTTGCTGACCTGAAAAAGGTTAACGACCTGGCCGCTCTGGAAGAGTTTCGGGTAAAATACCTGTCTCGAAAAGGGCAGATTATCCAGATGCTCAGCCAGATAGGCAAGCTGCCCCCCGAAGAAAAACCTCAGGCCGGCCAGTTCGCGAACAAAATAAAAAAAGAAGTTACGCATGCGTTCGAGCAGCTAAAAAACACTCTGCTGAAATCCCAGCAGGGCCAATCGAAAGAGCTGGTAGATGTTACTCTGCCGGGCATACCTGTACGGATTGGCAAGACGCACGTTATTACACAGACCTTGAATGAGCTGCTGGAAATATTTGGCCGGATGGGTTTTGCTGTGGCCTACGGCCCGGAGGTCGAAGACGAATGGCATAATTTCATAGCTTTAAATATTGGTCCAGAGCATCCCGCAAGGGACCCTTCGGACAATTTTTACATTGATGATAACACCTTATTGCGAAGCCAGACATCCACGATTCAGATACGCGTTATGGAGCGCACCAAACCGCCTATTCGGATTGTGGCTCCGGGAAGAGTATATCGCCCTGACACAGTCGATGCGACACATATGTATATGTTTCACCAGCTTGAAGCCCTGGTTATCGATGAGGGCGTTAGTATGGTGGATATGAAGACCACCATCGAACAGTTCATCCATACCTTTTTTGGCCCCGATACAAAATGGCGGTTTCGACCGAGTTTCTTCCCGTTTACCGAACCAAGCGCCGAAGTTGATTTGCTCCTGAAAGATAAGAGCGGCAAAGAAAGCTGGGTGGAGATGGGCGGTTGCGGGATGGTTGACCCAAATGTTTTTGATGCCGTCGGAATCGACAGCGAAAAATATACCGGCTGGGCCTTCGGTTTCGGATTAGAGCGCCTGGCAATGCGAAAGTACGGCATAACCGATATCCGCCTTTTATTCGAAAACGACCTGCGGTTCCTGAGCCAGTTCTAACTCTTTGCGCTAAGTAGATATTTCAAATCGCAAATCTTTCGTTACACATCATATTGCTATAGTAACGGCTTGCGTTATTTGACTGAATCGTCTGGCGGAAGCCCGAGTTGTTTATATAAACCTCGTCGGCCGGCTTTATCGCCTTCAATTATTGCTTTGGCATATTCGGCCACTTCTTTGGCGTGTTTGCGTGGGATCACGATTACACCATTGCCATCTGCAACAATGATATCTCCCGGCTCTACCAAAACGCCGCCGCAGACGATGGGGCGGTT